>Ga0209721_1000183_pt1 | contig 62763 bp, 54 predicted proteins | sample TshhotsprinmetaG_FD_184139 | JGI IMG/M metagenome (GOLD analysis project Ga0209721, IMG submission 184139) | Hot spring microbial communities from South Africa to study Microbial Dark Matter (Phase II) - Tshipise hot spring metaG (SPAdes)... | ecosystem: Environmental > Aquatic > Thermal springs...
GGAAACGTCAACCCTCCAGAGGATCGCACCCTTCTGGAAATCACAAGCCAGCTTCAACCCATAGGGGTGGTACGACTTTTTGAGACTTTGCCAGAAGGCCGTGATACGACTTTACGAGATTCAACAATGCAAAGCCAATGGCTGTGTAAGCCCCCGACTCCGACGCTCAAAACCGGTCTCGGGCAACATCCGACGGAAGGCCGACGGGCCACACTGCTCTGGGGCAGGCGAAGACCAACACCCCGCGCGAAGCACCGCCGGGGAAGAGGTAAATTCTCCCTACGCCCTGGTTACAGAGATTCCCCGGGCTCTATCCGCCCCCCTCTATTCACTGGCAAGGCGATGCCAAAGAGAGAACCCTTGCCAATGCCTTCGCTTTCTACCCACACCCGCCCGCCTTGCTCCTGGACGATGCTCTGCACCAGGCTCAACCCCAATCCAGTGCCGGATATGTGTTCCGTTCCCGGCTGACGGGCCCGGTAGAAGTGTTCAAAAACACGAGGGAGAGACTCCGGCGGGATCCCCACACCGGTATCCCGAACGGTGATCTTCACCTCTTCCCCTTCTTCCCAGACGCTTACGGTAATCGCACCGCCCTCAGGTGTGTATTTCACCGCGTTGTCCAGCAGATTCCCGATCGCTCGCACAAGCATTGGGCGGTCCCCCCATACCGGTGGAAGGTCCCGGGAGATCCTCGTCCATAAACGCAACCCTTTCATTTCCGCCTGCCAGCGGTACTCCCCCACAACCTGCTGAACCAGCGCCCCGATATCCAGGGCTTCCTTGCGGCGAACCTCCGGTACTTCAATTCGTTCCAGTTCCAGCAGTTCATCAATGAGGCGCTCCATTGCTTTCAGGTGATGCATCACCCGCTGGGCTAAATCGGCCTGCATCTCCGTGGATGGGGGCATCTCCTCCAGCAGAACCTGGAAGAACCCACCGGCCAGTTGGAGCGGATTGCGGAGGTCATGAGAAGCGATACGGATGATCTGGGACTTTAACTCACTCAACCGGTAGAGCGGGGTGACATCGGCCATCGCTACCACGTAACCCAGTCGTTCTCCGTGGGCACTGGAGAGCAGGGCAATAGAGGTCGCCATAATTCGCTCGTCGCTCAGTACCACCTGAACGCTTTCCCGAACGGTGATTTCCTGCCGACCGATCCGTTCGGCAATACTGACCAGGGATTGATGTTGCACCACATCCGTCAGGAGACGATTCACCACCTCTTGCTCCCGGAAGCCGAGGAGATTTTCCATCGTCCGGTTTGCCAGACGTATCCGGCCCTCCAGGTCTGTCACAACGACCGCGTAGTCCACGCTGTCCAGGATAGCCCGCAGATACTGCTGGCTGGCTTCCACTTCCTGAAACAAGCGGGCGTTTTCCAGCGCAATCCCCGCCTGGTTCGCGATCATGCTCAATGTCTCCACGTCCTCCGGACGAAAAGCGCGGGGTTCGTAACTCTGCACCGAGATCGCCCCGACCGCACGCCCCTTGGAGAGGATCGGCACCGCGATCAGCGATTCCGGATAGCGCCCGGACCCGGTGGTCTCCACATAGATGGGGACTTGTTTGACTTCCTCCAGCGTAGACAGGAAAATCGGCTGACCGCGCGCGATAGTATAGGCAGCCAGATATCGGGAGGGATCGTAGGGCAACCGTTCCGGGGGATACAGCTTACCCTCGTCATAGATAATGGCGTATTCCACCTCATTCCGTTCCGGGTCGTACAGGGTGATCCAGAAATTCGTGGTCTCCATCAACCGGCCGACGCCCTTGTAGATGCGTTGGAGCAGGGCATCCCGTTCCAGCGATGAGCCGATCATTTGCCCAATTTCCCGAATTAAGTCCAGGGTGGTGATCCGGTGTTGTAGCCGGTCCGACACTGAGCGCAATTCCCGCACAATGGCAAGACCCGATAAAAACATAAGAACAAGAAGCAAGGCCGGAATCATCCCAAAATTCGTGAACAACAACGCTCCGAGTACTCCGAAGAGGGCAAAAACCGCTTTGAACAGCGCAACGCGCGGCATAACCTGGAAAAGGAAGAGGGGGAGTGGGGTGCCTCGTAGTATCGCATCTACTGTCATAACAAGAGTGTTCACCGCAACAGTAGTTACGAGAAGCACCATTGCCTGACCTAAAGCAAGCCCATCCACCCGGGTTAATGGAATTTCTCCCCCGACGGCACCGTAGACCTCTCCGCCGATCAGCCCCATCAGGATGTACATCCCGGTCGTGCGGGCGATAAAATTGGGCCCCCTGCGAAAAATCAACGATTCGCTGATCAGAGACTCAATTCCCGCCACCCATGCCGTGGTGACCGGCCCGAATATGAGCAAACAAGCCAGATGAAAGGTGGTCTCTAAAGAAAGGTAAACGTTGCCTGGCATCAGGAAGGCGAACAGGTCCGCGATCAAGCAGAGGGGGACAAAAACCAGAATGGGGAGCCAGGTTGGTGGAGAAGAGAGACGGGTGAAGTAAACCAGCAATCCAACCCCTGCGGCACATAAAATCCAGGAGAATATCGTGAAAAGACGAGGATAACGGATTTGTTCGGCCATATATCACCTGTCCAGGAGCCCGTGGTAACGATGTTGGCCCAATGGACAGATCCCCGCCCCCTTATCGCCGATACGTTGACCAGGAGAGAAGCCACACCTGTTCGTCGTTTGTAACTGTTCAGCCAACGGTTGAAACCGCGCCTGGGAGAGCCCTTTGCGCCGGGCGGCTGCCTGCGCGGTCGCCGGGGCGGCGTCCACGCCGATGGACGCCCGGCGGCAAGCCCTTGAGGGGCAATTTCAATCGCGGAAGGACAATAAATAGCCTGAACAGTTACCTTCGTTAGCTACAGCCTGCTACTCTCTATCTCCCGACGCTTTCCGCCCCAGGACCGAACCATCCGGCGTCAAGTGATTCCAAAGATATTATACATCTTGCCGCCGCCCTTGCAAGTTTGGGCCCTGGGTTGCGGGCTTGCGCAACAATTCGCCCCGCATAGGAAAGAGGCGGGGTGTGGGGTTTGTGGGCGCGCTGCTCCCCTGAAATGATTTGCTGCACAGGCCCTGGGTTAGCGGCATTCCTGTAATGGGGAGATATTTGCAGCGCACCACATAGCAGAGCAGCGCGTCCGGAAAAGGTTAAATCGGCCCTGTGACCCGCTCCATTCCCTCCATCCAGGGGCGCAGGACTTCCGGCACCACGACGGAACCGTCGGCCTGCTGGTAGTTCTCCAGAATGGCGATGACGACGCGCGGGAGGGCCAGGCCCGACCCGTTCAGGGTATGGACGAAGCGGGGACGGGCATCAGGGGCGGGTCGGTAACGGATGTTGGTCCGGCGGGCCTGGAAATCCCCGCAGTTGCTGACCGAACTGACCTCCAGCCACTCGCCACAGCCGGGAGCCCACATCTCAATGTCATAGGTTTTTGCCGCCGTGAAGCCCAGATCGCCGGTGCAAATCTGAACAACCCGGTGGGGGATCTCCAGCAGCCGACAGAGGTCCAGCGCGTGCTCCAGCATCTCCTCCAGCGCGTCGTCGCTGCTCTCCGGCGTGGTGAACTGGTACATCTCCACTTTGTCAAACTGGTGCCCCCGCTTGATGCCGCGCACATCCCGACCGGCGCTCATCTTCTCCCGGCGGAAGCAGGGGGTGTAGGCAACGTACTTCAGGGGGAGATCGTCGGCGGAAAGAATTTCGTCCCGATGGAGGTTGGTCAGAGGGACTTCTGCTGTGGGCACCAGCCAGAGGTCGTCCTCCACATCGCGGTAGAGGTTATCCTCAAACTTGGGCAGTTGTCCGGCCCCTTCCAGGCATTCCCGTTTGACGACGAAGGGAAGGTAGGCCTCGGTGTAACCGTGCTGGCGGGTGTGGACGTGGAGCATCCAGGCAATAAGCGCCCGCTGCAGGAGGGCTCCGGCCCCCCAGAGGACGTAGAACCGGCTGCCCGCCAGTTTGATCCCCCGCTCAAAGTCCAGGATGCCCAGTTCGGGCCCCAGGTCCCAGTGGGGAAGGGGGTCAAACTCAACGGGGCGCGGTGTGCCCCATTGCCGCACGACGACGTTGGCGGACTCATCGGGGCCAATGGGAACGGAGGGATGGGGGATGTTGGGCAGGCGCAGGAGCCAGTCGTCCCGCTCCGCCTCGGCGGCCCGCACCTGCGCTTCCAGTTCGGCAATCTGATCGCCCACCGCGCGCATCCGGGCGATCAGCGTCTCCCGCTGGGCAGGGTCTTTGATCCGGGGAATCTCTTTTGAAGTCCGGTTGCGTTCGGCGCGAAGTTCTTCCACCTGCGTCAGCAGGTCCCGCCACCGGGCGTCGGCCTCCAGCACCCGGTCTACCAGAGCGGGGTCGTCCCGGCGGGCGATCAGGGCCTGCCGAACGGTATCCGGTTCCCGGCGGATGAGGTTGATATCCAGCATGGGGTGGTCGCTCCTGGAATCGCCCGGTTATCCGGCGCTGCCAGATGCTTACTCCCGCGGTCTCAGATGGGGGAAGAGAATAACTTCCCGGATGGATGACCGGTCGGTGAAAAGCATGACCAACCGGTCAATGCCCATACCGAACCCGCCGTTGGGTGGCATCCCGTACATCATCGCCCGGACGTAGTCCTCGTCCATCGGGTGGGCCTCTTCGTCTTCCGCCTTGTATAACTGGCGCATTTCCAGGAAGCGTTGTTCCTGGTCCAGCGGGTCATTCAGTTCGCTGAAGGCGTTGGCGATCTCCATCCCGCCGATGAAGGCCTCAAACCGCTCCACGTGGGTGGGATCGTCGGGCTTCGCCTTCGCCAGCGGCGAGATATCCCGCGGGTAGTCGTAAAGAATGGTGGGCTGAAGGAGGTTCGGCTCCACCAGCCTGCTCAGAAGTTCTTTATCTATCAGTTTCCCCCACGTCTGCCCCGGTTCGGCGGGGATACCGGCCCTGCGCAGAGCCTGGAAGAGCGCATCGGCGGTGGGGTACTGGGTGTAGTCAATGCCACTGGCCTCTAAGATGGCCTCCCGTAAGGTGAGCCGCCGCCAGGGTGGAGCCAGGTCTATGGTATGGCCCTCGTAGGTGATGACGGTCGTTCCCAGCACCTGGCGGGCCACGGTGGAGACCATCTCTTCGCAGAGGTCCATCACCGCCCGGTAATCCAGATAGGCGGCGTAGAATTCCAGCATGGTGAATTCGGGGTTATGCTTAAAGGACACCCCTTCGTTGCGGAAGTCGCGGCCGATTTCGTAGACCCGTTCAAATCCGCCGACCAGGAGCCGTTTGAGATAGAGTTCGTCGGAGATGCGCAGGTAGAGGTCCTGGTTCAGTTGATTGTGGTGGGTGACGAAGGGACGGGCCGCCGCGCCGCCGTAGATGGGCTGGAGGATGGGGGTCTCCACCTCCAGGAATCCCCGCTCGTCCAGGAACTGCCGGATGGCGGCGACCGTGCGGGCGCGGATGCGGAAAATCTCGCGCACTTCGGGGTGAACCGCCAGGTCGGCGTAGCGCTGGCGGTACCGTTCTTCCACGTCGGTAAGGGCGGAGTAGCGCACAACCCGGTCGCCCACCTGTTGCTCCTTGCCCCAGGGGAGGGGACTCAGGGCCTTCGCCAGCATCCGCAGGCGGGTGACCTCCACGGTGATCTCCCCGGTGCGGGTGCGCATCAGGCGGCCCTTCGCCTCCACGAAGTCCCCCAGGTCAAAATCCCGCTCAAAGGCTTCGTAGACCTCTTCGCCCAGGAGGTTGACACGCAGGAGAATCTGGATTTTCCCGCTTTCGTCCTCTACGTGGGCGAAGGTCGCCTTTCCCATCACGCGAATGCTGCGCAGGCGACCAGTAATGGTAACCTCCAGGCCCTCGCCCCCGGCCTCGTAGGCCGCGATGGCCTGCGCGGCGGTGTGGGTCCGTTCCGCCCGCGGCGGGTACGGGTCCCAGCCCCTATCCCGCAGCCGCTGCAGTTTCTCCAGGCGCTGTCGTTCCAGGTCGCTCAGCTCCACAGATGCCCCTCATTGAATTTCCAGGATACGGAAAATCATCGTGCGGGCCGGCGCGTTGACCCGCACCTCGTCGCCCACGCGGTGACCCAGCAGGGCCTTGCCCAGCGGAGACTCGTACGAGATTTTCCCTTCGGAAGGGGAGGCCTCCGCCGGCCCGACGATGTGGTAGACCTCCGGCTGACCGTCGCCTTCTACAACGGTCACCCGGCTGCCCACGTTGACGGTCCCGGAGGGCGCCTCTTCTTCCACTACCTCCGCCGCGCCCAGGAGCATTTCCAGTTCCAGGATGCGCCCTTCCACGAAGGCCTGTTCGTTGCGCGCGGCCTCCAGTTCGGCGTTTTCCAGGATATCTCCGTCGGCGAGGGCTTCGTGCAACCGGCGCGCGACCTCCTGCCGACGCACCGTCCGCAGATACTCCAGTTCCGCTCTCAGGCGTTCGTATCCTTCGCGGGTCAGATAGACAACTTGTTCGGCCATATTGCAGATTTCTCCTGAAATGTTCTTGCGGCCGATAGCAGAGGCCCCCCTGCTACCGGCTCAGATGCGTCGTTTGGGTTTGAGAAGAGAAAGGGGTTTTGCAACAAGCCCCCTGTTGCAAACCCCTTTGTCTTTCCCTCGGGAACGGAAGCAAGACGATGATCCGCTGCGAAGTCTCTGCGGTTGCAAAGTGTATCCGATGTTGGGGGGACAGGTACTGGATGGGCCGTAAAAATCAATGCCCACCCTCCTGTTCGGGACAGAAGAGGGTAGGCTGGATTTCGCAGGCGCGACAGCGCGCCGTATTGGCGGCGCGCTCCCCCCCATATGCGCAACGACTGAGAGGGGAGGTTCCCCTCTCAGCCGCAGGTAGTTATATTATAGCCTACAATGCGAATTTTGTAAAGTGTCCCTGCTGAGGCTTGCGCAGCAATTCGCCCCGCATGGGAAAGGGGTGGGGTGTGGGGTTTGTGGGGGCGGCTTCGCCGCCCCCACAAACCCCGCTTGGCGGATATGAGCGCCCCCTCATCCCCCCAGCCCCCTTCTCCCCCGCCGCGGCGGAGGAGAAGGGGGAGAAAAATAAAGGTTTTGGCGCTGGCGGCCTTCGGCCGCCAGCGCCAAAACCCCTTTCCTCCCCATTCTCTGAACCGCATTTCCCCCCATTGCGACTTCCCCGGAATCCGATATAATGGCTCCTGAATTGCGGGCAACGGGAGCGATCGTTTTATGGCATCTACACCCGATGATTTCTGGTCCGCCCTCTTCTACCCCCGCGCCGTCGCCCTGATTGGGTCGGTGGGGGAGGGGAAACTGGGCTACTACCTGCTCCGGCAGATGCTGGAAGGGGGCTTCCCGCCAGAGCGCCTCGCCGTCGTCAACCCTAAAGGGCAGGGCGCGCAGGGCGTGGCAGGACACCCCTCGGTGGCCGATACCGGCATGCCGGTGGACATGGCCATCGTCGTCACCCCCGCGGCGGCTGTACCGGCGGTGCTGGAGGAATGCGCCCAGAGCGGCGTCCGCGCCGCCGTCGTCATCACCGCCGGGTTCTCCGAAACGGGCAACGTCGCCGGAGAGGAGGCGATCCGGGACGTCGTCCGCCGCACCGGCATCCGCGTCGTCGGCCCCAACTGCGCCGGAATCGTCAACACCCACCACACCCTCTTCCCCACCCTGGAGACCCGTCCCCCGGCGGGCGGGGTCTCCCTGATCGCCCAGAGCGGGGCCGTCGGCGGCGTTTTCCTGGCCTGGGCGAAAGAGCAGGGCCTGGGCGTCGCCAAGTTCGTCAGTTACGGCAACGCCGCCGACTTGAACGAGTGCGACCTGCTCCGCTATCTGGCCGACGACCCCCAGACGCAGGTAGTGGCCCTGTACATTGAAGAAGTGCAGGACGGACGGGCGTTCGGGCGGGCCCTTTCGGCCTGCGCGCGCCGCAAACCCGTCGTCGTCATCAAGGCCGGACGGACCGAGTCGGGCCGACGGGCCACTCTCTCCCACACCGGCTCTATGGCTGGCGCCGACGCCGTCTACGACGCGGCGCTGCGCCAGTGCGGCGCGGTCCGGGCCCACTCCCTGGAGGAGATGCTGGACTTCTGCCTGGGGTATACGGGGCTCCCACCCGTCCGCGGCCGCCGGGTGGTCATCGTCACCAACTCCGGCGGGCCGGGGGTCCTGACGGCCGACCGGGCCGAGGAGGCAGGGCTGGAGGTCGCCGAACCGAGCCCCGCCCTCAAGGAGCGCCTCCTGGCCTTTCTCCCCTCGCACTGTGCCCTCGGCAACCCCATTGACCTGACGGTGGAGGGGACGGAGGAGGGGTACCGGCGGACCCTCGCGGCCGTCCTGGACGAGTACGACGCGGCCATTGCGCTGAACATCGCCCCGGCCTACCTGGACTCCGTCCCGTTGGCCCGCGGGGTGATGGACGCGCTCCGCGGGAGCGACAAGCCCGTGGCGGTATCGTTCCTGCCCGCGGCCATCGTCGCGTCGGCGGTGGAGTACCTGCGGGCGCAAGGGATCCCCAACTTCGCCACCGGCGAGCGCGCGGCCGTGGCGCTGGCCCGTCTGGCTGAATACTACGCCCGTCGGGAGGAAGTCGCGGAGTCTGTTTGGGAAGACGGGGCCCCCGAAGGGGCGCGACCGCTTCCGCCGGAACCGTTCCTGGAGCCCGACGCGATGGCCTGGCTGGCCGAGAACGGCGTCCCGGTGCCGGAATTTCGGGTCGCCCGGACGGCCGACGAGGCGGTGGCAGCGGCCCGCGCCATCGGTTACCCGGTGGTGATGAAGGTCGTCTCCCCGCAGATTCTGCACAAATCCGAATGGGGCGGGGTCATTCTGGGCGTCGCCGACGACGAGGCCGCCCGCGCTGGGTTTGAGCGCCTGGCCCGAATCGGGGCCGAGGGCGAGTTTCGGGGCGCGGTCATCTATCCCTTCATCCGGGACGCCTGGGAAGTGCTGGTGGGGATTTTCCGCGACCCCCAGTTCGGCCCGGTGGTCGTCTTTGGCGCGGGGGGCATCTACACCGAACTGCTGAAGGACGTTGCGATGCGGGTGGCGCCGGTGGGGCGGGAGGAGGCAGCGCGGATGGTCCGGGAGACCCGTATCCATTCCCTGTTGCGGGGAGCGCGCGGCCGTCCCCCCGGCGACCTGGACGCGCTGGCCGACCTGATCGCGCGGGTCTCCCGCCTGCCGCTGGTCTATCCGGAGATCGCCGAGATGGACCTGAACCCGGTCTTCGTCCGGCCGCGGGGGGTGCTGGTGGGGGACGTGCGGGTGATCCGACGATGATCCGGGCGACCTATCCGATTCAGTTGCCGGTCTTTGAGGGGCCGCTGGACCTGCTCCTGCAGTTGATAGAGCGGGAGGAACTGGACATCACCGCCGTCTCGCTGGCGCAGGTGACGGACCAGTATCTGGCGATTGTGGAGGAGATGGGGCGGCGGAGTCTGGCGGACCTGACGGCCTTTTTAATGGTGGCGACGAAACTGGTGCTCATCAAGAGTCGGGTACTATTGCCGGGGTACCGCGCCCGGCAGGAGGAAGACGAGGTCGCCGCCGACCTGATCCGGCAACTGGAGACGTACCGGCTCTACCGGGCGGTGGCGCAGGAACTGGCGCGGCGGGAGGAGCAGGGCTGGCGGGCGTATGTGCGGGTGCGTCCGGGCGACGGGGCGCAACTTCCGGCACCGAACCCCTTTTCGGCCCTCTCCGGGGTGACGCTGGAGGCGCTGCTGGAAGCGGCGCGGGAGGCGCTGCGGGCGCTGCCCGAACCTCCGGTGGAGACGATCATCACCCCGCCCCCGGTAACGGTGGCTGAGCAGATGGCCCGTATCCAGGAACGCTTAGCCCAAACGGGCCGCATCCGCTTTCAGGACGTGCTTTCGGAGAGCGCCAGCCGGGTGGAGGTTATCATCACCCTGCTGGCGGTGCTGGAACTGATCAAGCAGGGGCTGGTGCGGGTCTGGCAGGAGGAATTGTTCGGGCCGATTTTCATCGCCTCGCCGGAGGCGGTATCTTTGAGCGGATGCTCCTCTGGTGCGATGGGGGTTGCAGAGCGGTAAAGCCACCCTGCAACCCCGTATTCCTTTCTATCCGTGGGCGCTTGCTCCCCAAGAGATTCGCTGCACTAGCCCCCTCATGGGCTTGGGCAGCAAATCGTTTCGGGGAAGTGGCGCACCCGCAAAGGGGGAAAGTGGGGTTTGTGGGGGCGGCTTCGCCGCCCCCACAAACCCCACACCCCACCCCTTTCCCATACGGTAAAATAAGGTGGGGCTGGGCAGCCTTTTCCGACGTCGGCAGTTCTCCAGCCCCACCTCCGGTGTCGGTTCAGGCTGGGGCGGTAGGATTCGAACCTACGGATGACGGATCCAAAGTCCGTTGCCTTACCCCTTGGCTACGCCCCAGCGTTGCTTACATCTTACCACATCCCCCTCAAACGCGCAAATACTCCAGAAAAGGGTTTGCGGGGCGGCAAAGCCACCGCAAACTGCCTTGGCTCATGCTCAAAAGTAGTGCACTTTCTCAAGGACACCTTCACCCCTCCCCCTTGCCCCCTCCCCGTTGAGGGCGGACGGATCGTCCGCCCCTACGGCCGCACGGGAAGGAAAGGGCAAGGACAAGCCTCGCCCTTACGGGGGTTTTGGCGCTGGCGGCCGAAGGCCGCCAGCGCCAAAACCCCAAATTTTTCTCCCCCTTCTCCCCCGCTTGCGGGGGAGAAGGGGGCTGGGGGGTTGAGGGGGTGTTACCACCTGCCCAGAGACGATTTCCGCTTATTATGCGAATCACTTGTCCAGCCGGAATATCGCCGGGCGGCCGATGGGAATTCCCCGGTTTTGCGCTGTTGGGATTACCCAGCAATCTGCCATAAAACTGAAATGCACCCGAAAAGGGTTTGCGGGGCGGCGAAGCCGCCCCGCAAACTGTCTCCTACTCCTGTTGCAGGCTCTTTGCCTCCGACGAGCGGGGGTATCAGATATAGCACAACTCCTTCGCCGCCCGCGTCAGTTCGTCCCGGAAATCGGGATGGGCGATGCGAATGAGCGCCTGCGCCCGCTGACGGATGGTCTTGCCGTAGAGGTCGGCGATCCCGTATTCGGTGACGACGTAGTGGACATGGTAGCGGGTGGTGACCACCCCCGCGCCCGGTTTGAGCATCGGCACGATCCGGCTGACCACCGTCCCATCCCGCAGCGTGGTCGTGCTGGGCAGGGCGATGATGGGCACGCCACCCTCGGAGCGGGACGCGCCGTAGATAAAGTCCAGTTGCCCCCCGACGCCGCTGTAGAGTTTGGGGCCGATGGAATCGGCGCAGACCTGGCCCGTCAGGTCCACCTCAATCGCGGAGTTGATGGCGACCTGGCGGTAGTTCTGGGCAATCACGAAGGGGTCATTGACGTATTCGGTGCGCCGCAGTTCAATGATGGGGTTATCGTCCGCCCATTCGTAGAGGCGACGGGTGCCGATCATAAATCCGGCGATGATTTTGCCCGGATGCAGGGTCTTGCGGGCGTTGGTGATAACCCCTGCCTCCACCAGGTCAATCACGCTATCGGAGAAGAGTTCAGTGTGGATGCCCAGGTCCTTCTTGGGATAGAGAAACCGCAGCACCGCGTCGGGGATCTCCCCGATGCCCATCTGCATCGTGGCGCCGTCGGGGATGAGTTCGGCAATGTATTCCGCGATGCGCATGTGGACTTCGGACGGTTCTCCGGTGGTCATCGGCAGTTCCATCAGCGGGTAGTCCACCGGTACGATGTAGTGGATCCGGCTGACGTGGATGAAACTATCCCCCAGACAACGCGGCATATTCGGGTTTACCTCGGCGATGATGATTCTGGCCGATTCCGCTGCCGTCTTGGTCAGGCCGGACTCAATCCCGTAGGAACAGAAGCCGTGCTCGTCCGGCGGGGAGAGATGCACAAAGGCGACGTCCACCGGCAGGATGCCCTTCTGAAAAACCAGCGGGAATTCGGAGAGCAGGACGGGGGTGAAATCGGCCCGCCCTTCCTGAACCGCCCTGCGCACGTTGGGGCCGATGAAGAGGGCGTTGGCCCGGATGTGCTTTTCCATCCCCGGGGCCACGTAGTCGCTGGCCCCGATGGTCAGCGCATGGCAGATTTCCACATTCTCCAGTTCCGGTGCCCGCTGGACCAGCGCCTTCAGGAGGACCTGGGGGACGCTGCAGTTGCCGGTCAGAAAAATGCGGTCACCGGATTTGATGGCTTTGACGGCCTCTTCGGCGGTGGTCACTCTGCTTTCGTAAATCCGACTCCATCCTGTGGGCATGGTTACTCCTTCGGTGCTCCCGCGTTGAAACTGGCAGCCAGGGCCTCGTTGACGATCCGGCCGTCCCGCAGGGCCAGCCCCTGCGCCAGCGCGGGGAGATCGGTCAGCGCCCGGTCTAATCCCGCATCGGCAATATGGCGGATATAGGGCCAGGCCGCGTTGTTGAACGCGTGGGTGGAAGTGCGCGGGATCACTCCCGGCGCGTTGGGGACGCAGAAGTGGACGACCCCTTCTTCTATAAAGACAGGGTCCCGCAGGGTGGTGGGTCGGCTGGTCTCCACGCAGCCGCCCTGGTCAATGCTGAAGTCCAGGATAACCGCGCCCTTCTTCATAGAGCGCACCATCTCCCGGGTGACCAGAATGGGGGCCCGCGCGCCCGGTACCAGCACCGCACCCACCAGAACCTCTACGAAACGGACGACGCGGGCGATGTTGAAGGGATAGGCGACCATCGTGGTCACGCGGCCCTCAAACATCTCGTCTACCCGGCGCAGTTTTTCCTGGTTGCTATCCAGCACATACACCGTCGCGCCCAGGCCGAAGAAGGCGCGGGCGGCGTTCGTGCCCAGGACCCCCGCGCCCAGGATGGCGACGCGCGCCGCCGGAACCCCCGGCACCCCACTGAGCAGCACTCCCCGACCGCCCCAGTTGCTCTGCAGGAACGTCGCGGCCAGTTGGGGCGCCATCCGTCCGGCGACCTCGCTCATCGTCCGCAGCACCGGCAGGGTGCCGTCATCCTCTTCTATGGTCTCGTAGGCGATGGCAGCGATCCCCTTATCCAGCATCATCTGGACGGTCTCCCGGCGGGCTGCCGCCAGATGGAGAAACCCGCAGATGATCTGCCCTTCCTGGGCCCATTCCAGTTCCTCGCGGGTGGGGCGGACGGCCTTGAGCACCATATCGGCGCGGCGGTAGACCTCCTCGGTGGAGTAGACGATCCGCCCGCCTGCCCGCTCGTAGTCGTAATCGGAGAAACCGGAACCTTCCCCGGCGCCTTTCTCCACGTAGCAGATGTGACCGGCGCGGGTGAGCAGGTTGACCCCGTAGGGGGTCAGCCCCACACGCATTTCCAGTTCCCTTCGCTCCTTAGGAATTCCGATGTTCATACGTTCCTCCGGATCGGTTTATCGTAGGGGCACAGGGGTGCTGTGCCCCTACGGGGATACTTTGGGACATACGCCATAAGTTATCGGGCGAACTCCGCCCCTTTTTGCAGCGCCTCTTTGTTCAACGGCAGCCATTTGCGATGGCGCTCGGCCAGATGGTTCTCCAGCGCCTCCTCCAGCGTGCGGAGCGGCAGGACACCCAGCGCCTGCACCAGCGCGCCCAGGCAGATCATGTTGGCTATTCGCACGTTGCCCATCTCCGTTGCCAGTTCGGTGCCGGGGACGTAAAGGACCCGGATGTCGTCCCGCTCGCTGCGCTGCGGGATCAGCGAGGAGTTCACCACCAGCACGCCGCCGGAGCGGACGGCGGGCTCAAACGCCTCCATAGAGGGGATGTTCATCACGATGGCCGCGCTGGGGCGGCGGATCAGCGGGGAACCGATCTCTTCGTCGGAGATAATGACCGTACAGCGAGCCTTACCGCCGCGCATCTCCGGCCCATAGGAAGGAATCCACGTCACATGATACCCGGCATCCATCGCTGCGTAGGCCAGCACCTGCCCGGCGAAGAGGGTGCCCTGTCCGCCAAAACCGGAAACGATGATCTCTTCCTGCACGTTGGCCTCCTTTGCCAGACCGTTTGCAACAGGGTCCCCGCCTACAACTCGGTGGCGCTCTTCACCATGGTGAAGGGAGTCACCCTTTCTCCCATCAACTCCCGCACTGCGTCGCTCACTTTGGTATCCCCCAGCGGATAGTAGGCGAGCATGTGCGTCTTGGCCCAGTCCAGCGCCTCCAGAGGGGAGACCCCCCAGTTGGTGCCGCAGGTGGAAATAATCTCCACCATAGAGAATCCCAGGCCCGCCAGTTGGACCTGAAAGGCCAGTTTGATCGCCTTCTTGGTCCGGCGAATGCTGGGCACATCCAGCACCGCCTGACGGGTCACATAGACCGCCCCGCCCAGCATCCCGATCAGTTCCGCCATCTTCATCGGCCATCCGGCCGTCTCCACATCCCGCCCCCGCGGGGAGGAAGTGGTGACCTGCCCGGGCAGGGTGGTCGGGGCCATCTGCCCGCCGGTCATCCCGTAGATGGCGTTGTTGACGAAGATGGTGGTGATGAGTTCCCCGCGGTTGGCGGTGTGGATGATTTCCGAGGTGCCGATGGCAGCCAGGTCGCCGTCCCCCTGATAGGTGAAGACGACTTTATCGGGGCTGACCCGCTTGATGCCGGTCGCCATCGCCGGGGCACGCCCGTGCGCCGCCTCGCAGAAGTCCATATTGAAGTACTCATAGGCCAGCACCGCGCATCCCACCGGCGCCACGCCGATGGTCCGCTCCCGTACTCCCAGTTCGTCTATCACCTCGGCGATCAGCCGGTGGATGATCCCATGGGTGCACCCCGGGCAGTAGTGGGTGGAGCGCGGGGTCAAACTCTCCGGGTATTTGTACACCAGTTCCATATCGGTGGGAATCTCAACCGTCGTAACCATGGCGCTCCTTACCGAGTCTCCGCGTCCAGTTTCTCCAGTTCGGGCATAATCTCGTCCGGCAGGGGGATGATGCCCCCGAAGCGGCCGTAGAAACGGACCGGACGGCGGCCCTCCACAGCCAGCCGGACGTCCTCCAGCATCTGCCCGGCGTTCATCTCCACCACCAGGACGCCTCGCACCTGCTCGGCCAGTTGGGCGATCCGGGCGCTGGGGAACGGCCAGACGGTGATGGGCCGCAGAAGCCCGGCCCGGATTCCCGCCCGGCGGGCCTCCCGCACCACCGTCTGGCAGACGCGCCCGACGGTGCCGAAGGCCACCAGCAGGAGTTCGGCATCCTCGGTGGAATACTCCTTCCAGCGGACCTCGTTGGCCGCAATCTGGCGCAGTTTCGCCTGCAGGCGCAGGTTAACCTTTTCCAGGACTTCCTCCACCAGGTAGAGGGAGGTGATAATATTGGGCGGTCGTCCCTCGGCACCGGTAAGGGCCCAGGATGGGCGCTCATAGGGCGGGCGGACGGGCCGCATCGGCGGCATCTCCACCGGCTCCATCATCTGGCCCAGCGAACCGTCGGCCAGGACCATCCCGATGGTGCGGTACTTCTCCGCCAGGTCAAAGGCCAGCACGGTCAGGTCCGCCGCCTCCTGCAGGTTGCCCGGGGCCAGCACAATGGGATGAAAGTCGCCGTGACCGGCCATTTTCACCGCCTGGAAGTAGTCCCCCTGCGAGGGAGCGACGTTTCCCAACCCCGGCCCGCCGCGCATCACGTTGATAATGACCGCGGGCACTTCCGAGCAAGCAATGTAGGAAAACCCTTCCTGCATCAGGCTGATGCCGGGGCTGGAGGAGGATGTCATCACCCGTGCGCCAGCACACGCCGCACCGTATACCATATTAATTGAGGCCACTTCGCTCTCCGTCTGGAGGAAAACCCGTCCCAATTCCGGCAGGCGGTGGGAGAGATGTTCCAGAATCTCGCTCTGGGGTGTGATGGGGTAACCGAAGAAGGCCTCCAGCCCTGCCCGAACGGCGGCTTCCGCGATCGTGGCATTCCCTTCCCACAGTTCTCTTGCCATAGGCGTTTCCTCCGTTTACTCACTCGCTGCCGGAGCGGTAGCGGGTTGCTCCCGTCGGGCCTTCCGCCGGTAGACGGTGAAGACCACGTCGGGACAAATCATCGCGCACATCGCGCAGCCCGTGCATGCGTCCGGGTCAATGACCTCCACCGGCCGGTACCCTTTGACGTTAAAGCGCCCTTCGGCCAGTTTCAGGATGTGTACCGGACAAACGGAAACGCACAGGCCGCATCCTTTACAGCGGTTTTCGTCTATGATGACCATTCCTTTGGCAGCCATAACTCCTCCAAGATAGTCGGTAGCCGGAAGTCGGGAGTCGGTAGTTGGAAGTCGGAAGTCGGAAGTCGGTAGTTGGAAGTCGGAAGTCGGAAGTCGGAAGTCGGTAGTTGGAAGTCGGAAGTCGGAAGTCGGTAGTCGGTAGTCGGTAGTTGGGAGTCGGGAGTTGGGAGTGGTTAGCCGGTGGAGAGGCGGCGGGCTTTCTGGGCGACGGCGGTCCGGAGGCCGAACAGCATTTTGGCGATTTCCTCCAGATTGCTCTGCAGAGTCTGAGAGGTCTCTTCGGAAAGGTATCCGACCGCCAGGGCGATGTCTATCTGCGTGCTCAACTCCGCCACCGACCCCAGGGCAATGTCTATGTGCTGGGCGAAAACCCTGGGGGATTGCCGGATGTGCCCTTCGGCGATGTTGGAGGGAATGGAGACGGCAGCCCGGCGCATCTGATCGGCCAAACTGTACCGTTCGTGGGGCGGGAAAGATTCCGTGATCCGATACACCTCCACCGCCAGCGCCCTGGAACGCTGCCACACCTGAAGGTCCCGATAATTCCTCACCTTCTCCTTCACCGCTACCCCCTCCTACCGACTACCGACTAACCCCTACCGACTACCGACTAACCCCTACCGACTACCGACTATCCCCTACCGACTACCGACTATCCCCTACCGACTAACCCCTCCTATCTCCCCTTCCCTATTCCACCCCCGCGCGCAGACCTCGCCGCGCCCGCAGAGGGGTCCCTGGACCTGACCGTTCACAATGGCTACCACTCCGGCCCCGTTGCCCGTCTCCACAATCACCATCTCCTGCCCCACCCAGGTCTGGGGAGCGCCAGGGGAGAGCATCCCCTCAAAGGCGGTGAACCCGTCCACCGTCACCCGCACCCAGACATGCTCCCGCGCCTCCAGGGTCAGGGTGACGCCGCTGGTGGAGACGGGGAAAGTGGGCGTCGCCGCCGGGGTGGGAGGTAGCGTGGGAAGCGGGGTAACTGCCGGACGGGTCGCTGTCACCATCGGGGAAGGGAAGGCGGGGGGCCGGAGAGGGGTGGCGACCGAAGGGGATGCGGGCCCGGAAAAAAATCGCCCCGGGCGGTCGGTGAACCAGAAGACGCCCAGGGCGACCACCCCGAGGACGAGGGCAATAAGGCCGATCCACAACCCCGCGATTCGCAATCCCGACCATGCCGGCCGGGCAGCGGGTCGGGTTACAAGGGGACGGGCCGGAGTTTTGGGTGCAGCGGGAGCCACAGGAGCGCCCGGGGTCGCCGGTGCGGCCGGGGCCTCGGTTTCCCGGCGGGTCTCCCGCTCGTAGAGGGCGATGACCTCCTCTGGAGGGATGCCCAGGAACGAGGCGTAGCGGCGCAGGAAGCCGCGCACCTGCGGCTCCCCGCCGGGCATCATACCGTAGTTGCCTGTTTCCAGCGCTTCCAGATACCGCGCGCGGATTTTCGTCGCCGCCTCTACATCCTCCAGGGAGAGCCCCCGATCCTGGCGCGCCATCCGCAGGCGACTTCCCGGACCGACAGGTCCCGTCGGCGAGGATACTCGTTGAAGCACATCGTCGGCCATATTACTTGCTCCCCCAACTCCCGCGACCGGGTGTTCCGGCGGTGCCCCGTTCCTTCCGCAACTGGTTCAGCACAGCCACCAGTTCCTGGGGAAGCGGGGCGGTGAAAGCGACCTTCTCCCCTGTGACCGGGTGGGTGAAGGCCAGGTCGCGGGCATGCAGAAAATGACGGTCCACAAGTAACGTCTGACGTCGCTGGCCGTAGACCCGGTCTCCCACCACCGGGTAGCCAAACCAGGCCAGGTGAACCCGAATCTGATGGGTCCGGCCGGTATGTGGGCGAACTTCCAGGAGGGTGTGTTGAGGGAAAAATTCCAGCACCCGATACTGGGTGACGGCCGGGCGGCCCGTTCGCGCCACCGCCATCCGGGTGCGGTCTTTCTGGTCCCGCCCGAGGGGGACTTCAATGATGCCCTCCCGGGGCTGGACCTGTCCCTCCACCAGGGCGACGTAGGTCTTGCGCACCAGGCGGCGCTTGAATTGCCGCTGCAATGCGGCGTGGGTATCGGGGTCTTTCGCCACGACGATCAGCCCCGAGGTCTCCCGGTCCAATCGGTGGACGATCCCCGCCCGTTCGGCGCCTCCCACATCGGCGACCTGGGGACAGTGGGCCAGCAGGGCGTTGACCAGGGTGCCCTGTACCACCCCCGCGGCCGGATGGACGACCATCCCGGCCGGTTTGTTCACCACCAGCAGGTGCTCGTCCTCGTAGACGATGTCCAGTGGGATGTTCTCGGCCCGGATGGTCTCTTCTTCTGGAAACGTACCGGAGACCTGATCGCCGGGGGATAACCGGTAGGCGGGGCGGACCGACATATTGTTGACGGTGACGGCGCCATAGCGGATGAACCGTTGCAGTTGGGCGCGGCTGAGGTCAGGGAACCGGGCCGCCATCACCCGGTCCAGTCGTTCTCCCGCTTCATCTGTTGAAACGACGAAGGAAAACTCTTCGCTCATTCGCTTTCCGGTGCCGGATCGGGCTTTTCCCGATCGGTCAGGATGATGAACAGCAGTATGACGACGCCGGTCACGATACAGGTATCGGCGAGGTTGAAGATGGGCCAGTGGTGGAGAGGCCAGAAATTCAGGTCTATGAAATCCACCACCGCGCCCCGGGCCAGGCGGTCCACCAGATTGCCCAGTGCGCCGCCCAGTTGCAGGCCCAGCGCAACGTGCAACAGTTTGGGCTCTTTGGGGAGGTGGCGGTAGTACAGGAAAATCAGCCCGACGGCGATGATCGCCACGACGCTGAAGAAGTCGCTCATCCCCTGGAAAAGGCCGAAGACAACGCCGGTATTGGTGATGTAGGTGAGGGATACAACAGGGGTCAGCCATGAGGTCAGTTCTCTGGACTCTCCCAGGGTCATATGCGCGACGATCCAGGATTTGCTGACCTGGTCCAGGGCCAGAGCGGCCATGGCGACGATGGGCAGGATTGGGTTTTTGAGGCCAGACAAGCAGACACCTCTAAAGGGTACTCTCCAGGCCACCCCGGTGCGGAGAGGTCGGGCGACCTTCAGGAGTACCTCTGAAGTCTTTCCCTACCGACGCTGCTCCATCTGGGCCTGACAATCCAGGCAGTAGAGGGCATAGGGGAGGGCCTTCAGTCGGGCCCGGTCAATCGGGGCACCACATGCCTCACAGATGCCGTATGTCCCCAGGTCAAATTTCTCCAGGGCATGGTCTACCAGCCACAGCAAAGAAGCCTCGTTCCGCTGGAGCGAGGCCTCCTTCGCCTGCTCAAACGTCTCGGTGGCGTCGTCGGCGATGTGGTTCCCGTATCCAGCACCCCGATTCTCGTTTTCGCCCCGTCGCGATAGTTGTTCCAGCAGGTAAGTCTGCTCTTGCAGTAGACGCGCTCTCAATTCCTCGTTGGAAACAGGCATAAGGTCCTCCGCAACTTTGCCGATCCACCTAGCGGAGATATATTTTACCACACGCGGTGGAAACTGCAAGGATACCGATTTTCACCCCTCGCTTGCTGGGGGTGAAAAAACCCGCCTATGCAAGACACCCCACCCCCTGGCAACGATCTCCTGGTGCACACGCGGGCTTGCGCAATAATTCGCCCCGCATGGGAAAGGGGTGGGGTGTGGGGTTTGTGCGGGCGGCTTTGCCGCCCGCACAAACCCCACTTTCCCTTAAACTTCGCAGGCACCCTGCTCCCCGAAAGGGATTTGCTGCACAAGCCCACGCACGCACGGCCCTTGACATTTTTCTACCTTTGTGATATCATTCGCCCCAGTCTTGCAAGTAAGACAAATAAGACAAGGAGTCCGGAATGGAGAAATTTTGTCCCCAATTCTACGGTGCGGTGACCGTCAGCGAACGAGGGCAGATCGTGATCCCCGTCCAGGCTCGCCGGGACCTGGGCATCCAGATCGGCGAAAAACTTCTCGTCATCGGCGGGCCGGGCGGGGCCCTGTGGCTGTTGCGCGCCGAACTGGTCAGCAAAATGACCGGGCAGTGGCTGGAACTGGCCCGGAATCTGGAGACCCTTGCGGAGGAAGAAAATGCAGAAACACCGTAGATGGCTGATCCTGGCTGCCGTAGCAGTGGTAGTGATTGTCGGCGGCTTTTTCGTCTGGCGACAGAGCGCGGCCCGCAATTCATCGGCCGAAGAGCGCACCGCCGTGGTAGAACGGGGCACTCTGGAAGTCACCGTGAGCGCCAGCGGGCGGATTGAGCCGGCCCGCCAGGTGGATCTGACCTTCAGCGCCCCAGGGCGGGTGGTGGAGGTCACCATCCAGATCGGAGACGAGGTGCGCGCGGGACAGGTATTGGCCCGCCTGGATACCGGCGACCTGGAATTGAGCGTGCGGCAGGCCGAAGCGGCCTACAAGTCCGCCCAGGCACAACTGGCCCAACTGAAGTCCTCGCCCCGCCCGGAGGCGGTTAAGGCCGCGGAGGCCGCATACCGGAGCGCGCTGGCCCAGTATCAGCGGCTCAAAAACAGCCCCTCTCCGGAGGAGCGGGCGGTGGCGGAGGCGAACCTGAAGCGGGCCGAGGTGATGCTGAACCGGGCCCGCGCGGCCTACGAGCCCGTCTCCTGGCGACCCGATATCGGCATGCTCCCTCAATCGCTGAACCTGGAAACCGCAACCCTGGACTACCAGATCGCTCTGGCGAACTACGAGTTGACCACCAAAGGGGCTTCGCCGGAGGACCTGGCCGCGGCATGGAGCAACGTGGAGAGCGCCAAAGCGCAAATGGATCGCGCCCTGAACGGTCCCACGCCGGAGGAACTGGCCATCGCGGAGGCGGCGGTGGAACAGGCCAGAGCCGCGCTGGAGGCTGCCCAGCGCAACCTGGAGAAGGCCATCCTCAAAGCGCCCTTTGACGGTGTGGTGGCAGCGGTCAACGTGGTCGTCGGCGAGGTCGCTCCTACCGGGCTTCCGGCGATCTCGGTGGTGGACCTCTCCGGTTTCCGGATCACGGTCAACGTGGATGAGATGGACGTGGCCCGCCTGCAGATAGGGCTTCCGGCCGAAATCACGCTGGATGCCATACCGGACCGGACCCTGACCGGCAGGGTGGAACGCATCGGCCCGGCGGCGACGCTGGTGGAAGGCGCGGTCGCCTACCCCGTCATCATCGCTCTGAACCCCACCGATGCCCCTGTACGGGCCGGAATGTCGGCCACCGTGCTTGTCCGTGTGGAGGAACTGAAAGACCAGTTGCTCATCCCCAACTGGGTTGTGCGGATTGACCAGACCACCGGCCGCCCCTACGTTTACCGCAAGACCGCCAGCGGGCTGGAACGCGTGGATGTCCGTCTGGGCGCGCGCTACGAGGGCTACAGTCAGGTGCTGGAGGGGTTGAACGAAGGGGATGTGCTGGTTCTGACCCGTGAAAATAACAACATCGGCCCATTTTCCTTCTTCGGACAGCGGTAAGATGGACACGGATAAAGCAGTCGTTCGTATCCAGAATATTGTGAAAATATACCAGATGGGGACGATAGAAGTCCCCGCGCTGCGCGGGGTCTCTCTGACCATCCGACCCGGCGAGATGGTCGCCATTATGGGGCCTTCCGGCTCCGGCAAGTCCACCCTGATGAACATCATCGGCTGCCTGGACCAGCCCACCTCCGGTACCTACTGGCTGGACGGACAGGAGGTGGGCCAACTGGACGATGACCAATTGGCCGCCATCCGCAACCGGCGCATCGGCTTCGTCTTCCAGACCTTCAACCTTCTGGCGCGGACGACCGCCCTGGAGAACGTAGCGCTCCCGCTCCTCTACGCGGGGGTGGGGCGGTCAGAGCGGCTGCAACGGGCACAAGAAGCGCTGAAATCCGTGGGTCTGGGGGACCGACTGCACCACACGCCGACAGAACTCTCCGGCGGGGAGCAACAACGGGTAGCCATTGCGCGGGCGCTGGTCAACCGTCCATCCCTGATCCTGGCCGACGAGCCGACGGGGAACCTGGACAGCAAGTCCGGGCGGGAGGTCATGGCGATCCTGCAACGGCTGAACCGGGAACAGGGAATCACCGTGGTCCTGGTGACCCACGATCCGACGATCGCCCGGCATACGGAACGGATTATCTATCTGCGGGACGGACTGATAGAGGGGGAAGAGAAAATCGCAGAACCGCTGAGAGCGTGAAAGTCGGGAGTCGGGAGTCGGGAGGGGTGTGCCGCTGCAACTTGCGACTTGCGACCTGCGACTTTCTCTCGCATATCGCCTATCGCGTATCGCAAATCGCCCCCTGCGACTTGCGACTTTGCGACTTGCAACTTTATCGGAGGCGAGGATGAATTTGGGCGAAAGTATACGGGTGGCATGGCGGGCGCTGGGAGCCAACAAACTGCGCTCGGCGTTGACCATGCTGGGCATTGTCATTGGCGTTGCGGCGGTCATTGCCCTGATGGCAGCCGGACAGGGCGTGCAGGTTTTCGTGACCGAGCAGTTTCAGGGCATCGGCTCCAATCTCCTTTTCGTCCTGCCGAACGTTGGACAGACCGGCCCGCGCGGTGGACAGGCAAGCCTGCGTTCACTGACGATGGGGGATGCGCGGGCGCTTGAAGACCCTCTGCGGCTGCCCGATGTGGCGCGGGTCGCACCGCAACTGGACCGCAACGCCACGGTGACTGCCGGTGGTCGCCAGATGTTGACCACCCTTCAGGGCGTCACGCCGGAGTTTATCCAGGTCCGGAAATGGAAGCCCGCAGTGGGGGAGTTCATTACCGCTCAGGATGTGGAGGGACGCTCGCGGGTGGCCGTACTGGGCAAGACGGTGGCGGAAACGCTCTTCCCGGATAACCCCCTGCCCATCGGAGAGACTGTGCGCATTAACAACACCCCCTTCCGCGTGGTGGGGATTATGGAGGAGAAAGGGGGTACTTTTGCCGATCAGGACAACACCGTCTTCGTCCCGTTGACGACGGCCCAGATTCGCCTTTTCTCCACCCGCGCCCCCAACGGTGAGTACCGCGTCTCCTACATCCTGGTAGAGGCGGTCAGCGAGGACCGGATGGACGCGGCGGCGGAGCAGATTCGGGCCGTCCTGCGGGAGCGCCACCGCATCGCCTTTGAGGACGAGGACGATTTCATCGTCCTCAGCCAGGCCGACCTGATTCAGACCTTCGGCAACATCACCGACGTGTTGACCATCTTCCTGGGTGCGATCGCCGGGATCAGCCTTCTGGTCGGCGGGATCGGAATTATGAACATCATGCTGGTCTCGGTGACGGAACGGACCCGGGAGATCGGCCTGCGGAAGGCCGTGGGCGCGCGGCGGCGGGACATCCTGGTCCAGTTCCTGATGGAAGCGGTGACCCTGGCGGTGACCGGTGGGATTGTGGGAATCGGCATCGGTTTTCTGGGCGCGCAGATCATCACAGCGCTGGTACAGGATTTCCGCTCGGTGGTCACTCCGCAGGCCGTATTGCTGGCGACCGCCGTCTCGGCGGCCGTTGGGCTGGCGTCGGGCCTGTATCCGGCATGGCGGGCCTCGCGCCTGAACCCCATAGAAGCGTTGCGCTACGAATGACGGCGACCGGGGTTTTGCGGATAACCTCTGGTTACCCGCAAAACCCCCAGCCTCATCCCCGGCAAAGGCAGATTTTTGTGTGGGGCGACATCGCCCCCTCTCACCCCCAGACGGAGCGGGGGGATTGAGATGGGGTTTTTGGGGCGGCGGCTTCGCCGCCGCCCCAAAAACCCCTCTCTTCCCCCCTCTCCCCCCTTCCCGTGCGCAGCGAATTATCCCATAAGCCAACCGGGGCTTGTGCAGCAATTCGCCCCGCATGGGAAAGGGGTGGGGTATGGGGTTTGTGGGGGCGGCTTCGCCGCCCCCACAAACCCCACTTCCCCTTTTTCATAAGCGCGCCGCTACTCCGCAATGACTTGCTGCACAAGCCCAACCGCCGCAAGGGTTGACTTTTCTCCCGAAACGAATACAATAAAAATGTCTGTGCCGGAGTGGTTTCCGGACCCGGAATGGTTGACCCACCACAATCTCAGGAGGTGAAACAATGGTTCCCAAACTCTTTATCCCCGGACCGACCCACGTGCGAAAAGAGATTCTGGAAGCGCAGACTGCCCCAATGATTGGCCACCGGGCTCCCGAATACTCCAAACTTCAGTTAGAGGTGACCCCAAAACTCCAGCAACTTCTCTACACCCAGCAGCGAGTCTATCTCTTCGCCTCCTCCTCCACTGGCGTGATGGAAGGTTCCATCCGGCAGGCATCGCTCGGTAAACCCCTTCTGTTCACCATCTGCGGGGCATTCTCCCAGCGCTGGTACGAGATCGCCCTCCAGAACGGCGTCCCCGCCGAGAAAATAGAGGTCCCTCTGGGCCAGGGGATCACCCCCGAAATGGTGGACGAGGCCCTCTCCGAAGGGGATTACGACGCCATCACCGTCACGATGAACGAGACGGCGACCGGCGTGATGAATCCCCTCCAGGAGATCGCCGCCCTGGTCCGCCAGAAGTACCCCGACGTGCTCATCCTGGTGGACGCGGTCAGTTGTATGGCGGGGGTGAAGATTGAGTTTGACGCCTGGGGGCTGGACGTCTGCTTCGCGGGAGTGCAGAAGTGCTTCGCCCTCCCGCCGGGGCTGACCGTCTGCGCGGTGAGCGACCGGGCGCGCGAGCGCGCCCGGCAGGTGAAGTACCCTGGTCACTACTTCGCCTACGCCCAGATGGACAAGCGGTACGACAAGGGCCAGACGCCCGCCACGCCCGCCATCAGCCTGATCCAGGCCCTCAACATGCAGATGGACGACATTCTGGCGGAAGGGCTGGAGAACCGCTGGAAGCGCCACCAGGAGATGGCCACGATCGTCCAGGACTGGGCCCGCAAGTACTTCGCCCTCTTCGCCGATGAGCGCTTCCTCTCCCCCACCGTCACCAATATCACCAACACCCGCGGCATCAGCGTGGAGGGACTGAACCAGGAACTGCGCAAGCGGGGCGCGATCATCTCCAACGGCTACGGCGACCTGAAGGAGAAGTGCTTCCGCATCGCGCATATGGGCGACCTGACAGTGGAAGACATCCGCTGGTTGCTGGAGCAGATCAACAACATTCTCGGTCTGCAATAGGAGGGTAAAATGAAGGTGCTGGTTTGTGACCCGATTGACCCGGAAGCCGTGGAGACGATGCGCCGGGCCGGGATTGAAGTGGACGTCCGGGATACCATCACGGCGGAGGAACTGGAGGCTGCCGCGGCGGATTACGACGTTCTGGTCGTCCGGAGTCGCACCAAAGTCACGGCCGCAGTGATGGATAAGGCCCCCAACCTCAAACTCATCGTCCGCGGCGGGGTGGGAGTGGACAACATTGACGTCAAGCACGCCCAGGCCAAGGGGGTTGAGGTCCGCAACACTCCTCTGGCCTCGGCGAACTCCGTCGCCGAACTGACCATCGGCTATCTCTTTGCCCTGGCCCGCCAGATTCCCCAGGCTACCGCCACGATGAAAGCCGGGCAGTGGGAAAAGAAAGCCTTCAGCAAGGGAATAGAACTGGCGGGGAAGACACTGGGGCTGGTCGGTTGTGGCAACATCGGGCAGTTGGTGGCCCAGAAGGCCGCCGCCCTGGGAATGACCGTCCTCTTCTACCGGCGCACTCCCACGGAAGTCCCCGGCGCCACCCAGGTCTCGCTGGACGAACTCCTGGCCCGCTCCGACTTCATCTCCCTCCACGTGCCCCTGACTCCGGAAACCCGTCATATCATCGGGCGCGCGGAGTTTGAGAAGATGAAGAAGGGGGTCTACATCGTCAACTGTGGGCGGGGTGGCACGCTGGACGAGGCTGCCCTTTATGACGCCATCGTCAGCGGGAAAGTAGCGGGTGCGGCGCTGGACGTCTTTGAGGACGAGAAGGAGGACCGCGGGCGACGACTGATGGAGTTGCCGCAGGTCATCGGTTCTCCTCACGTGGGCGCGGGCACCGTGGAGGCGACCGAGCGCGTGGGCGCGGAGGTGGCCCAGATCATCATCGCCTTCGCCAGATAGCGAAATCGGCTATCGCGGAAGGGCGGGGCCTGCAGGCCCCGCCCTTTCGTTTTAGAAGCGGCTCAGGCAGGACGCCTTCGCAGAGCCAGATAGATGCCCAGGACGATGGCGAGCCCCTGCAGGCCAAAGAGAAGCCCCAGGATAGGGTCCGTCTTACCCCCTTCCACCTCCGGAATCTCCGGGAGCGGTGTCCAGGTGGGGAAGGGGGTTCGGACCGCCCCACCGGAGGGCGCAGGGGTGGGTATCGGAAATGCAGGAGTCCCGATAGCGGTCGGAGAAGGGAAGGGGGTGGGGACTTCCGTCGGCGGCGCCGTGGTGGGGGACGGGAACGCCGTTGGCGTCGGAAGGGGGGTCGGCGATGGGACCGGTGTATCGGTCGCCGGTGGAACGGGCGTATTTGTAGGGGAGGGGACAGGGGTGGTCCCGGTGGGTACCAGAACGATGCTATCCGCCGCACCGGCCGTCCGCCCGGCCCCGTCCCGGAATTGCACGTACACCCAGTGTTCCCCCGGCTTGTCGGGAAGGGTCCAGGGCAGGAGCGGTTCCCAGCGCTGCCAGGATGCGTCGCGGAAATCCGGAGTGTTGCTGATGCGGACCTCCACTGCGCGGCCCATAAACGCGGCCCCCTCGCCCTGAGGGTACGCCTCCTCGTTGGTCAACCGGATGGCGACCTGCGGGGATTCGGTGGTGAGCGCACCGTCGTTAATGAAGATGGGCAGGACATTCGGCCGCGCGCCGAAATCCAGGACATAGTAGCCCCTTCCGGCATTATCGGTAGCGACACCGATGCCGATCTCCCGATAGCGAGCGCTGAGAATGTTCTCCCGATGGGGCGGGTCACCCATAAACCAGTCCAGCACGTCCTGCAGTGTCCCCGACCCGATCCAGAAGTTCTCCCCCACTACCGTCCCGTTGCCCCAGGCCATGTACCCCGCCTCGGCGATGCGTCGGGCCGGGGTAGAACCGTCGGAGCCGATGTGAGACGCCAGGTTGTGCGCAGCCAGGTCACTGGCATGGCGCTGAGCAGCGGCAGCCAGCAGGTCAGACCATCCGTAGGGCGCCAGGCCGTTATCCAGGCGGGTCTGGTTGACCAGCGCGTAGAGCCGTCGGGCGGGGGGCTCTTCCTGAGCCCTGGCGGAGTTCACCCCGCCGATCAGCCCGCAAAGGAATATCGGGATCAGCAGAAGACGCAGTTCTCGTCGCACGGGGATATTTTAGCATAGAGTGGCGTTTGTGGGTAGGGCCACACCGTGGGGCAACCTGCTGCCGGAAGAGGCGCCATCCGGCCGGACGTGCCGCTTCACACCACTATCAAATCCCGGGGGAACAGGGTCAGCGTTTCGGCACCCTCGGGGGTGACCAGCACGTCGTCCTCAATCCGCACGCCACCGACGCCGGGCAGATACACTCCTGGCTCCACCGTGAAGGTCATCCCGACTTGGAGGGGGAGACGGTTTCCCTCCACGATGTACGGCGGCTCATGGACCTCCAGCCCCAGGCCGTGGCCGGTGCGGTGGATGAAGTAGTCGCCATAGCCGGCCTCCCGGATCACTGCCCGCGCGGCCCGGTCCACCGCCTGCGCGGCCCGCCCGGGGCGGACGGTAGCCCGCCCGGCCTCATTGGCCCGCCGGACGACCTCATAGACGCGCATCATCTCCTCCGGCAGTCCCCCAAACGCCACGGTACGGGTGATGTCGGAGACGTAGCCCCCCATAACGGCGCCGCAGTCTATGACGATGGGCTCGCCGGGGCGGATGGGACGGTCGGAGGGGACGGCGTGGGGAGAAGCGGCGTTGGGACCGGCGACGACGATGGGCTCAAAGGGCAGTCCTTCTCCGCCGCGCAGGATTTCCCCCATCAGCAGCCCGGCCACTTCCCGCTCCGTCATCCCGGGGCGCATCTGGGCCAGGACCGAACGCAGGGCAGCCTCCACAACGGCCACTGCCCGCCGCATCGCGGTCACTTCTCCGGCGTCCTTGCAGATGCGCAGAGTTTCCATCACCTCATCGGCGGGGATCAGATGGGAGTTCGGGGCGTACCGTTCCAGGAGACGGGCTTCCATCACCCGCATACGGAGTCCCTCCACGCCGATGCGCGCTTCCGCCAGTTCCAGCGCCGCGCAGGCCTGCTGAAAGGCCGTCGCCGGCCCCTCTTCGTCCGTGTACGAGTAGGCCCGGAGTTCGCCGGCCGCGCGGGCCAGTTTCGGCTCCTCCAGCGCGGGGAGCACGATGGCTGGCGGGGCATCCACCGGAAAAAAGGCGACGATGGGCCGTTCGCTGAGGTGAAAGGAGAGGCCGGTCAGGTAGAGGAGGTTGGCACCGGGCACCAGGGCCAGGCAATCCAGCCCTTTGTGCTCCATTTCCTGCTGTAATCGGGCAATCCGGGGTGAATCGTCCATTGTGCACCGTGGGGGTAACGGGTATTGGGCTGTCGGCTCTACAAACTCTTATGTGCATCGGTGGCGCCTCTTAAAGATTATACCCGTTTCTTACCACGGCGCAATTTTTCATTATCATCGGCGCCGGCCATTACGGCAAAGAGAAAACTCAACTCCTGCGCTACAAAGTGTGTCACCGCACCTTCTCGGCGCGGCGCGGGACGCCTTTGTTTGGCTTGCTGGCTACCCGACAGTTTTCCAATAGGACGCGGACAAGCGGTGTGGCTTATGTTCAAAAGCAGTGCACTTTCTCAAGGACACCTTCACCCCTCCCCCTTGTCCCCTCCCCGTTGCGGCGTTCGCCGCACGGGGAGGAAAGGGCAAGGACAAGCCTTGCCCTCTTTTCCCCTTCTCCCCCGCCGCGGCGGGGGAGAAGGGGGCCAGGGGGATGAGGGGGCGTTAGAGGCCAGACCCTGCCTGCACGAGGTCTGGATATGAGCCGAAAGTGTCAGGTGGCTAGGGGTATTATCATTTTTGCCTCCCCCACGGCGGTTTGCGAGAAGAGATAGAGCCGCCTCTTCCCACGAAGGGCAACGGCTCTCCCAGGAAATGGCGGGAGGTCACGCCGATGATGGCGATCGGAGTGACGGATCACGTATGGAGTCTGCAGGAACTGCTGACCTACGGGCGCCTCCCTGTACTTCCAGGGAAATTAAATCAACTATTAATGGACATTGGGGTGCTCTCCGGGCCTTCTACATTGTGCTTATCGGAAACCTCTGGGCCCCTTCGCGCTTGCGCGGAGGGGCAAAGTGTGGTATAAAAGGGGCGAGGCCCCCGTAGCTCAGCAGGATAGAGCACCGGCCTCCGGAGCCGGTGGCCCGCGTTCGAGTCGCGGCGGGGGTACTTCAGCAAATTGTGGTGAGCGGAGCCGTGAGCCAACTACCAATATACATCGGTTTGGAAAAGGCCGCAATCCGCCACCATTTCCCCGATGGGGAGAAATAAAGAGCCAGCCCGAAATGGGCTGGCTTTTTATTTTGGTCACCGCGTGATCCTTTTGCGAACCGGGCAACGAGGCCCCGCCGGGCAACGCTTTTCTCCAACCGCGGTCAACGGGAGACATCCCACAGATGAAAACAATCTGGAACCTGCCCAGAGTGGAATTGTGTCCCCTCTCCGAAGTGCAGGAAAAGCGTCCCATTGAGGAGGAAATATGGCTTTGCGCGTTGCCTTTGCTGGAACCGGTTACATCAACAAAATCCATGCCGTCGCGGCGAAAAACGCCGGGATGGAACTGGTAGCCGTGGTGAACCACCGACCCGAGTCCATGGCCCAGTTCGCCGCCGCCTTTGGCATCCCCCGCCAGTACGCCACGGTGGAGGCGATGCTCCGGGATGGCGGCGTGGATGCGCTGATCGTCGGCACGCCCAACTACCTGCACGCCTCCCAAACGATTGCCGCTCTGCAGGGCGGGGTGCACGTCATGGTGGAAAAACCGATGGCGATGAATGCCCAGGAGGCGGAGAGGATGCGGGAAGCGAGCATCCGCTCCGGGGCGTTGCTGATGGTCGCCCACTGCTGGCGATTTGACGAGGACGTGCTCTGGCTCAAACAGCGCGTCTCCCGACTGGGGCCCATCGTGCGCACGAAGGGCTACGGTGTCCACGTCAACTGGGGGCCGGGGGGCTGGTTTACCCAGAAGCGGTACGCAGGCGGCGGGGCGATGGCCGATATGGGAATTCACGCCCTGGATACGGCGCGCTTTCTGCTGGGCGACCCCCAGCCGGTCTCGGTCTACGCCCGCATCGGCACGTACTACGGAGACTACGATGTGGACGATACGGGCGTTGTGCTGGTGGAATGGGATAACGGCGCCGTCTCCTGCATTGAATCCGGCTGGTGGCAGCCCCACGCCGACGGTCCCGAAGCGGCCACGCAACTCTATGGCCGGAAAGGCTTCGGGCAAATCTTCCCCACCTTTATCCAGGACGAAAATGGGAGAGAGGAGGCCGGTTCACCGTTCCCCCGCCCGGAGCACTGCCCGCAGGCGATGTACGAAGCGCAGATGCGGTACTTCGCGGAATGCATCCGGGAAAACCGGACGCCGGTGCCGGGAGGGCTGGAGGGACTGGTGAACATGAAAGTTGTGGACGCTGCGTACCGGAGCGCCCGGACGGGACGGGTGGTCCGGGTGAAATAAGTATCCGCATCTTCGGCCTGATGATGCCCGCCTTCGGCTACGACACCTTGCTGGATGTCCAGCCCTCACCGTGGACATGGGCTTTCGGCTGTTCCTGAGCATCCCCACCACGATCAGTTTCCTGCTGGCGATCCTCCTGCTCTGGCTGTACCCGCTTTACGGTCGGCGATTGCGGGAAGTCCGGGAAGCGCTCCGAATAAAACGAGGCGAAGTTCCCCGGTTCTCCCCTGGAGGTTAAAATGCCCGAACTTGCCATTTTAGGGGGTCCGAAGACCCGCGCCCAACCCTACCCCGCCTGGCCGGTCTGGGACCAGCGGGATATAGATGCAGTGGTAGAGGTGGTGAAGTCCGGTCGCTGGGGCGGTTACCCGTACCCGGGGCCGCGCACGGCGGAACTCGCCCGGCGGTTCGCCGAAAGGCAGGGGGGCGGGTTCGCCGTCCCGATGGCCAACGGCACCGTCACGATGGAAGTCGCGCTGCGGGCCGCCGATATCGGCTGGGGGGACGAAGTGATTGTCCCCGCCTACACCTTCCAGGCGACGGCCTCCGCCCCGATGGCTGCCGGAGCCATCCCCGTCATTGTGGATGTGGACCCGAATACCTACTGTATAGACCCGAAAGCGGCCGAGCGCGCCATCTCCCCCCGGACAAAGGCTATCATCCCGGTTCACCTCGGCCACCAGATGGCCGATATGGACGCCATTATGGAACTGGCCGAAAAGCACAACCTGATCGTAATTGAGGACTGTGCCCACGCCCACGGCGCGCGGTGGCGCGGCCGCGGCGCGGGCACCATCGGCCATTTCGGCTCGTTCAGCCTGCAATCGTCCAAAACGCTCACCTGCGGAGAGGGCGGCATCCTGCTCTGCCGCACCCCGGAACTGGCCGCCCGGGCCGCGTCCATCATAGACTGTGGCCGTCCCCACTCTCTGGGCGGGGGTCCGGAGGACCCCAACGGCATCTCGGTTATGGGGGCAAACTACCGCCTGACCGAACTGCAGGCCGCGCTGGCCCTGGTGGGGCTGGAGCGCTTCCCCGAGCAGGCCCGACAACGGGAGGAAATGGCCGATTATATGGACGAGGCCCTCTCCGGCATCCCCGGCATACGCGTCCTCCGCCGCGACCCGCGCCACACCACGCGCTCCTTCTATCGCTACATCTTCGCCATTGCGTCGGACGTCCTGGGGGTGGACCACGAAGTCTTCTGCGCGGCGCTGATGGCCGAAGGCGTTGACTGCTGGGTCGGCTATGAGGTGATGCACCGCTACTCGCTCTTCCAGCCGCAGAAGACGAAGTTGCCCGTGCCCCGCGCCTTCCCCCAGTACTTTGAGTTTGAGAAAATGGACCTCCCGGAGGCCACGCGCGCCTGCGAACGGGAGGCGGTCTGGCTGGACGAATCCGTCTTCCGCGACGGGATGCGGGGCGTGGAAGACGCCGCCGCGGCGATCCGGAAAATCGTGCGGAACGCCGATGAACTCCGGGAAGTGGCACGTTTATGGAAAAAGGGAAGCGGGGCATAGCGGCCCTGCTCCGGGCAAGATGTGAACAGGCCATCGCAGGTGCGGATGAACCCCTTTAGGGAGGTGCGATGAAGAAAAAAGTTATCCTTTAGGAGTTACGCAGTTCCCTGATTTATAAGAATGTGTATAGGGTATGAATCCAGCAAAATGTGACGAACTAGACTACATTCATTTTCTGGTAGCTGCTCAGAGGGTGTTCAGCAACACGGAGGCGGCCCGATGTCATCCCGCCGCTGGAACCGGTGGTCCGGCGCATGACGCCTACACGCGTCTGCTGCATCGGTGTCAAGCGGATGGGAAGGCTTTGTGGAAAGAAGTGCGCCTATATGTCCGCCTGACGGAAGGGATACGGGTGTTGGATGACACCACTCTGGACAAGCCATATGCCCGTACGATGGCCCTGGTGACTCGCCATTGAATACTGGGCGACCAGTGACCTGACGATGACGCTGAAGCAGTTGGCGGATTTTGCCCTCTGGGGCTGGCGGATTGAAGAGTACCATCGGGGGTTGAAACAGTTTTGCGGGATTGAGCGCGCATTATAATGCATATTGCATCAATTTTCAATGGACATCAGGCCGATTTGCCTGTTGCGGAAAATGGCCTTAAAATACGAACACGCAACACGCAATACGCAACACGCATCACGCAACACGCAACAGATACATGGAAATCCGCTATACTCCCATCCCCCAGCAGCGCTCCATCTGGGCCTACATCATCGCTGCGGCGAATGCCCTCTTCTTCCTGGGAGCCTTCGTCGTGGGCCAGGAGACGGCGCTGGTCCTGGGGGCGAAAATCAACCAGGCCATCGTCCTCGGCCAGTGGTGGCGCCTCCTCACCGCTGTTTTCCTCCATGCCGACCTGCTGCACCTGGGGATGAACACCTACGCGCTCATTGCCTTCGGTCCGCAGGTAGAGCAGATATACGGTCGGTGGCGCTTCCTGCTATCCTATCTGACCGCTGGCCTGACCGGCAGCGCTTTCAGTTTCCTGCTCAACCCCTATCCATCGGTCGGCGCATCCGGCGCCATTTTCGGGTTGATCGGCATGCTGGGCGCGTACTTCTACCGGTATCGCCACCAGTTGCGTTCCGGGAGAGCCGCGCTGGGCAACATCCTCTTCATTCTGGCCTACAACCTCTTCTACGGCCTGGCGAATCCCCGGGTGGACAACTGGGGCCACATCGGCGGCCTGCTGGCGGGCCTGACCCTGGGCTGGTTCCTGGCGCCCCTGTACGTCGTGGTTCAGCCGGACCCCTTCCGCCCCCCGCAGGTGATGGAGGTCCGCAGCCCCCGGCGCTGGATCGCGGGACTGGCCCTCGTTGGCGGGGGGATTCTGCTCGTCCTCATCGCAGGCATCCTTCGCTGGGGATAGGATATGTCAACTTCCCAACCCACCGAACACATCCTCCGCCTCCACCACAAACTGCTGGCCGAATACGGCGAACCCCAACGGCGACCCTACGACCCTATCGCCGTCCTCATCTCCACCATCCTCTCCCAGAACACCAACGACGTCAATCGGGATCGGGCCTACGAGCGGTTGCGGGAGCGCTTCCCCACCTGGGAGGCCGTCCTGAACGCCCCCCTGGAAGAACTGATAGAGGCGATTCGTCCGGCGGGACTGGCCCCCACCAAGGCGCCGCGCATCCAGGAGGCCCTGCGCCGCATCCGGGCGGAGCGGGGCGATTTCTCCCTGGATTTCCTGGCCCACCTGCCGCTGGAGGAAGCGCGGGACTGGCTCCTCTCCATCCCTGGCATCGGTCCCAAGACCGCTGCCATTGTCCTCCTCTTTGCCTTCGGCCGCCCCGCCTTCCCGGTGGACACCCACATCCACCGCGTCGCCCGGCGGCTGGGGCTGATCCCGCCGCGCGCCACCCGTGAGCAGGCCCATGAACTCTTGGAACACCTGATCCCTCCCGAACTCTACTATCCCCTCCATCTCAACCTCATCGCCCTGGGGCGGGACGTCTGCCATCCCCGCAACCCCGAATGCGGCCGCTGCGTCCTGCGGGACGAGTGCGACTTCTACCGGGAGAAGGTCGCCGATGCCCACCGTTAACCTCATCCTCGTCCGTCATGCCGAGACGGTCGCCAACGTCCAGCGGCGCTGGGTGGGGTGGAACGACACGCCGCTGACCGACCGGGGGGTTGCGCAGGCGCAGGCCACTGCCTGCCGCCTGGCGGATGAGGTGGAGGACGCCGTGGCCCTCTACACCAGCCCGCTCCCTCGGGCAATGGAGACGGCGCGGATTATCGGGCAGGCCCTGGGACTATCCCCCGTCCCGCTGGACGACCTGCGGGAGATCAACTTCGGGACGATGGACGGAGTCACCCTGGAGGAGATGAAAACCCTGTACCCCGACCTCTACGCGCGCTGGCGGGATCGGACGGACATGGACTTCACCTGGCCTGGAGGGGAGCGCCGCGCCGACTTCTTCCGTCGGGTCATCGCTGCCTACGAGGAAATCATTGCCCGTCACCCCTGGGGGGCGGTCATCATCGTTGCCCACGGCGGCACCCTGCGGGCCATCCTGGCCTACCTGCTGCCGGAGCAGATGAGCCAGTGGTGGGGCTACGAACTGAGCCACTGTTCAGTGACGCGAATTGAGGTGGAAGACGGTCGCCCCCATTTGCTGACCCTCAACGACAAATCCCATCTTCCGACAGAGTAGGGGGCCGAAAGTCCCCACCGCGGGCGGGACCCTGCGGCAGGGAGCGCGGCCTGGCGATGCAGGGCATTTTTCCTCTCTCCCCCGCAAGCGGGGGAGAAGAGGGCCGGGGGGATGAGGAGGGGTTAACGTCTGCCGACCGACGATTTCCGCTTATTGTCCAAATCATTTGTCCGGCCGGACTATCACCAAGCGGTAAATGGGGATTCCCCCGTCTGCGCCACGGATATTACCCAGCAATCTGCCATAAAACTGAAATGCCCCCCAAATCCTGCAATTTGCAAAAAGGGGGAATTCTGGTATAATTTTTTCTAAGGAAGTCCTGTTTGCCCATTGGTTCACCCCTTCGCTCCACCTCTCCGTGCAACGGATAATCACTGGTCCTCAGGCCTTCCACATCATATTCCCTGAGGAGGAAAAATGAAGAAGTTCAGTCTGTGGATCGCGGCCAGCGCGCTGATTCTGGCTGTCCTGGCCTGTGGAAGGTCCACACCGGTCCCGCCCACCGTGGAACCTACCGCCACTGTCCCGCCCGTCACCCGCCCTACCGCCGCGCCGTCTGGTATGGTCAATTTGACCCTGGATAACCAGTCCGGCCTGCCGGTCTGCTACGTCTACATCTCTTCTGTCCAGGAGGAGGAATGGGAAGAGAACTGGTTGCCGCAAAAGGAGATGATCCCTTCGGGCAGCAGCCGGGTCTTCCAGTTGGAGGAAGGGGCCTACGACCTGCGCGCTGATGATTGCGACAACAACCTGGTAGACATTCACTACGAGGTGCAACTGGCCGGGGAGATGACCTGGTCTCTGGAACCGATCCAGCGGGCGCCGGTGCTCATCGTCAACAATTCCAGCCACGAAATTTGCTACCTGTTCATCTCACCGGTGGATAGCGAGGAATGGGGCCCCGACTGGTTGGGGCGGGATAGCACCATCCCTGCGGGCACAACTCGCACCCTTCAGGTTCCCCTGGGCACGTATGACCTGCGCGCTGACGACTGCGATGAGAACCCGCTGGACATCCAGAACAATATCACCCTGGGGGCGGACGGCATTACGTGGACGCTGAAGGACGTGGAGGAAGCCTCGCTGGAACTGATCAATCAGTTAGACGTCCCCATCTGCTACGTATTCATCTCTCCTGCCGGGAGCGAGGATTGGGGCACCGACTGGCTGGGTGAGAACACCGTTCCCCCCGGCGGCTCCTACACTTTCTATCTTCCCGCCGGCGTCTATGACCTGAGCGCGCGCGACTGCAACGGCGACCCGGTCAGTGAGGAAGTATACGGGCAGGAAATCCGCGGAGAGATGACCTGGACCATTTCGCCCTGATCGTTCTCGGCCGGAGGACTGGCCTCACAACAGCCAGGGATTGAACCGCTTTTCCTGCCCCACCGTCGTCTGGGGGCCATGGCCCGGATAGAGGACGGTCTCGTCGGGCAGGGAAAACAGGACCTCCCCGATGGAGCGCATCAGCGTATCCCAATCTCCACCGGGGAGGTCCGTCCGTCCCACCCCCATGGCGAAGAGGACGTCTCCGTCAAAGGCCACTCCCTCGTCGGGCAGGTAGAAAGTGACGCTGCCCGGCGAATGGCCGGGCGTGTGCAGGACCTGCAGGCGCAGCGTGCCCACTTCCAGAATCTGCCCCTCGGTCAGTTCCAGGTCGGGTGGGGGGCTGGGCGTTATCGGGACGCCAAACCACGCAGCCCCCCCGCGGGAATCCAGGAGCGGCCGCTCCGCGGGGTGGATCGCCAGGGGGGCGCCCGTCGCGGCAACGATGTCGGCGTTCGCCGCCATATGGTCAAAATGGCAGTGGGTGTTCAGGACGTAGCGAATCGTTAGACCGGCGTCCTGCACTGCGCGCAGGATGCGCTCCGGATGGCCTCCGGGGTCAATCACCGCCCCCTGACGCGTCTGCTCGCACCCGACGATGTAACAGTTGGTCTGGATCATCCCCACCTGGAGCGTTCGCAGAATCATCATTCCTCCACAAGAACGGAATTCCCGGTCCGGTTTTGTGTTCCTTGCGCGACAACGCGGGGTTACACTTCCCGCTTCTCCGCCCCCTCCAGTGCCTCCCGAGCCAGCCCGTCCATATCCACTGCTTCCTCTGCCCGTAAAACCCCATCCCGCTGCGGGCGAGTGACCACCCGACGGGGCATCAGGAACTGGCAGCAATCGTCCCCGGGCATCAGCGAGAGGGAATAGGTGCCGACGCGCTCCGCCAGCGCGGTGATCTCCGTCTTGTCCAGGCCGATCAGCGGGCGCAGGACCGGCAGTCCCGCCACTTCCTCCACCACAGCCAGACTCTCCAGCGTCTGCGAGGCGACCTGCCCCAGCGACTCACCGGTGAATATCGCTTTCGCCCCTTCGCGTTGGGCCAGCGCCGTCGCTACCCGCATCATCAAACGCCGGTACAGGATGACCCGGTAGGCGACCGGTGCCTGTACAGTGATCTCCCGCTGCTGCCTGCCGATGGGGACCACGTAGAGATACGGTTCCATTCCAAACCGTCCCAGCGTGCGCACAATCTCCCGCGCCCGCCGTTCCGAACCCATCCAGTCGCCGAAAGGACGGCTGTGAAAGTGGATGGGGATGACGCGGCACCCCCGTTTGAGTGCAAAATACCCCGCCACCGGCGAGTCAATCCCGCCAGAAAGGAGCAGGACGACCTTTCCGCTGACCCCCACCGGCAGTCCACCCGGGCCGGGCACCCGCTCCGGATAGACGATGGCCCGGTCGCGGAGAATCTCCACACCGATATCCAGGTCTGCCCCCTTGAGCCGCACAGGCCATCCCGTCCGCCCCTGCACCACCGCGCCCAATTCCCGTTGAATCTCCGGCGACGTCAGGGGGAAGGACTTATCATCCCGGCTGGCGGTGATACGGAACGTGCGGGGAGGCCCCTCGGGCAAGTGCTCCAGGACGGCTGCCCGAATATCTTCCATATCTGGGGGGACGATGTAGGCCGGGGCGAAGTGGGCGATACCGAAAACCGGACCCAGCGCCTCCACCCAGGTTGAAAAATCCCAGGGTTGGTCCAGGTGGACCAGCATCCGCCCGGAGAGGCGTTCCACCCGCCCTTTTCCGCCCAGGACCTCCACGCGGCGGAGGATATTCTGGGCCAGGGTGCGCTCAAAGAAGGCCCGGTTCCCTCCCTTCAGGCCGACTTCCGCATAGTGGACAACGGCATGCCCCGTCTCCCCCATACTCCCCTTACTCCCTACTCCTTACTCCCTACTCCAATCTTCCAGCAACCTCCGCACCATCGCCTCTTCGTCCTCTCGGGTGGCGATTTGACCATCTAAGCGAGCATCCCGCAGAGAGGATAACAGTTGACCAAAGATCGGCCCAGGCCGCAGGCCCATCGCTTTCAGGTCTTCTCCGGTCAGGATGGGCGTCACGTTCCGGTACTCGGTCTGGAAGCGGATCAGGCGCGCTCTTACCCCGCGGCGCCGGTCGGCGACATAGGCGATGGCGAGGAGTTGTGCCGGATACGGTTCCAGCAGGCGACAGATTCGGCTGGGCTGGCGGGTGGTCACCAGCAGGTCCAGGTCCCGGCGCAGGGAGGGCAATCGCTCCAGGTCTTCCACCTCCGACCGGGGGATACGCAGTCGCTGGGTAATGGTGCGTATGGCATCCTTCTCCAGACGGTACAGCAGAAGCCCCCAGTAAACAAACCGCCGATCTTCCTCATCCAGTCCCCAGAATTCCAGATTCAGTTCCTTCCGCGCGGCCTGGAAGCGGGTCACCAGCCAGCAGTCGCAGTGGAGGGCGGGATGAATCTGGCGCAGTACGCCCAACTGCTCCAGCCGACAGAGCGCCCCTTCCGGCTTTTCCTCGGCGAGAATCAGTTCCAGTTCGTGCCGGATGCGTTCGCCGCTCATCCGGTTCAGCATGGGCAGTGCGTTGGCAATGAGCGCTTCGCTGCGGGGGTCCAGCCGGAAGCCCAGGCGGGCCTCCAGCCGGGCAGCGCGCAGAATGCGGGTCGGGTCGTCTATGAAACTCAGACTATGCAGGACGCGGATCACCCCTTCCCGCAGGTCGGCCTCCCCGCCGTAGAAGTCCAGCAGTTCCCCCCAGTAGGGCGGGTCCATCCGGATAGCCAGCGTGTTGATGGTGAAGTCCCGCCGGTGGAGGTCCTGCTTGATGGAACTGCGTTCCACCTCCGGCAGCGCCGTGGGGTGGGTGTAGAACTCGGTCCGGGCGGACGCGAAGTCCACCGCCGAGATGGCGCGTTCCGGGGGCGGGGGCCCGCCTGCGATGGCCTGCCATACCTGGTCGTCGAGCAGCCACTTCGCCGTCCCGAAGCGGCTGTGGGCCACCACCCGACCGCCGAACTGCTGGGCCAGGTGGCGGGCCAGGCGGATGGCGTCTCCCTCCACCACCAGGTCCAGGTCCACGACCGGCTGCCCCAGGAGCAGGTCCCGCACCGGCCCACCGACGAAGTAGAGGCTGTAGCCCATCCGATGGGCGGCCTCCGCGGCCCGCCGGATGAGAGATAGCATCTGGGGAGGGAGAGAGGCTTCCAGCAATGCCTGGACCTGCTCCCGACGGGAAGGGGCTGGTCCGGCCTTGCCCCAGAGGGTGATCAGGTCGGTGCGGGTGACCACCCCGATGATGTCGCCGTTATCCACCACCGGCACCTGCCCCCACCCGGTCTCCATCATCAGCCGCTGGAGCGTCTCTACCGAGTCATCGGGAGAAATGGTGACGCTGCCCGGCTCCATAATCTGGCGGATCATCTCGGCCGCCATCCCGAACTGGATGGCCCGGTCCACCGCCCGTCGGGTGAGGAGGCCGATGACCCGGCCGCTTTCCACCACCGGGAAGCCCTCGTGACCGGTGCGGCGCATCCGCTCGTTGGCTTCGGCGATGGACGTATCCGGGGAGAGGACCTGTACGCCGCGGGACATAATCTGGCGGACGGTGACGGCTGGGCGGACAATGCGGGGAAGTAATTCCAGGAGTTCGGCCTGCACCGATTCCAGGGTCCGGTCGCGGATCAGGGCGGCGGCCGCGCGGGCGTGTCCCCCGCCGCCGAAATGGGCCGCGACGGAAGCCACATCTATGTCGCCGGTGGCGGAGCGGGCCACCATCTGGATGTGATGGTCCAGGGCAACCAGAACAAAGAGGGCGGAGGGTTCCAGCAGGTCCCGCAGGCGGTGGGCCAGGGTGGAGATTTCTTCTTCGTACTTATCCGCTCTTCCGGTCGCTACGACGATGGCATGCCCGCCGATGCGGTACGTCTCCGCCGACTCCACCAGTCGCTCATACAATTCCTGCTGGCTGGGCGTCAGCGGGTACTGCAGGAACTCGTTGACGATAGAAAGGCTGGCTCCTCGTTCTATCAACCAGGCCGCCGCCCGCACATCCCGCGCAGTGGTGGTCAGATAGGAGAGGTTGCCAGTATCTTCATAGATTCCCGCCAGGAGCAGAGTCGCCTCCAGGGGGATAAGGGATATGTCTCGCTGGGCGATTCCCTCCACCAGCAGCGTGGTCGTCGCCCCCAGGGGCTCCCCGCGGAACGTCCAGTGGGCGGGGAGGTCCCGGTTCAGGGCGTGATGGTCTATGACCTGCACCGGTGTATCGGGGCGCATACCCCGGACGGTGCTGAGCGCCTGGGTATCCACCAGAATAGCCCGCCGGACGGTGCGGCGGGGGAGGTCGTCTGGATGGACGAAGGGAAAGGCCGCCCCGTAGATAGAGAGAAACGCGCGCACGTTGCGGTTGATCCGGCGCGGCAGGACGGGCACCGCCTCGGGGAAGAGTTTCTGCGCCCCCAGGAGCGAGGCGATGGCATCAAAATCGGCATTTTCGTGGGTGAGAATCACTTCCATTGTGGGTTTATTGTACTGGAATTCGTGGGGGATGCAAGGTGGGGATTGGGTAGTGGAAATTGCCGTAGAAAAAACCTACCCAGTGGGAAAGGGGTGGGGTGGGGGTTTGGCGGGGGCGGCTTTGCCGCCCCCGCCAAACCCCCTTTTCCCTATTCTCGCGGGCACGCTGCCCCCCCGAAAAGGATTTGCTGCGCAAGCCGGCTCTCTGTGCGTTTGACAAACCCCCTCTCGTGTGTTATACTCCTTTCCGAAAAGGGGCCGTTAGCTCAGCCAGGTAGAGCAGGGGCCTTTTAAGCCCTTGGCCGCAGGTTCAAATCCTGCACGGCTCACCAGAACCCGACCCGATGCGACGCACAGGGAAAGTGGGGGCGAGGCATACCTCGCCCCCACTCTCTATCCGAAGGGAGAGAAATGGTCCTGCCGGAGTGGGCCTTCTGGCTGACGCTGGGCGTGATGGCGCTGGGCCTGATCGGGGTGATGATCCCCATCCTTCCTGGCCTGGAACTGATCTGGATCGCCGCGCTCATCTACGCCATCGCCGAACGGTTTGCCACGATTGACCCCCTCACCTTTATCGCCCTGACCATCCTGGCCGCGATCGGGATCACCGCCAGCATCTGGGCCAGCCACCTGGGTAGCAAACTGGGTGGAGCCTCCTGGCAGGCATTGCTGGCTGGCCTGGGGCTCGGCGCCCTGGGCTTCATCGTCGGACTGATTGCCGGGGGGATCGGCGCCCTTCCCGCCGGACTGATCGGCGCCTTCGTGGGCATCCTGCTCGTAGAGTACCACCGCCGGAAAGACTGGAAGGAAACCGCCCGCGCTGGCACCGGCTGGCTGGTCGGATGCCTCCTCTCCGGCGCCGTTCAGTTCATCGTGGGGATCACGATGATCCTGCTTTTCGTCTGGCAGGCACGGGGATGAGCGCCCAATCTCCTAATCCCCAATCTACTGATTCCCAACCCACCAATTCCCCATCCACCAACTCCCAACCCCGCTGGTGGGACGGACTGGCTGCGTTTCTGCTCATCTTCCTCCTCTTTTTCGCTTCCGGTCGTCTGGTAGCCACCCGCTGGACCGACCATCTGCTCCAGACCCAGACGCTGGTCTTTCTGGCCGCGCTGGCGGGCCTGGCCCTCGGCCAGAGTCGCTTCTCTCCCGCCGTCGCTTTCTTCTTCGCCCTCGCCTACGGCCTCTTTTTCATCCCCTGGCAACTGGGACTGACCCTCCCCAGTGACCCAACCCTGACATGGAACGACCGTCTGCTGATTCTCTCCGACCGTCTGCTCCTGGCACTCTCCCAACTGGCCGCGCGGGAGGACGTTCTGGACCCGTTGCCATTTCTGCTGCTGATGGACGTCCTCTTCTGGGCGCTGGGGGCCTGGTCGGGCTACGCCCTGACCCGGCGCGGCGACCCATGGCGGATTATCATCCCCACCGGAATCGGGATGCTGGTCATCCAGGCCTACGATCCGTACCCGCCCTCGCGCGCCGGCCTGATCGCCCTCTACCTGTTCTTCGCCCTTCTCCTCTGGGCACGCCTTCACTATGTGCGCCAGCGGACCCTCTGGCAGGGCGCCCGTACCTATCTGGCCCCCTTCCTGGGGCTGGATATGACACGGATCGCCTTTTTTGTTGCTCTGGGACTGGTGGTCCTGGCCTGGGTCATCCCGCCTCCCGCCGAGATCGTCCCTTCGGCCCGGCGGGCCTGGGAACGCCTCTCCCGCCCCTGGACGGCGCTACGGGAGCGGCTGGAGCCCCTGTTCGCCTCCCTTCAGGGCGGCGTCGGCGTCGCCACGGTGGATTACTACGGCCCGCAGATGGCCCTGGGCCTGGGCAGCGAGCGGAAGGACACGGTCGTCCTGAAAGTCCGGGTACCCCCGGGTCTGCCGGGGGGCGTCCGCCCCTACTGGCGCGCCCGCGTCTACGACGTCTACGCCGACGGCGTCTGGCAGGCCACTTTCCCCGCCGACCAGCCCGTCGTCGCCGCCGACGATCGCCTCACATTCCCCGGCCGCACCGGCCGCCTGCCGGACTGGGACGGGCGCCAGACCGGCATCTTCACCTACACCACCGCGTTTCCCATCTCGGTCCTCTACGTTGCCCCGCAGCCGGTATGGGTGGATGTGCCCGCGCAGGCCGACCTGACCGAAGGGCCCGATGGGACGGTGGACCTGGCGGCCCTGAAAGCGATACCGTCGCTCCCTGCGGGCGCAACCTACACCGCCCGCTCCGCCCTCAGCGCGGTGACCGTCGCCCAGTTGCGCGCGGCCGGCACCGACTACCCCGAATGGGTCACCGAGCGCTACCTGCAACTCCCCGACACCATTACCCCGCGCATGCGCGAACTGGCCCGAGAGATCGCCGCCGGACGGGATACCCCCTACGACATCGCCGTCGCCGTGACCGATTATCTGCGCACCCACATCCGCTACACCCAGACCGTCCCCCCGATCCCGCGCGGGCGGGAGCCGCTGGACTGGTTCCTCTTTGACCTGCGCCGCGGTTTCTGCAACTACTACGCCTCAGCGGAGGTCGTCCTTCTTCGCTCTCTGGGCATCCCGGCCCGCCTCGCCGTCGGCTTTGCCGCCGGCAAACCGGGCGAAGGAGGGTACATCGTCCGGGATAAGGACGCCCACGCCTGGCCCGAGGTCTACTTCCCCGGCATCGGCTGGGTGGAGTTTGAGCCGACCGCCTCCCTGCCGATGATTGTCCGGCCGCTGGGGGAAGAACCTCCGCTGGAGGAGCGGGACCTGCTCCCCGGGGAGGCGGCGCGGATCGCCGCCCTGCGCGATATGGAGCGGGAAGAGGAGATAGAACTGGGGACGGAAGAGGAGAAACCGTCGGCTGCTCCCGCCGGTCGGCGCGTTCCACCGATCCTGTGGGTCCTGCTCCTGGTCGCCGCGGCCCTGCTGATTTCCCGGCGACGGCAAATTCGCCTGCGCCTATCTATGCCGTTCCCCGTCCTGCTGGAGCGGGGGATGGAGAAGGTAGGGCTACGGCCGCCCGAGGCGGTACGCCGTTGGGCCGCCCAGGCGACCCTCCCCCCGGTGGTTCGGGCGTATCTGGAACTCAACCGTGCCCTGTCCCGCCTGGGCGCTCCGCCCTCCCCTGCCGAGACCCCCGCCGAACGGGGCGTTCGTCTCGCATCTCTGCTCCCGAGGGCGGAGCCCTGGGTGAACCGCCTGCTGGCCGAATACCAGGCAGCCGTCTACGGACCGGGCCCGGCTGATGACCGCGTGGCCCGGCAGGCCGGACGAACCCTTCGCCTCATCGCCTGGCAGGCACGGCTCCCCCGCATCGGAAAAAGGGTTTGACCTCCACTGCGGCCGGATTCCCACGAACCTTCTCCGTCCGGCATCAGGCGCTGAGCCATCGCCGGACCTCCCGCCAGATTTCCCGGAGCGCCGCTGACACCGGCCCGTCGGCGAACTCCGTCACCGGCAGACCGCGCACCATCGCTTCCGTTACGACGGTATCGTAAGAGACTCGCCCCACGATTTCCACGCCGCGCGCGTCGCAGAACGCGGCGATCTCCTCCGCCCGGGCCGGGTTCAGGTCGGCCTTGTTGATGATCACCCAGGTGGGCACTCCGAAGTGAGCGGCGGTCGCCAGAATCCGCTCCAGGTCATGCCCCCCGGAGACGGTCGGCTCCGCCACCACCAGGGCCAGGTCCGCTCCGGCGCTGGCCGAGATGACCGGACAGCCGATCCTCGGCGGGCCGTCCACCAGGAGCAACGGCGCCCCGGTATCCAGCCCCCACAGGCGGGCCTGCTGCTTGACCATCGGGACCAGTTTGCCGGAATTTTCCTGTCCGGGGAACAGGCGGGTCGCGAAAAGAAAAAACGGAACTATACCAGGATAGCATTGCTCTCCCCACCTTAAATTGACGCATATGCCGATGTGAGTCCCCCTGTTCCCCTATGGGTCAATTTAAGGTGAGGGAGCAGAGGTGGCAACCCTTCCCGTCGGAGGGTGAGCCCTCCGGTAGGGGCGACTTTGAAAGTTGCCCCTACATAACCCTGCTGCGCAGGCTGAAGCGCCACTCCGCTACGTCCCGGGGTGGGTTTCAAACCCACCCAGTTGACGCATATGCCCTTACTTCCTATTACTCCTTACTTCCTACTCCTTACTCCCTACTCCCTGCTACACCTCCACCCCAAACACCGTCCGCAACAGCACCCCGACCCCGAAACTGATCGCGGCGACAGCCAGGCTGAGCCCCGCCATCTCCAGGAAGCGCTGTCGGAAGGGCAGATCGCGGGCCACGGAGATGTAATAGTTAAAAAAACCAATGATCAGGATTGTCGCAACCAGAGCGATCCCCAGGGAGAGATACGGGTTGTGCAGCACCAGGTAGGGCAGGATGAGCACGAGAACGGTGAAAATGTACGCCAGACCGGTGTAGAGGGCTGCCTTGACCGGCTCCCGCTCACCCTCCTCCGTCTTGGTGGAGAGATACTCCGAAGCCGCCATAGAGAACGCGGCGGCGATGCCGGTGATAGCGCCGGTCATCGCGATCAACTGGGTGTTCTGGAGGGCGAACGTCAACCCGGCCAGCGCACCGGTCAACTCCACCAGCGCGTCGTTCAGCCCCAGGATGATGGAGCCGGTGTAGCGCAGCCGCTCTTCGTCCAGCATCCCGATCAGCAGGGCCTCGTGTTGTTCCTCCTCCTGAAGAATGGTGGTGGCCTCGGGCACCGCCTGGGCGATGCGAGTATAATTCTCCTGAGCCCCTTCCTCGCCGCGCTCCATCAACTTGATGGCGAAGGTGAAACCGAAAATCCGACCGATCAGCCGATAAAACCCGACCCGGAGCCAGTTCGGTTTGACCTCTTCTCCCGTCAGGGTGCCCCAGTACTGGGAATGGCGGAGTTCGTCGGCGGCGATGCGCTCCAGGATGGCGCTGTTCTCCGGCGACCGGATCGTACGGGCCAGTCCCCCATATATGTGGTACTCGGTGATTTCATCCTGTTGGAAATCTTTCAAAAGTTGCCGGATGTCGGGTGCGAGTTGTTCGGTCATAGGAACCTCCTTCTGTTAATGAAACGACAAAATTCATCTGGCCACCTGACACTTTTGGCTCATATCCAGACCTCATGCGGGCAGGGTCTGGCCTTTAGCGCCCCCTCACCCCCCTTGCCCCCCTCTCCCCCTTGCCCTGACGGGCGGGGGAGAGGGGGGAAGAGAGGGGTTTTTGGGGCGGCGGCGAAGCCGCCGCCCCAAAAACCCCATTTCCATCCCCCTCCCCGTGCGGCTGTAGGGGCGGACGGATCGTCCGCCCGCAATGGGGAGGGGGGTAGGGGGGAGGGGAAATGTCAATCCTCCAGAAGATCGCACCCTTCTGGAATCACAAGCCAGATTCAACCCATAGGGGTGGTATGACTTTTTGAGCCCTACCTGCTGCCTGCTGCCTGCTCCCTGCTGCCTGCTACCTGCTACCTGCTACCTGCTGCCTGCTACCTGTAGTATGACTTTTTGAGACTTCGCCGGAAGGCGGTGATACGACTTTACGAGATTCAACAGCAGTTTGTTCCATAATGTGCACGACTCCCATCGCCTCCTCACCTACCGATTGCTGCTGACTGCCGGAAAGAGGGGCACACTTCGGGTTACCGGCAGTCGTTTCAGCACTGCTTCGGTAAGCGCGTCAATTTCGTCACTGACATACTCTTCCACCCGCCCCTGATCGCACAGGCGGGCCAGTTCCGGGTCCAGCGGGAGTTGCGCCAGCAACGGCACCCCCAGCCGCGCCGTGGTCTGCAGCGCCTGGCTGGGCCCGAAAATCTCTATCCGCTCCCCACACTTCGGGCAGGTGACGTAGGCCATGTTCTCCACCAGCCCCACAATGGGCACGTTCAGGTGCCAGGCCATGCGCGCCGCCTTGCGTACCACCATCCCCGCCAGGTCCTGGGGCGAGGTCACCAGCAGGATGCCGTTGAGGGGAATGGACTGCATCACCGTGAGCGCGGCGTCCGATGTGCCCGGCGGCAGGTCCACGACCAGGATGTCCAGGTCGCCCCAGAGTACGTCGCCCCAGAACTGCTGGATGGCACCGCTGATCAGCGGTCCCCGCCAGATCACCGCCTCGTTCTCATCCGGGAGGAGCAGGTTGATGGACATCACCTTGATGCCGGTGCGGGTCTCGCCGGGCAGAATACCGACCGGCCCCATCGGGGGCGGTTCGTTCAGACCGAACATCCGGGGGATGCTGGGACCGGTGATGTCGGCGTCCAGTACGCCCACCCGCTTCCCCTGGCGGCGAAGGGCCACCGCCAGGGTCGCCGCCACCGAAGACTTGCCCACGCCGCCTTTGCCGCTCATCACCGCCAGGACGCGGTCTACGTGGTTCCGGTGAGCCGCGACGCCGATCTCCCGTTGCCCGGACCCTTCCCTGGGCCAGATGCGCGCCTTTTCCTCCGGCGTCATTTCCCGCAGAGAAATCTGCACGTCCCGAACGCCGTCCAGGGCCATCACGGCCCGACGGGCGTTCTCCACAATACTTTCCCGCAGCGGGCAGGCCAGCGTGGTCAGGGCCAGGGTGAACCGGACGACGCCGTCCTTCACCTCCAAGTCATGCACCATCCCCAAATCCACGATGTTCCTGCGCAGTTCGGGGTCTTCCACCTTCTGCAACATCTCCAGAACTTGTGCTGATCCGACCATTTCATCTCCTATCTGCAATGAATGTCAGGGCAATCTTCGCCCATCGGATATCCGTGGTGTTCGCCGCTATCTTCCTGCATATGGCGGTGGTATCTTTCCAGGAGATGATCAATCAACCGCCGGGTGTCCTCCAGGTCCTGGGCCCACAGGCGGAGGACCTCATCTCCCAGTGCCGTGAGCCGATAGACCCGGCGGGGCGGCCCCTGGGTTTGGGTGTCGTCCCAGGTAGAGGTGACCCAGCCCTGGTCTTCCATCTCCCGAAGGGCCCGGTAGATCACGCTGGGATCAAAGGCCTCCAGCCCGAAATCCCGCAGATGTTCCAGGAGCGTATAGCCGTGGGCGGGGCCATGGTGCAGCAGGAGGAGCAGTGTCGGCTCCAGAAACCGCACCGCCCGTCGGGAACATCCTCTCCATCCCCATCCGTGCCTGCCGCGAGGCATATTCTCCTCCGCTCCCTGTTTTCGCCTCCCATTATACCACACTATTGGCAATTTGTCAATAGATAAACTGCAAATAGGCGCATTCCGCTTCAGGGCGAGTCCTGGTATTGCGAGAGGAAATTCTCCCGCCAGGGCGGGTGGAGGAAATTCCGGTGGAGTACGGTTTGGGGGCAGGCGGCGAAGCCGCCTGCCCCAGAGGCCCTTTTTGCTTTACGTATCCGTGGAGGCCCGGCGACCGGAGGTCAGATAGATGATCACCTTCAGTGTGGTGCCCACGCCGACGGTGGACTCCAGAACCATTTCGTCGGCGCAGGCCTGAATGTTGGGGAGCCCCATCCCGGCCCCGAACCCCATTTCCCGTACCCACTCCGGGGCGGTGGAAAACCCTGGCTCCATTGCCTTCTGGATGTCCGGGATGCCTGGGCCATGATCTATGGCTTCCAGGTGTATCCGGATCGGCGTCACCTCGGCGACGATCTCCCCGCCGTCCGTATAAATCACGATGTTCATTTCCGCCTCGTAGGCGGCGATAGCCACCCGGCGGACAATGCGGGGATTAATCCCCAGGCGGGAAAGGGTCTTTTTCAACTGGCTGGAGGCTTCCCCCGCGCGCTCAAAGTCCCCTCCGACGACGCGGTAGCGGAGATGGAGGGTGACCTGGTCCGCTAAGATGTCTTCAAAGAGGTGACTGGCGCGGTAGCGGCGGACTTCCTCTTCGTGGTACTCAATCTCCATCCGGCGCAGAAGGGCCCGAACAATATCCCCCTGGACGAGGATGCCGACCAGGTCTCCCTGCCGGTTGATGACCGGAAAGCGGCCGTAGCCGAGGCTGCTGAACTTGCCCACTGCGTGGATCAGGGGGTCATCCTCATACAGGGTGACCGTCCGGGGGGTCATCTTCTCCCCAACAGTGGCATTCAGTTCCCCCGCCGCCAGGGCCTTAATCAGGTCCTCTATACTGATGATTCCGACCATCCGCCCACCCTCAACCACGGGGGTACCGGAAATTCGGTTGGCGCGCAGTACCTCCCGAAACTCGGCCATCGTGGTCTGAGGGGCGACGGTGATGACCTTAGAGGTCATCGCGTCGCGCACCCGCAACTCATAGACCAGTTCCTGAAGGCGGGTGATCTCCCGTTTCCGTTCGGAAAATGCGGCGTTCACAGCCACGGCTTATCTACTCTTCTCCGAAGAACTCTCGCCAGCGCCTCAGACTGGTCTCAAAAAGGCCGCAACTGGGAAGCCCTGCCCGATACAGCCGCCCGCAGGTCTCAAACATCGTGTACTTGGAAGCCAGGAGGGCGATCCCCTTCTCCTCAGCCAGCGCGACGGTCTCCGGCGGGGGGATCTTCCCGCGCACGAAGACGATGGCCTGGATGCCCGCCATCTCCGCCGTCCGCACGACCTGCGGATTGGTCAGCCCGGACATCAGCAGGGTCCCCTCGTGGGTGAATGCCAGCACATCGCTCATTAAATCGGCCCCGCATCCCATTTTGACTTCCAGGTCCAGGTTCGTGTTGCGGGAGATGACCTTGCCCTCAACGATTTCCAGCACATCCCGCAGTTTCATCTTGCATCCTCCCTCGTGGATTCAGGTTTAAGTATATCACAGGCGCCACAAAATACCAAAAGCGTTTGTTACCGGGGTTTGTGCAGCCAATCATCTCGGGAGAGTGAGGTGGGCGGGGCGACGGCTTCGCCGCCGCCCCGCCACTCCCCTTTTCCCTCTCCCGCAGCATTGATAAACCCTGAGCCCAATTTCCCAATACCTAACCCACCACCAACCGAAATGCTTGCCCTGCCTTAAGAGGATGCTATAATACAGGAAAACCGCTCAGGGAATTGACATATGGGGGAAACATCCACCACTCGCCGCGTCGCCTTACTGGTCGCCACCACCAGTTCCTTTCTCACCCCCTTTATGGGCTCCGCCCTGAACATCGCCCTGCCCTCCGTCGGGCAGGAGTTCGCTGCCGGGGCACTGGCGCTGGGATGGATTCCCACGGCGTACCTGCTCTCCTCGGCGATGTTCCTGGTCCCCTTCGGCAAACTGGCCGACATGCACGGCCGGAAACGCATCTTTGTCTGGGGACTGATGACCTACGCCGTCGGCGCGTTGCTTTCCGCCCTGGCCCCCTCGGTGGAGACGCTGATCGCCTTCCGCATCGTCCAGGGCCTGGGCGGGGCGATGATTTTCGGCACCGGCGTCGCCATCCTGACATCGGTATTCCCGCCCCAAGAACGGGGACGGGTGCTGGGGATCAACGTCGCCTCCGTCTACGTCGGGCTCTCCGTGGGTCCATTTCTGGGGGGACTCCTTACCCAGCAGTGGGGATGGCGCAGCATCTTCTGGATTAACGCCCCGCTGGCCTTCCTCGTCGCCGCGCTGGCTGCCTGGAAACTCCAGGGCGAGTGGCGCGCCGGGAACAAGGACGGGTTTGACGGGCTCGGCTCCGTCCTCTACGGCCTGGGACTGGTCGCCCTGATCTACGGGTTCTCCCGTCTCCCGACGACGACCGGATGGGCGCTGACCTTCGGCGGCGCAGTGGTGCTGACGGCCTTCGGCCTGTGGGAGGGGCGGGCGCGGAACCCCGTCCTGGACCTGCGCCTGTTCCGGCACAACCCGGCCTTCACCTTCTCTAACCTGGCCGCGCTCATCAACTACAGCGCCACGTCGGCGGTGGGGTTCCTGCTCAGTCTGTACCTGCAGTCGGTGCGCGGGGTGAGCCCACGGGACGCCGGCCTGATCCTCCTGGCCCAGCCCGTCGTCCAGGCCCTCTTCTCGCCGCTGGCGGGCTGGGCGTCCGACCGGGTGGAGCCGCGCGTGGTCGCCTCGGCCGGGATGGGACTGACCGTTGTGGGACTGGCGCTCCTGTACCTGCTGGAGCCATCCACCGCCTTCTCCTTCGTGATCGGCATACTGGCCCTGCTGGGCTTCGGGTTCGCCCTCTTCTCCTCACCGAACACCAACGCCATTATGAGTTCGGTGGACCGGTCGCACTACGGCGTGGCATCGGCCACGCTGGCGACGATGCGGCTGACCGGCCAGATGCTCAGTATGGGCATCGTGATGCTGATCCTGGCAACGACGATGGGGGAGCAGAAGGTCACAGCGGAGACGACCGCTCTGTTCCTGACCAGCGCGCACATCGCCTTCGGTGTCTTCGCCGTCCTCTGCTTCCTGGGAATCTTCGCTTCGTTGGCCCGGGGAAACATCCGGGCGAATGCAGATGCTCGTTTATAGATTTTTCACCCCAAAGGACACAAAGAAACTATGGAATGGGGTTTTTGGGGCGGCGGCTTCGCCGCCGCCCCAAAAACCCGCTCTTCCCCCTCCCTCCCGCCCGTCAGGGCAAAGGATGGGATACGACTTTATGAGAATCAACACTTACCAGAGTCACCACTCCCTTCGTGTCCTTTGCGGTAAAAGGAGCAACCGATGACCCGATACGCGACATCGGAGACCCTTCGCCAGTGGCTGGACCGACTGGCCGCCAAGACCGACCTGGTCGCCCCTACCGATGTGGACGGGCACGTCCTGTATCGCAGGGTACATTCGGCCGCGGAGGTGCTGCTGGACTACGAGCGGCCGGAACTCTCGGCCAAGGAGTTTCTCTTCCCGGCTACCGAAGTCATCCTGCGCATAGAGCAGCGGGGCAAGGATGTGGCGCTGGAAGAGGTCCTGCCGGATCGCCGTCAGGTCCTTTTCGGCATTCGCCCCTGCGACGCCCATGGGCTGGCGGCGATAGACGCGCTCTTCATCCACCAGGACCCGCCCGATACCTACTACCGCCACCATCGGGAACGGACGGTGCTGGTGGGGATGGCCTGCACCCGGATGTGGGAGGGCTGTTTCTGCGTCTCCATAGGAGGTAGCCCTGCCGACCCGACCTATTTGGACGTCCTGATCCGCCCCACCGACGACGGCCACTACATCCTGCAACCCGTGACGCCGAAGGGAGTGGCAATCCTGGAGGGTCTGCCGCCTGTGGAAGTGCGCGGCGAGCCCCGCCCGGTAGAGGAATACAACCCGCCGGTCCCGGTGACCCCATCGGCGAGGTGGCGTGCGCTCTTTGAGGAACACCGACTCTGGATGCGCTACGGCGAACGGTGCCTCAGTTGCCGCATCTGCACCTACGTCTGCCCCACCTGCCGCTGCTACGACGTGGTGGACCGGGTGGTGGATGTGCGGCCGGGCCTGGTGCGCACCGAACGCATCCGGGTGTGGGACGCCTGTACCAGCCCGAACTACCGGCGGGTCGCCGGGGGGCACAACCCCCGCCCGACCAACTGGGAACGGCTGCGCAACCGGTTTATGTGCAAGTTCTGCTACTACCCGGACGACTTCGGCCCGCTGGGCTGCGTGGGCTGCGGCCGCTGCGTCGTCGCCTGCCCCGTGGAGATTGTTATCACCGAACTGATGGAGGAGGTAGCCCGGAAGTAGGGAGCGGGTTTTTTGGGGCGGCGGCTTCGCCGCCGCCCCGCAAAACCCCTCTCTGTCCCCCCTCTCCCCCGCCCGTCAGGGCAAGGGGGAGAGGGGGGTAAGGGGGGGGAGGGGGCTGAAAACCGCCCATTTTGCGCCGCTAAGGCGATAGTCCGTCTGGCTTTTGCCCTTCCAGCGGCCTTTTCCAGGGGCGCAGCTGCTAATTTTTGTTTATAACTTAAAATTTGCCATTGTCAATTTACCTAAATTGCAGCGGTTTTGGGAATCTGAAGGAATAAAATAGCGTAATTCCATGGGGAAAAACCAAGATGATCCTGCGTACGACACAGAAAATCAAAACCATCACAGATACCTTGTCACAATTAAAAGACGCCATTCGACAAGAGTACAGGGCAGAAATTTTGGGCGTCTTTGGCTCTTATGTCCGGGGGGAACAAAGACCGGACAGCGACCTGGATGTTCTGGTTCGCTTCCTACCAGGCGCAACGTTGTTTGACCTGGTGGGTCTGGCTGACTTTCTGGAAGAAAATCTCGGTCTGCGAGTAGACGTGGTCTCCATTGACACTGTCCGAGAAGAGATCAAGGAAAGCCTGCTCAAAGAGGTAGTCTACCTGTGAGAGATCCAGGACTGATACTGAGAGATATTGTTAGCGCCATAGATGCCATTGAACAGTTCGTGGCAGGGATGGACCTGGATGCATTTAAACAAAACGACCTGGTCTCAAGTGCGGTGATTAGAAAATTTGAGATCATCGGTGAGGCCGCCAGAAATGTCCCGGAGACTATAAAAAGGCACCATCCATCTGTCCCCTGGAAAAGAATGGCGGGAATGAGGGATAGGTTGATACATTTCTACTTTGGAGTCAACTATGATCTGGTCTGGGAGACCATTCGCACCGACTTACCCAAAGTCAAATCTCTTGTTCAGCAAATTCTGGCAGAATTGAAAGAAGAGGACCTCTGAGTAGGGAGGCACCTATGCCCATCACCGAACGCGTCGCCCGATTGCGAGAGCAGAGTTTGCAGACCCCGCCCACCCTCTCCACCGAGCGGGCGGAACGGATCACCGAGTTTTACCGCCAGGACCTGGGGCCGATCTCCGCTCCGATGCGCCGCGCCCTCGCCTTCCGCTACCTGATGGAGCACAAGACCATCTACATCGGCGAGGGCGAACTGATTGTGGGGGAAAAGGGGCCCTTCCCCCAGGCCGCCCCGACCTACCCCGAACTCTGTTGCCACACGCTGGAGGACCTGGACATCCTCAACTCGCGGGAGAAAATCCCCTTTCGGGTGAGCCCTGAGGCGCGGCGGGTCTACGCCGAGGTGATCATCCCCTTCTGGCGCGGCAAGTCTATGCGCGACCTCATCTTCCGGGAGATGACTGACGAGTGGAAGGCAGCCTACGAGGCCGGCGTCTTCACCGAATTTATGGAACAGCGCGCCCCCGGCCATACCGTCCTGGACCACAAAATCTACCGCAAGGGGATGCTGGACTTCAAGGAGGACATCCGGCGCGCACTGGAGAATCTGGACTTTCTGAACGACCCCGATGCGTACGACAAACAGGAAGAACTGCGGGCGATGCTCATCTGCGCCGACGCGCTCATCCGCTTCGCCCAGCGCCACGCCGAGAAGGCGCGGGAACTGGCAGCCTGCGAGCCCGACCCGCAGCGGCGGCGGGAACTGGAGCGCATCGCCGAGGTCTGTACCCGCGTCCCCGCCCATCCGCCGCGGGATTTCTGGGAGGCCATCCAGTACTACTGGTTCGTCCATCTGGGCGTGACGACCGAACTGAACACCTGGGACTCCTTCAGCCCCGGACGGCTGGACCAGCACCTCTACCCGTTCTACCGCCGGGGCCTGGAGGACGGGACGCTGACGCGTGAGCAGGCCGAAGAACTGCTCCAGTGCCTCTGGATCAAATTCAATAACCAGCCCGCCCCGCCCAAAGTGGGCGTCACCGCAGCGGAGAGCGCCACCTACGCCGATTTCGCCCAGATCAACCTGGGCGGCCTGCGGGAGGACGGCTCCGACGGGGTCAACGAACTCACCTACCTGCTCCTAGACGTCGTGGAGGAGATGCGCCTGATCCAGCCCAGCGCGTCCATCCAGGTGAGCCAGAAAAGCCCGGACGCGTTCATCAAGCGGGCGGCGCGCATCATCCGCACCGGGTTCGGCCAGCCATCGGTCTTCAACACCGACGCGGTCATCCAGGAACTCCTGCGCCAGGGCAAGAGCATCGCCGACGCCCGCAACGGCGGCACCAGCGGCTGTGTGGAGACGGGGGCCTTCGGCAAAGAGAGTTACATCCTCACCGGCTACCTCAACCTGGTCAAGATTCTGGAGATCACCCTGAACAACGGGGTGGACCCCCGCACGGGGCGGCGGATCGGCCTGGAGACGGGCGACCCCAGGGATTTCGCCTCGTTTGACGAACTCTTCGCCGCCTTTGAGCGACAACTGCGCTACTTTGTGGACGTCAAAATCCGGGGCAGCAATGTCATTGAGCGCCTCTACGCCCGCCATATGCCTGCGCCGTTCCTCTCCCTGCTGATAGACGACTGCATCGCGAAGGGGAAGGACTACCACGACGGCGGCGCCCGGTACAACACCACCTACATCCAGGGAGTGGGCATCGGGAGCATCACCGACTCCCTCACCGCCATCCGCTACCACGTCTACGACCAGCGGACGGTCTCTATGGACGAACTGCTGACGGCCCTGCAGCGCAATTTTGAGGGATACGAGTCGCTCCGCCAGACCCTGCTCCATCGGACGCCCAAGTACGGCAACGACGACGATTATGCCGACAACGTGATGCGGGCCGTCTTTGAGGCGTACTTCCGGGCGGTGGACGGCCGTCCCAACACGAAAGGGGGCCACTACCGCATCAATCTCCTGCCGACGACCGTCCACGTCTACTTCGGTTCGGTGATCGGGGCGACGCCGGATGGGCGCCGGGCCTGGATGCCGCTTTCGGAGGGCATCTCCCCGGTCCAGGGGGCGGACCGGCGCGGGCCCACGGCCGTCCTGCGCTCGGCGGCGAAGATGGACCACGTCCGCACCGGCGGCACGCTGCTCAACCAGAAGTTCAGCCCGTCTCTACTGAAGAGCGATGAGAATCTGGACAAACTAGTCCAGCTCATCCGCGCCTACTTCCGATTGGGCGGGCACCACATCCAGTTCAACGTGGTGGATGCGGCCACCCTGCGGGCGGCGCAGCAGCAGCCGGAGCCGTACCGCCACCTCATCGTCCGGGTGGCTGGCTACAGCGACTACTTCTGCAACCTGACGAAGGCCCTGCAGGATGAAATCATCGCCCGCACGGAGCATGAGACGTTGGGATAATGGTTGTGTCCTTCGTGGTGGTAAAAAAACCACAGAGACGCAGAGGGCACAGAGAAGCAGGGCTTGCGTCGGGCGTCCGCTGGCGTGGACGCCGCCCCGGCGACCGCGCAGGCGGTCGCCCGGCACGAAGTGCCCTCCAGGGGCGGTTTCAACCGCTTGCTGAACAGTTACAATAATTCTTCGTGCCCTTTGTGTTGTCCTTCATGCCCTTCGTGGTGAAGAACAAGGAGGGAGGCCATGGCCATCTCCAATCCGATGCGTCCTTATCGCGGCCGGCTGACCGGCATTCGCGATATAGCGACCGGCATCAAACTCTTCCAGGTAGAACTTCTGGACCCGGAGGGACAGGCGGCCTTCGCCGACTACAAGCCGGGGCAGTTCGCCTTCTTCTCCGCGTTTGGCGCGGGGGAAGCGCCCTTCGGCATCACGTCCACCCCGCGCCGGGGGCCCATCCTGGAGTTCGCCGTCAACGCGCTGGGGCATGTCACCCACACGCTGCACGCGCTGGACGTAGGCGACCCGGTGGGCGTCCGCGGGCCGCTGGGCAACTGGTTCCCGATGGACCGGATTCGGGGCAAGAACGTGGTCATCCTGGGCGGCGGGATCGGCGGCGCCCCGCTGCGGCCCGTCATCCACACCATCCTGGACCATCGGGAGGACTACGGCCACCTGACCATCCTCTGGGCTGCCCGTAGCCCCGACCTGCTGGTCTTCACCGACGAGTTTGACCAGTGGCGCTCCGCCTGGGCCACCGAACTCCACGTCACCGTGGACCAGGCCGGGCCGGGGTGGACCGGCAACGTCGGCCTGATCACCCAGTTGCTGGAAAAAGTGGCTCCATCGCCGGAGAACGCCATCGCCATCACCTGTGGCCCGCCCATCATGATTCACTTCGTCTTCCTGACGCTGAAGAAACTGGGGTTCGCCCCGGAGCAGATGCTGACCACCCTGGAGGCCCGTATGCACTGCGGTATCGGGAAATGCGGACGGTGCAACCTGGGGGATAAGTTCGTCTGCAAAGACGGCCCCGTTTTCTGGCAGTACGAGATCGCCCAATTCCTGGAAGGATTCCTGTAAAACAAAGGAGGAATATGACACCACCGGTAGACCCTATTCTGGTTCGGATCGGCCCCGTAGCGATCCACTGGTATGGATTCCTGATCACCCTCGGGATTTTCCTGGGGGCGATCTACGCCGCCCGCCAGGCGCCCCGTAAGGGGATTCACCCCGACCACATCTGGAACGGTCTGATCATCTGCATCATTCTGGGCATCATCGGTGCCCGGCTCTACCACGTCTTCTCCAGCCCGCAGGGCGGAAGTTTGGGATGGGAGTGGTACCGGCAGCATCCGGAGGACATCCTAAAAATATGGCAGGGCGGACTGGGCATCTACGGCGCCCTGATCGGCGGCATCCTGGGGGTGATCGTCTACGCCCGCTACCACAGGCTTCCCATCCTGGACTTGCTGGACCTGGGCGCGCCGGGGGTGGCGCTGGGGCAGGCCATCGGCCGCTGGGGGAACTTCATCAATCAGGAACTGTACGGCCCGCCCACTGGCTCCTCCTGGTGGGGGGTCAAGATTGACGCCGAGCACCGCCTGGCAATGTACCCCATCAGCCAGTATCCGGAGGACACCCTTTTCCATCCCACTTTTCTCTACGAGTCCCTCTGGTGCCTGATGCTCTTTCTGGTGCTGGCCTACCTGCAGACGAAGCGGGCCGACCGACTGCGGAGCGGGGACATTTTCGTCGGCTACATTGTGGGCTACTCCGCGGGGCGGTTCTGGATTGAGTTCTTCCGTCCCGACGCCTGGATGGCGGGCCCGCTGGCAGCGGCCCAGTGGGTCGGGCTGGCGCTGATCGCGGCGGGCGTCGCCTTGCTGGTCCTGCGCCGCCGCGGTGATTAAAAACCACAGAGACGCAGAGGGAGAGCAGCGGATGAGAGATGAATCGTTTAAGCCAGGCGTTGCAATCCAATGGGCAGATAGAAGAGAAAGTGAAACGAGAGGGGAAAGTGCTGTGAAATCCGGTCGGGAAGAAAAGGTCCGAGACAAAAAGGGGAAAGAGCGCATCCGCCGGGGCACAAAGTACCAGGCCGCCGCGATTCCTGCGGAGGAACCCCCGGAAATTCTTCCGTTTATCAACACCATCATCGTAGGGGATGCCGAAGAGGTGTTGAGAGGATTGCCCACCGAGAGCGTGGATATGGTCATTACCTCTCCCCCGTATAACTTCGGCCACTCCTATGCCGGCGACCCAACGGAAGATACCCGCGAATGGAATGAATACTTCGGCAAACTGTACCGAATCTGGTCGGAATGCTACCGCATCCTCAAGCCCGGCGGTCGCATTGCGGTCAACGTCCAGCCCCTCTTCTCCGACTACATTCCCACCCACCACATCATTTCCCACCAACTCCAGCAGATCGGGTTTCTGTGGAAAGCGGAAATCTTGTGGGAGAAGAGCAATTACAACGCCAAGTACACCGCCTGGGGAAGCTGGCAATCCCCCTCTATGCCTTATCTCAAGTACACGTGGGAATTCATTGAGGTCTTTGACAAACTCACCCATCGCAAGCCTGGCCCGCGGGAGGCAATTGACATCACCGCCGAAGAGTTCAAGGAATGGGTATACGGGCGCTGGGCTATTGCACCGGAGAGCCGGATGCGGGAGTACGGCCATCCGGCGATGTTCCCAGAGGAAATCCCATACCGCCTGATGCGACTCTTTACCTATCGGGGCGACATCGTGGTGGACCCCTTCAACGGCGCCGGGACGACTACGGTGGTGGCCTACCGGCTGCGTCGCCGTTTCATCGGCGTGGACATCTCCCCAGAGTACTGCCGGACGGCCCTTGAGCGGTTGCGCCGGGAATCGGCCCAGAAACTGCTCTTTGAGTGCGACGAAAGCGGCGCGCTCTCCCTGCCCTTCCCGTATCCTGACCCGCGCCTGATCGTCTGGGAAGCCCATTAACCTGCCCACTTGCACCCTTGCAAACTTGCTATGAACCGTGCTCTTAACCTCTACACCCTGCAACAACTGGACCTGGAGGAGGAATCCATCCGCCGACGGCTGAAGGAGATCGCCGCCGCGCTGGGGGAAACTCCCGCCCTCCAGGAGGCCCGCCGCGCCGCCCGCGACGCTGCCGAGACTGTCCATCGCTGGGCCGCCCGCCAGCGGGACCTGGAACTGGCCGTCCAGAGCCTCAAGGACGAAATCCGCACCGCCGAGCGGACCCTCTACAACGGCAGTATCCGTAACCCCAAGGCGCTGGACGACCTCCAGAAAAAGGTCGTCTCCCTGAAGCGGTTGCTGGAGAAGCGGGAGGAGGAACTGCTGGAGGCGATGATCGCCCGCGAGGAGGCTGAGGCGGCCCAGCAGCAGGCCGATGCGCGCCTGCGGGAGACGGAATCCACCTGGCAGGCCGACCAGTCCAGACTGACGGCGGAGAAAGCGGCCCTGGAGAAGCGCCTGGGGGAGGTCGCTCGCGCCCGCGCCGCGCTGCTTCCCACCATCCCCCCGTCCGACCTGGAGACCTACCGCAACCTGCGGCGGACGAAAGGGGGGCTGGCTGTCGCCATGATGCGTCGGGGCGCATGCACCGCCTGCGGGATGGAAGTGCCCTCGGGCCGCCTGGAACGGGCCCGCGAGGCCGCCCTCTTCTTCTGCGGGAACTGCGAACGGATTCTGGTGAGAGAAGAGGAAATTCAATGAAACTCCCCGCCCGTCTCGCCGAACTGCGGGGGCTCCTGCAGGCTCTGGATTGGGACGAACTCTCCTTAGCCGTCCAGCGGGAGGCCGCTACCCGCCTGGCTATCGTCGGCCCTGTCAACTCCGGCAAGTCCACCCTCTTCAACCAACTCATGGGCCGCCGGGTCTCCCCCGTCACCGCCGTCCCCGGTACCACTCAGACGGTGCTGGAGGAGCGGTTCGGTCCTTTTACTATGGTGGACACGCCGGGCTTCGGAGAAGTGGGTGGGCTGGACCGGGCCGAGATCGCCCGCCGCGCCGCCGAAGAGGCCAGCGTCGTTGTCCTGCTGCTGGACGCCGCCGCCGGAATCCGCCAGTCCGATTACGAAATCCTGCAATCGCTGGAGGCGACCGGCATCCCGGTTATCGTCGCGCTCAACAAGATAGACCTGGTGCGCCGGGAACTTCCCGCCATCCTGGAGGATGCCCGCTGGAAACTGGGGGTGACTCCTATCCCCATCTGCGCCCGTACCGGCGCGGGGGTGGCGGAGCAGTTGATCCCCGCCATCGTGGAGTCCCATCCCTGGATCGCGGTCGCCCTGGGACGGGCGCTCCCGGCCTACCGCCGCCAACTGGCCCAGCGCCTCGTCCGCAGCGCCGCTACCCTCAACGGCATCATCGCCGCCGAGCCGGTGCCGGGGCTGGATGTCCCCCTCCTGCTGGCCGGACAGGTGCGAATGGTCCTGCGCATCGCCGCCATCTACGGCGAATCCCTCTCCGTCCGCCACGCCAAGGAACTGCTCACCACCATCGCCGGGGGCGTGGGGTTGCGCTTTCTGGCCGGCCAGTTGGCCAAAGTGCTCCCCGGCCCCGGCTGGGTCATCGCCGGAGTGGTCAACGGCCTGGGCACCTGGGCCATCGGCCAGACGGCCATCCTCTACTTTGAGACCGGCAAACGGATGACCCCGGCCCAACTCCGGGACTATTACCGTCGGGCCCGTCGCCACCCCCGACGGGAGACCGCCCCGGCGGAAGGAGAACCGTCACTATGAAGAAACAGTTTGTCCGCGACCTGCGCCCGGGCAAACGGGTGCTCAGTTTCTTCGTCCTGCGCCGCAAACAGCGGGAACCGTTCCGCGATCGCACCCGCGGCGAATTCCTCACCCTCATCCTGGCCGACCGCACCGGTGAAATCCTGGCCCGCGTCTGGGAGGACGCGCCGACCGTGGACCAGCAGATAGAGGCCGGACAGGTGGTGAAGGTACTGGGACATGTGGAGGACTACCTGGACCGCTGGCAGGTCATCGTGGAGAAAATCCGTCCGGCGCGGGAGGGGGAGTACAACCTGGCCGACATGATCCCCGCCACCGCGCGGGACATCGCCCAGATGCTGGAGGAGGTGCGGGGAGCGATGGAGGAGGTGGAGAACCCCCATCTGAAGCAGTTGCTCCGGGCCTTCTTTGACGACCCCGACTTCGTCGCCCGCTTCTCCCGCGCCCCTGCCGCCCGGCGGGTCCACCACGCCTACCTGGGCGGCCTGCTGGAGCACACCGGGGAGGTCATCTCTCTCTGCCGCCACCTGCTGACCCTCTACCCGCAGATTCACCGCGACCTCCTGCTGACCGGCGCGCTTCTGCACGACATCGGCAAAATCCACGAGTACCAGTACGAGACAAGCATAGAGTATTCCGACGAGGGGCGGTTGCTGGGGCATGTGGTGATATCGCTGCAGATGGTGGACCGGGTCCTGGCGGGGATGCCGGACTTCCCGGCGGACCTGGCCCTGCGGCTGCGCCACATGATTATCAGCCACCACGGGCGGCACGAGTGGGGCTCGCCGCGCCGTCCCCACACCCTGGAGGCGGCGGCCCTGCACTACGTGGAGGACCTCAGCGCCCAGGTGAACCGTTTCCACCACCTCATCGCCGCCCGCCGCGACCCCACCAAACCCTGGACCGAGTACGACACCCTTCTGGGCCGCTACCTCTACGCCGGGCGGGAGGAGGAAGACTTGGCCGTGGAGGAAGAGGGGCGGATAGAGTAATTTTTATAAGGAAAACTACAAAGAGCACGAAGGAAAATTGCGAAGAGCACAAACTTTAAAAAATTTCTTTGTGCCCTTTGTGTCACCCTTCGGGTCCTTTGTGGTTAAAAAATATATCATCCTTCGTGCCCTTCGTGGTAAATTGAGGAGGATCCAATGAGCGTTTCGTTTGCCCAGGAAGCAGACCTGCAATGCCCTCGCTGCGGGCGTTCCTTCCGTGCCGAAGTGTGGCTGATGGTGGACGCCTCCGAGCGCCCCGACCTCCTGGAACGGGCCCGCGCCAGCACCCTGCACACCGTCTCCTGCCCCCACTGCGGGCACGAGGAGGAGATAGACGCGCCGGTGCTGATATTTCGCCCGCACCCCGCCCCCGCCGCCTTCGGCGGCACCCCTTCCCAGGCCAGGGAGAGGGGTGAGAGCCTCCCCCTCCTCTTCTCCCCCGCCCAGGGGACCTCCGCCGAAGAGGACCGGCGGCACGCCGCTGCGCTGGTGGAATTGCTGCGCCAGCGCCTGGGCGACCGCTGGCGGGACGAATGGATCGCACAGGGATTGCCGGGCATACCGCGCCCGCTGCTGCCCGCCGCCCTGAGCGAAGACCCCGAAAGTGCCCTGCGCCGGATGGCCGGGGAGGTACAACAAGAACTGGAGCGCCTGCGGCAGGAAGAACCGGAGACATACCGCCAATTAGAAGAGGCCGCCCGCAGCGCCCTGCAGGCCATGCCTCTGATCCAGCACCTCCAGGCTTTCCTCCAGGCCCCCACCTGGGATGCATCCCGCCGCATCCTGGAGGCGCACCCGGAACTCCTCCGCGACGAGGCCGACGCCCTGCTGGGCCAACTGATAGAGGCCGCCCGGGCCCAGGATGAAAGCACCCGGGAGTTCCTGGAAGAGCACCGCGCCCTCCTGCGCCGCTGCCGGGAGGTGGGAGTGGCGCAAGCGTTCGCGGAGAAAACGCTGTCCCCCGAACTCCTGGGCGAGCCACCGATTCCTCCGGAATTCCAGGCCGACATCCGCCGGGCTGCCGAGACCGAAGCCCGCTACCTCCAGACCGGTGACCTTGCCGCCATAAATGAAGCGGTGGCAACCTGGGAGCGCGTTCTGACCCATCCTTCTTTTTCCTCGGTCAATGAACAATTTCGTCTGGCCGTCTGGAATGATGCCGGGGTTGCATATATGCGACGTTTTGAGGCTGCCGGAAATCTGCCCGACCTGGATAGAGCAATGTCCCTCTGGCGTGCGGCCATCCAGCACACTCCCGAAAACTCCCCCGACTGGGCCCGATGGCAGGCCAACCTGGGCGGTACGCTTCTCCGCCGCT
>Ga0209721_1000184_pt1 | contig 62540 bp, 70 predicted proteins | sample TshhotsprinmetaG_FD_184139 | JGI IMG/M metagenome (GOLD analysis project Ga0209721, IMG submission 184139) | Hot spring microbial communities from South Africa to study Microbial Dark Matter (Phase II) - Tshipise hot spring metaG (SPAdes)... | ecosystem: Environmental > Aquatic > Thermal springs...
CGGGTGATAACGTGGTGATGACCATCGAGCTGATTGTGCCGGTGGCGATTGAAGAAGGCTTGCGCTTCGCCATCCGCGAGGGTGGTCGCACCGTCGGCGCCGGTGTTGTGACCAAGATCCTTGATTAGGCAGCATATAAGCCAGGAACGGGGACGTGGCCTTTCCCCACGTCCCCGTTGATTGGAGAAAAAAGATGGCAAAGCAAAAGGTTCGTATTCGCCTCAAGGCGTATGATCACAAGATCCTCGATCAGTCTGCGCGTCAGATTGTCGAGGCTGCTGAGCGGACGGGCGCGCTCGTCGCCGGTCCGGTTCCGCTCCCGACCAAGATTGAGCGCTACAGCGTCATTCGATCGGGATTCATCGATAAAGATTCGCAAGAGCAGTTTGAGATCCGAACTCATAAGCGATTGATCGATGTGCTCGACCCGAGCCAGCAAACGATTAACGCCTTGATGAAACTCAATCTGCCGGCTGGTGTCGATATTGAGATAAAGCTGTAGAAGAAAACCAGGCGCGCCGCTTCACTGAGACAACTTCGTTCTTGGTCAGCAGTGATCGCGCGTGCCAGAAAGGCAGCCGCTGCGCTCTGACGCATGCTGCGGAGGTGCATCAATGATTCACGGTTTATTAGGACGCAAAATCGGGATGATGCAGTACTTCACCGAGAAGGGAATGGCCATTCCGGTGACGGTCATTTCTGCCGGCCCCTGCATCGTCACCCAGGTTCGCACACCTGAACGCGATGGCTACAGCGCGGTGCAGCTCGGTTACGAAGAGGTTGAACCGCGCAAGCTGACAAAACCACAGCAGGGTCATCTGAAAGCGGCAGGTGGGGCTATGCTGCGCTATCTGCGCGAGTTTAGCGCCGATAATCCGCTGGAACACAAACCCGGCGAGGTCGTGACGGTTGAACTGTTTAAGCCCGGTCAGAAGATCGACATTTCGGGCACATCGAAAGGTCGCGGTTTCGCCGGCGTTGTCAAGCGACACGGCTTCCGTGGCGGGCCAAAGACCCACGGTCAGAGTGACCGCCACCGCGCGCCTGGCTCGATCGGCGCTGGCACAACGCCCGGTCGAGTGTGGAAGGGCCAGCGCATGGCCGGTCGTATGGGCGGGAAACGAGTCACCATCCAGAACCTGGAGGTGGTCGAAGTGCTGCCCGAACAGAATTTGCTACTGGTAAAGGGCTCCGTTCCCGGCGCCCGCAATGGCCTGCTTCAGATCCGCAAAGCGGTGAAGGGCTAGAGGAGTAAAACGATGCAGGCAACACTCTACAATCAGGCCGGCGAACAGGTGGGCGCCATTGAGGTGAGTGATTACATCTTCGGCATTGAGCCAAATGTGCCGGTGATGCATCAATATGTGTTGATGCAACATGCGAATGCCCGCCTCGGCACACACAATACCCGCGGTCGCGGTGAAGTGAAAGGTTCGACGCGCAAACTCTACCGCCAGAAAGGCACCGGTCGCGCGCGCCAGGGTTCGATCCGCGCGCCGCATCACAAGGGCGGTGGTGTTGCTCACGGCCCACATCCGCGCTCGTATCGCGTCGCCATGCCGCGCAAGATGCGTCGGCTCGGTGTGCGCTCGGCGTTGTCGGCAAAGTTTGCGGCTGGTCAGATTCGCTTCATCGATCAACTGACTTTCGCCCAGCCGCGCACCAAAGATTTTGTCGCCTTTCTCAAGGCCCACGGTCTCGCCGACAAGAAGACATTGGTCGTGATTGATAGCAAAAGCCCGGCGAACGAAAATGTTCGCCGATCGGCCAATAATCTGCCACAGGTAAAGACCCTGCTGGCCCACTATCTCAACGTGCGCGATCTGCTGGTCTACGACCACATCGTGATGCCCAAAGCAGCCGTTGAGGTGGTGGAAGGTTATCTCGGCGAACGCTCTCGTCTGGCGGCGCCGGCGCAGGAGGATTAAACCATGCTGACGCCGTATGATATTTTGATCCGCCCGCTGATCACCGAGAAAAATACCAATCTGATGGAACTCAACAAGTATACGTTTGAGGTCCATCGTGAGGCGACCAAGCCGCAGATTAAGCGCGCGGTTGAGACCATCTTTAATGTGAAGGTCACCAAGGTGCATACCATGAACGTGCGCGGCAAACGCCGCCGCCGTGGTCAGTCGGTCGGCTATACCCGCGATTGGAAAAAGGCGATTGTGACGTTGGCCGAAGGCGATCGGATTGAGATCTTCGGCGCTTAACGTCGTTGCTGAACGGAAAGCAGCGACCAGCGCCGGTTCGCATTGAAGAGCCGGCGCTGCACAAGGGAGATAGTGTATGGGAGTACGTATCTACAAGCCAACCTCAGCCGGTCGCCGCAATATGTCGGTCTCGACCTTCGAGGAGATTACCAAGAAGCGGCCTGAGCCAGGCCTGATCGAACCGTTGCGCAAGAAGGCCGGACGCAACAATCAGGGCCGCATTACCGTGCGCCATCGCGGTGGTGGTCATAAGCGCTTCTACCGGATTATCGACTTCAAGCGCAATAAGTTCGGTATTCCGGCTAAAGTTCAGGCCATCGAGTACGATCCTAACCGGAGCGCCCGGATTGCCCTGCTCGCCTACGCTGATGGTGAGAAGCGCTATATCATCGCTCCGCTCGGCCTGAAGGTTGGCGATACCGTGATGAGCGGCCCCGACGCTGAAATTCGGGTTGGGAATGCGCTGCCTATCAGCGCGATCCCGCTCGGTACACAGATCCATAACATCGAGCTGGAAATCGGACGCGGTGGCGTACTGGTACGCTCTGCCGGCACTGCCGCACAGTTGATGGCAAAAGAAGGCGATTATGCCACCGTCCGCATGCCCTCTGGTGAGATGCGCCTGATCCACGTGCGCTGTATGGCCACTATCGGCCAGGTCGGCAATGTCGATCACCAGAACATTCGGATTGGCAAGGCTGGTCGCTCGCGCTGGCTCGGTCGCCGGCCACGAGTGCGTGGCGCCGCAATGAACCCCCGCGACCATCCCCACGGTGGTGGTGAGGGTCGCGCTCCGCGTGGAATGAGCACGCCGAAGACAAAGTGGGGGAAGCCGGCCCGCGGTGTCAAAACCCGCCACAATCCGCGCTTCGATCGCTTTATTGTCCGTCGGCGCAAGTAATGTTGCACCGCCGGGCGGCAACCGGTGTCGCCCGGCACCCTGTGAGGAGGAACTATGTCCCGCTCGTCAAAGAAGGGGCCATACGTCGATATTAAGTTGCTCGATAAGATCGAGGCGATGAACAAGGCCAATGAAAAACGGGTGATCCGCACCTGGTCGCGCGACTCGACCATCTTCCCGCAAATGATTGGCCACACCATCGCCGTTCACGATGGTCGCCGCCACGTGCCGGTCTACATTACTGAAAATATGGTGGGACACAAGCTAGGCGAATTCGCCCCCACCCGCTTCTTCCGCGGCCACGGCGGCAAGAAGGCCGATAAGCGCGGGAAAGTGAAGTAGCTCCCGCTTAGGTCCGATGGCATCATGCCAAAAACGTGGTAGAATAGCACGCTTGTAATGATGCGTCGGGTAGCAATACGAGAAGAGCAATGGAAGCAAAAGCTGTTACCCGCTATGTGCGAATCTCGCCGCTAAAGGTTCGCCTGGTGATGGATGTTGTGCGCGGAATGCCGGTTGACCGCGCGCTGGCGACTCTGCGCTATATGCCGCAAAAAGCGGCGCGTGAAGTGGCCCGCACGCTGAAGTCAGCGATCGCGAATGCCGAGCACAACTTTGATATGGATCGCGAAAACCTGTACATCAAGACCATTTATGCCGACCAGGGCCCGGTCTTGAAACGGTTTATGCCGCGGGCACGCGGAATGGCAAATCGCATCCGCAAACCGACCACCCACATCACTGTGGTGGTGGCCGATAAGTCGGAGTACTAGAAGAGGGAGGCTCGCTTGGGGCGCAAAGTACATCCGATTGGCTTCCGGCTCGGTTATATCAAGGATTGGCAGTCGAAGTGGTTCGCTACCGGCGAAGAGTATACCCGCCAACTCCACGAAGATATCGAGCTGCGCAAGCTGATTAGCAAAGAATTGCAGAGCGCTGGTGTGTCGCGGATCGAGATTGAGCGCTCGGCCAATAAGATCGAGATTTCGGTCTACACGGCCAAGCCCGGTATCGTTATCGGCAAGCGTGGTACGAATGTCGATACGCTGAAGAGCGCGCTGGAACGCAAGACGGGCAAGAAGATCAAGCTGAATATTAAAGAGATTAATCAGCCAGAACTTGATGCCCAGTTGGTGGCCGAGAGCATCGGTGAGCAGATCACCAGGCGCGTAAGCTATAAGCGCGCAATGAAACAGGCCGTCCAGCGCGCTATGCGGCTAGGGGCGCAAGGCGTGAAGGTGCGCTGTTCGGGTCGCCTCGGTGGCGCCGAGATGTCGCGCGTTCACGAAGAGGCCGAAGGCCGCGTGCCGCGCCATACGCTTCGCGCCGATATTGATTATGCGCAGGTGCATGCCCATACGACCTATGGCCGCATCGGGGTGAAGGTCTGGATTTACAAGGGTGATGTCTTCCCCAATCAGCCCTCCCGAGCACAGGTCGAACAGCCGGCGGCGGTAGCGCCCACACCTGAACGGCGTGAACGCCAGTCGAGGAGGAATAGCAATGCTTCTGCCTAAGCGCACGAAGTACCGCAAAATGCAGAAAGGGCGTAGCCCCGGCCTCTCGTACCGCGGCAATAATGTCGTGTTCGGTGAGTATGGCCTGATGGCGCTCGAACCGAGCTGGATCTCGAGCCGCCAGATTGAGGCCGCCCGTCGTGCCATCACAAATTATGTTAAGCGTGGTGGCAAGGTCTGGATCCGAATCTTTCCAGACAAACCGGTCACACGGAAACCAGCCGAAACCCGTATGGGTGGCGGTAAGGGTTCGGTCGATCACTGGGTCGCCGTGGTTAAACCCGGTCGGATTATGTTTGAACTGGCCGGCGTGCGCGAAGAGATCGCCCAAGAGGCACTGCGCCGCGCAGCCCAAAAGCTGCCCGTCAAGTGCAAGGTGATCGACCGCGAAGAGCAGGGAACAATGGCAGCAACTACCGGGGAGGTGAGCAGTGAAAGCGAGTGAACTGCGCGCCCTCGATGATGCGCAATTGCGCGCAAAGTTGGCCGAGTACAAGATCGAGTTGTTTAATCTGCGCTTTCAGAAGGCAACCGGTAAGCTGACCAATACCGCTCGGCCACATCAGGTCAGGAAGGAGATTGCTCGCATCCTGACTATTTTGCGCGAACGTGAACTGGCGCAGGCTGAGCTCGGCTAACGGATTATGGAGCAGAGCATGATGACCGTAGAGCAAAAGCGCAGGACGACTAAGGTTGGTCGTGTCGTCAGCGACAAGATGGATAAGACGGTGGTGGTGGCGGTTGATTACCTCAAGCCCCATCCGCTCTATCGCAAGATTATTCGACGGACGAAGAAGTTCCACGCCCACGATGAGGAGAATGCCTGCAAAGTGGGTGATGTGGTTCGGATCGAAGAGACCCGCCCGTTGAGCCGTACCAAACGCTGGCGGGTAGTGGAAATTGTTAAGCGTGGCGAGGAGGCGTAGCCATGATCCAGCCTCAAACTCGGCTAAAGGTCGCCGATAATACCGGGGCCAAAGAGATCATGTGCATCCGGGTCCTCGGTGGTTCGCGGGTGCGCTATGGTCGGGTCGGCGATATTATTGTCGCATCGGTGAAAGAAGCAACGCCCGGCGGTCAGGTTAAGAAGGGTGATGTCGTCAAGGCGGTTATTATCCGCACAGCTAAAGAGTATGGTCGGCCAGACGGCTCGCACATCCGCTTCGATGATAACGCTGCGGTGTTGATCGGGAAAGAGAATAACCCACGCGGCACCCGTATCTTTGGCCCGGTGGCCCGTGAGTTGCGCGAGAAGCAGTTTATGCGGATCGTGTCGCTCGCCCCGGAGGTGCTGTGATGCATGTCAAGACTGGTGATGAAGTGCTGGTGATCGCCGGCAAAGACAAGGGGCGCCGCGGTAAGATTAAGCGCGCGCTGCCTGCTGTAAACCGGGTGGTGGTGGAAGGCTTGAATATCGTCAAGCGCCACCAGAAACCCCGCGGTCCCGGTCGTCCCGGCGGTATTATCGAAATGGAAGCGCCAATCCACGCCTCAAATGTGATGCTGATTTGCCCCAGTTGCGGGCGGGCGTCACGCACCGGCAAGCGCTTCCTGGAAGAGACTGATCACAAGGGCCGCCCGCGCAAGGTGCGCTATTGCAAGGCCTGTGACGCCATTATCGATAAGTAGTCTGTTCAGGGCCGGCGCGGCGCGGGCTGACGCCAAGCCCCTGGAGAAAGAGCCATGACCGTTCGATTACGTGAAAAATATCAAAAAGAGGTCGTTCCTGCTCTGATGGAGGAGTTTAAGTTCAAGTCCATCATGCAGGTGCCGCGCCTTGTCAAGATTGTCGTCAATGTCGGCGTCGGCGAGGCTGTGCAGAATGCCAAGGCAATTGAAGCTGCTGTCAATGACCTCGCCACGATTACCGGCCAAAAGCCGGTGGTGACGCGGGCCAAAAAGTCGGTGGCTTCGTTCAAGCTCCGCGCCGGGATGCCGATCGGCGCAATGGTAACGCTGCGCGGTGATCGGATGTACGATTTCCTCGATCGGCTCTGTTCGCTGGCGCTGCCGCGCATTCGCGATTTTCGTGGCGTGAGCCGCAGCTCGTTTGATGGCCGCGGAAATTATAGCCTTGGCCTGCGTGAGCAGATTGTCTTCCCGGACATCGACTACGATAAGATTGATAAAATCCGTGGTTTAGAGGTGGCAATCGTCACCAGCGCGCCAAATGATGAGCAGGCTTATTCACTGCTCAAGCGACTCGGCATGCCATTTCGTGATTAGTTTGAACTAAGAGCGCGCATAGCGCTAACTGGTTCAACGCTTTGAGGAGGTATTCCGTTGGCAAAGAAGTCGTTGATCGTAAAAGCTCAGCGGCCACCAAAGTTTAAGGTGCGAGCTTATCATCGCTGCAAGATCTGCGGTCGACCGCGAGCTTATATCCGCAAGTTCGGGATGTGCCGTATCTGCTTCCGCGAGCATGCGTTGAAGGGCCTCATTCCGGGCGTCGTCAAGTCGAGCTGGTGAGTGCTGTGCGACAATCGGAATTCTTTTTGACGCCCGACTTGTGAGGAGGCATACCGTGAGTGTGAATGATCCTATCGGCGATATGCTGACACGCATCCGCAATGCGTGCATGGCCCGCCATACAACGGTGACAATACCGGCATCGAAGATGAAGATTGCGATTGCCGATATTCTCAAGCGCGAAGGCTTTATTCGCGATTACACAGTGATCGACGAAGGGAAACCAACGAAAACTATCTCGATCACCCTGAAGTATATGCCCGACCGCCGACCGGCCATTACCGGTCTGCGCCGGGTCAGCAAGCCAGGGCTGCGCATCTACACCAAGCGCGCTGACATTCCGCGGGTGCGCGGCGGCCTTGGGCTGAGTATTCTGTCGACGCCTAAGGGTGTGCTCGCCGATCACGAGGCCTGGCGCGAGCGCGTTGGCGGCGAAGTGCTCTGCTACGTTTGGTAACGCGCGCGGAGGAGTATCATGTCGCGAATTGGGAAACGACCGATTACCGTGCCAAAGGGCGTTCAGGTTACCATCAGCGAGCAGAACCTCGTGACGGTGAAAGGCCCTAAGGGTACGCTGTCTCAACAATTGCACCCCGATATGCTGATTAAGCAGGAAGGGGATGTCATTACCGTTCAACGCCCTTCAGATGAGAAGCTGCACCGCGCTCTCCACGGCCTGACCCGCACCCTGATCCATAACATGATCGTCGGCGTGACGCAGGGCTGGAAGCGGGATCTTGAGATCAATGGCGTCGGCTACCGCGCGCAGCTCGAAGGGAAGACGCTGGTGCTCAACCTTGGCTTTTCGCATCCGGTACGGATCGAACCGCCGCCAGACATTAGCTATGTCGTCGGTGAGCGTAAGTCGGCCAACGATCCGCTGGCGCTGTCGGTGCTCGGTATCGATAAGCAGAAGGTCGGCGAAGAAGCGGCTCGTATCCGTGGCCTCCGTCCACCAGAACCGTATAAGGGGAAGGGCATCAAGTACGTTGAAGAGAAGATTCGCCGCAAGGCCGGTAAGGCTGGTAAGGCGAAGTAGTCGAGTGGGCTGCGGTTGTAGCCGTCAGCCCTCTCGCCAGCACATCCGCAGACAGCGTGAGTTAGTATTGACGCCTGCGACCTCTCCAGGCATGAGTGTGTTTAACAATGCCATAGGTCAGTTGCGCAGGCGATGCCTGGTCAATGATTGGCTTCGGCTCGCGTCTGTCTGCTCCGAACGGAAACAAGCGAGCGACGGGGGATGGTATCTCCGTTGCGACAGTATTTGAGGATTGTATGGGAAAGCGAACACCACGTGAACTCCGGCTTCGCCGGCATAAGCGTATCCGTAAGCGCGTCTCGGGCACTCCCGAACGGCCGCGGTTGAATGTCTTCCGCAGCCATGCCCATATTTACGCGCAGGTGATTGATGATACCATTGGTCATACGCTCGTTGCTGCTTCCACCATTGAAAAAGGGTGGAGTGGTAGTCCAGAGCTGACTAAAACCCAGGAGGCCGCGCTGGTCGGTAAGCTGATCGCCGAACGAGCGTTGCAGGCCGGGATTACGAAGGTGGTCTTCGATCGCGGCGGCTATAAGTATCATGGACGGGTGAAAGCGCTGGCCGAAGCGGCCCGCGAAGCTGGTCTGAACTTCTAGTTGCCCAAGGGCAGCGTAGCGGAGGAACTGTGAAACGAGAACGTATCAACCCCGACACGCTGGAGCTCGAGGAGCGAGTCGTCCAGATCAACCGCGTGTCAAAGGTCGTGAAGGGCGGCCGCCGCTTCAGCTTCAGCACGGTCGTTGTGGTCGGTGATGGAAAAGGTCACGTCGGTATTGGGATGGGGAAGGCAGCCGAAGTGCCGGATGCCATCCGCAAAGGGGCTGAGGCTGCCAAGCGGAATCTGATTCGCGTCCCATTGGTGCACGCAACCGTTCCCCACGAAGTGGTGACGAAGTTTGGGGCCACTAAGGTGATGTTGCGACCTGCCGCGCCCGGTACTGGCGTTATCGCCGGACGTGGTGTGCGTCCGGTCGTCGAGGCTGCCGGGATCAAAGACTTGCTCTCGAAAGTTTATGGGAGCAACAACCCGGTAAATGTAGTCAAAGCAACGTTCAAGGCCCTGAGCGAGATGACCTCGCTGCAAGAGATGGCGCGCCGGCGTGATCTAACGCCGCAAGAGCTGATGGAACGCCGGACGCGGCGCGAAACGGAGGCAGCGTGATGGGTAAGCTGCGCGTCACATATGTCAAGAGCGCCATTGGCTATGCGCGTGACCAGAAAGCAACTCTGGCTGCGCTTGGCTTGCGCCGCTTGAATCAGAGTGTACTCAAACCAGATAATCCATCGGTGCGCGGGATGCTGTTTAAAATTCAGCACCTCGTAAAGGTGGAAGAGGTTGGGGACGAGGTGCAAGCATGAAACTTCACGATTTACGCCCCGCCGAGGGTTCGCGCCGCAAGCGAAAGCGGATCGGTCGCGGCCACGGTTCGGGTAAGGTCAAGACCGGCGGTAAAGGCATGATGGGGCAGAAAGCGCGAAGCGGCCCCGGTCCTTACCGCACCTTTGAAGGCGGACAGAACCGGCTGGTGAAGCGAATGCCGTTTAAGCGTGGCTTCACCAATAAGTTCCGTGTCGAATATGAAGTGGTGAATGTCGGCAGTCTGGTTGATTGGCCGGCTGAACTTGAAGTGACCCCCGAGTCACTGCTGGCGCGCCGGCTGGTGCGCCGCAAGCGCCTGCCGGTAAAGATCCTTGGTGATGGTGAACTGAACCAGCCGCTGGTGATCAAGGCGCATAAGTTTTCGGCCAGCGCCCGCCAAAAGATCGAGGCAGCCGGGGGTAAGGCGATCGATCTGACCTGGGTGGTTGAACGCCACTCGCGTTCGCGTGGGCCAAATCCGAGCATGCGCAACGCGCGCCAATCGTCGTAATTGGTCAGTGCGGCGAGAACGAATGTGTTCTCGCCGCTCATAGGAAGCATCAACATGCTGCAGGCTGTCCTTCGCGCTATTCAATTGCCCGATCTTCGGCGTCGCATCCTCTTTACCCTGGGGATGCTGTTCCTGTTTCGCCTGATCGCGCATATTCCGGTGCCAAATATCAATCCGGTAACCCTTGAACAGTTGCGCCAGGCCCTTGCTACAAATCAGTTGGCGCAATTGCTGAATCTGTTTGCCGGTGGCGCACTCGAGAATTTCTCGGTTGCGGCAATGGGAGTGTATCCATATATCACCGCTCAGATTATCATGCAGTTGCTGCAACCGCTGATTCCAGCCCTGCAAGAGCTGCAAAAAGAGGGTGAACAGGGGCGCTTGCGCCTTAATCGCTACCAGTTGTGGCTGACCGTTCCGCTGGCCTATTTGCAAGCCTACGGTCAGACCCTGACCCTCGAGCGTACTATCAATCCAAATAACGATCCGTTGCAATCGTTGTTCCGCACACCCTTCGATCTTGGCGCAAATTTCTTGCCTACCTTTACTGTGCTGACGACGATGGTCGCCGGCACAATGCTGTTGATCTGGCTCGGTGAACAGATCAACGAGCGCGGTATCGGCAACGGTATCTCTATCATTATCTTTGGCGGTATCGTCTCGCGGTTGCCCGGTTTGATCATTCAGGGCTTCCAGATCAGCCAGGCCGGTGACTTTAGCACCATTCTCGGCCTGATCGGTTTCATAGCAATTGCGCTGCTCACTATCGTCGGCATTGTCCTGATCCAGGAAGGTCAGCGCCGCATTCGGGTGCAGTATGCGCGTCGAGTGCGCGGCAATAAGGTCTACGGCGGTCAGAGCAGCTTCATTCCGCTGAAGGTTAATTCAGCCGGTATGATTCCGCTGATCTTTGCCCAAAGCATTATCATCTTCCCCGGCATCGTTGCGTCGTGGTTCTATCGACCGGGCGCCGAGGGTATTGGCAATGCTATCGCCGGCTTCTTTTATAACACGTTCAATCCAACCGGGCAGGGTGGCGGTATCGTCTATATGACCTTGCTGTTCCTGTTGACCGTTGGCTTCACCTACTTTTATACAGTCGTTATCTTTACGCAACAGGATCTGGCTGAGAATCTCCAACGCAATGGCGGGTTTATTCCCGGCATTCGTCCCGGCAAAAAGACGGAAGAGTATCTGATGAAGGTGCTTAACCGGATTACACTCGCTGGCGCCCTCTTCCTTGGCCTGATTGCAGTGTTGCCTTTCCTTACCCAGTCGATCACCGGTGTGCAGATTGGATTAGGTAGCACTGCCTTGTTGATTGTGGTCGGTGTTGCGGTTGATACGATGCGCCAACTCGAGGCACAGTTGATTATGCGCGACTACGAGGGCTTTTTGACCCGGTAGACGTTGCGCACAAACGCTGAAAGTTGTAGTACAATACAAGTCGTTGCTCGCCGGCATTGCCGGTTGGGCAGCGTCTTTGTGAGACAGGCAGATGGTCTACTGCACCAGGTAGAGTGCGGTTTTGAAAACGAGCGAGCGCCGAGTCATGACCAACGTTATCTTGTTAGGGCCACCAGGAGCTGGCAAAGGTACGCAGGCAAAAACTCTCGCCGATCGAACAGGCTTGACCCACGTCGCCAGCGGCGATCTCTTTCGCGCAGCTTTGCGTGAAGGAACGGAATTAGGCATGCTGGCGAAGTCTTATATGGATCGCGGTGAACTGGTACCCGATGAGGTCGTGATTCGTATGATCCTGGAGCGTATTCGTCAACCCGATTGCGCGTCAGGGGTCATCTTCGATGGTTTTCCGCGCACTCAGGATCAAGCGCGGGCACTAGAAGAGGCGCTCGCCAGGGATGGAACCCGCATCGATGCAGTGCTCTTCCTGGCCGTGCCACAAGATGTGCTGCTGCGCCGCATTGCAGGCCGGCAGACGTGCCGCACCTGCGGCGCGATCTTTAATATCTATTATTTCCCGTCGCATCGGCCAGATATTTGCGATGCCTGCGGCGGCAAACTCTATCAACGCAGCGATGATTCGATTGAGACGGCGCAGCACCGTCTGGATGTCTATTTCGCGCAGACAATGCCACTGATCGAATACTACCAACGTCAGGGTATCTTGCACGAAATTGATGGGCAACGTGAGATCGCGCTCGTGACGGAGGCAATGCTCAAGGCGCTGAGTCCTTATTTGACCCCAGCGCAGCCGTAGGTTAGGAGGGGTATGTCGAAAAAGAAGGACGTTATCGAGATGGAGGGTACCATCACGGAACCATTGCCGAATGCAATGTTCCGGGTACAGCTCGACAACGGGCACGAAGTGCTGGCTCACATCTCGGGTAAGATGCGGATGAATTATATCCGTATCTTGAAAGGTGACCGGGTGCTGGTCGAACTGTCGCCGTATGACCTGACCCGGGGACGGATTACCTATCGCTACAAGTAGGGGGCGCGACGCGGCACGGCGGCGTCCGCCGCCGCAAGGAGGCTAATCATGAAAGTGCGAGCGTCGGTAAAGCCGCGCTGCGAGTATTGCAAGGTGATTAAGCGCAAGGGTGTGATCCGGGTGATCTGCTCGCGCACACCAAAGCATAAACAGCGGCAAGGATAACGGATACTTGCGATATCCGCATATTACGGGCTAGGAGAGAGATTCTGTCTGGTCGCTTCAGGCTGGCAGAACGTTACAGCAACAAAGAGGACAGGCATGGCACGTATCGCCGGGGTTGACATTCCCCGCAATAAAAAGATCGAAATTGCGATCACCTATATCTATGGGATCGGTCGCTCAAACGGCATGGAGATTCTGCAAAAAGCTAACGTGAATCCCGAACGCCGGGTGCGCGACCTGACCGAAGAGGAACTTGGCCGGATTCGCGAGATTGTTGATCGCGAATATCGGGTGGAAGGCGATCTGCGCCGTGAGGTGCAACTGAATATCAAGCGCCTGATGGATATTGGCTGCTACCGGGGTCTGCGCCATCGGCGCGGTATGCCGGTGCGTGGTCAGCGCACGCGCACCAATGCGCGCACCCGCCGCGGACGCCGCGGTCAGGCGATTGGCATCAAGAAGAAGACGAAGAAGTAGTTGCGATAAGGAGTAAGGCATGCCCGCAAAGGGAAAAACCACTGCCACGACTACCCGCCAGCGCGGTAAGCGCCGCGAACGCAAAAATGTGCCGCGGGGTCAGGCGCATATTCAAAGCACTTTTAATAACACGATTGTCACCATTACCGATCCGCAGGGAGCAGTGGTGTGCTGGGCTAGCGCCGGCCAAAGTGGCTTCAAAGGGTCGCGCAAGAGCACACCCTACGCTGCGCAGGTGGCGGCTGAAAATGCCGCTCGCAAGGCAATGGAAAACGGTATGCGCTCGGTTGAGGTGTTTGTGAAGGGGCCCGGCGCCGGTCGCGAGGCCGCTATTCGCGCTTTGCAGGCCGCCGGTTTGCAGATTACGGCGATTACTGATGTGACGCCGATTCCGCACAATGGCTGTCGCCCTCCCAAACGCCGCCGGGTGTAGACCGCTGGCTGGAATTGTCGTTTGTTCTGCCTTGTGAGACGACCGCAACTGGAACCGGAGGGCATTGTTCCCGGACGCCCACTGCGGTGGCGCATTGATCAACTGCGCCAGCGCCCATCTCACAGGGTTGGGAAAAGAAGCGCACCTTGTCGTTGTGCGCGTTAGTTTGATAGTATGAGGATAAGGAACCTATGGCGCGATATATTGGTCCAGTCGGTAAGGTAAGCCGACGTTTGGGAGTAGGTATCACAGAAAAAGGGCAGCGGATTCTTAATAAACGGCCAGATCCGCCGGGTCAGCACGGCGCTGCTGCGCGCCGCCGACAGTCGTCGGATTACGGCACACAGTTGCTCGAAAAGCAAAAGGCAAAATTTATCTATGGTGTCCTTGAGCGCCAGTTTCGCCGTCTGTTCGAGCAAGCATCACGCCGCAGTGGCGTCACCGGTGAGTATTTGCTGAGCTTACTTGAACGTCGGCTCGATAATGTGGTCTATCGACTTGGTTTTGCTACCACTCGCGCTCAAGCGCGCCAACTCGTGAATCACGGCCATATCGTTGTCGATGGTCGGAAGACAAATATCCCGTCGTACACGGTGAAGGTTGGGCAGGTAATTGCCGTGCGTCCACAGAGCCGCAGCCGCACCTACTTCAAGAACCTGGTCGATAGTGGCGTTTTGAACAAGCATCGCGCTCCTGAATGGTTGCGCCTTAACCCCGCTGAACTGTCGGGGACGGTAGTGTCGCTGCCGCGGCGTGAAGATGCTGAGGCCAATATCAACGAACAGTTGATTGTCGAGTTCTATAGCCGGTAGAAGCTCCCACCTGCGGGACGCAAACGAAGAAATGGGAGGCAGCAGTGCTCGATATCGCTCAACCAAAGATCGAGGTTGTTGAAACGACTGAGACCTTTGGGCGCTTCAAAATCGAGCCGCTTGATCCGGGCTATGGACACACGCTCGGCAACGCGCTGCGGCGCGTCTTGCTGACAGCTATTCCCGGATCGGCGATTACCCACGCGCGCATTGCCGGTGTCTATCGGGAGACCGATACCATTCCCGGCGTGACCGAGGATGTGGTTGAGATTATTTTAAACCTGAAAGGCATCCATCTGCGCGGTCGCCATGAGGGAACAGCAATCGCGACAATCCGGAAACAAGGGCCAGGCATAGTGACTGCGGCTGATCTGGTCTTGCCTGAAGGACTGGCAGTCGTTGAACCTGATCACTATATTTGCACCCTCGAGCACGCTCAGGCTCAGTTTGAGCTGACCGCAACGATCGAACGCGGTCGCGGTTATCTGTCAGCCGACCAGCGTGGGATCCTGCCACTGGGTGAAATCCCGATCGACGCCATCTTTACGCCGGTGCCGCGGGTCAACTACGTGGTCGAAAATACGCGTATTGGTCAGGCAACTGACTTCGACCGCCTGATTATTGAGGTGTGGACCAACGGTACTGTGCGACCAGTCGATGCGCTCGATTATGCGGCTCGAGTCCTGGTGCATTACAACACCACTATCGCGAATTTCAACCGGATGGTCGCCGAACCGGAAGCTCAACCGGAAGCCAATGGTCTGGAGATTCCAGCCAGCATCTACGATACCTCGATTGAGACGCTGGAACTTTCGACTCGCACGTATAACTGCCTGAAGCGGGCTGAAATTACCAAGATCGGTCAGGTATTGCAGATGGATGAAAAAGCGCTCTTGTCGGTGCGCAATCTTGGCCAGAAGTCAATGGAAGAGATTCGCGACAAACTTATCGAACGGGGTTACATTCCGCGATTGCCCGCTAATGGGGCATCGCGCTAAAAGGATACGACCATGCGACATCGACATGCCGGAAAATTGCTGGGGCGATCGTATGAGCATCGCAAGGCGCTCTACCGCAACCTGATGATCGCCCTGATCGAACACAAAAAGATCAAGACGACGCTCGCCAAAGCGCGCGCTGTTCAGCCCGAGATTGAACATCTGCTCTCGATTGCGCGCGAAGATACGCCGCACGCGCGCCGAATGGCGCTCTCGAAGCTTGCCAGCAAGGTCGCGATGCGCAAGTTGTTTGCGTTTGCGCCGACCACATATGGCGGACGCAACGGTGGCTATACCCGGATTACCAAGCTCGGCCCTCGCCGTGGTGATGGCGCCGAGATGGCCCTGATTGAGTTGATCTGATGCGCACCATTGCGCTGTTGCTGGCATACGACGGAGCCGATTTTGCTGGCTCGCAGTGGCAGACCGATATTCGCACGGTGCAGGGAGCGCTGGAAACCGCATGGGAAGCGCTCACTCAGGAGCAGCGCCGGATTGTGCTGGCAGGTCGAACTGATGCCGGAGTTCATGCCGTTGGGCAGGTAGCGCACGTGCAAACAGCGACCAGTCACTCTTTGGCTACCATCTGGCGCGGGTTGAATGCCCACCTGCCTGTCGATCTGACAGTGCAGAATGTGGGGGAAGCGCGTAGTGATTTTCATGCGCGCTTTAGCGCAACACAACGTGAATATCGCTACCTGATGGATTGCGCGCCGGTTCCGTTGCCGCAACTCCGCCATCAGGCATTGCATCATCCGGGAATGCTGGATGTGCCGGCAATGACCGCAGCGCTCAAATGTCTGGAAGGGACGCATGACTTTGCCGCCTTTACAACGGCAACACCAGCGCAGCGATCAACAGTTCGCGCGATATACTGGACCCGTATCAGCGAACAGGAATGGTTTGACCGGCGCTTGCTGGCGATTGACATAGCAGCCAATGCGTTCCTCCAGCATATGGTACGGATGATCGTCGGTACGCTGTTGCTTGTCGGACGTCAGCGGATGACGGTCGATCAGTTTAGAGAGGTGTTAGTCAGCCGTGATCGCCGGTTGGCCGGCCCTACCGCTCCGGCGCATGGCTTAACCTTGACAGCAGTGCGCTATCCACCCGGCTTGATTCGCTGGGTTGAACCATTAGAACGGCAAATTGGTCCGACGAAGCTTTCACAGCCTTCGTCCTACGCACAAGAGGAATAGGTGCCGTGAAGACCTATCATCAGAAACCATCAGAGGTACAGCGCGACTGGTATGTCATCGATGCCAGCGGCAAAGTGCTTGGCCGGTTGGCGACCCAAATCAGTACGCTGCTGCGCGGAAAACACAAGCCGACCTATACCCCGTCAATTGACGGTGGTGATTTCGTCATTGTGGTGAATGCTGAGAAGATTGTCTTGACCGGGCGTAAGCCGGATCAAAAGATCTACTATCGCCATACCGGTTATCCGGGTGGGTTGAAGGCCACGCCGTACAAGATGATGCTGGCCAAACATCCGGATCGCATTCTGCGCCTGGCGGTGAAACGGATGCTGCCGAAGAACCGCATCGGACGCCGATTGCTGAGCAAGCTGCGCATCTATGCCGGGCCGAACCACCCGCACGCGGCGCAGCAACCCAAGCCTTTTATCCCACGTTAGCGTAGCGTGGGTGAGTGACTGCAAAGCGTGTACGCTCCCGCGCAGGTAAGACAACGCGCCAAACCCGGCGCATAAGGTGGTGAGGAACAGGAATGGAAGGCAAACGCTACTATCAGGGCACCGGTCGCCGCAAGACAGCGGTTGCGCGAGTGCGCCTCTTCCCCGGCAATGGGGATTTTATCGTCAACGGCAAGAAGCCGGAAGAGTATTTCGGCAATCGCGACCAGTTTCAGCGCGATCTGCGGCTGCCACTGGTCTTGACCAATCACCTGAATACGTTCAATGTGCTGGTGAAGGTTAAGGGTGGCGGTATCTCAGGGCAGGTCGGCGCGGTGCGCCACGGTATTGCTCGCGCCCTGCTTGATTACGATAGCGAATTGCGCCCTACGCTTAAGCAGGCCGGTCTGTTGACCCGCGACCCACGAGCTAAGGAGCGCAAGAAGGTTGGTCTCAAGCGAGCGCGCAAGGCGCCTCAGTACACCAAGCGCTAGTCAGACCATCGCTGACAGCGATACATTACGGCAGACGGTCGCAATTTGGGCCGTCTGCTATCCGTTATCGTTGCGGTGAGTGCCAATGCGAGTGATCACAGGAAAAGCTAAAGGACACCGGCTGAAAGCCCCCAAAGGCCTCGGCACCCGACCAATGCTCGATCGGGTGAAAGAGGCGCTGTTTTCAGTGCTCGAAGGGTACGGACCGATCCGCGGCAACGTGCTCGATCTCTACGCTGGAACCGGATCGCTCGGTATTGAATGCCTCTCGCGCGGCGCAGATAGCGCCGATTTTGTCGAGCGTAATGCTCACGTCTGCTCAATTATTGCCGATAACCTGCGCCATACCCGCTTTGATCAGCAGGCGCGCATTCACCAGATGCCTGTGGATCGCTTTTTGCGCTGGCAGCGCGGTGTTGGACGCTATGATATAATTATCATGGATCCACCATATGCCGATCCAGGGATCGAGGCGACCATGCAGCTTGTCGCGAGCAGTGGTGTAGGCAAAACGGGGAGTCTATTGATCGTCGGTCACTCGCCGCGGGTTGAACTGGCCGACTCATATCCTGGTCTACACCGGATTAAATATCGCCGGCTCGGAGATTCGTGCTTTTCAATCTACGAACTCACAACTACGGCCCCACCAGCATCAGAAGAGTGAGGTATGCGCATCGCCATCTATCCCGGTAGTTTCGATCCGGTTACTTACGCTCACCTTGACATCGCTCGTCGCGCTACCCGCATCTTTGATCGGGTGATTATGGCCGTATTTGATCGACCACAGAAGCGCTTACTCTTTTCGACCGAAGAGCGATTGCAATTATTACGCGCTACCACTGCCGATCTCCCCAATGTTGAAGCGGCAAGCTACAATATTCTGACAGTCGAATTTGCTCGCCAGGTTGGCGCGTGCGCTATGGTGCGCGGTTTGCGTGCCGGTAGCGACTTTGAAGCCGAGTTCCAGATGGCTCAGGTCAATCAGACGATTGATCCCGATATCGAAGTTGTCGTGCTGATGGCTGGCCGCCAGTTCGCCCATATTAGCTCGACCGCCGTGCGCGAAATGGCCAGTCTCGGTCGCGATCCGGTGGAATTTGCGCCGCCGGTAGTGGTGGCTGCGTTACGCGAAAAATTCGCGCAGAGGGGGTGATCGCCATCGAGCTGGATGATTTAATCGATGATCTGGAAGAGGTGATTGCTGCCGGGGTTCGTCTGCCGCTTAGCGGAGGCCGCACACTGATTGATGAAGGCCGCGCGCTCGAAATTATCGACCAAATGCGCGCAGCTATTCCGGAAGAGATCCGGCGCGCGCGCCGAATTATCGCCGAACAAGAACAGTTGCTCGCCGCCGCGCAGGCGCGGGTGCAAGAGGTGTTGAGCGAACGCGGCTTGCTGGCGGCAGTTGAAGCCGAACGCGCTCGCCTGCTCCAACAGGCCGAGCAAGAAGCCGCTGAAGTGCGCGCTGGCGCTGATGCGTATGCCCGGCAAGTGCTGGAAGAACTCGATGAACGGCTGAGCAAACTGCTCACAAGTGTGCGCAACGGGTTACACGCGCTCGATGAACAGCGACAATCGGGCGCTTGACAATCTCCCGCCCTCTCGCCTATAATTTGGCGCTTGTGGCGGGGCCAATGGCGCGCCACAGGTGAATGCTATGACTGCTTTACGGTTTAATCTCGCACAACTGCTGCGCGAAGAGATGGGGGCGCGGCGCGATATTGCGTTTACCGAGCCAGCGCTGCGACTCGATGACGAGTTGACGCTGCGTAACATCAGTGGACGCTTGCGGTTGACGCGCACGGCGGCTGGCGTGTATGCCCAGGTGACCGTTCACGGAATCGTGACGCTTACCTGTGTGCGCTCGCTTGAACCGTTTGATTACGAGCTTGACCTCGATTTCAGCGATCAGTTTTACGCGGTGGTTGATGTGGTGAATGGTCACCGGCTGCCGCAACCAGGTGAAGATGATCCCTTTATGCTCGATGAGCTGCACCATATCGATATCGGTGAAGCGATTCGCAGCTATGCGCTGATCAATCTGCCGATGAATCCGGTGGCGCCGGCTTACCGTGACCAGCTGGTGAACTATACGGTCGAGTCGGAAGGATTTGAGGACGACGACACTCTAGTCGATGAGCGTTTCGCCGCACTGCGTGAATGGGCAGAAAGGCAACGCAACCAACACTGAGGAGTAACCATTATGGGTGCAGTACCAAAGCGAAAAGTCTCGCGCCATCGGCGCGGTAACCGGCGACGGCATCTGGCGCTGACGCCGCCGGTTCTGGTAAATTGCCCGCGCTGCGGCGAATTGATGCGGGCACATCGTGTGTGCCTGTCTTGTGGATACTACAAGGGCCGGCAGGTGCTCAACATTGACGCCAATTGATCGAGCGTGTGTGAGCCAGGGCCATGAACGAGGGAAGACGGGCATAGAGCTGCCTGCCGAGACAATCGGTGCGGCAGCTCTTCGAATATAGCAGATGTAGAAAGGTCGTGAGGGTGAGCAGGGAACGTTACGCGGCAGTCATCGGCTGGGGTATGGCCGTGCCTTCTCGGTTGGTCACAAACGACGAACTGGCGCAACGGATTGACACCTCTGATGAATGGATTCGCACCCGCACCGGTATTCGCGAGCGCCGGGTTGCCGCTCCTGGTGAGAGCACCTCAACGTTCGCGACTGCCGCCGGACGCGAAGCTCTGGCAATGGCAGGGATTGCGCCGACGACGATTGATACCGTGATCGTAGCAACCTGCACGCCTGACCGACCTTTTCCGGCTACCGCCTGCACAGTGCAGGCAAACCTGCAAATTCCACGCGCAACTGCGTTTGATCTGGCAGCAGCCTGTAGTGGCTTTGTCTATGGCCTGACGGTTGCTACCAGCCTGATTAAGAGCGGTTTTAGTCGTCGCCTGCTCTTGATCGGAGCCGATATTTTCACCCACTATATCAACTGGAATGATCGCAATACCTGTGTGCTGTTTGGCGATGGCGCCGGCGCAGTCGTGCTCGAAGCTACAGAGGAGCCGCTTGGGCTGATTGCGTCAAATCTGAGTGCCGATGGCAGGCTCGAAGATTTAATGGCAGTTGATGCTGGCGGTACCCGCATGCCACTCACTGCTGAGCTGATCGACGCAGGCCGACAGTATGTGTATATGAATGGGCGTGAAATCTTTAAACACGCCGTGCGTGAGATGAGCGATTCGGCAATGCAGGTTGTGCAGGAAGCTGGATTGACTATCGATGATATTGCCCTGGTCATTCCACATCAGGCTAATGTGCGGATTATTGACGCCGTTGCGCGTCGGCTCGAAATTCCGCCGGAACGAGTGATGATCAATCTCGACCGATATGGCAATACCTCGGCGGCATCGATCCCGATTGCACTCTACGAAGCCGCCCAGCAGGATCGAATCAAGGCAGGAGATTATGTCCTGCTAACCGCATTTGGTGGCGGATTAACCTGGGGATCAGGGGTGGTGCGTTGGGGAAAACCGGCACAATAGCCGGTGGTCGAACACGGTGAGGCAAAGCAGAGACAGGTGGAATGCCGGCACTGTGCGTATGGGGGGCGTAACCTGCGCCGGCAAAGAATGAAAAGGCGGTCGAACCATGAGTATTGCCTGGGTATTTCCGGGGCAGGGATCGCAAATCGTCGGGATGGGCCGCGATCTGATCAATGTATCAGCAGCGGCGCGTCAAATCTTTGCCCTGGCGGATGAAACACTTGATTTCGGCCTGAGTGAAATGTGCTTTAGCGGTCCGGAAGCTGACCTTACTGCCACTGAGAATGCCCAGCCGGCGCTGCTGACGACCAGTATGGCCTTGCTGGCAACGATGCGCGAGCTGGTTGGCGATCGACTCGAACCACCGATTGTGGTTGCCGGCCACAGTCTAGGTGAATATTCGGCGCTGGTAGCCGGTGGTGCCCTCGACTTTACCACAGCGCTTCGCCTGGTGCGTCGGCGCGGCGAACTCATGGCTGCCGCCCACGAAGGCAGTATGGCCGCAGTGATCGGCCTCGAAGCCGGTATCCTGGAACAAATCTGCCAGGAAGTTAGCGCCGCACTTCAGCATCATAATCACATGCACGGCACCGTTGTCATCGCCAATTACAACGCTCCCGACCAATTGGTGATCAGTGGCAGTGTTGTCGCTGTGGAACATGCCAGCTTGCTGGCAAAGAGCCGTGGCGCCAAACGAGTCATTCCCCTTAAAGTCAGCGCAGCGTTCCATTCGCCCTTGATGGTTGCCGCTGCCGAAGGTATGTCCCAGGCCATAGCTACTGCCACCGTGCGCGATCTTGATATTCCACTAGTCGCCAACGTCACTGCCGAACCATTGCACAATGCCGAGGATGTGCGGCGCGAAATCGTGGCTCAGGTGGTGGCTCCGGTGCGCTGGATTGCATCGGTGCAACGTATGGTCGCCATGGGTGTCGAGACCTTTATCGAGATTGGGCCGGGCAAAGTGTTAACCGGCCTGATCCGTCGCATTGCGCCAACCGCGCGCCTGATCAATGTAGCCACGTTTGAAGATGTGCGGACACTTACCACTGCCATGCAGCCGGTGTAGAGGCGGTTATGGAATTGCAAGGTCAGGTCGCCATCATTACCGGTGGATCGCGCGGGATTGGCCGCGCAACAACCATCGAACTGGCCACTGCCGGAGCGCATGTGCTGATTAACTACCAGCGTAGCGCGACGGCAGCCATAGCGCTGGCGGAAGAGATCTGTGCCGGTGGTGGTGATGCGCTTGCGTTCCAGGCTGATGTTGCCGATGAGCAGGCTGTGCAACGCATGGTGAGTGCAGCAATGGAACGCTGGGGCCGAATCGATATCCTTGTTAACAATGCCGGTATCACTGCCGATGCGCCGCTGGCCCGCTTGCGCCCAGAACAGTGGCAACAGGTCATCGAGACCGATCTGACTTCAGTCTTTCTCTGTTGTCGCGCGGTAGTACCGATCATGCAGGCTGCCGGTTATGGCCGCATCATTTCGGTCAGTTCACTGGCGGCGTTAGCCGGCAATGTCGGTCAGACCAATTATGCGGCAGCTAAAGCCGGGATTATTGGCCTTAGCCGCTCACTCGCGCGTGAAGTTGCCCGCGATGGCATCACTGTCAATGTCGTTGCCCCCGGTTATATTGAAACCGATATGGTCGAAACGGTGCCAGAAACGCTGCGGGCCTGGGCGCTGCAAGCGATTGCGCTGGGTCGGTTTGGTCGCCCCGAAGAGGTTGCTGCCGCAATCCGGTTTCTCGTCTCACCCCGCGCATCGTATATTACCGGCCACGTGCTCACCATCGACGGTGGTTGGGTGATGCCATAACCACATGGCAGATTTTTGAGAGATCCCGAACAAGAATCGCGCAGGATCGCCAACCAAAAACGTTTTGCAAATCTGTTACCATGACCATCGCTCTGGCAAAAAATACACGCCCTGCACACGGACGCAACCATGATCGACTTTAGTGGACAGGTAGCAATTGTTACCGGCGGTTCGGGCGGGATCGGGCAGGCCATCACGCGCGGATTGGCGCGTCACGGCGCAAGTGTGCTGATCGGGTATCACCACGATGAAGCCGAGGCCGCAGCGGTTGTTGCAGCCGCTCAAGCGCTAGGCGGCGAAGCAATGGCAGTGGCGGTAGATGTGCGTGAAACCGATAGCGGCAATACGCTGGTAAACGCAGCATTAGAGCGCTGGGGTAGACTGGACATCTTGATCAACAGCGCCGGTATTGCCGACTACGGCCCACTAAGTGCTATGAGCAGCGAGCGCTGGCGACAAACAATACAGACCAACCTGACCGGCGTATACCACACCTGCCGCGCCGCGCTGCGCCCAATGATGCAACAACGCTACGGTCGGATTATCAATCTGGCTGCATTGTACGGCACTTCCGGCTTTCCGGGTCAGGCCGACTTCGCCGCTGCTGCCGGAGGGATTATCGGCCTGACCCGCGCCCTGGCCCGCGAAGCGGCGCCATGGCAGATTACAGTCAATGCCGTCGCACCCGGTATGATCGAAACCGAATTAACCCAGGTTATCCCCTCTGAGATTCGACAATGGAGCGTCGGTATCATCGCGCTCCGTCGGTTGGGCAAACCGGAAGAGGTCGCTGCCGCAGTGCTCTTCCTCGCCTCGTCGGCAGCATCATACATTACCGGGCAGACACTCGCAGTTGATGGTGGTTGGACGATGGCTTGACAAAGCGAATGACCGGTCATGAAAAACGCAGATGCGGCAGTTGCCTGCCGCATCGCGACTAAATAACCCTGACTTCCTAATTACCCGCCTACGACCTTAGCAAAACCAACCGCCTCGAGAGTAGATCAGAGCTACAAGAAGATTTCAAACCACCTTACCCGCACAGTTCCTTTAGCTGCTCTGCCTTCAGCAAATTATGCGCCGGGCCAGCTTTTGCTATTGGATTTTCCTCACCATCCAGCGTGGGACAGCAGCTCCTTCTTACCCAACGCGGTGAGTTTGTTTGGGAAGCAACCGGTATCGCTCGCACAGCATCCGATTACTCAGCAGTAATCCGGCGCTTGTCTGTTCGTCTCCCCGCCACTCATCGACCATACTTTACACATTTACGATGAGGGCGTTTCCCCGAACTTACGCATCACCTCTCCATTCACCCACACTTAACTCTTTACACTATAGAGGTGATACGCTTGCGTACCGGTTGCATGTTAGTGGTCGAAACCTCCTTTGCTTTCTGATGTTCTCTCGAGGCTACGGCCTAATCATAGCACCTTAAAGGCAAAGAATCAAGAGATTCATCGTAACTTAACGATGATAAACCGCAACTTAACCTGCTATCGACTATAAAAACGTTAAGAACAGATTAACTTTCGCCGAGCTATCATGGCCTCTGTGTAAAGCTTTTTGCTACAACGGCTGATCAGCCACGATACGCGCAGTGACTGCCTGACCGGAAAGCAACACCAGTGGAATACCGCCGCCAGGATGGGTGCCACCACCGACGAAGTAGAGACCGCGCACACGCCTGACCCGCAATGGCGGGCGGGCAAACGCAGACAATGGAGAATTAGAACTCAGGCCGTAGATAGCGCCAAACGCAGCGTTGTAGCGCCGCGCCAGGTCGCGCGGTGTCCAGTGATGACTGTAGCGAATCGACTGCCGTAAACCGCTCAAACCCATCATTTCGAGCCGGGCAATGATGTGATCACGATAGGCCGGTATCACTGCCTCCCAATCGATCCGGCCATCATCAGCCGGCGCGTTGACCAGCACAAACAGGTTCATATGCCCGGGGGGAGCGTGGGCCGGATCCGAGCGACAGGTAGCGGCAACGTAGATTGTTGGCTCTAACGCGGGCTGCCGTTCGTGGACGATAGCTCGAAACTCAGCCGAATAATCGGCGCTGAAGAAGATGTTGTGGTGCGCCAGTTGCGGAAAGTCGCCTTCAACTCCGAGGAAGAGCACCACCCCACTATACGATGGGTCAAACCGGGCTAGCCGGTTCGCTTCCCGTTGAAAGCCGGGAATGAGTCGTTCGCAGGCATACAGCGGATCGGCATTGATCACGACCGCCGCTGCGGGTAACAGGCACCCGTCGGCCAGACGCACACCACAGGCCAAACCACGCTCGACGATGACCTCAGTCACCGGAGCGCGCACACGGAGTTCGACTCCTAGCTCGGTCGCCAGCCGGGCCAGTGCCACGGCCAACTGGTACATGCCACCGCGCACATACCAGCCGCCCTCGGCAAGCTCGATATAGGCGATCAGATTGAAGGTTGCCGGAGAAAGGTAAGGTGATGAACCATTGTAGGTTGCGTAGCGATTGAAGAGCTGGCGCAAATACGGACTGCGAAAGAATGAACGCACCGCCGCATCAACACTGCGTAGCGCATCAATTCGCAGCGCATGGCGAACCATTGTCGGTGTGATCAATTCTCGCAGACCATCGAATGGTCGCAACAGAAAAGGGCCGGCTACTGCGTCGTAGATGCGCGCAGTGTGAGCCATGAAGCGAAAGAAGTTAGGGACATCAGCCGGACTGATCCGCTCGATCTCCTGGATCAATTGAGGTAACCGTTGCCAGGCATCAAAGCGTGTGCCATCAGGCCAAAAGTAACGGCAGGTTGGCTCGACCTGTTCTAAACAGAGGTAATCTTCCATCCGTCTTCCGGCCACCGCAAACAGATCGCGGATCACCCAGGGCATCGTCAGCAGCGATGGCCCGGTATCGAAAGTATAGCCGTCGGCCTGGTGCAGATTAAGCTTGCCACCCACCCGCTCATTTTGCTCACAGAGGATCACGCGGCGGCCTTGCGCTGCCAGCCGGACAGCGGTGGCCAGACCACCCAAACCGCCACCGACAATGATGACTGGAAGTTGCATCGTTTTTTGCGCCATTGTACGAGACACAACAAAACACCAGGATGCGTGAGCACCCCTGCAACGGAGGCTTGAACGCGCGCAGACTATACATTCCAGCGCGCGCGATGCATCCTGGCAATAACGATCAACCGGTTAGAACCGTCCGCGCTGACCTGGAATCTGGGCGCCAAAGATACTCGGCGGCAACTTGAAGCCATGCGCTTCGAGGCGTGGCGTAAACTTTGGCCGCACACCGGTGGGGCGCAATTCAGAAATGATCTTGCCCTCACCGGTTTTACCCAGGATCTCTAGCTTGAAAATATCTTGCAGCACAACGGTATCGCCTTCCATACCCTGCACTTCGGTAATGTATGCAACTTTGCGCGAACCGTCTTCCAAACGAGTTTGCTGCACAATCAGATCAATGGCTGAAGCGATCTGCTCGCGGATCACCTTCAACGGCATTTCCATACCGGCCATCAACGCCATCGTCTCCATACGAGCCAGCGCATCGCGCGGCGTATTGGCGTGCAGCGTGGTCAGCGACCCGTCGTGACCGGTATTCATCGCCTGCAACATGTCGAGTGTCTCGCCGCCGCGGCACTCACCGATCACGATCCGCTCAGGGCGCATACGCAGTGAGTTAATCACCAGATCGCGGATTGTCACCCGACCGGTGCCGTCGATCTCCGGTGGTTTGGCTTCCAGCCGAACCACGTGCTCCTGCGCGAGTTGCAATTCGGCGCTATCCTCAATGGTTACGATCCGCTCATCTTCGGGAATAAAGTTCGAGAGCACGTTGAGCAAGGTCGTCTTACCGGAACCGGTACCACCGGCCACGACGATATTCAAGCGCGACACGACGCAGGCCCGCAAAAACTCGGCCATTTCAGCGGTCATCGAACCGAAGCGGATCAAGTCATCGACCTTGAGCTTATTTTTCGAGAACTTGCGAATAGTAATCGTTGAGCCGTCGATGGCGCAGGGCGGAATAATTGCGTTGACACGCGAGCCATCGGGCAGGCGCGCGTCTACCATTGGCCACTTGCGGTCGATGCGACGACCAAGCGGACGAATAATACGGTCGATGATCTTCATTACGTGTTCATCGGAAGCAAACCGCACATCTGATAGTTTGAGCTTACCCTTCTGCTCGATGTAGACCTTGTATGGCCCGTTGACCATGATCTCAGAAATGCTATCATCGTCGAGCAAGGGTTGAATTGGCCCGAAACCAAACAGCTCATCGCACACCATGGCGAAGAGCTTTTTCACATCTTGATCGGACAAATTGACATTTGCCTGCTGATAGATACGCGCAAAGCGTTCTTGCAATAGACGCTCTGTCTCAGGAGAGCGCTTCAATTCAGTTTGATTGCCAAGCGAAGCCTGGATACGGTCAACAATCCAGAGCGACAACTCGAGCATGCGTTTCTGGTCATTGACCGGCGTCGCATCTTGTGTTACAGGCCGCGCCGGAGCAGGAGCGGCAGGGGCGGGGGTTGGCGCCGGCGGAGGCGGCGCGGGCACAACTGCTGCCGCGGGCGGAGGGGGCGTGGCAACAGCCGGAGCAGGCTCGGGCTGGGGCGAATTACCAAGACGTTTGAGCAGCGACATAGTGACACAACCTCCTTAGCCGAGCTTGACGAAATAGGCCTCGCAGGCACGATCGATCAACTCACGCGACATTGCCGGCGGAATGCCACGGTATTTCGCTTCGTCCAGGATCTGATCGCACAAATCACGCGGGTGGCAGGCGCGCAGATCGCGCCCAACTTTCATGTAGTGCTCTTGAATCAGATAGCGCAAGCCATCATCGCTATACGGGATACGTTTGCTCTTGCACACAAGCTGGAAAATAGCGCGAAACTCAGTGGGCGTTGGGTTAGGCACTTCGATCTTGTGGCGAATCCGGCGCAAGAAGGCATCATCGACCAGGTCCCTGGGATTAAGGTTGGTAGAGAAGACAATCAGGACGTCAAACGGCACCTGAATCTTCTTGCCGGTTTGCAAAGCCAGAAAATCGACCTTCTTTTCAAGCGGCACAATCCAGCGATTGAGCAGATCTTGGGGCCGACACTTTTGGCGACCAAAGTCATCGATCAAGAACAGGCCACCATTCGCTTTCATCTGGAACGGCGCTTCATACACCTTCGAGATCGGATCGAAGATCAGCTCGAGCTGAGCAAGTTCAAGTTCACCGCCAACCATCACCCGCGGTCGCTTACAGACCACCCAGCGCGCATCGGGATAGGTCGTAGTGGGCGCAGCGACCGGCCCGCCAAACGGCGATGGCGGTGGCAGTTCGGCGTGACCAACCTCGTTGACTTGCACGACCTGGTGATTCAGCGGATCGAAGACCTTGATAATTTGCCCATCGACTTCTACGGCATAAGGAATGATGACCAGACCGCCGAGCAGATTGGCGATACCTTCGGCGATTGTTGTCTTGCCATTACCGGGTGGACCGTAGAGGAAGAGCGAGCGAGCCGAGTTGGCAGCCGGACCAATCTTATCGAGCATCTTCTCGCTGACCACCAGATGGCTAAACGCCTTGCGGATGGTTGCCTGATCGATCACCAGCTCACCGATGCTCTGGCGCAGCGTGATCTCGACGTACTGTTGCAAGGGCACCGGGGCTGGACCGGCATACTGATTGCGATCAATGACTTCGTGGACTTTATTGCGCCCCTTACCGGTGATAACGTATTGAAACGACCGCTCGCTAAAACCGCCTTCTGCGCCGATAATATCGACATATTCCTCTAGCTTGAGGAATTCGAGTACCTTATCGATCACGCCGAGAAACGGTAACTTGATCGTTTCTTCCAGCTTTTGGCCGGTAATCGCGCCAGAAAAATAGATCACCTTCAAGATGTGATCGGTCAAAAATCCCATCGACAGGCCGGTTTCCGCAATATTCGTCGGCTGTGGCGGGATTGCAGGCATCTGTTGCGCTGGCGCGCCGGGCGACACTGTCGCTGGATTGATTTCATGCAGACGGAAGCTCATAGTCTACCCTTTCTGCAACAGTACACCGGGAATGGATCGCGCGCCTCTAGCCTGGCTCGAGAGCATCATGCCGCGACCGGGCAGGCGCAACATTGATTTGTAGATGGCAAAGAGTGCATCCAATCGCACAACGCAATAAGCTGTCACCGTTGCACTGTGATCAGGTATCAACCAGCCAGATTGGATACAGCACAACACGCACTAAAGGTAGTATAGCGAGCTGCAAGGCGGATCGCAAGGGGAAACCGGCACGAGCGCAGGTTAGTGCGCTCATACCGGCGCAACTATCATTCTTCGAGGTTGTCATCATCATCGGCGATATCCTGATCGATCTCGTCGAGACCAATCTCTTCTTCATCATCACCGCCGATGAAATCGTCTTCGATTGTCTCTGGTTCTTCAACCAGCTCTTCCTCGTCGAGCACATCCTCATATTCGTCAAAGCGCAACGAGGAGAGCACCGTCGCGCCTTCACCCAACTTGCCGGGGAAGGAGACCCGACCGCGCTGGCTTGGATCCTGATAGATTTCGCGAATGAGAATCCGCACATTGCGCGAGTCTGACTGCACAACTGCGGCCAGATAGCGATTGCCGCCATTCATCAACTCGACGAGACGATGGCTCAGTTTCGGCTCAACGCGGCCAATCAGATTCCCATCAAGATCGAACACATACACCATCCGGCCATCGACGCGCAACTCAACCTTTTCACCGGTAATCAGCGCATCAACTGCCGGACCACGCTGCACATCGACCAGGGTCGTGAGGGCCGTGCGGCCAGTCTCGGTAATAAACATGCGCATATCAACCTGCTGACGGGTCGAGCGAGTGACCGGCGCTTCGGTAATGCCACGCGCCAGCAGCGCTTCGAGGCGAGCGACATTTTTGCGCGCAATCGGATTGGAAGCATTGATACGTAGCGCATTCTGATACGCGCGATGGCTTTCGGCATACTTGCCCAGCTCAAACAATGCTTTGCCCAGCCGATTGTAGGTTTCTGCATCTTCGCTCACTCGCAGCAACTGCTGATTTAAATCAACTGCCTCCTGCCAGCGATTCAAGGCAGCCAATTCAATCGCTTTCTCTTGCAAGCGGCGGCGAATCCGCATCTTTTCATCTTGTTTTGACAAGGTCATTCTCCTTGCGTTAAGCACTGAGACCACTGATCGAGTTGAGGCACACCCTGCAATGACCACGGACTGGTGGCAGTGATCTTAACCGGCACCAATTGACCGGTTAGATCGGCAGGATGGCTAAAGAAGACCAGCCGGTTGCCGGGAGTGCGGCCACGCCACTTCCCTTTGCTCTCACCCTCGACCAGCACCTCAACTGTCTGACCGAGGAAGCGAGCCATTCGTTCGGTTGCAATCCGCTCTTGCAACTGCTCGAGACGGCGACGGCGCTCTTCTTTGACCTCCGGCGGCACAGCCAGCGCTGGATCCTGCTCTTGTTCGGCGGCGCGGGTGCCAGGACGAGCAGAGAAAGCTGCGATATGCACCTTATCAAAACCGATTTCGGCGCACAGTTCCATCGTCTGGCGAAAATCGTCTTCGGTTTCACCCGGATGGCCAACGATGATGTCTGTCGTCAACGAAATATCAGGGATTGCGGCACGGATTTTCGCAATCAACGCCTTGTAGCGGGCAACGGTGTAGCCGCGACGCATCAGTTTAAGCACGCGATCAGAGCCGGCCTGCACCGGCAAGTTCATCTCAGGCTGGCAACGCGGCAAGCGGGCAACCGTCTCGATCAGGCGATCGGTCATCCAGGCCGGATGTGAAGTCAGGAAACGCAGGCGGAGCAAGCCAGGGGTTGGATCAACCGCCTCGAGGAGATCGGCCAGTTCGGGACGACCGGGAAGATCATGCCCCCATGAGTCCACAATTTGACCGAGCAGTGTGATCTCCTTTGCGCCACGGGCAACAATCCGCTGCACCTCTTCGACAATTTCAGGCAGCGGGCGCGAACGCTCGCGGCCACGGCGCAGCGGGATCACACAATACGAACAGGTCATATTGCAGCCGTACTGAATGGGCACATGTACCGAGACTGGCGGATGGCTCCAGTCACGCACCGGCAAGGCCGGCTCGTCGAGGGTATAGATCGGATTGGGGGCTAGCGCTACCACTTCATCGACTGCCGAAGGCGAAACAAAATGGTCAACCATCGGCAGTTGTTCGGCGAAGATGGAGCGGTTATTGGGGCCGACCATACAACCCCAAAGCACGATCCGCGTATCGGGATGCGCGCGCTTGACGCGCACCAGCTCACCGAGCTTGCCGAGGATCCGCTCTTCTGCCGACGCGCGGACGCTACACGAATTGAGCACAATAAAGCTGGCATCTTCAGGGCGAGCAGCGGGGCTATACCCAACCCCCTGCAACGCCGCTTCGAGCCGCTCTGAGTCAGAAATATTCATCTGGCACCCCACCGTCCAGACGTAATAGCGCCGATCACGCGGCGTCTGATCACGGTCGGACTGCGGGCGCCGATCGAAAAAGATCACGTCCTGCATGGAAGCATTACCACACGATAACCGGCAAACCGCATTCTACGCTCTGGCGAGCGGCTTCGCGCAGCGACTCAAGACAACGGAAAGCGTCAGAACGCGGTGAAACGCCAGCCTTGATCAACTGCGGCGCCAGTTCAGACAATTCGCGCAGCAACTGCACTGACGATCCAAAGAAGGCCTGATCCTCCTCGCCATCGTCATTTTCAAACGGCAGGTAGACCGGATCGGCAAAATCAACCGGCAGGTAATAGCTATTGATCCCCTGCAAATTGATCAGATGCCGGTAACGACTGGGAACCAGCTCATCCCAAACATCGGTCACTGCGCGGTCGAGATCGTCATCGAGCACCGGACCATCGGCAATGATGGGAGCCAGATCATTGCCGCGCTCCAGATGGGCGGCCATGCGCGCCAACTGATACAATGCGCCCATCGTCTCAATAGATCCCTCCCAGACCTCAACGCCGGGCTGGCTGAGCAGATCGATATCAATACCGGCCTCGCGCAGTTGATCCTGCACGGCTGCGACACTCTCGTACTGTTCTTCATACTCGGCGCGATCCTCATCGGGTCGCACCATAATCAACGATGCAACCGCCAGATCGAGTTCGGCGGGAGCCTGAGCAGACATAGCATTTCTCCTCACTGAGCGCTCGTTGCGCACATAATAGTATACCATATTGAGCAAGTTTGATCACCAAACCAGAATGAGGAGTGATCGATAAGAAGCCTATAGTATGAGAGCATTAAGACACAAATGAGACGGTTCAGTGACGCTACGGTAATATGCCATGAAGACAAAGCTCCAATCATCGATGAACCCGATGCAACGGTCCACCGGCCTGCATCATCAGCGCGGGCAGCGCATCTTTGCGCTCCTCATCTTTGGGCTGGTTTGTGGGGTATTCTTCGCCCAAATCTATTATGGTATCAGACATTGGTCAAACGCAACACCACCAGACGAGTGGCACATCGGTGAATGGCTGATCAACTATCAGGGTGGATTCACGCGACGGGGATTGCCGGGTGAAATCATCTTGCAACTCAGTCGCTGGTTGATGATAAACCCGGCGCATCTGACAATCCTGATCCAAACAGGAGTCTTTACACTGTTTTTACTGCTTGCTTATATCTTGCTGCGCAACACAGAACGATCAGTTATCGCCTTTACGCTGCTGTTTTCACCGGCTTTTCTGCTCTTCCCGCTACTGGAGTGGCCACGTGTTGGAGTGCGCAAAGAAGTTTTCCTGTTTATCATGTTCATCATTCAATTGCTCTGGCTGCGCTCTGCCAGATTATACACACCAGTTTTGCTGTTGTTCATTGGCGTCGGCGCGCTCTTCGCCGTCTTATCGCACGAAATGCTGGTCATCTTCCTGCCCTATTTGGTGATTGCCACTATCTGCGCTGAACAACGGTTTGGGCGGTTGTCTCTGGCTACCATCATCGCCTTGATACCGGCAATTGTTGCCGCTATCATCATTTTTCGCAATCCCCAGACAACGACTGCCGCCATTGACGCCATCTGCGCTTCTCTTGGGTCAAGCGCGCCCTACGATTGCCTGCATCAAAACGAACGACTCGGCGCCATCACGTTTCTTGCCCAATCGACCGGGTATGGCATCGCATTCACGCGGCACTTCACAACGACTGAAACAACTCTAGTCTACCTGATAACCGGCTCACTTAGTCTGATCCCGCTCTTGCTTGCCATTGCCGGGTATCGATTGTGGCAATACTTGCCACCAGGAACGATCATCTGGATCGGAGGGGTGTGGGGATTGTCGATTGTGGCAACAATACCATTATTTGTAGTCGCTGCCGATTATGGTCGATTCATCAATATCCATATCACCTGTAGCACGTTACTTCTTGCGTGGCTGATCCAGGCTCGACAGGCCAGACCGATCTTTGCCAGCGCGACAGCAGGATGGTGGATTGCGGCAATCTTATTTGCTGGCAGTTGGCGCTTACCAATGTGGTTATCGTTTGCCACTTACACTCACGCTTTCTCCTGGTTATCACTGTTCTGACGCAACAATCAGGCGGCGATTGCGGATTGCGCAATCGCCGCCAGTGAGGCCACTTACTCAGATACCCGACTCAATACCGCTCAAACACCGGCTCAACGATATCAATCGCGCGATCAAACTCCTCGTCCGTCTCTGACTCGCCCACTGCCCGCGCCTGTTCGGAACCGCGCGCAATCTCGATCGTCACCCGCGGCATCTCGTCGGCAATCGCCTTGACGGCAGCCAGTACTGGTCGCGTCGTCGCGCCAGCAAGCATAGCGGGAACCCTGATCTCGATCAGGTCTTCACCGTCCTCATTGCGAATGATCAACCGTTGGACGCCCGGCTCATTGATCAGCTCACGCACCCGAGCGAGCAAGCGCCAGCCATGAACGAATTCAATGGTGATGTCCATGGTTCCCTCCTGCGCCGTGCTGGCGCCTGATAGCGATATACTCCGCTATAGTACAGTGTAAATGTAACCTGTCACTTTTCGTGAAACGAACTCTTTACTCAAAGTATAGATGTTTTAATTATAGATATTTGATATATTAATCATATATATTTTCTCTTGTTCTGATATTCTTGCCGCCGACCCACACCAGTTAGCGTTCACGCCTCACAAAAGGTTTGACACCTTTCCTATCAACGAATTATAATGAGCGCGGATCCACCAATCTGTATGCCCAGGGAGCCAGCAGGCAACATGATAGTCGCTGTCCGTACCCGCAATATCATCCTGGCGCTGTGCTCAACACTGCTCATTATCCTTCTGGCACTCCAGCAGTTTCCTGTGATCGCTGCGCCACTTGCCCAGCTCAATTTCATCTGGAATCCTACTTCAACCAATTCTTCCGGGACACCCGGCCAGGTTTCAATAGCTGTGACTGCAACCCTCACCAATCAAGGACCTGCCGACACGTTCAATATCGTTGCCACGCCACCGGCTACCTGGCCGGCAGTCACGATTGCGCCAAGTTCTTCTATTACCATTAACGCCAACAGCAGCCAGAGCTTTACCTTCTTCTACAACATTCCAGCCACAGCCGCTCCCGGCACGTATGTGATTGATATTACGGCTTCTCGCGCCAGCGCGCCCGGCACGACAGCGCTATTTCGGATCGTAGTGCAGGTTAATGCACCGACACCAACGCCGACTCTGTCACCCACAATCACACCAACTCCTGCCGGGATCTGTTCCGATGGCTTCGAGCCTGACAACTTCCCTGCCCAGGCTAAACGAATCGATGTGCAGATCCCGCAAGAACACGTCATCTGTCCCACCGGCGATGAGGACTGGTTGTATTTTGGTGGCGTTGCCGGCAAGGTGTACACGATTGATGTGCCGGTCATGCGACCTGGTATCGATCTGTCGCTCGAATTACTCGATAGTAATTTCAATCGGGTAGCTTTCAATGATGATTTTTATAACCGTGATCCGGCGAATCCCAATCCCGGCGATACCCGACCAAGAATTACCTTCCGCAGCCCGGCAGATGAAAGTTACTATATCAAGGTGCGCGATACTGCCGGGCGCGGTGGCACTGATTACTCGTATGTGATCGTGTTGCTCGATGAGAGCAATGGCCCTACGCCAGCGCCGGCTGAGTCGGTCTGTCTTGACATCTTTGAGCCGGATGGTTTGCCTGAACAAGCCCGGCTGATCACTTCGAACGAAGTGCAGGAGAATCGCCGACTCTGCCCTAGCGGTGACGCTGACTGGGTGACCTTCTTTGCCAAAGCAGGTAAGCGCTACGTGATTTACACCGACACGCGCCGATACCGCGGATCCAATACGGTGAACAATGACACCGTAGCTGGCGCTGACACAGTGCTGGTACTGACCGACCGCGACGGTGTAAGCATTCTTGACCTCAATGATGACATGCCGGGTGGAAATACGCTTGATTCGCAGATTGAGTTTACGCCCAAAGTAGATGGCTTCTATTTCGCGCAGGTAAAGAACGTCGGTGATATTGGCAATCAGTTCATTCGGTACGATCTGGTGTTGCTGCTTTGTCTGCCTGGTCAGACCGATTGTCGGCGTCCAGATGCGCCATTGCCCGGCTTGCCGGAGAATCCGGCCACGTTGCCGGCAACGTCAACGCCGATCAGGGCGCCGATTGTGACCGATCCAACTGCAACGCCATTACCGCCGACACCAACACCGTAGACAAGCAGAGCAGCAATGCCGGTTCGTATACCAGATGGCGCTGAAGTTCTGTCTGAACTGACTGCACAATTCGGACAGCGGTTGCCAACTTCAGCGGCAGAGGCGATGGCAGCAGCCCAGATCAATGCCCGCCTGCGTCAGGCGGGCTTCAGTGTTGATACGCGCCCATTGCCAACAGTCGCCCATCCCGGCGCCAGATTTGCGTCGGTTGCGGTCGCGCTGCTGGTAGCAATCGCCTTAGCCGTCTGGCATCCGGTTAGTGGGATCATCATTGGGCTGGGGCTGATGGCATGTTTGATGGTTGATGCACTCTACACCCCATTGCCAGTCTGGCGGCAATCACATTTGAGTCAGAACATTATCGCGGCCCGCCCGATCGAAGGCGCAACTGCCGAACGTCCCGGTCAACCGCGCTGGCGCATGGTATTGCTCGCTCCGCTGGACACTCCGCCAGTCTGGCGCGGCATAACCCGTTTGATCGCGCCGACCCGCGAAGGTCTCTTTGCTCGTCTGACTCTGTGTAGTCTACCGATAGCTATTGCGGTGAGTGCCACTTCGTGGCCGGTCTTGCGCTGGATGCTCGCATCAGGAGCGCTGATCGGCGCGCTGGTGTTACTCTGGACTACTCGCCGGCCCGTGCCGCTTATGCAACCTGATGGCGGTCTGGCGGCGCTGGCGACCTTACTGGTCGCGGCACAACAACTATCTGGCCTGCGCCACGTTGAAGTGTGGCCTGTCGCCATTGGCGCTGCCCATTGTAGCCAGAATGGGATCAGCGACCTGATCAAGCGTTACCCGTTTGAACGCGAACAGACAGTAATGATTGGATTGGGACCGCTCACCGCCGGTCAGCTTACAATTATGAGTCGCGAAGGTGTCTTTCGGCACGAGCAGGCGGATCCGTTGCTGATCCGTCTGGCAATGGCGGCAGATCGCGCCGATCCGGTCATTGACCTCGAACCACGCGCGCAAGCCGTCCGGAATGAATTGCTATCACCCTTGCAGCAACGCGGCTTTCGCGTGTTGGGTATCCGCGCAGCGGCGAACGGGGTAACCTCACTTGATCCCCAACTGGTAGAACGCGCCGCGCGATTGATCGTCGCGATTGCCCACACCCTTGAGATTGAGTCTGAGACGAACGATGATCTATCTGCTTTACGGACCAAATGAACTGGCGCGCAGCGAGGCGCTGGCCGAATTACGCGCCCACTTGCCGGCAGAGGTAGCCGACCTCAATATAAGCGTGCTTGATGGTCGTAAATTGACCATCGAGCAACTGGTAGCCGCCTGTGAAGCGCATCCTTTTCTGGCTGAACGGCGACTGGTGATCGTCTATGATGCGCTGAAACATAGCAAAGCCGGCAAAGCGCGCGAAGAGCTGCGCGATTATTGCGAGCGTGTGCCGGCGACCTGTGATCTTGTCTTTGTTGAGCAGGAAGAGGTCGATCGCCGTCACTTGCTGTTTACTTACCTGAGCAAACGCGGCGTGGTACGCGAATTTCCACTGCTCAGCGGGCAAGAGCTGCTGCGCTGGATCGAGCGCAGAGCCAGGCTCCTCGAAGTAACGATTGAACCGGCTGCCGCGCAGCGATTAGTCGATCTGGCCGGTAACGAGAGTCGCTTGCTGGCAAACGAGCTGGCAAAACTGGCGAATTACGCTGGCAAAGGGGGGCGGATCGATCTGGCGGCGGTTGAACGGCTGGTTACCGATCAGCAAGAGCAGAATCTCTTTACCTTTCTTGACGATCTGAGCGGGCGCCGCCTGGGGTCGGCGCTCCGTGGCGCGCGCGCTTTAATCGAAGATGGCGAAGCGCCTTCCTATGTGTTGTTTATGCTGGCGCGTCAGATACGGATTCTGCTGCATGTGAAGCAACTACTCGGGCAGCGGAAACGATCCGATGACATTGCCAGCGCGCTAGGCCTAAAGCCGTTTGTGGCGCGGAAAGCAGCCGATCAGGCACGAAACTTCACTGCCACTGAACTCATAGCGGCTCACGACCGCCTGCTGGAACTCGACCACGCCATCAAGACCGGGAAGATTCAGGCCGAAACGGCGCTGGAACTCTTCGTGGTCGAGATGTGTCAGACACAACCGGCGCGCGCCGAGCGGTAGTCCGGCAACAAACGAAGGCCTGACCCCTTGCGGTCAGGCCCTGCCGGGCAATGTTGAGCACAAACGATCAGGACTTTGCCTGAACCGAATTCACTAAGCTGCCGAACCGGTCTGCGCTGCCGCAGCCAATGCTACCTTCTTGGCTTTCTGAGCCAGACGCGACTTGCGGCGAGCGGCGTTATTCTTATGAATGATGCCCTTAACTGCGGCTTTATCGAGCGTACTGTAAGCCAGCCGCAGCGCAGCTTCATCTACCACACCGCTAGCCAGCGCTTGCTCGGCCTTCTTAATCATCGTCTTGACGCGCGAGCGATACGATTGATTGCGCAAGTGCTTGCGTGCATCGCTGCGAATTCGTTTCTTTGCCGACTTTGTGTTCGCCAAGGTCAAACTCCTCGGATATAATTGGCGCGTTATGTGACACATGAAGCGGCGAGCTTGCTCGCCGCGCTAGTCCTAAAGTATAGCATAGGAATACCAGCCGTGCAACTGCGCGCCGTCTTGCGCCGTCTCAGCACTCAGCGCAACAGCCTGATCGTGATGGGAGGCTTCGTCTTAAGCCGTCTGACCGGTCTGCTCCGCGACATTGTCGCCTCGTATTACTTCGGTACCTCCGCCGATATGGCAGCTTACAGCGCTGCTATCAGCACGGTCGATCTGCTTTACCTGGTTATCATCGGTGGAGCGCTCGGCAGCAGCTTTATTCCGGTCTTTATCGAGCTGTGGGAGCGCGAACAACCAGAACGGGCCTGGGAACTGGCCGGCGCCGTGGTTACGTGGGCGTTGATCGCGCTGGCGATCGCCAGCGTTGCGCTCTTTGCGGCTGCGCCGTGGATTGTTCCGTTCCTCTATGGCGGACAGGGCTTTACGCCCGCGACTCTCGACCTGATCGTTGCCCTGACCCGACTTTTCCTGCTCTCACCGCTTTTGCTTGGCCTGGGTGGATTGGCGATGGCGGCGCTCAATGCCCGTGATCGTTTTACAATGCCCTCACTGGCACCCAGCATCTACAACATCGGCATCATCGGTGGGGCCTTGCTGGCGCCGTGGCTCGGTATCTGGGGTATGGCCTGGGGGGTTGTGATCGGTGCGCTCGGCTACCTGCTCATTCAGTTGCCGGCCCTGGTTGCAATCGGGATGCGGCTCCAGCTTCATTTAGGCCGCAACCTGCCCGAACTAACCCGAGTGGCGCGAGCAATGGGGCCGCGAGTTGTCGGACAAGCCGCCGCGCATCTGAGCATTGTCGCCACTCTGGCGCTTGCGGCCCGGTTACCTGACGGTGACGCGAAGCTAGCCGGATTACGCTGGGCCTATCAGTTGATGCTCTTGCCCTACGGCATCTTTGCGCTCAGCCTGAGCACCGTTGCCTTTCCACGCCTTGCGCGCCTGGTAGCGGAAGGTCAGCTCAATATATTGATTGATGAAGTGCGAACAACGCTAGAACGCATCCTCTGGCTGACGTTGCCGGCCACGGCAGGGTTGCTCACTCTTGGCCCTGCCCTGGCCCGCGCCCTGTTTGAACGCGGCGCATTCGACACCCTCTCGCTCAACTACACAGCCGGCGCGCTGACCGGCTACGCCTTCGCACTACCGGCCTTTGCTGCCTCTGAGATCATGATTCGCACATTCTACGCCATGCAGCGCACCTGGCCGCCGGTGCTGATTGGAATAGGACAGGTCACGCTCAATCTCGGCCTGGGCGTCACTCTGCTGATTGCCGGCGCCGATGTGAGTGGGCTGGCAATCGCGTTCAGTATCGCCAATTCGATCGAAGCACTGGCGCTGGCGCTGCTATTGGGGCCGGTGTTGCCAGGTCTCTGGCGCAACCCGGCTCTGTGGCGACGATTGCTGACAGCTTTGATCGCCAGTCTGGTCGCAGGGCTATTCTGGTGGAGCACACGTGAGCTTATTCCCGGCGGCACACCAGCGGCGCCCTACAACTGGACAAACGATCTGCCGGGACTGGTGGTTGGATTAGTCGTAGCAGGAACAGGTGGAGCCGCGCTCTACATCGGGCTGACCCTCAACATGATTCGATCAACAAAACACCAGGGTACGCCGGGCTAAAACGGCCCGCAGCGTCCCCGGCCTTCACTATCATGCCTCTTCGGCAACCAGATTGGCCACAATCGCGCCCGAGGCAATCACGCCGGGCAAACCGGCGCCAGGATGAGTGCCGGCGCCGACAAGGTAGAGATTCTCAATGTCTTCCGAACGGTTATGAGGTCGGAACCAGGCCGACTGGGTTAAGATGGGTTGAATCGAAAAACCGGCGCCGAGATAGCTATTGAGCGCATCGCGATAGTAGCGCGGATCGACCATGTGCTCAACCACGATATGGCGGCGGAGATCCGGCAGATAGTGCTCTTCGAGGAACGTCAGGATCGCCTCACGCAACCGTGGCCCGGCGACAGTCCAATCGATTGATGCAGCCAGATTGGGCACCGGTGTCAACACATAGAGCGCTTCGTGGCCAGGAGGCGCCAGGGTAGGATCGTTGTGCGAAGGTCGATGCAGGTAGAGCGAGAAATCATCGGCTAACTGCTTGCGGTTGAAGATGTCGTCAAGCAGCCCTTTGTAGCGTTCGCTAAAGATGATATTGTGCTGCACCAAACGACCATCGTCGTAGCGGCGATTGATTCCGAGATAAATGACTGCCAGCGACATACTGTAGCGCAAGCGCTGCAACCGACGATCGGTCTGCACTTTGCGGTAGCGGGGCGGAATGAGGCGCATATAGGTTTGCGGCACATCAGCATTTGAAACCACGATCTCGGCTGGGAAGAGGCGGCCATCCTGCACGCGGACTGCGCGCGCGCGGCGACCATCGATCACAATCTCAACCGCTTTAGCATTCAATTCGAGGCGACCGCCGAGTTCGGTAAAGAGCCGCACCATTGCATTGACGATGGCGCCGGTACCGCCGCGAGCATGGTAGACACCCCACTTGCGTTCGAGGTAATGCACCATGGCATAGATTGAGGTTGCGTCGAACGGGTTCCCGCCGATGAAGAGCGGATGGAACGAAAAACAGCGACGCAGAAAATCATCCTGGAAAAATTGGGAAACAAACTGATAGACACTCTGATACGACTTCAGGCGAATCAGGTCGGGCGCAACCCGCAACATATCGCCAAAATGGAGAAAGGGCTTATCAATAAGGCTAAATCCCTTCTCAAAAATTGGGCGAGTGCTGGCAATGAAGCGTTTGTAACCTTCAACATCAGCCGGATTCCACCAGCGAATCTGCTCGATCAAAGCCTGTTCATCATCACCGTATTCGAGGTAACGCCCCTCGTGATTAAACAGGCGATAATAGGGCTGACATGGTTCAAGGGTAAAATAGTCTTCTCGTCGCTTGCCGGCCAACTGCCAGAGTTCATCAAACATAAACGGGGCTGTAATCACGGTAGGGCCGCTATCGAACGTATAGCCTCTGGTCTGATAAACATAGGCGCGGCCACCGGGTCGATCGCGCTGCTCGAGGATCGTCACAGCATGACCCTGTGCAGCCAACCGGATTGCGGCACTGAGGCCGCCAAAACCACTGCCAATCACCACAATTTGCTTTTGTGCCATACCACAATGACCTTGCATTATCTAACTGCGGCGCGCCGAAACGCCGTCTGGAAACCGGCCATGCCGATTGTAACGAGGAAAAACCGCCAGAACAGAGAGAGTTTATCGGCGTGGAGTAAAGGATTGATAACCGGAAGGTAGCGATATTTGCCATACCATCAGCGTTGACAACTAAACGACCAAACCCGATGTTGAACACGGTTCGTTAACGGTGGCAACGCCTGATAAATTTATCGGTTGCAAGGCCGATCCGCAAGCGACCAGTTATGAGCAACACTAACAATTCCATGTAGCGGCCATTGCAGGTAAAGCAGGAATTATTTGTATATCGCGACATTATTCTTTGTATATCGTGGCATTATTCACTGTGAATAGACTGGCAAACAGTTGCAAGACCGCAACTGCTTGTTATAACCGCTTTACTCCGCTACGACCGATCGCTAGGTATACTCGCCTTGCAAGCGAGTATAGCTAGACGGATCGCAAGATGCGGCCAGGAATAGCCATCAGGTCAACCACAACTCAGCTCAGTGATCGAGCCGCAATCGCCCCACGTCTTTTGATCAGGTCGGGTATCGTCCTGTTCATCGTTCTACTGGCGATCTTCTTATGGTTCGTGATCGCCCGTCCGGTTAAAGTACTGCCACGCGGCGAACAGTTTCCACCCTTTGCGCTGACCGATCAGCGTGGCGCGCGCTTGCTCGACAGCGACTTACGGGGACGAATAGTATTCGTCAGCCTGATGCACAGCCGCTGCGGCGATGCATGCGCCGAGCAAACGAGGCGCTTACTTGAACTACGCCAGGCCCTCCAAACCAGCGGACGATTGGGCAGCGAGGTTATCTTTCTGACCATCACCCTCGATCCGATACACGACACCCCTGCCGATCTATCGGCGCTGGCCGGTCAACTTGGGGTTGATCCGCAGAGCTGGCGCTTTGTCACTGGCGATCCACGTGAGGTCAAGCAGGTGGTTGGCGGTGGATTAGGTGTTTACTACACCGAAGCTGACGAAACGGGCAACCTCTATGCAGAACGACGAACTTTTCTCATCGATCCCAGCGGGATGATCCGCACCTCGTACCCGGCTGAAGGACCGCCACTTGCCATTGCGCTCCGTGACATCGACCTGCTCAGTCGCGAGATGGCCAGTAGTGGCGCGATGCGGTTCGTGTACGAAGCGTCTCATCTATTTGTGTGTTATCCAGAGTAGTCTTCAAGGAGGAAAAGGATGTCAAGCTACCGCCGCCCATCGGACGACGAACACGAGCATGACGACGATCATGAGCCGCCGCGCGGCGCGCTCTTCATCACGTTAGGGTTCTTGCTCGCCCTCAGCATCTTGTGGATGCAAGTTTACCTGACTTTGCTGAATAACGGAGGGATACCGGCGTCATGAGAGACAAGAAATTTATCAGCTATCTGTTTGAGGTTGCCTGGATCTTGCCCAGCGTCGCGATCCCAGTCTCGATGCTGGTCGCAATCCTGGTCACCGCCTTCGCGGTTGGCGTGCGGGTACCAACAACCGCCGGACGGGTCAGCGTGAGCGCCGTAGCTGCTGGCGTCGATGCCACCTTCAGCCAGACCGGTCTGCGTGAACTTGCGCCTGGCCGGTATGAAGCTATCATCACGGCCCAAACATTTATGTTTACGCCTAATACGATTGAGATACCGGCTGGCTCGAAGGTTACTTTCATCCTCACCAGCAAAGATGTGATCCATGGTTTCAAGATCGAAGGCGCGCCGATCAACGTGATGGTGATTCCCGGCCAGATTTCTCGGGTCACTGCTACCTTTGATCGACCGGGAGAATACCTGATCGTCTGCCACGAATATTGCGGCGCCGGTCACCACGTTATGTTCGGCAAAGTGATTGTGAACTGAGCGGAGCCATTGCTCGGCTGGAGAAGGAGAGGATTGCATGGCCAGTATTGCAGCACGCGCTCGCCCAATGGCGGTGAGCTCAGACCTGAGTGTCGAGCACAAGCTCGCAGGCATCAATATTTTCATTGCCTTTGCGGCGCTTGCCGTCGGGGGATTGATGGGGATCTTGCAGATCTTGCGCTACAACGGCCTTGATTTGTACACCCCGGCCAAGCCCGTTCTACCTGGCGGCTACTATCAAGGTTTGACCGTTCACGGTGTGCTCAATGTGCTCGTTTTTACAACGTTTTACATCATCGGATTTTTGACTTTTATTTTCGCCAAAGCGCTCAACCGACCACTGGCCAGCAGTCGGTTGGCCTGGGCCACGCTCTGGGTCATGGTGACCGGTTTGCTGTTAGCAGCATTCCCGCTGCTGACGAATAACGCTACGGTGATGTTCACCTTTTATCCACCGCTGAAGGCCGATGCCCTCTTCTATATCGGTCTGACCCTGGTGGTTGCCGGCACCTGGCTTTTGCTGGTCAACATGATCATCACGCGCAACGCCTGGCTGGCCGATAACCCCGGTCAGCGCACGCCGCTGCCGGCATTTATGGCCATTGTGACAATGTTGATGTGGACAATTTCCACCATCGGCGTGGCCAGCGAAATGCTGTTCCTGGTCATTCCGTGGTCGTTGGGGCTGGTCGGCGGAACCGATCCCGTTCTTGCGCGCACGCTGTTCTGGTTTACCGGTCACCCGATTGTCTACTTCTGGCTATTGCCTGCTTACATTTCGTGGTACACACTGGTACCCGTCCATCTCAACGGCAAGCTCTTCAGCGACCCCATGGCGCGGGTGTCGTTCATCCTCTTCCTGATCCTGTCACTCCCGATCGGGATGCACCATCAGGTCACCGACCCGGGTATTTCCGAAATGTGGAAGCTCGTCCACGCCATCTTTACCTTTGGCGTCTTCTTCCCCAGCCTGCTCACCTTCTTCAACGTGGTAGCATCACTGGAGTACGCCGGTCGCAAACACGGCGGCGAGGGCTGGCTTGCCTGGATCTTCAACCTGCCATGGGGTAAGCCGGAAGTATCGGCCCAACTGGTGGCGATGATGCTGTTCGCGTTCGGTGGCATCAGCGGTCTGGTTAATGCTTCGTACAACATCAACCTGGTGGTACACAATACTGCCTGGATCTCGGGGCATTTCCATCTGACAGTGGGCACTGCGGTTGCGCTCAGCTTTATGGGTATCACTTACTGGCTGGTGCCGTATCTGACCGGACGAAAGCTGTGGAGTCGCGGGCTGGGTGTGGCGCAGGCATGGCTCTGGTTCGCAGGCATGGGTCTTTTCTCACACTTCATGCACGAACTGGGTCTGCGAGGCATGCCGCGACGCACTGACATCGGCGGCGCGCCCTACGTGCAGGACGAGTGGCGCTTCTTCCTCTTCTTTGCCATGATTGGTGGTCTGATCATGTTCGTGAGCGCTATCTTCTACTACCTCAACATGATTATGACTATCACCCGCGGCAAGAAGCTGGAGAGTGTGCCGGAAGTGACCTTCGCCAAAGCCCTCTCCGGCCCCGAAGACGCGCCCAGAATTCTCGACCGACTGCTGGTGTGGGTGGTCGTTGCAGCAGTTCTGCTCTTGATCAACTACCTGCCGACGATCCTGGACATCCTCAGCACAGCAACCTTCGACATACCAGGACGAAGAGTCTGGTAAGAGACAAGATACTGTAACGGCAATCAACCACGCGTGAATGACACTGAGCGAGCCGCAGTCAGAGCGGCTCGCTTCATCTTCGACTCTATCGCCTGTGGATCTACCGCAGAGGCCGCAGAGACCGCAGAGAGCCTGTCGCCTATCAGCTATCCCCTATCGCCTATCGGCTATTGAACCGCAGAGGCCGCAGAGAGAGGGTAGAGACGTTGCAATGCAACGTCTCTACCATTTCACGCAAATCGCCCATCGCCTATCAGCTATCGTCTATCGCCTATCACCTATCGCTATAATCCTTGACATGCAGCGGTTTTCTGTGGTACTATCCCCAATATCCGCACCGGAACAGGTAAACATAACAATGTAACGGCCATGCCTGGCTTAAGGTCAGGGCAACATCACAGAGGACTCCGTATGGCCCCCTTGCTGGAAGTTCGTGATTTACGCACCTATTTTCAGACCCAAGACGGCATCGTCAAAGCAGTTGACGGTGTCTCTTTTTATGTTAATCGAGGCGAAACCCTCGGTATCGTCGGCGAGTCGGGTTGTGGCAAATCGGTTACCTCCCTCTCAATTATGCGGCTGATTCCTACCCCGCCGGGCAAGATTGTCAGCGGTCAAATTTTATTTGACGGTGACGATCTGTTGCAGGCCAGCGAAGAAGAGATGCGCCACATTCGCGGTAATCGGATCGCCATGATCTTTCAAGATCCGATGACTTCCCTTAATCCGGTGCTCACGATTGGCCGGCAAATCACCGAATCGCTTGAACTACACCTGAAGTTGACGAAAAAAGAGGCCCGTGATCGCGCGATCGAGCTACTCGATATGGTCGGCATCCCATCAGCCAGTAAGCGGCTCGATAACTATCCCCACCAGTTTTCGGGTGGGATGCGCCAGCGCGTGATGATTGCGATGGCCCTCTCGTGCAACCCCGAATTACTGATTGCCGATGAGCCAACTACCGCGCTCGATGTGACCATCCAGGCCCAGATTCTTGAATTGATTAACCGGCTGCGCGAAGAATTGGGCACGGCAGTTATTTTGATCACCCACGATCTCGGTGTGGTGGCCGGGATGACCGACCGGGTAACAGTGATGTACGCCGGCAAAGTAGTTGAAGAGGGGCCTACTCACGAGATCTTTGCCAACCCGCGCATGCCCTACACGATAGGACTGCTGCGCTCAATCCCCCGGCTCGACGAAGAACGGGGTCGTCGCCTGAAACCAATTCGCGGCCTGCCGCCAAATCTGATCGATCTGCCGCCGATCTGCCCCTTCAGCCCACGCTGTGATTATGCGCGCGAGGAATGTCTGACCAGTGCCCCGGAGCTGCGCAGCGTCGGCGCCGATCATCGCGCAGCATGCCACTTTGACATCACGATAGAAACACCTATCCCCCAGCAAACGACTACCGATATTGCAGCTTGAACAGGCGAGGCAGAGATATGGCAACGTTGGCGCAACGCTCTCACGAGCTATTGATTGAAGTAAAAGATTTGCGCATGCATTTTCCGGTCACGCGCGGGATTATTTTTCAGCGGCGCGTGGGTACCGTAAAAGCGGTTGATGGCGTCAGTTTTTCGATTAAGCGTGGCGAGACCCTCGGCCTGGTCGGCGAGTCGGGTTGTGGCAAGAGCACGACCGGACGCGCAATTTTGCAACTCTACCGGCCTACCGGCGGGCAGGTGTTGTTCCGGGGAACCGATCTGACCAGACTGCGTGGCAACGAATTGCGCCAGATGCGCCGCCACGTGCAGATGATTTTTCAAGATCCGTATGCCTCACTCAATCCGCGGATGACGGTCGGCGACATTATCGCCGAACCGATCCGGGTTCATAAATTGCGCACCGGACGGGCAATCCGCGAGCGAGTCGAGGAGCTATTGCAATTGGTTGGTCTCAACCCGGCCTTTGCCAATCGCTACCCCCACGAATTTTCCGGCGGTCAGCGCCAGCGCATCGGTATCGCGCGCGCGCTGGCGGTTGAACCGGATTTTGTGGTGTGCGATGAGCCGGTCTCGGCGCTTGATGTGTCGATCCAGGCTCAGGTCGTTAATCTGCTTGAAGAGTTGCAAGACAAGCTGGGATTGACCTACCTCTTCATTGCGCACGATTTGAGCGTCGTCAATCACATCTCCGATCGGGTAGCGGTGATGTATTTGGGCAAAGTCGTCGAGCTGGCCGAAGGACCGAAACTCTACTCGATGCCATTGCACCCTTATACCCAGGCCTTGCTGTCGGCAGTGCCGATCCCCGATCCGAAGGTGGAACAGCAGCGACGACGGATCATTCTCGAAGGTGATGTTCCCAGTCCGCTCAACCCGCCGTCGGGATGCCACTTCCATACTCGTTGCCCGATTGCCATTCAGAAGTGCAAAGAAGAGGAGCCGCCGTTTGTTGATTACGGTAATGGCCATTTTGCCGCGTGCTGGCGCGCTCGTGAGAGCGCGACGCTGATGCCGGAAGTAGCGCGCAAGCAGGCCGAGGCAATGGCGGCCCGGATTGCGGCTGACATTGGGCGAGTGAAGAGCATTGAGCATGAGTAATGTTCGGATAGTTACTCATGTTCCCTGTTCAAGAAAGCAAACAATCCTGCTCAGGCGATCTGCGTATCGAGCATCATCTGCCAGAATAGATATAACAGGTAATAGCTTCGCATAAACAGGCGGTCTGCGCTCTACTTCGCTAGCGTAACTTGATGTGAACGAACACAACAAATGCATCGCATGATCGTGTACTTGTGCGTGCATGCTCACCATAACTGTCAAGTTTTAGACGATGAAAACCTGCGCAAGGAATGCTATGTCATCACCTATCATAAAACAACACAGAAGGCGAGTTATAGCCTTCGGCTGGTACGGAGGTAAATACTCTCACCTTGATTGGCTATTGCCGTTATTGCCGCCTTGCCACCACTACTGTGAGCCATTTGGCGGCTCAGCAGCCGTTTTATTGAATCGTGAACCGTCACCCGTAGAGACGTATAACGATGTCGATGGAGAGGTGGTTAACTTTTTCCGAGTGTTGCGAGATAAGCCTGATCAACTTATGCAAATGATTGGTCTTACGCCGTTTTCACGTGAAGAGTTTGCAATCGCTTGCGAAATTGACCCTGATGTAGATCCCATAGAACGAGCGAGAAGATTTTATGTGCGCGCTCGACAAGTGCGCACCGGACTTGCTCAATCTGCAACTCTGGGACGTTGGGCAAACTGTAAAAACACAAGTCGATCGGGCATGGCAGGCGCTGTTTCGCGTTGGCTTGGTGCCATTGAAGACTTACCAGAAATAGCCTTGCGCTTGCTGCGTGTCCAAATTGAGAACAGACCTGCCATCGAAGTCATACGTCTGTACGATTCGCCAGAAACACTTTTCTACTGTGATCCTCCATATGTTCATGAGACACGCGGTGATAAGCAAGCTTATGCGTATGAAATGAGTGATGAAGAGCATCGCGAATTAGCGCTGGTGTTAAATTCAGTTCAAGGGCTTGTCGCTGTCTCTGGATACGATTGCGCATTGATGCAAGAACTTTATCCCTCGCCAAAGTGGCATAAACATATTGCGCCAACAAGAACGATACACTCAACGAAAGATGCCAGAACCGAGATCGTATGGACAAATTATGATCCGAACGAAATCAGATCAGGGAGACTTTTTTAGGACAAGATTATGAAAACACCTGATGAAATTCTTAACGATATTTTGCGGCAAGCCTCGAACAATATTGAGCGATCGTTTATTGACAATGATGACATTCGCTCACGAGTTGAGCATGTTTGTCGCGAGAAAAGCAATCGAGCTTGCGCGAGACTCATTATGGCCTGTATGTTAGCAAAGATACACAAACCCAGCGTTGATCCCCGAAAACCGTACACTGAAATTGGGACGAACGACTCCTTTTCCGGACGATCCTACGATGAAGATTACATCACACGTTTCATCCATGAGAATCGATTGCCTTTAAACCCTACCACAGCTTTTCTGACCCCTGCCTTCCGCAATTTAAACCGCGAACTTAAAACAGGCCTAAAACTTTCCGGAAGGCCTTCTAGTATCTACGAAGACACCTTACAACTCCTTGATGATGTACATCAAAACAAAGTAACAGCAGACAATTTGTTAACTGAAATGGTGCGCGTTTTACTGCTGATGCAAAAACAACATCAAGACCGATTAAATTCGCTGTTGGCGGAGCTTTCTACAGAAAATACCCTCCCTTTATCAGCCGAAGAGATTGTTGCCTTAATTGAACAACATCTCAAATGTAAAAATTCGAGTAGATTGCCTGTTTTAATTGTCGCCGCAGCCTATAACTCTGTGGAGGATAAACTCGGAGAACGCATCTTGCCATTACAGAGCCACAACGCTGCTGATAAACAAACAGGCTCGCTTGGAGATGTTGAAGTATGCCTTGAAAACGATAAACGTGTTGTAACAGTGTACGAAATGAAGATGAAGAAGGTTACGATTGACGACATCAATCGCGCTATTGAAAAGATTTCATCAACTTCCGAGAGAATACACAACTATATCTTCATTACTACCGACGTCATTAGTGATGACGTTAAATTATATGCCGAGAAATGTTATGAAAAAACTGAAGGTACAGAATTTCACATTTTTGATTGTATAAGTTTTTTGAGACATTTTTTACACTTTTTTCATCGATCACGCGAACGCTTTCTAGATGCTTATCAGAACCTCGTACTAGGCGAACCTGATAGCGCAGTGAGCCAACCCTTGAAAGAAGTATTTTTGGCACTACGATTGGTAGCTCAAAGCAGAGGGGAATAAGAGAAGAGATTAGTCGCAATTTGCCTCATTTATTCCAAATTTACAACTTTGCTTTATCCTGCGAGATTCTAATTAGTAAAATAACTACCTTGGACAGACCAAACTGGAAAATGCACTACTTTTACTATCTAAACAATAGTATTACCGAGCATGGAGTCGAATAGTGTTTTGTGACCGTTTTGTGACTACGAAATAGCTTTGTCTTCCTGATAGATTTGTCTGCTCTTGTTGAGACCCTATACACCAGATCGCTCACCGCACGCAAAGCACCCTTACACCACCCGTGTCTCTGTTTCACGCCCGGTCAAGGCATTGCGCACTTCCGCAATTGCCTCCAGCAAACGCCGCCGTCCGCCAGCTTCGGCCAGAGCCTGGGCCGCAGCCAGCATCGCCTGCGCTTCAGTTACCGGCAAGAGCGGCGCCAGCCAGATGCGGATTTGCGCCGCCAGATGGCGCGCGCCGAGATTATCGGCCTGAGCCAGCGCTGTCGAGAGATAATGTACGGCGCGAGTCGCATCACCAAGGCGCAATGCCGCCAGGCCGAGATTGGCGGTCAAACCGGCCACCCGCTCGGGGATCCCAAGTTGATTGGCCAGAGACAATCCTTGCTGAAACCGTGTGGTTGCAGTCACCAGATCGGCTTGCGCCAGCGCCACCTCGCCAGCAGTTGAGAGGAGATAGGGCTGAAGTGCCAGTAATCCCCATTCTTCGGCCAGATTCAGCGCAGCGGCAATGATCGTTTCGGCTGTGGCAATCTCGCCGCGCAACAAACGATGGTACGCTTGATTGTTACGCGCCAGCACTCGCCATGTCATTGCTTCGTTACCGGCGGCGTCGGCAATCTGCTGGGACATTTCGTAACGCGCAATCGCCACATCGAGATCGCCTTGCTGAGCGGCGATATTCCCTAACTCGAAATAGACCTGCGCCAGCGCAGCGCAATCGGCCTCCGGACAGGAACGCAACACCTGTTCGGCAGCCAACAGTCGCTCGGCAGCGGCATCGAGATCGGCCCCCTCCAACGAGAGCGCCGTTCCCCAGAGAAACAGGGCCGTCGCCTGCTCTTTGGGATGGGCGGATGGATCGGGGCGATGAACCAGTTCAATAACTTCGGCGTAGCGTCCCTGGGGAATCAGTGCACGGGCCAGCGCCAGGCGAGCCAGAAGAGTATCACGCAGCGTTTGCGCCACAGCCATCGCCTCGCGGAACGCATCGGCAGCGAGCGTCGCCGCTCCCGATTGCAGGCGAACTTCACCCAATTTGATCAGGATTGACGAACGCTGAGCTGCTGGCGCGCCACGCAATGCCTGTGAGTACAACTCAGCCGCCTCAGGCCAGGCTGCCAGTGCCGCTGCTCGTTCGGCAGCGCGAAGCGCGTAGGTAAACGCTCGTTCGCGCAGGCCACCTTCGGCAAAATGGAAGGCGATCTGGCCGGCAACATCGTCAAGCCGATCGCGGTAGAGCGTTTCCAGCGCTTCACCAACTCGCCGGTGTAGCATTCGATGGCGTAATTCACCCACATCACGATACGCTACTTCCATCGTCAAACTGTGATCGAAACGAAACCGGCTATCGGCAATCGGTATCACCAGACGAGCAGCTAGCAATTCGTCGAGCGCATCCAGCGCCGCTTCTTCCGAGAGAGCCGCTGCCCGGGCCACCACAGCGAAATCGAAATCGCGGCCCACTGCCACCGCAGCATCAAGCATACGCCGCGCCTGCTCTGACAGGCGACTCAAACGGGCCGCAATCAGATGGTACACCGATTGCGGCACAATCGGCTGGGCAGACAACGCACTGAGATCAACCATCCCATCGGCGGTCAACCAGCCGGAAGCGCGCGCATACCTCACCAGTTCAGCAATGATATAGGGGTTGCCTTCTGCGCTCTGTTCCAGCCAATCGGCCAGTGGATGGGCGAACGCAGGGCTGAGATGATGCGAAATAGCCAGAATAGCGGATGGCGCCAACCGATCGATAACTATTCGCGCCAGCCGATCTTCACGCATCAGTGCTTGAACGAGACGAGCAAGCGCACTGCGCGGCTCTGGTGGGCGAGCAGTTGCAATCAAGACGAGGTTAGACTCTGCGCTACGCCGCAAAAGATAACCGAGCAGCCCCAGGGTGCTGGCATCGGCCCATTGCAGATCATCAATCAGCAGAGTGATCGGCATCTGACGGGCCAGTTCAAGTAAAAAGCGCGTCACTGCCTCCCACAACCGCGGCTCATCGGGTGGTTCGACCGGCGGTGGCGCCAGATCGGGCAACAGCCGCCCCAACTCGCCCCACCAGATCGCCGCCAGGTGGAGCGAATGGCGCCACGACGGCCATTCTGGTCGCGAGATGAGCGCAGCCAGCGCCATTCGGATGGGGTGATAGGGTAAATTCTGTTCAAGTTCACGGGCAATACCGGTTATGCCTAACCCACCGCGCCGGGTCAAAAATGCTTCGGCCAGCCGGGTTTTACCGATACCGGGAACCCCCTCGATCAAGAGCAATCGACCAGGGCGAGTTTCTGCCTGCAAGCGGGCCAGCTCGTCATCACGACCCAGGAAAGGCAACCCGCCATTGGTCAGCGCCGGACGGAAGCGCATTGCCGGTTGCCCCGGCGCTACCAGCGTATCGGTAATGATGGCATCGTACAACGCCTGCGTTTCGCGCATTGGCGGCACACCCAATGCCTGATCGAGCAGATCGCGCAAGCGTTCAAAACGGCGAATTGCGCCGACCCGGTCACCTTTCAGATAAGCCAGGCGCATCGCATCACGCTGAACATCCTCTTGCAATGGATCAAGCGCGAGCGTCGTATCAAGCGCAGCCAACGCAGCCGATATATCACCGCGCTGTTCGTACAGACGGGCCAAACGCAGCCATCCCCGACCGACCAGCGACCGGGTCTGTTCGCGCAAACCCTCCAGCCAGAATTGAAACGGCTCACAATCGGGCAATCCAAACCCGGCCAAAAGCTCAACGTCACCAGCGGGTAACACCGATGCCAGCGCTGTAGCATCTGCGCGCGGATCGGCCATCACTGCGCGCAAAGCGCGCAGATCAACAGTTGCGTTGAGTGCCAGCCACTCCTCATCGGCTACCAGTGCCTCACCTACTACCCGACGGATAGCGTAGAGGGTGGAGCGGAGAAGCTGCTGAGCTGCACTCCGCTCGTGATCCGGCCAGAAAAGAGACAACACCTGCTCACGCCGCGCGGGATGATCGTGGGCAGCAAGGTAGAAGAGAACGCCCCGGCTGCGTCGCCGTGGCAACGTTAACGGCTGATCGTTGCGCAGAATTTGAGGCGGGCCAAAGCAACGAACAACGATCATGCATCCTCATCACCGGGTGCGGCGCTCGCCGGCAAACTGGCCTGCAACAGTTGCCGCACCTCATCATCGCTCGTCTGGCGAAAATCGTCATACCAGTAACTAAGCGCGTAGAACGGTTCTACCGTCATCACTGCAATCACATCATCGGCGACAGTGCGCAACAACCACGCCCCCTCTTTGCTGGCTACCGGCACAGCTACCGCAACCCAGCGCGGCTGCTGGAGGCGGACACAGTCAACTGCGCCACGCATCGTTGCGCCAGTAGCCAGACCATCATCGATAATGATCACCGTCTTATCGCGCAATACCGGCGGCGGGCGCTGACCACGATAGGCGCGAGCGCGACGGGCAATCTCTGCCTGTTCGAGAGCGGTAACTTCTTCGATCACATGCGGACGAATGCCTAATTCGGCAATAATATCATCATTCAACACGCGCACCCCATGCTCGGCAATAGCGCCCATCGCCAATTCTACCTGACCGGGCACACCCAGTTTACGCACCAACAAGACATCGAGCGGCGCCGACAACGCCTGCGCCACTTCATAAGCTACCGGCACCCCACCCCGCGGCAGAGCCAGAATCTGCAACGCCGGACGATCGGCATAGTGACTGAGCGCCCAGGCCAGAGCACGCCCGGCGGCCCGCCGATCGGCAAATCGATGAGTTACGACTGGCGCCGGCATAGTGACCACCCCCTTTCCAAACAGCTCCATTGCGTTCCACCCCTCCCACCCAGCGCGCGACAATCAGAAACAGGCCGCTGACCAGGTAGACTACCTGCCTCGATCATAGCACACGAGACTCTGCCCAACAATAGGGAAACAATTGACGACAAGGCCTCCTCTCCGTATAATCTCGGCAGCAATAGCTACCAGAGAGCGAAAGGGCGCGTATGAAGCTTATCATCTTCGTCGTCGAGGATGCGCACGCTGATGCGGGAGTCGATGCACTGGTCGGCGCCGGCTTCCGGGTAACCCGGCTGGCAACAACCGGCGGATTTCTGCGCCGGGGCAACACAACCCTGCTGGTGGGTATCGAGGACTCTCAGGTCGATCGGGCGCACGAAATTATGCAACGTGCCGCGCCGGGCACCCTGGCCATCACAATGGATCTGGATCGTTATGAACGGTTATAGGTAGCTGTGCGCATTCTCTACGTAGCTTCCGGTATTCCAACACCGGGCGCCCTGGGCGGCAGCATTCATACCCTCGAAGTTGCGCGCGGCCTTGCCCAACGCGGCCATGAAGTGCATGTTGTCGCTGCCAGTCGCGAGCTACCGCTCACCCATGTGCGTCTGCGGCCTCTGATCAAGCTGATCGGGCAGCCGTATGCCGGCTTCACTCTGTACCATCAAGACCTCCCTAAAGCGTTGAGTCTATCAGGATTGGGGGCAATCTGGCGGTTGGCCCGCCAGTTGCGCCCCGATCTGATTATAGAGCGCTACTACAATTTTGCCGGCGCAGCGATGATCGTGGCGCACAAACTGCACATTCCGGCCATTCTCGAAGTGAATGCCCTGATAGTCGATCCTCCCGAAGTCCTTAAACGACGGATCGATGATGCGCTGGGAGGGCCATTCCGGCGCTGGGCGGAACAACAATGCCGCTGGGCAGATCGGATCGTGACGCCACTACACACGACGGTACCGGCCAACATTCCGCGGGCCAAAATTGTCGAGCTGCCCTGGGGCGCCAATATCGAGACTTTTACACCACCGCCAGCGCCACCACCGGGCCCACCCAATATCGTGTTTATGGGTTCCTTCCGGGCATGGCATGGAGTGAGTGATTTTGTCAAAGCTGCGCGGATCCTGATCGAACGCGGCAACAACTACCGCTTCACGCTGATCGGTGATGGCCCGGAACGCTCCACCGCTGAAGCGCTCGCTGCGCCGTATCGCGATCGGCTCACCTTCACCGGCGCTGTCCCACACGAGCAGATACCCGCTCTACTGGCGCGCGCGCACCTCGGTGTCGCCCCCTTTAACACTGCGCCTCACCCGGCCCTGCGCGCCGCCGGGTTCTTCTGGTCGCCACTCAAAATCTATGAATATATGGCCGCCGGCCTGCCGGTTGTCACTACTGCTATTCCACCGCTGACCACAATCATCCGCGAAGGCGAAGAGGGCGCCCTCTTCCGCGAGGGCGATGTCGTCGATCTCGCCAACGCCATTGCGCGAGTGCTGACCGATCCGGTCACAGCCTTTGCGATGGGGCAACGCGCCCGTGCCCGCGTGGTAGCTGAATTTTCCTGGCAACAACACTGCGCCGAACTTGAGCGGATCGGTTGCGAACTGATCAGGTAGCTTCAACACGCACTTGCAGAGAAATCTATCATGATCAATAATCGAGCATACAGAGATAGATGTTCGCAGCGCAACCGTTCCCAAACCTGATTGCCATTGTTCGCATGCCGAACAATCACAACGCGCATGGTCAACCGCCATGATGCTGGCCAACCTGACTGAACTGGCATGTTATCTGCCCGGCCTGATTCGACGCCGGTTACACAATGTTGGCGCTGACGGTCAACTCAAACCGGCCAAAGAGACCTTCCCCGCAGCGATTCTGTTTGCCGACCTTTCCGGTTTTACCGCGCTCACCGAACATCTGACCCACACTCAGCCTGACGGTACCGAAGAACTGACCCAAATTCTCGATCTCTACTTTGGCCATCTGGTGCGGATCGTGACTGCCCACGGTGGTGACGTAATCAAATTTGCCGGTGATGGCTTGATTGCGCTCTGGTACGGCGATGAACCATTGACAATGCTCACCCGACGCGCAGTGCAATGCGGTCTGGCCATTCAGATGATCATGTCGCCAGCGGTGTGGAGCACAGAAGTCATTGACGAGACAGCCCGTCGCTTGCGCGCGCGCGTGGGTATCGGAGCGGGCGATGTGACGATTATGCACCTGGGAGGGGTGTTTGGGCGCTGGGAACTACTCATCGTTGGCGCAGCCGTGCGCGCCGCCGGCGCTGCCGAAGCCACAGCCCCACCCGGTGAAGTCGCTCTGACCACTGCCGCCTGGGAGCTGGTTCAACCCTGGTGTGAAGCAACCGCCCTGCCTGATGGACACTGGCGACTCGCTGCCCTGCTCGACGATGTACCGATGAAAGCGCTCAATCTGGCACAGCTCGATCTCGACCAGATCGAGTTGCTGCGCGCTTATGTACCAAAGGCAATCCTGACCCGGATCGACGCCGGTCAAACGGCATGGTTAACCGAGCAACGTTATGTCACGGTACTTTTCATTCATCTAGCCGATCTCACCGCCGAAACACCACTGGCAGCCGCTCAGGCAGCAATGCGGGCCATCCAAACCTGCCTCTACCGTTACGAGGGCAGCATCAATCGGCTCGGCACCGACAACAAAGGCCCTACCCTGCTGGCCGCGTTTGGCTTGCCGCCCTTCGCCCATGAAGACGATGCGCTGCGCGGTCTGCAAGCCGCGCATGAAATTGTCAATACGCTCGCCGATTTAGGCTTTAACTGCACGATTGGCGTCACCAGCGGTCAGGCGCTGTGCAGTTCGGTCGGCGGGCAAGAACGACGCGAATACACGATGATGGGATCGGTCGTCAACCGGGCGGCGCGGCTAATGCAGGCGGCGCGTCAGCAAGGCTGCCCGATCTTGTGTGATAGCGAAACCGCAGCGGCCTGCCGCGACTACCTCAGTTTTAGCGCCTTACCCCCACTGCGACTGCGCGGCATTGCCGAGCCGGTAAACGTCTTCCAGCCCCTATTCACGTCTGCCTCTGGTCACGATCAACCTGCCCTATTCGTCAAACCGCAGAGCGAGACGCTCATTGGACGCGCCAGTGAAATGGCATTGCTGCGCGAGCGTCTCGAGTGGCTCCAGCGCGGTCAGGGAAGCGGTCTCATCATCACTGGCGAAGCCGGGATCGGCAAATCGCAACTGGCGCAATCGTTTAGCGACCAGGCCCGCGCGCAAGGCGCAATCCTGCTCAGCGGTACAGCGCGGTTGATCGATCGCAGTCCATACAACACCTTGCGAGCCGGCCTGCCCGGTCTCCTCAGCGATCCGCGTCTGACCGGTCTTGCCGACGCAGTGTATGAAATTGCCCATGAGCTATGGCCGGCAACGCTGATCGGTCAACCGTCGCCGCCTGTTCCTGGCCCAACCAGCGCCGAACGGTTGCGCGATGCCCTGATCAACCTGTTGATCCGGGTAGCTGAGCGCGCTCCTCTGGTCATCGTGATGGAAGACATCCAATGGCTCGATGAGACAACATGGTCACTGCTGACCGAATTGCTTGATCGGCAGGCGCCAATCCTGCTGGTGCTCACTGGACGGCCACCATTGAACCAGAATGACACCCAGTGCCGCCTGCTCTACCATCCATCGATGACTCAACTCAAATTACAGGGCCTGAGTCCACTGGCTATTCACGATCTGCTTGCGCTCTTGTTTGAAGTTGAGCAGGTCGATGAAGCAATCTGGCGCATGATTGCCGAGCAGACCCAGGGTCACCCTTTCTACAGCATTGAGCTGGCTAAAGCGCTGCGCGATGCCGGATTGTTGATGAGACAGCAAAAGACATGCCGACTGGTGCCAGGAACAGCCAACAGCGCGTTGCAAATGGTTCGATTGCCGGCGACTGTTCAGGGATTGATTACCAGCCGGTTTGATCAATTAACTCTTGAACAGCAATTGACATTAAAAGCGGCCAGCGTGATCGGAACTGATTTTGATCCGGACATCCTGGCTGCCATTCATCCCGCCAATCTGACCGAACAACAACTGACCGCGCAATTGTTCGTGCTGCAACAGGCAGGTCTGATTACGCTGGAACAGTTCGAACCGGGTCTGCGTTATGCCTTTCGACCGGCGGCTGTTGCCGAGGCGATCTACAATCTAATGAGTTTTGCCCAACGTCGACAGCTCCATGCCCGTCTGGCTACCTACTTAGAGCAAATTGCCGGACACGATCCGGCGCGCGCCACCACCATTGCGTATCACTGGCAGGCGGCTGGCGAACTGCAGCGCGCTCGACCCTATCTCGACCGGGCCGGTGAACTTGCGCTTCATACCGGTGATTATAGCAACGCAATCCATCTGTTGAGCCAGGCTCAACAGATCGGTGATGATCAGACACCCGAAACGATGGGACGGCGCGAACGACTCCTGGCCGAAGCGTTCTATTGTCAGGGACGACTGCATGAAAGCTATCAATGCCTGCAACGCGCATTTACGCATCTCGGCTTGCCACTGCCAACCACGCGCCGGGCACTCCTACAGCCAGTGGTAGCAGAGTTTGGTCGTCAACTCCTTGCGCTCGTTGGCCTGCGACTCCGAATGATCCCGGCTGGCATCAACGCAATGGAAATCGCCGGCACGGCAACAATTCTGGCGCAACTCGATTATTATCAACGCGATCCGCTAACGATGCTGCACAGCGCGCTGCGCGCGCTGAATCTGGCTGAAGCAGCCGGATTACCGGCAGCGCGCGCACAGGCCTACGCCCAGATGGAAGTGGCACTTAACCGGCTGCCGATTCTGGCCACGTTGTACCGACGCAAGGCAATGCGGTTGGCGCGCGCTTCAGGCGATCCAGACCTCATTGCGCGGGTGGCGCAATTGCAAGGGCTGGCTGCATTGGGGCGCGGTGACTGGAAGCGGGCAGCAGCCGCTTTGCAGCTCGGATTAACGCTGGCTCACCAGACTGGTAGCGCCCGACGCTGGCTCGAATGCCGCGCCCTGCTCTGCATGGCGCAGACACGCACCGGCAACTTCACGAACGCTTTGGCTGGCGCAGCCGAAGTAGTTGAGCGTGGTGAACGCGCGCGCGATCATCAAGCGCAAGTCTGGGGCCGTCTCAGCGCAGTTGAGATCCATCTGGCCGCTGGCAATGTATCGGCAGCGGTAAACGAATGGCAACTGGCCAGTAATCTGTTTACCGACCCCAGCCGGATCAGCCGGGCCGATCAGATCTGGCATACCGTATTGGCTGCTCGCATCGCCCAGATCAACGGTGACACCGATCAGGCCCGCGAACTGGCCTTACAGGCACTGCAACAAATTCAGGGCAAGCCACCGCTGGCAATTTATCTCACGCGCAGCTATGAAGCCCTCACCAGACTTCGGCTACCATGGCGTTCCCATTGGGAAGCACAGTTCATTCGTTGGCAGGTAGGGTTAATCTTTCCGATAGCGTTGCGTTCAACGCCATTCCGCCAGCAGTAATCGAACGCTTGCCGGATGAACGCCAATCCTGAAGGTCAGATCAGGCACTTGCTACCCATATCACAGCGCAGACAGCCTGCAGCATTAACAAGGCATTGCCAGCCGATAGATCGCACTGCTACGAGCAGCCCCCAACGCCTTTCCTTACCAGCGACAGGCATGGATGGTCAGCGGAGCAGGATAACGCGGATCGGGAATCTCTGCCACCACCGGACAATGTTCAGCCAGATCGGGACGAGCTGCCAGGAGAGGGAAGATGTGTTCGTATAAAACCAGATAATCTGGACGGTAGCGGTCGATGGCATATGATGCGGCAGCAATATAGTGACCTGGCCCCAATTGACCGGCAATGTCAGGCTGAACCAAACCGGCAAAATCGATCATTGGCCGTTGAGCATAGTAGCCAACGATCCCAATCTCAAGCGTCGCCACCGTAGCCGTCGGAGCGGTATAAGCAGCCAGCCATTCGCCTGCGGCCCGATAGACGACCAGGCGTTGATCGATCTGCTGACCAATCCGCATAACCGAACCACTGAGCCAGACCGCTGACCCGATCAGCGCCACAGCGAGGCCGATCAACGCCAAACGCCGACCACCGATCCTGCTCAGACCATCGAACAAGACCCGAATACCGAGACCGAATGCCGGAGCAAGGCCGATGAGCAACGGCGCCACATACCAGAAATAACCGGCGACACCCAACACAGTGTACGCTAATCCATACGTGAAAGCCCACCCGATCGGGACCAGCCACCAGCGCCGCCACCATACTGCCACCATACCAACTGCACTGACTGCGAAGACAAACCAGTAGAACGGCTGGCGTAAATAGCCGGTCAAGGTCACCAGCAGACGGTCAACAAAATCATACGAACCGGGAATCAATGCCTGCCGCTGTTTCGCATACAGGGTCGATGGCAGTGGCGCGCCATACACCAGCCAGGCCAGACCGATTCCGGCGACCACAATCGCGCCCCAAAGCAGCGCAGCCCGCCAGGGCCAACGCCGCCAATCGCGCCAGCGCCGATCCGTCAGCAGCGCGATCAACAGCGCAAACGGGCCGACCAGAATACCGTCAGGACGGAGCCAGACCAGCATACCGGTGAGCAAACCTGTCAGCCATTGCCGACCCTGAACGGCAGCGACAAACGACCAGAGGGCAAGCGCCATTGCCGGCAAGGTTTCGCTCCCCAGGGTTGTCAACGGCAGTGGAAACAGCAGATACAGCAGCGCAGCCGTCGCGCCGATCAACGGATCGCGCCAGAGATGGCCTAACCGGTAGAGTGCCAGCCCGCCTGCCGCATGGCACAGGCATCCGATCAGATTGGCTACCAATGGCACTGACCAGCCAATAAGCGCCACCGGAGCCAGGATCAGGCCGAACAACGGCGCAGTGGTACTGAGTGTAGCGACACCGGGATTGTAGACGAAACCATAACCGGCAGCCAGATTTGCCGCATAGCGATACGTGATATAGGGATCATCATAGCCGCGGCGATACAATACTGCGAACAAGCTCAGGCCCACTACCAATGCCAGCGGCCATGCCAGTCGATCCACCACCCGGCTCGAAGACCAGATCGTGACCGGTTTCGTCTGCGCTGCCTCTTCAGAATATGTCAAGACCACTCCTCAGCAATTGCAACAGGTCATTTTTCTTCAAAATCAGCTCAGCGCACTTCACCTATTGCCTTCCTCGCGACAATCAGGCTAACGCGCGGTAACACCTGGCTAACCAGCAACGCAGCCAGCATATGATGCCACAGTTAGCGATTCCTTGCTGAAACCATACATGTCACAAGGCAGCGGGTAAAGACCAGAAAGAGTTCGGCGTCGATAGCGAGCTATGATGACCACCATGCTCGCTCGACAAAACCAGACACATTATCACTGGTAGTAATACATAGCCAGCGTCACAATGGCCGCCAGATCGACCACCCCAAAGATCGCGATCAGCGCATAGCGCGCGTGCGAACGCCAGCGTTCCGGCCAGAGATGGCGCCAGCCCATCACCAGCAACCACATCGTCGGTACCATCGCCCAATAGAGATAACGCCCTCGCGGAATATACGGACTAACGCCCTCAGGCAGCGGATGGAGACGGCCAAGCAGCGCGATCCAGGCCGCAATCACCGCCACCAGACAAAGCCAGAACCAGCGTTGCAGCCAGAGCGGCCAGGTGTGTCGCCAATCAAACCAACCTCTCGCCAGACCGACCAGCGCTGCGACACTCAACCCGGCAAAGAGCCAGTCGCCAACCGGCGGCAAAATGGGAATATGGCCCCAGGCCAGCCGCGCCCAGAAATGATTGTGCGCCACTCCTATGGTTGACAGGTATAAAGGCCAGGCCCGTTCCCAGTTCAGCCATGACTGCAACCACGGCACAATCTCGGCGCGAAAGTAGTTCTGTTCCAGGGTGGCCAGCCATGGCCGGCTACGCGCGCCCTCGGCAGTCCATTCAAATCCGCTAACTGCCAGCCCCCCAAGCGCTATCACCGCGCCTGCCAGATACACCCACCATCGGATCCGGCTGCGCCATGCGCCCCAGACCAGCGCCACAAGCAGCGGTATCACGAGCGGCGCCGCCGTGCGTTTCGTCATCAGCGCAACCAGCGTAGCTACCAGCGCCAGCGTCAAACCCGTCGGCCTCCAGCCATCGCGCAGCGCGAGGGCAAAACCCAAAAATGCCGCTGCCGCCGCCATATTCATCAACACATCGCTATTAAAGGCGCTCATCAGATCGGCAAACGCTGGCGTAAGCGCCACCAATCCGGCAACTATCACTGCCAGCTCCGGTTCGGTGGGAAGCACGACTCTGATCAAACGCCAGACAGCCAGCACGGTCAGTACCATCAAGCCGGCGCTGATCAAACGGACGGCGTATAACTGCGTTTCAACCGACAGATAGCGCAGGAGACTGAGCGGCCCGGCCATGAGTGCGTAGTAGAGCGGGGGATGGTGTCGCTGATCGGTTGGGATTCCCGGCGGACGGGGGCTAAGCAGATCAGGGCGCACATCAGGCGGCCAGAAGCCGTGACGGTACATTGAATCGGCCACCTCACGCGCCACCATGACGTTATCAGGCGCATCAATCCCGCCGCGCGCGATATAGGCGGCGTACAGAAAATGGCCCGGCTCATCGTAATGCTGCCACGGCGGCACCAGGAAGACATAAACCAGCGAATGGATCAACACCAGCAGCGCCAGCCAGCGCACAGTTTGCCATTCGGCGCGGGCCCACGTCACCCATTCCACCATCGGACGCCGACCGGTATGAGTCTGCGCGCCTGTCGACTCGGTCGCACCCTGCTCAATATGCCCCATGGCCTCGCCAGACCACAATAATCGTTTTCAGCAAAATGCGCAGG
>Ga0209721_1000186_pt1 | contig 62498 bp, 57 predicted proteins | sample TshhotsprinmetaG_FD_184139 | JGI IMG/M metagenome (GOLD analysis project Ga0209721, IMG submission 184139) | Hot spring microbial communities from South Africa to study Microbial Dark Matter (Phase II) - Tshipise hot spring metaG (SPAdes)... | ecosystem: Environmental > Aquatic > Thermal springs...
AATACAATGTCCGTAGCCTTCATGACCAGCCTAAAACTCCTCACCATAAGAGAAAGTGGGAAGTTACTCTTATCCAGGAAGATAGGATAAGAAAGTTAAGAACAAAACATCCTTACTACGGGAAAAGGAAGCTAAAAGTCCTTTATGAACAAGAATATGGCGAGGAGATATCTACCTGAAAAATCGAGAGGGTAATTCGCAAGCATAAGCTCTATCCTGACCAGAGGAAGGCAGAGAAAACCAGTAGAAAGAGAGCCAGAGCTCTAAAGAAGCCCAAGAAAAGAGTCACCAGCCTTGGTTATTAAAAGGGAAGCTTGTTTTTTCAGCTCGATACCATCGTTATCTACTGGAAGAACGTCCAAAGATACATTCTGACCGCTGTAGACCATGCTAGCAAACTAGCTTATGCCCGGATGTATAGGAACAAAAGCTCAAGGGCGGCAGCAGACTTCTTATACAGGCTACGCTACGTGGTAAACCAGCCTATTGAAAATCTTCTGACAGATAATGGGAGTGAATTTGCCTGGGGTTTGAGAGAGCTGCTATCGGATTAGGCATGCAGATCTTACTCTCATACAGCGTATTGAAATGGGGCTGGCTAAAATCCGCAGCCCAGCGTTACCCGTGTACTCAGCCGCCACAGAATACCCTTCAACTGTTCAAAATGTAGTATAATACGAGCACGTACCATGCCAAAAAAGATAAAAGCGGGCATAATAAATGTCACCGGCTACATTGGTGTCGAGCTGACTCGCCTGCTTTGTCAGCACCCCCAAGTAAAGCTCGCGGTCGTTACCGGAAGGAGTGCAGCAGGACAAAAATTGGATGACGTGTTCCCGAACTTTGCAGGCACCAACTACACCGTAAAAGCTGAACTGGATAGCGAGGTAGACATCGCTTTCTCAGCTATGCCTCATAAAAGCAGTATAGACATAGTGCCTGCCTTGTTAAAACAGGGCATCAGGGTTGTTGATGCCAGTGCTGATTTCAGGCTGAAGAATGCTGACGAATATCCGAAATGGTATGGGTTTACGCATCCATCGCCCAACCTGTTGAAAGAAGCGGTTTTTGGCTTACCCGAACTGCATCGTGAGCAAATCGCCTCAGCCTCGCTAGTGGCAAACCCCGGCTGCTACAGCACCGGTGCCATCTTAGCCTTAGCACCACTGGTCAAAGAAAGGCTTATCCAACCCGAGATAGTGATAGATAGCAAATCTGGCGTCTCGGGCGCTGGACGAACCCTAAGCTTAACCACCCACTATTCTGAGGTCAACGAGGACGTTTGTGCCTATTCGCTAGAAGGACATCGACATTTGCCTGAAATAGAACAAGAATTAAGAGCACTTAGCTGTTCGTTTTTCCCTTCCATAACCTTCGTACCACATCTAATTCCCATGACTAGAGGCATATTGAGCACCTGTTATGCCAAACTAGCTGGTAGCCGTCGCCTGACAGCCGACAGTCTGAAGCAGTTGTACCGTGAGTTTTACAAACATGCACCTTTCGTCCGGATAACGAGCCAACCTCCGCACACCAAACATACCTGGGGGACCAATTTGTGCCTTATCTACCCCACAATTGATTCTAGAACAGGTAAGATTATAGTGATTAGCTGTCTCGACAACCTCGTCAAAGGAGGTGCTGGGCAAGCGGTGCAAAATATGAATCTTATGTTTGACCTGCCTGAGACCAAGGGATTAGCATCCTTAGCCGTTTACCCGTGAAATGTACCCCGCAGTTTTAGTACCTTCTGCCTATCAGCAGTAAGTACCATAGTGCTATTTACAATAGCTAGGAGGAATGATATAGTGAAAATACTTAAGCTTTAATTAAATATGGTTAAATAGTTCCACGCGGGTCTACGTGAGCTATGGGAACTAAGTTAACATCAACGGTAGGCGAGGATAAGAAGAGCCTAACAATGCCCAAGGGCTGGGACGAGGTAGCGCATGCCCTGCTCCACAGCATTGGACTGGGAATATATGTCGTTCAAGAAGGAAAATTCGTGTATGTTAATCCGGCATTTCAAAAACTAACAGGCTACGCCGAAAACGAGCTATTAGACAAATACTCCCTTGACCTTGTTCATTCAGAAGATAGGGAGATGGTGAGGCGAAGAGCCATAGAAAACTTGAAGAGCCAGAAGAGCCGTGTTCCTTACGAATACAGACTTGTGAAAAAGAATGGCGAGGCAATGTGGGTTTTGGAAGAAGTTACGTCAATACATTATGCCGGCAAGCGTGCCACAGCAGGATTTCTTATGGATATTACTGCTCGCAAGCAATTAGAGGAGACTATCAAGGATTCAGAGGAAAGATACCGAACCATACTGAACGAGATGCAAGATGGCTATTTCGAGGTTGACCTCGGTGGACATGTCACGTTTGCTAACAATGCGGTATGCCAGGATCTGGGATACTCAGCAGAAGAGCTGATTGGGATGAGCTACAAGAAGTTTACGTTTGAGGAGGATATAGAACCTGTATTTCGAGCTTTTAATGAGGTGTACCGAACCGGTGTGCCCAGCAAGGGCATCTATTCGAGGAGCCACCGCAAAGACGGAAGCCAGGGGTTTTATGAGACATCAGTTGCTCTGTTGAGAAATAACAAGGGCGAACCTATTGGGTTCCGTTGCGTTGGGCGTGACATCACCAAGCGTAAAGAAGGGGAAGAGAAACTACGCCAAAGTAGGGAAAGGTATAAAGCTCTGTTCGATAGCTCGGTCACAGGTACGGTTGTTGTGGACGCTGAAACCATGAATATAATGGTAGCTAATCAAGCCGCTCTGAAGATGTTCGGATTCAGCTCCGCAGAGGAAGGTATAGGAGCAAACCTTCTGGACTTTGTTCCCTCAGATGAAAGGGAAAGGGTTTTGCAGCTCATTAAGGAGGAACTCTTCGAGAAAGACTCCCGGCAAGCCGTGGATCTCCCGGCGATGACCAAAGATGGTCGGAGAATATGGATAAATGTTACCGGTGCCAGAATCGCTCATGAAGGTAAATTGGCAGCCTTGATTTCTTTCACAGACATCACCGAGCGCAGGAGAGCAGAAGAGGCGCTGAAAGAGTCGGAGGAAAAATACCGAAGCATATTAGACGAAATAGGAGACGCCTATTTTGAAGTGGACCTGAAAGGCAATTTCACCTTCGTCAATGACCAGATGAGCCAACACTTACAGTACTCCAAAGAAGAGCTCCTGGGAATGAATTACAGAACCTTCACTGCCCCGGAAGAAATCCAAGAGATATATAAAGCCTACAATGAAGTATACCGTACAGGTCAGCCCAAAGCGAATATTGGACATAAAATCATTCGAAAAGATGGCTCTAAGGGGTTCAGCGTCGTATCAATCTCTCCGGTGAGGAATGAGAAAGGCGAGGTCGTCAGATTTCGGGGTATCTCTCGTGATATCACTGAGCGCAAACGCTTGGAGGAAGAGCGAGAGGCTTTGCTGCAAAATATAAAGAACATCAACCAAAAGCTGGAAGAAGCCAATAAAGAACTCCAAGATTTTGTCTACATTGCCTCGCATGATCTCCGGGAGCCGCTGCGGAAGATTTCCTCATTTGGCACGTTGCTTGAAGAGTCACTGAGAGGAAAACTGGATGAAGACCAGCGAGAAAACCTGGAGTTCATGATAGACGGCGCTCGCCGTATGCAGAATATGATAGACGCATTGCTTACCTATTCTCGGCTCACTACCAAAGCCAAGCCTTTTGAATGGGTAAATCTGAACGAGGTAGTCGAAGATGTAAAGAAGTTCGAATTGGCAGCTTTACTGGAAGAAACACAAGGTGCCATCCACATTCCCAAGCCACTGCCTTCAGTTCAAGCTGACCCAATTCAGATGCACCAACTTTTCCAGAACTTGATTGGCAATGGGCTAAAGTTCCATAAAGAAGGTGTACTACCCGAGGTGACCATTCGCGCCTATGACCTCGGAAACCATATGATTCGAATAGAAGTGGAAGACAATGGAATAGGAATTGATGAAAAATACCATAGTCAATTGTTTACTATGTTTAGACGACTTCATACGAGAGAGCAGTATGAAGGGACAGGGATTGGTCTAGCTGTCTGTAAGAAAATCGTTGAGCGGCACGGAGGCAGCATCGGAGTAAGATCAAAGCCTGGCGAAGGGTCAACATTCTGGTTTACACTGCCCAAAGAAAGCCGCGTTAAGGAAGGATTAGGAAAATGATCAAGGAATTGTCACCGCTGGTCATATTGCTGGTGGAGGACGACCCAGCAGACCAAAAGTTGATCAAGATCTCCCTTAGAGAACAAAAGCTCGCCAATGATATTTACACTGTACGGAGCGGCGAGGAAGGGTTGGACTTCTTGTACCACCGTGGACGTTACAGCGATGGAACTCCGCGACCCGATCTGATTCTGCTGGATTTAAACATGCCTGGAATAGGAGGAAAGGAATTCCTGAGGCAGCTCAAAAAAGATGAAAACCTGAAACAGATTCCCGTTGTTATCGTAACAACTTCGGAAGCCGAGAAGGATATAATAGATAGCTACAAGCTGCAAGCCAGTGGATATGTGCACAAGCCTGTGACGCTGGAGGGATTTAAGGAAGCCATGAAAAAACTCGAAGAATACTGGTTCGTATTGTGCAAACGAATACCTAAGGAACAACCATGACACAAGAAGTTCAAAAACCACTACTGAAAATGCTCATCTGCGATGATGACCCTGGAGATCGCAAATTAGTCCGGACTTATCTACAGCGGATGACCGACAGGGAAATTGTGTTGCTAGAAGCTGGGCATACAGAGGAAATTCAGAACGCTTTGGACAAAGGTAGAATTGACCTCGTCTTGATGGATAATCAAATGCCAGGCAAATCCGGTATGGAATGGCTTAGCGAAATTACAAAACGACAACTTGCTCCCGTGATTATGTTGACGGGGTCGGGAACCGAAGAGATTGCAGTACAAGCCTTTCAAGAGGGAGCAGTCGGTTATCTGTCAAAGAATAACCTATCCAAAGAAAAACTTAAGAATGCTATTGATGCTGCCTTGGATAAATGGGCACGGCTACAACAAGCCATGGCTGACAAAGAGAGGTTGGAAAGACTGGCAAACTTCGATTCCTTGACCGGGTTGTATAACCGCCGAGCGATTTTCAGCAAGTTGTATGAGTTGATCAATCTCGCCAATCGCTATAAAGAAGACTTTAGTCTGATCATGCTGGACATTGACCATTTTAAGAAGGTCAACGATACCTATGGACATCTCACTGGAGATGAGGTCTTGGAGAAACTTGCTACCTTAATCTGTCGGAACATCCGCGAGACGGATATAGTGGGACGCTATGGAGGAGAGGAGTTTATCATTATTTTGCCCAAGACAAACCTGTCCTCGGCTTGGATTGTAGCTGAGCGAATCCGAAGTATAATCGAGAAGGCAGAGATGAGAGACGCCGCGGACAATATATTCTCCATAACCGTGAGTCAAGGACTAGCTGGATGGGAGAGGGGCGAAGATGCTATGTCTCTTATCGCTCGCGCTGACGAAGCTCTGTACAAGGCTAAGCAGAAAGGACGGAACCGGGTACAAATTCTGCTCGGTCCCAGCCTGAGAGACAAAGTCTAGCTTATTATCGTCCCGACCACCAATAACTATTATTTTTCTTGTTCGATTCCTTCTGGAGTCACTCCCAGTCTGTCGAAGGCATACTTGCCTTCAACGGGGATGCCCGCCAGGCGTTTTGCGATATTCTTAGTTTTTTCCACGTCGTAGCTACCCATAATAGCAATTTGCTCCATTCGAGGAGAGCCGCCACCGTGGACACCAGCATATTGCATCACGCCTGCTATCTCGGAACAAGACAAAGCCTGCACAAAGCGGAAAGCGCGATGTATGTCGTCTATTGATACCTTGGGGTTACGCATCATGTACTTCTTGATAAAGGGACCTATCTCTGGATTTAGCCAGTCTCCCTCACGGGGCAGCGTCGCCGGCATCCCGCCCGCTATATCCGCCAGAATATCATACTCATGATAGATATTTACACCGGCATGCCTTCGGCTCACGTTGCAGTAGAGCACATCCGGAACATATGTCCCAGAAGCTGCCTTCCGAGCATTGACAGCAGCAGCGATGCCTGTCCCATAACATAGCTCTGAAGTGCAAATCAACTCAGCCAGCTTCTCCCTCACATGTGGCTCATTTTCAATTCCGTTGCATTCAGCCATCAAGGCGGTAGCGCCCGCGATCACATCTGTCATCGCCGGTTTGCAACCGGTATAGCTATGGCGATGATACAGGGCAAACATGAGCGCTAACTGCCCTCCGTATTCGTATTCCCCATTCAAGAATACTCTTTCCCAAGGGACAAACACATTGTCAAAAATCACCATAGCATCGGCAGAGCCAAACGGACCGGGTGCGCCCATGCTAGTCGGCGTTTCGTAAAGAGCAGCACTTACAATCAGCTTCACACCTTCTTCATCAGCAGGTATAGCACAGGAAACTGCCCAAGGACCTTCTTCCTTAGTCAGACGCCTTGTAGGCACGACCAATATCCACTCCTCAACGGGTGAGTAAGAGATGTGCACTTTGGCACCCCTGATCACGATACCATCGCTCTTTGTTTCCACAACCCGAACATAAAGGTCAGGATCTAGCTGCTCGTGTGGCCTCCACGGGCGGTTCCCTTTGACATCCGTCTGAGCACAGGCTGCGGTACAATCTTTCTCCTGAAATTCTCTTAACCAGTTCTCAAATCTTTTGTGGTATTCAGTCCCGTAAGCCTTATCAACTTCATAAGTAACAACCGAATTGGCATTTATAGCATCAATGCCCATACAGCGAGCAATGCATCCTCCAACTTGGTGACAGGTTAGCCTGGTCATACGCTGTTTGGCTAGGAGATCGGCAATGCTGCGGTGGACATGACAGAACCGGTTTATCGTCTTGCCGGTCAGATGAGACTTGGCTGTCAATATATCTCTATACTCTTTGAACTCCGGGTCTCTTATGATGTCATAGGTCTTCGCCAGAACGTTCACAGCCCCCTCTAAGCGCGGGTGGTCACGGTCTATTAGCTGCCCATTCATATAGACGTTCCGCTTCATCTTGCTCAATCTCTTTCGATACTCACTCGATGTAATCACTGTAACCCCCTTTAGCTGATTTCATTTACCTTGCTATATGGTAGCGCCGCCATCTACCACGAGAACATGCCCAGTCACATAGCTGGAAGCATCAGAAGCCAGGAAAATGGCAGCCCCCACCATCTCGTCAGGTTCAGCCACACGGTGCAACGGAGTCATTGCTGTAACACCTTTCACGATATCCGGGTTGCCCCAGAGGGCTTCGCTAAATCGAGTTTTGGTCAGCCCCGGCGCTATAGCATTCACTCTAATATTGTACTGCGCCCATTGCTGCGCCATTACTTTCGTCGCCATAATCACTCCAGCTTTGCTGATGGAGTAGACTGGCAGGATATCAGGAGTAATTCCAGCCACCGAAGCGACGTTGATAATGTTGCCTCCCCCTTGCTCTCTCATCACTCTGGCTACAGCCTGACTCAAGAAGAATAACCCTTTTAGATTGAGATTCATAATGGAATCCCAGGCACGCTCTTCTATATCTATAGCCTGATCCATAGTGGGGTTAGTGGCAGCATTGTTCACTAAAATATCAATCCGGCCAAACTCCTCTTTGACCTTGGGCACCAGAGTCTTTATCTCTTCCATCCTGCCTACATGTGCCGCCACAGCCAACGACTTCCGCCCGAGCTTCTTTATCTCCGCAGCCACTTCCTCCAGGTCCGGCAGTTTACGACTGGTTACTGCTACATCGGCGCCAAATCTGGCTAGCCCTATAGCAATAGCCTTGCCAATTCCGCGACTGCCACCAGTCACTAAGGCTACCTTGCCTGATAACGAAAAGATGTCTGGAGAAACACTCATTACATACCTCCTGAACACGATTTATCGGTCGAAGTTGCTGAGACCGACACCAGAGTATATATCAAGATAGTGTCATAGGCAACTTGAGCAGCAAGGTTTATCAGTCGTTTTAAGCCCTCGCCCGGCTATGATATAGGAAGGCACACGAATTAGGCAAAAAGCTATGTGATGCAGCTTGTAAGCATCATACATATGATTCGGCAAGCTGGAAATAACCCCGTGCACTTGCCAAAGCCTTTGCTTTTTCAGTCTGCGATATGAGTGGATCATCAAGTTTGAAGCTTTCCACCTTGCCCCGCACATAAGCGCGGTAGCATTTGTAGAAATCGAGCAACTTCAGAAGTCCCTCATCACCGGTCACCTTTACATAGGTGCTCACAAGGTGGCGCGAAAGAACAGCTTGCCCATGGTGGTCCAAATCCATAGCCAGAAAGGCGAGCTCCGAAGCAACGTCGCAATAACGGAACCTATCATTGAATTCGATGCAATCGTAAATATAAATATCCTTGGCAAAGCAGATATGGGCGGCATGAAGGTCGCCGTGGCAGTCTTTTATTTTTCCCTTTTCCACCCGTTTATCAAATAAACAGGCATTATTCTTGATGAAATCATCGGTGTAGCCTTTGATTCGCTGATAGCTTGCTTTAGGAATGCTAAGACCAATATACTTCTCGGTCTGAGCAAAGTTTTCGTCACAATTGTGGCGTATAACATCTAATTGACCAAAAGAAGATATTCTTTCGTTCGTCTCAGCTCTGTGATGAAAGCTGGCCAGTTTTTCCACCACGCCGGTTACCATTTCTTTCGTGACCTTACCCTGAAGCAAGAGCACATCCATCATGTGCTCTTGAGGCAATTGCTTCATCTTGACAGTATACTCTATGGGTCTGCCTCGCCCTTCGATGCGAATTTTGCCCTTTTCTTCGGCAATTGGCACCACAGCTAAATAAACGTCGGGGCAAAGACGTCTGTTCAACTGCAACTCCTGTTGACAGAAGAAATGGCGTTTCTCCAAAGTAGTGTAATCGAGATAGCCAAGATTGACAGGCTTTTTAATCTTGTACACGTATTCGCCGGTGAGGAAAATAAAAGACATCTGGGTCTGAACTAGTTCTACCTTCTGTGGTTTGTGTAGATAAGACTCAGGCTTGAGGAGAGCTTCAATTGTAGATGGTAACGTTGACACTGGACTACTCACGGAACTAAGCTCTTTCCCAAATAGCTGCCATCCCTTGTCCGCCACCAATGCACATAGTTTCCAAGCCACGTCGTAGATTTCTGTGCACCATGTCATAGATGATGGTAACAGCTATTCTAGCTCCGGTGCAACCGATAGGATGACCCAAAGAAATGCCCCCGCCATGAGGATTGATGTGGTTGAAATCCCACCCAAGCTCTTTCATACAACCCAGTACCTGGGCAGCAAAGGCCTCGTTGAGTTCAATGACATCAAAATCCTCGTTGCTCAGCCCTGTCCTTTTCAGCAGCTTTCTTACCGCGGGCACAGGACCCAGCCCCATATACTTTGGGTCTATCCCGCCTGAAGCCCAAGCCCTCAGGACTGCCGTAGGTTTAAGACCTAATTCTCTGGCTTTCTCGCGAGACATAAGCACTACAGCCGCAGCAGCATCATTAATACCTGACGAGTTGCCAGCTGTGACTGTTCCATCTTTGCGGAAAGCTGGGGCAAGTTTAGCCATTTTCTCCATAGAAGTGTCCATCGGCCGTTCATCAGTATCGAAAATAACAGGCTCGCCCTTCTTTTGTGGAATAGCCACAGGTACTATTTCATCCTTGAACAAACCGTCAGCAATCGCTTTCCGTGCCCGCATATGACTAAGGTAGCCTATCTCATCCTGCTGCTCACGGGTGAAGCCGTATCTCCTAGCAATCTCTTCAGCAGTATTTCCCATGTGATAGCCATAGAATATTTCCCACAGTCCGTCAAATACCATAAGGTCTATAAGCTCCCCTCTGGCACCGACATCCATACGGTAGCCCCAGCGTGCTTTAGGGAGGGCATACGGAGTATTGCTCATGTTTTCCATACCCCCAGCAATCACTACTTCAGCCTCTCCCAACATTATGGCTTCTGCCCCTAGGGTGATAGCCTTTAACCCTGAGGCACATACCTTATTCACGGTGAAGGCTGGGGTTTCTTTGGGAATGCCGGCGTAAATTGATGCCTGACGGGCGACGTTTTGTCCCTGCGCTCCTTGAAGGACATTCCCCATAATTACTTCATCAACCTGCACAGGGCGCAAAGAGGAATCGTAATCATAATATTTCTTTTCCAGCTCTATCATGCCATCACACTTGAGTGCATCAGGAGTGTAACTTAGTGCTTCTTCACTGGATTTTGGTCTCAGGCTGGCTCGTTTAAGTGCCTCCTTGATTACGATAGCGCCTAGTTCAACTACAGGTATATCTTTTAAAGAACCGCCAAACGCACCAATTGCTGTCCTAGCACCACTGACAACGACTACTTCTCTTGCCATGATTTAATCTCCTTCCTGTTGAAACTTCTTTTCGGTAAGGTGCCTAATACCCTTAGCTAAGCAAAACCGCAGTCTAGCGCTTAAACGTCAGACTATAAAGGTTTGAATGCCAGAAAAGTCGTCGAGTTGGCTCCTTCGCCTCTATGCAAAAACGTTACCTGAACCAAAGTGCCGATTTTTATGGTTTCGGGCTTGTTGCCGTCTACACCCTCGATACGAGCCACCACTTTCACTCCTTCCTCTAGCTCTACCACGCCGGAGACGTAAGGAAGTTTCCTATCATAACCTTCTTTTATCATGAACGGAGGACCTATTGCTATGCAGGTAAAAGCCACAAGCTTGCCTTTCCCTTTCATCTCAACCCACTTCATTTTAGTGCCATAACACTTGATGCAAATAGGGCGGGGCGGGACAAAAAGAGACCCACACTTCAGACATTTCGACCCCATCAACTTTTCTTCATTGAGGAACCGCTCATAAGAAATATCATTCAAGAGCCTTTCTTCCATTTGCTTCATCTCCTTTCCAGGATGACAAACGTAGAAGTACCTCCTGTCCCGCCCAAGCTTTGAGCTGCACCAAATCGTAAATCCTTAATAGGAACTTGCCTTTCTCCTGCTTCGCCTCTCAATTGCTTCCAAATCTCCACAAGCTGCCCTGTGCCTGTGGCCCCTACGGGATGACCTTTGCACTTAAGCCCCCCTGAGGTATTGATAGGCTTAGCACCATCCAATCTTGTCAACCCTTCCGCTACTGCTTTGTACCCTTCTCCGGGCTTGAAAAAACCTAAATCTTCAATGTGAATAATCTCAGCTATGGAGAAGCAATCATGAACCTCAGCGATTTGAATGTCTGCAGGCTTGAGCCCCGCTAGCTCATAGGCTTCTTGTGCGGCATATCTCGTAGCTTCGAAATAAGTGAGGTCTTCTTTGGCATGCAAAGCCTTACCACTACCTTGCCCAATACCCACAACATACAATGGGTTATCAGTGAAATCCCTGGCTATTTCCTCGGCCACTAACAACACACAACTTGCCCCGTCACTGATGGGACAACAATCGTAGAGATGCATGGGCCAGGCAACTACGGGATTGGCTTGCGGGTCGCTGAGAAACTCCTTTTCGTCCCTCCACTTGGGTACAGGCTGCCCCATTTTCTTAGCCCTCTCAATTCTCTGGTTCATGATGTCACGAATAGAGACATTGAATTGTGCCTTGGGGTTAAGGCGAGCATTATTGTGGCTTTTTATGGTCACATTCATCAGATGCTCTCGATTAGCTCCGTATTTAGCGAAATAGGCAACAGCTATGGCGCCAAAAACACCGGGAAAGGTAAATCCAGACTTCGCTTCATAAGGGCTGGCAGCCATGGCCAGTCCCTGTGTAACTTCCTCCGTGCTCCGTTTGGACATCTCTTCGACCCCACCAACTAACACTACATCGTAGAACCCTGAGGCTATAGCAAAAACCCCCTCTCTGAATGCCAGCGCGCTGGAAGCACAAGCCCCTTCCGTCCGCGTGGCTGGTTTAGCCGTAAACCCTAGCAAATCTGAGATTATGGGGCCCCAGTGTCCCTGACGAACAAAGAAATCATTCGTGAAATTCCCTAGATAGATAGCATCAATGTCTTTAGGGTCTACTCCTTTATCCACTGTGGAAAGCATCTCTTGGAAAGCTTCAGCAAATAAGTATTTTGAATCCTTGTCTCTAAACACGCCAAACTTTGACATTCCCGCACCCACCATAGCTATTCCTCTCCCTAATTTTCTGCGCCCTCGCATATTACCTCCTAAATAGAAATCCTGGTCGCTCAAAAAATAATCCTGGGGCAGCACTGAGGACAAAAATACATTTCCTTCAAATCAGTATCAGCCAGGCTATTAGAAAAGTGCATGACACACTTATTGTTGGAACAATGCCCCAAGCCAAAAGTGTGCCCCAGTTCATGAATTATCTCTTTGGTGGCTCTCTCTAGAAACAAAGTTTCGTTCGGAGCTAAACCGTAATATTCTTGCTTCAGCCGATACAGAGATATAATGGCTGTGCCTGAGACCGCATCGGCCTCGCCAAATACAAAGTTAAGCTTGGGAACATAAAGATCCACATCGGTTATACCCACAACCCTTTCCCCCTTTTCGGACCTCCCCAGAAAAGCTAGCAATTTCGAGGAAAAGTACTGCTTCCTCTGTGGATCATAAGCCTGAGTTAAATCGGTAAGACCTTTCCCTATCTGCACAATACAATGGAAAACTCCACTAACCCTGTCCCTAAGCTTCTCCATTATCTCATCAGCCACCTCGCCCATTGGCTTAAGTGTGATTTTCACTCGAGCTTGCTTTTGCTCCTAAATGATTCTTTGAGATTTTACCACAGACTGAGCGGGACGCAATGTTTAATAGTATAGTTAACCGCACAACCCCATCCAAATTTCCTAGCCTTGATGGGAGAGGATTAAGCTGAGAGTCCCCTCTTAATATGAGAGATATTAGAGGAGTCAGAAGTAACCTCCGCTCAGATCGTCATGATTTACAAGGGAAATAAGGCGAAGAGAGGCCTTCCTCCGAGGAGTAGCTAACTGAGAATAGCACGAGCTTCTGGGATAAACTATATTATATAGTTATAGTATATTTAATTTTAATTTATAATTGTTCAACATTGAGGCAGGAATTGACTTACCATCAAGCGGAAGAGTATCTCAATAGTTTCGTTAATTACGAACAAATTCCTGGCATATCCTATGCCCAGCCTGGCTATAGCCTAAGGCATGTCGAAGAGTTACTAAATCGCATAGATAACCCTCATTTGGCAGCTAGGACTGTTCATATCGCCGGCACTAAGGGCAAAGGAAGTGTAGCGGCGATGATCGCCCAAGTCCTGACTACTTCAGGATATAGGACCGGGCTGTATACCTCTCCTCACCTTCTCACTCTCAGGGAGCGCATCAAACTGGATGGCAGTTTAATTTCCGAAGCCGATTTTGCTAACACCCTGACTGAGATCGAGCCTTTCATCGAATCTATGAAGCAAGACGCTACCTTCCGACAACTGACCTATTTTGAGGCATTCACTGTGCTGGCATTTGCCTACTTCCGGAAAAAACAAGTGGACTTTCAGGTTCTGGAAGTGGGTCTCGGCGGCAGACTTGACGCTACTAATGTTGTGCCTGATCCTCTAGTGTGTGTTATTACCTCCATTAGCTTTGACCATATGCAGATTCTGGGTAATACTTTGGGCGAAATCGCTCGGGAGAAGGGCGGTATTATCAAGCCTGGTTGTTGGGTAGTGCTTTCTCCTCAGCCGGATGAAGCAGCTTCAGTATTCTACAATATTTGTCAAGAGAAAAAAGCTAAGGTGGTTCAGGTAGGAAAAGATGTCACCTGGCATAAGCTGAGCAGTGACCTCTCTCAACAATCGCTGGTGGTCAATGGCAGAATGGGTAGATACCAGGTTGCTATTCCTCTTTTGGGTGATTTTCAGCTTGAGAACGCGGCCGTTGCTATAGCTGCCTTAGAAGTCCTGGCTTCCCAAGGCTTTGCCGTCTCGGCGGCTGATATTGCCAAGGGACTGGCTCAAGTTAACTGGCCAGGACGATTCCAGATTGTGCGAAGAAATCCTTTGGTAGTAATTGACGGTGCTCACAATGTGGCGTCAATAAGAAGGCTCGTGAGCAATATTCAAGAATACTTCCCCGGTAAAAGGATTCTCCTTGTCTTTGGAACATCCTCCGACAAAGACATACCAGGAATAGTAAGTGAGCTGGCTTACCTCTCCCCTAAGGTTATACTAACACAGGCATCCCATTCCCGCGCTGCCCCTTTGGGAACTTTAGCTGCCGAATTCCACAAACAGGGTATGGAGCCTGAAACTGGCGCCAGTGTCAGCCAAGCTATATCCCGCGCCCTGTCTCTGGCAGACAGTGCCGATGTTATCTGCGTTACCGGCTCGCTCTTTGTCGTGGCAGAGGCATTAGCCTACTTCTCAGAAAGCTGAGCTTCCAGAGGAGAAACGAGGGCTTCCTTGGGCAACATGTTGCGAAGGATTTGCTGAACCGCCATGATGTGGCTACATATTGCCCATTGTGAAAAGAAGTGGCAACTACAATGCCATTTCCCGTCCGCATAGCTCAGCTTATGGTTATCATTCTCCCCACGGAAAGTAGCGGTTAACTCTGAGAAAGTGATACGACCCGGTTCCTGAGCATATCTTTTGGCTTTTTCGATCTTCCCGATCAGGCTTGACCGCATCTTACTTCCTGACTTCATCAGTTTACCACAGAAAACAGAGAGAATCCAGCGTCGGCAGCCAGGTGCAATTATGGTATCATACTACTGGGTTTGGTAAAGATACGATGACCCGGGAGCCACAACTTAAACTTCTCATCAGCCACGATGAAATAGCTAAAGCTGTCAAAAGGCTAGCTCGTGAAATCCAGAAGGATTATCAAACTAAGAAACCTGTGCTGATAGGCATCCTCAAAGGGTCATTTGTGTTCCTCGCTGACCTGATTCGGCAGCTTGATCTACCTCTGGAAGTTGACTTTGTCCAGCTCTCGAGCTATGGCTCTGCCAAAGACAGCTCGGGCAAGGTGCGCGTAATTAAAGCACTTAAGACGCCTATAAGGGGACGAGATGTTTTAGTGGTTGAAGATATCGTAGACACTGGGATTACCACCTCTTTTTTGCTCGATTACCTAAGGAACAAAAGGCCGGCGTCGTTAAAGCTCTGCACACTTGCTGACAAGCCTGCCCGACACAAAGTTCCTGTATCCGTTGACTATCTGGGCTTCACCGTGCCGAATAAATTCATCGTGGGATACGGATTGGACCTCGACCAGAAATTCCGCAACTTGCCCGATATTTACACCATAGAGGATTAATGCAGTTAACGCTAGGACTTCTCGCCATCCTGTTTCCTTTGGCGACAGGAGGCTAGAGAGAAATAGGTCAACCCCATATCAATCCTATCCTTTGAGGAAGAGGAGTTTAATATGAAATTGTCTGAGAGGATTAGAAGATGAATCTAAAAGAGCTTGTTTCGGTAGCGAGAGGAGACACTGAAGCTGATCTACTCTTTAAGAATGCTCAAGTGGTGAATACACTGACAGGCGAAATAGAGCCAGCTAACGTCGCCATCTACAGCGATAGGATCGCCGGCGTCGGGGATTACGAGAAAGCCAAAGAAACTATAGACTTACAAGGACAGTTCTTGGCTCCTGGACTTATCAATGGACATACACATATTGAAAGCTCCATGCTCCATCCAGCTAGATATGCCCAAGCAGTTGTGCCCAGAGGCACTTTGACAGTGGTCACTGATCTCCACGAGATTGCCAACGTCTGTGGACCTAGAGGCATAAAATTCGTCCTCACCTGGGCAAAAAAGCTTCCACTGGACATGTTCTTCATGGCTCCATCTTGTGTACCGGCAAGTCGGTTGGAGACATCAGGCGCTCGCATCACTTCCAGCGAAATAAAGAGGCTCCTGGCTCATCCCAGGGTAATCGGTTTGGGTGAGGTGATGAATTTCCCCGGTGTGGTCACAGGAGATGAAGAGGTCTTGAAGAAGATAGAGGCCTCTCAAGGTAGGGTAATTGACGGACATGCTCCGGGGCTGTCCGGCAAGGAACTGAATGCCTATCTCTCGGCAGGTATTCTTTCTGACCACGAATCCACCACGTTGAATGAAGGAGCCGAAAAGCTGCGTCGGGGTATGTATCTGATGATTCGAGAGGGCTCGTCTGAGAAGAATCTGGATGCTCTTCTGCCTCTGGTTACCGACAAAACTTACAAAAGATGCTTCTTTGTGGCGGACGATCGCAGTTGCTCTGATTTGCTTCGCGAAGGCGATATTGACGCAATAGTCCGCAAGGCTATCGAGAAAGGGCTGGACCCTGTCAGGGCAATTCAGATGGCAACAATCAACCCTGCCGAATATTTTAGGCTCCGCGACCGTGGGGCTATGGCTCCAGGCTATGCTGCCGACCTTATCACCATCACGGACCTAGCCAAATTCGAAATAGATATGGTGTTCCACAAGGGGAGGCTGGTAGCTAGGCAGGGTAAGCCCTTATTCCCCCCACCACCCGTCACTCTAGAACTGAAGGACACAGTGCGGGTTAAATCCATCACGGCAAGGTCACTGAGAATAGCTGCTGCTAACGAGACCTACCCGGTTATCGAAATCGTTCGTGGACAGATAGTGACCAAAAAGACAATGGAAAAGGTAAAAGTTGATTATGATGGCACGGCTATGCCCGATGTGGAAAGGGATATCCTGAAGCTGGTAGTCGTGGAAAGGCACAGGGCTAGCGGCAATATCGGAGTAGGCTTAGTCAAGGGATTTGGCTTGAAAAAGGGAGCATTAGCCTCGTCAGTGGCTCACGACTCTCACAATATAATAGCAGTAGGCGCCGATGACCTCGACATCCTCAAGGCAATTGAAGAAATTAATAGGCTACAAGGCGGGCTGGTTGTTTGCGCCAACCTGGAAATCCTCGCTTCCCTACCCTTGCCCATCGCTGGCTTGCTTTCCCCAGAGCCGCTGGATGTAGTCGTATTCCAGTATGAAACAGTAGAGAAGGCTGCGGCTAGTCTGGGCAACTTGCCCCCGTCTCCATTCGCTATCCTTTCCTTCCTCGCCTTGCCTGTGATTCCCGAACTCAGGCTGACGGACCTAGGCCTGGTGGACGTCAAGAATTCATACTGATTAGGTAAAAAGGACAGGAAAGTTTTACTTCTGCCGTGTGGTCCATAGTGGGGTAGCATCGAAAGCCTCACCTCTGAGTTTGGCTGCTAAGATTTTCTCCAGTTCCTCTATAGGCACCCGGATTTGCGCCAGGCTGTCCCTTTCCCGAATGGTAACCTGCTTATCCTCTAAGGACTCAAAATCTATAGTAACGCAGAAGGGGGTGCCTATTTCGTCCTGTCGGCGATACCTCCGCCCTATGCTTTGAGAATCATCATATTCAGCGACGAAATGCTGGCATAACTTCTTATAAACCTCTTTAGCCAGCGGGGTCAATTTCTCGTTCCGGCTCAAAGGCAAGACAGCTACTTTGATGGGAGCTATCGAGGGATGTAAATGGAGGACTGTCCTCTTTTCCCCTTCGACCTGTTCTTCATCGTAGGCATCAATGAGAAAAGCCAACACAGAGCGGTCAACGCCCGCGGAAGGCTCAATAACATAGGGAACGTATCTTTCGCTAGTCTCGGCATCATAATAACTGAGATCCTTGCCACTACATTTGGCATGCTGCGTGAGGTCGAAATTGCCTCTGTTGGCAATGCCTTCCAGTTCCGACCAACCCATTGGGAACAGATACTCGATGTCGTAACAATCTTTGGCATAGTGGGCAAGCTCTTCCTTGCCATGGCGACGCAGGCGGAGGTTTTCTTTCCTGATGCCCAGCTTGATATACCAGTTGAAACGCTCTTTAACCCAATAATCGAGCCACTGCTCATCAGTGCCAGGTTTAACGAAGTACTCCAGCTCCATATGCTCAAACTCTCTGGTTCTAAAAATAAAATTGCCTGTAGTGATTTCGTTGCGGAAGGACTTGCCTATCTGCGCAATGCCCAAAGGCAATCTTTTCCGGGAAGTGGCGATGACATTCTCGAAGTTAACGAAGATACCCTGTGCCGTTTCGGGGCGTAAATAGACTATGCTCGCCTCCTCCTCTACAGGACCCATAAAGGTCTTAAACATCAAGTTAAACATACGAGGCTCAGTCAGTTCACCGCCGCATTCAAGACAACTCTTGCCATCTACTTGGTCTGCTCGCCACCTCAGATGACATGATTTACATTCCACGAGAGGGTCTACAAAGCTGTCAACATGACCACTAGCTTTCCAAACCCCCGGATGCATCATAATAGATGTCTCAATACCGACCACATCATCCCTTTCATGGACTATCGCCTTCCACCATGCCTCTCGGACATTGCGTTTAAGCTCCACTCCGATAGGACCATAATCCCAGCAGCTTGCCAGACCACCGTATATTTCGCTGCTGGGGAAAATAATACCCCTCCGCTTACACAGGGAAACAATCTTGTCCATGTCAACTTTAGTCGGCATCTTCTCTAGGTCTCCTCCTTCGAAAAATCATGCTATACTCATTTCTTTGCCTTCGTAGTCTTCAAGGCTGCGAAACTCAGATTGTCTTCCTTGAGGCTAACGGTTATTGTATCTCCCTCTTTAAACTCGCCTTGCAATATCTTCGCTGAGAGTGGATTTTCCAGATACCTTTGAATAGCTCGGCGTAGGGGACGAGCACCATATACAGGGTCATAGCCCTTCTGGACCAGCCAAGCTTTGGCTTCCTCATCCACTTCAAGCTTGATTTTACGCTCGGCAAGCCGTTTTTCTACCTCACGGATAAGCAGCTCCACGATGCTCTTCAAATGCTGCTCAGTCAAGGGGTGGAAGATAATGACATCGTCTATTCTGTTGAGTAGCTCAGGACGAAAAGTTCGCTTCAGTGCCGTTTCAATAGCGGTCCGCATTCTCTGTTCGTCGCTTTGTTCCTTTCGCGGAAAGCCTAACCCTCCACGCTGGTACTCTTCAGTGCCCAGGTTGCTGGTCATGATGACCACCGTGTTCTTGAAATCCACAGTGCGACCATGCCCATCAGTGAGCCTGCCATCCTCCAGTAACTGTAACAGTATGTTGAATACGTCCGGGTGGGCTTTTTCTACCTCGTCGAAGAGGATGACCCGATAGGGACGACGACGCACAGCCTCAGTCAATTGCCCTCCTTCCTCATAGCCCACATATCCCGGCGGCGCCCCGATAAGGCGAGACACGGTATGCTTCTCCATATACTCGGACATATCTAACCTGACCATGGCTTCTTCGTCATCGAACAGAAACTCGGCTAAAGCGCGAGCCAGCTCGGTTTTCCCCACGCCGGTAGGACCCAAAAAGATGAAGCTGCCGATGGGACGTTTGGTGTCCTTGAGTCCGGCTCGGCTTCGCCGGATAGCTTCGGAGACAGCAGCCACTGCTTCTTCCTGGTTCACTATCCTTTCGTGTAGCCTCTCCTCCATATGAACCAGCTTCTCACTTTCGGTTTCCATCATTCGGGAAACAGGTATGCCCGTCCACTGAGCTACCAGCTCAGCAATATCTTCCTCGTCCACAACAGTATCAATTTTCTTCTCCTGCTGCCATTTTAGTTTGGCTTGGTTGTACTCCTCTTCCAGTCGCAACCTTTGCGCTCTCAATTCGGCAGCTTTCTGGTAGTCTTGCCGTTCCGCAGCAGCGTCTTCTTCGTCACGCAAGCTTTTTATTTTGCGGTCTAGGGTTTTCACTTCCTCAGGAGCGCTTTCTATATCAATGCGTAACTTGCTGGCAGCTTCATCAATCAAATCAATTGCCTTGTCAGGCAAAAATCTATCGGATATATATCTCTGGCTCAGCTTGGCAGCGGCCACCAGGGCAGAATCATCAATCTTTATCTTGTGGTGCTTCTCATAACGAGGACGAAGTCCGCGCAGCATCTCTATAGTGGCTTCTACACTGGGTTCCTCAATATATACAGGCTGGAAACGTCTTTCCAGCGCCTTATCTTTCTCAACGTGCTTGCGATATTCGTCGAGCGTAGTAGCGCCGATACACTGTATTTCACCACGAGCCAATACTGGCTTTAGCATGTTACTGGCATCAATTGCTCCCTCGGCACCCCCCGCCCCCACTACAGTGTGAAGCTCATCAATAAACAGAATGACCTCACCAGTTGCCTGCCTGACTTCGTCCAGCACTGCCTTCAACCTTTCCTCAAACTCCCCGCGGAATTTGCTACCAGCAACCAACGCTCCCATATCCAGAGCCACCACCTTTTTCCCTTTCAAAGAATCAGGAACATCTTCAGCCACGATTTTCTGAGCCAATCCCTCGGCAATAGCCGTTTTGCCCACACCAGCCTCGCCAATAATGACAGGATTGTTCTTGGTCCGCCGCGACAATATCTGTATCACGCGTCTAATTTCTTTTTCCCGCCCGATAACCGGGTCAAGCTTGCCCTGACGAGCTAGTTCTGTAAGGTCGTGACCATATTTTTCCAAGGAGCGATATTTGCTCTCCGCCTGGCGGTCGGTGACCCGATGACCACCGCGGATTTTTTGCAAAGCCCGGTAAATTTTTTCCTGATTAACGCCTGCTTCGGCTAAGATGGCTGCGGCTTCACCTCTGGTTTCTCCAGCAATAGCAATAAGCAAATGCTCAGTGCTGACAAATTCGTCTTTGAGCCTGTCAGCCTCCCGGTTGGCATTTTCCAGAAGAGCTTGGATACGTGGAGTGGCGTAGATTTGATGTGTTTCGTAAGCGACTCTGGGAAAACTATCCAGTGTGGCTTTCACCCGCTGCTTTATCACCTCGATATCCACACCAAGCAATTGAAGTATATCTCTGGTTATCCCTCCTTCCTGCTCCAGTAAAGCCAACAGGACATGCTCTACATCCCATTGATTATGGTGATAACGGCGAACAAATTCCTGCGAGGCTGCTAAAACCTCTTGTGCTTGCTCAGTAAATCTTTCTGGTCTCAACTTTCTATACCTCCTTCCATTCTGCCTCCTCGATTATATCTCCAATTAACTCTACCATTCCGCCTTCGGCAATTTTCTTGAGTTTCTTCTCCATCTCTTCAAGTTGCTGTTGCATCTCCTGTACCCTTTGCATCAACCTCAACGCCACCTCTACCCCGGCTAAATTAACGCCGCAATCACTCATGAGAGCCTTAATATACCGCAAGCGTTCAATATCCTGCTCTGAATAAAGTCGGATATTGCCACTGGAACGTTCCGGGCGAATTAACCCCAACCGTTCATAATAGCGCAACGTGTGGGCTTGTAAGCCGACCATCCTGGCAGCTACGCTTATGACATATCTTGGTTTAGAGTCCCAGTCCATCATTGTGACACCTTACTCTATGTACGTCGCAAAGACTGCAATCTCTCAAATAGCTTCTTCTCCTCCTCAGTTAAATTGGTGGGCAGCACCACCTTTACCTTTGCGTACATATTACCATAACCTGAATTGTCTAACCTGGGCATACCCTTGCCTGTCAGGCGGAAAACCTTGCCGTTCTGAGTTTCTGGCGGTATTTTAAGAGACAGAGTACCATTTAAAGTGGGTACCTTGACCTCGCCACCTAAAATGGCAGTGGTTAGTGGTACCGGAACCTCGGTATATAGGTCATCTCCTTTGCGCTCAAATAATTGGTGAGGCAGGACTTTTACAACCAGGTAGAGGTCGCTCTTAGTGCCACCAGTACGTCCAGGTCCACCTTCTCTAGCTATACGAATTTTTGACCCATCCTTAACCCCGGCCGGAATTTTGACCTCCAGTCGCTTGGTGATAATTTTCCCACCAGCACCATTGCACATGGTACAAACTCGACTACCCACTTTGCCTGTGCCGCCGCAAGCAGTACAAGGTTCTTCTGTCTGAAGCTGTATGATGCGTGTAGAACCTCGGTAGGTTTCCTCAAGACTCACCTCGATGGGAAATTCTAGGGCCTGACCACGCGGCGGTCCTCTCCTGAAATCCATAACAGAGTCGCCAAACAATCTGTTTAAGATGTCATCAAGACTGCCTAAGTCACTGTACTGGAAGATAGTGTCACCCTGACTGAAATCCCAGCGAACTCCGCTCTGTCCCCCAGCTTTAGCAAATTGCTCTGCATATTCCCACTGCTCGCCAAACTGGTCATATTTCTTCCGCTTCTCAGGGTCGGACAGGACCTCATAAGCCTGGTTTATTTCTTTAAATTTAGCCTCAGCCGATTTATCACCAGGGTTGAGGTCAGGATGGTATTTACGTGCCAGACGGCGGTAGGCTTGCTTGATTTCCTTCTCGGAAGCATCCCTACTTACCCCCAGAATCTCATAGTAGTCTTTGCCGGGCATCCCTTTTTCTCCGCAGATTTTCAAGTGAATTATAGAATTCTTTAAAAATTTTATCAAGTCTTTTTAAAATAAATGCCCAAGAAACTTGACAAAAATGTTTAGCCTTCTTATAATAAGTGCTGAAACTGAGAGTGGGGCTCAATAACGTAACGAAAGGAGGCGAGATAAATGGCTATAGAGAGATGGCAACCTTTCCGTGAACTCGTGAGCCTAAGAGAGGCAATGGACAAGCTGTTCGAGGACAGCTTTGTCCGTCCCTCCCGCTTGTTCGCTACCCTTGGTGAAGAGGTGGTACCAGCCGTAGATGTATACCAGACTCCTGACGAGGTAGTGGTGAAGGCATCTCTGCCGGGGGTGAAAGCTGAAGATGTCAACATTGACATCACTGGCGACACCTTGACCATCAAGGGAGAAACCAAAGCAGAAGAGGAAGTCAAAAGAGAGAACTATATATACCAAGAGAGACGCTATGGTGCTTTCTCCCGCACCGTAGCTCTCCCCACTGGGCTTAAGCTAGACAAGGCTGAAGCCACCATGGCGGATGGCGTTCTCACCCTCACCATACCAAAAGCGGAAGAGGTCAAGCCTAAACAGATTAAAATCAAAACCAGGGAGAAGAAATGACTATTTCCGAGCCCTGCTCTCAGACTTCAATAAGTCAATGAATTGCTTTAAAGTCCGCGCTGTCGCGCCCCAGATGACATGCCCCTCATATTCGTACGCATAGGAGTCTGGCTGAAAATTGGCTTCTTCCATCAAGAATGATAAGGGAACGGCAAAGAGCTCCTTGATTTCTTTGTTATCGAGCTTGAATGGATAAGGATAGGGTATAAAGGCAATAAATGGCGAAATAACGTAATTACTGACAAGGGTTATGTTATCGTCAAATTCTCCCAAAATTTCCACATCCTTAGCTTTCAAACCTATTTCCTCTTCAGTCTCCCTCAAGGCTGTCTGAAGTAAGCTAGAATCAGATGGCTGACGAGTTCCCCCGGGAAAACAGACTTGCCCCTTGTGCAAATCTACTTCCTCGCTCCTTTCAGCGAACAAGATGTGATATTGTCCTCGGTCATAAAAAAGGGGTATTAGTACCGCCGAAGCTTTGAGGTTTTCGCCAGTGATTTTCCTTTTCTTGTGATGACGGAGGATTTTTCGAATCTGCTCTTTTTTCACGGTGTCGTGATTATACCACTTCAGAAAGCACTCCACGGACAAAGGTCGCTAATCAATCTCTATCTCTATTGCAAAAGTTGTCGCTACCACAGGCTAAGGAGTATACTTAAAAGTTATGGCTATAAAACAAGACTATTACGAAGTACTAGGAGTGCCTCGAAATGCCAGTGACGAGGAAATCAAGAAGGCGTTTCGCAGGTTAGCGAAACAGTATCATCCTGACCGCAACAAAGAACTGGGAGCCGAGGAGAAGTTCAAGGAAATAAACGAAGCTTACCAGGTTCTCTCTGACCCTGAGAAAAGGCGTAAGTATGACCGCTACGGTCGGGTAGATGTTGAAGAAAGCTTTTCTGGTTTTGGTGGGCTGGGAGACCTTTTTGAATATTTCTTCGGCGATTTTGGCACTCCTTTTACCAAGACAGCTCAGCGTGTCCCCCAAAAAGGGGAGAGTTTACAAAGTCACCTCACTCTTTCTTTTAAGGAGGCAGTGTTCGGCTGCAATAAGGAGGTTGAAATACACCGCATTGAATTTTGTCCATCCTGCCATGGCATTGGTTGCCAGCCGGGGATGAATCCCGAGACATGCCCGGAGTGTCGTGGCACGGGGCAGGTTAAGCGAATCATGCAAAGTATTTTCGGTCGTTACACCAGCACTACCACTTGCCCTCGTTGTAAAGGTGAAGGCGTGGTAATAACCCGTCCTTGCTCCCAATGCCAAGGAAAGGGGAGAGTAAAGGTCAGACGCAAAATAAAGGTTACTATTCCAGCAGGTGTAGATGATGGCTACCAACTCCGCGTGGATGGAGAAGGATGTGCCGGCTTATACGGAGGACCCCCCGGTGACCTCTATGTCACCTTATCGGTGAAGCCACATCACTTCTTCCACAGGGATGGCAATGATATTCTCTACGAGTTACCGATCAATTTCGCCCAGGCTGCCTTGGGTGATGAGGTGAGAGTGCCGTCTTTAGATGGAAAAGTAGAACTAAAAATACCACCTGGTACCCAAAGTGGAAGAGTCTTTCGCTGTAAAGGCAAAGGAATTCCTTATGTTGACGGCAGGGGCAGAGGTGACCTGCTGGTCAAAGTAAGCGTTATAACCCCTGAACACCTCGATAAAAATCAGCGCCGTCTGTTTGAAGAATTGGCTAACGTGCTACCTCGAACCGAACCGCCTTTGGAAATCTAAGCTACAGGCAGCGAATAGTTAGCTGCTAGCCTCTTGAACTTAAATAGTGCTCGGGTTACAGGCAAATCCTCAAAAAGAATGCTATAGATAAGATTGATAATGGGTAATTTAAGTTTTTGTTTTTTGGCTAAAAGACGAGCTGCAGCAGTGGTGGCAATCCCTTCGGCGACATGCGGCATAGAAGCCAATATTTTCGATAGAGGCCGGCCCTTAGCCAGCTCATAGCCAACATAGTGATTACGGCTCAGGGTACTGGAGCAAGTAGTTATCAGGTCACCCAAACCAGCTAGACCATAGAAAGTGCCCGCCTTTGCTCCCAAGGCAACTCCTAAGGAAACAACCTCAGCCCATCCCCAAGCGATAAAGGCACCCTTAGCATTGTCACCCAAACCTAACCCATCTATCATCCCCGCACCCAAAGCGATAATGTTTTTCAAAGCTCCGCTTAATTCAACTCCGATAATGTCGTCATCAAGGAAGGTCATGAACTGGGGAGATTCCATTAATTTTCTCGCCTCTTCCGCCACAGCCATATTCTGAGCAGCAATAACTGAGGCAGCAGGAAGACCTTGGGCAATTTCTGCAGCCAGGTTAGGACCAGACAGAACACAGATTTGTCTCCTTAAAGATGGTTTGACTTCCTCTGCCAGCACCTGTGACATCCTTTTACCGCTGCTTTGTTCCAAGCCTTTGGCAGCGCTCATTAACAACATAGAATCGGTAAGGTAATCCCTGGCTTGACTGATATTCTCTCGCAACTTTTGAGAGGGGACTGCCCAGATCGCCAAGTCAGCCCCGTTTAAAGCTTCTCTGATGTCACTAGTTGAGAAATAGCTACGCTGTCCCAGATTTAATTCTTCAGCCTCGTCTTTACTTCGTGTCCATAGGCTTACTGTTATTCCTTTATCACCTAGCAAAGCACCTAAGGTGTTGCCCCAGGAGGTATTGCCTATGATGGTAACTTTGGGCATAGACCTTACGCTTTTCACCACAATCGGCGCTCCGTGCCTTGTCTTAAGCGTTTGATATTGTCCCGATGCTGATAGACAATCAAGGCGACAACCACTAAGCCATAAATCAGATAAATAGGCGGAAGCAAATTGTGGACAATAGTTAGAGGTAGCATCAAACACCAAGCTGCAAAGGAGCCAAGAATAGAACCAAGGGACATGTACCGACTACGTAAGGCTGCTATAGCCACAATCTCAGCTCCGAATATGCCAGCCGGAGGAAAAATTGCGAATATCGTGCCAAAATAGGCGGTTACCCCTCTGCCCCCTCTAAACTTAGCGAATATTGGCCAATTATGCCCAACCACTGCAGCAAAGCCGGCAGCCACCTGGGCTATATGTTGCCAGTAAATAGACAAACTACCAATAGCTAAAACTCCATTGCCAACATCTACGATTACCGTCGCCAGCAAGACCGCCACTGCACCTTTTGCTACATCAAGCACCAAGGTCAAAAGACCTAACTTTGTTCCCACCGTTCTCATAACGTTAGTAGCGCCAGTCCGTCCACTTCCATATTGTCTGACATCAATGCCTTTCTTTAGCTTGCCTATGATTAAGCCAAACGGGATGGAACCCAGTAGATAAGCAATAGCTACTACAGCAATAAGCTCAGCTATTATCATGCTTTAGCCCCATTTTCCTGTCGCTTTTGTGGGCGGCTTTAGTGAAGATTAGCTTCAAAGGAACACCACGAAAACCGAAGTTTTGACGGAGTTTATTTTCCAAGTAGCGTTGATAAGAACTACGGACTAGCTCAGGGTCATTGACTTCAAGAACAAAGGTGGCTGGCTGAGATTCGTGCTGATAAGCTCGCTTTATGCGTAGCCGTCTGTAACCCACAAGGGGCGGAGGATAACTACTTAGGGCTTCTTTGACCGACCCATCAACTTCTGATTGTGGCACTTGTTTTTGTCTTTCCTGCCAAACTTCCCAGGCACGGGGCAGGATCTTATCTACTCCTTGTCCAAGCTTGGCGGAAATATACATAGTTGGTATGTAAGGCACAAATCTCAGTCTTTGCTCCACGCTTTGTCTAAATTCCTGCCTTTGCCCCTGGGGAATGAGATCCCATTTGTTAACCAGTAGCATTATACCTTTTCCTACCTCAATAATGTAGCCCGCTATATGCAAGTCCTGAGCTGTGATGAATTCACTAGCATCTATTAGCAACAGGGCAACATCGCAGCGGTTGATAGCTTGGATAGCTCGAATCAAACTGTAGTAATCTACTCCAGCGGCAACTCGTCCGCGTCGCCTAATCCCAGCAGTATCAATAAGCAGAATTTCTTTATCATCCCACCACATTACGGCGTCGAGCGAATCCCGAGTTGTGCCTGGCGACTCGTCTACAATAGCTCTTTCATGCCCCAGCAAAGCATTCAGCAAGGTTGATTTGCCAACGTTGGGTCGTCCGACGATGGCTATTTTAGCTTGCGTTGTCTGGACAACAACCGCAGGTTGAGGAGGTAGAAAAGACAATATGACATCCTTCAACTCAGCTATACCTCGATTGTGATAAGCACTAATAGGTATTGGCTCACCGATGACCAAACGATAGAAGTCAGCCACATCATTTGTTTGCTCAGAAGAGTCCACTTTATTCACTGCCAGTACGACAAGTTTGTTACTAGTTCGTAGCACGTGGGCAATCGCTTCATCAGCAGCAAGTACTCCATCTTTAGCATCCACCACAAAAACGACGACATCAGCCTGGGCAATAGCTGCTTCAACTTGCTGTTTAACCTTTTGCTCCAAAGACGATTCTGGCTTAGCTTGCCAACCGCCTGTGTCCACTATGGTTAGCTCGCGCCCTTGCCAGGACACAGAAGCAAAGACGCGGTCTCTGGTGGTACCTGGCAGATCAGCAACCACAGCTATTCGCCGTTCTGCCAAGCGATTAAGCAATGTTGACTTGCCTACGTTGGTTCTGCCAACAATCGCCACAATCGGTCTGCTCATCTGCGTGATACCTCGGAGGCGGATAGCAGGTTCACCAGGAGCGCCTTTTGCAGATGAAGTCTGTTTTCTGCCTGGTCAAACACTATTGACCGCGGGTCATCTAAAAGGCCCGGGGAAATTTCCTCGCCATGATGAGCAGGCAGGGGATGCATAAACAAAGCGTCCTTTCTAGCCAGGCTTAGTAATTTCTCGTTCACTTGGTATCCCGAAAAGGCGCCTCGGCGTTTCTCAGACTCAGCTTCCTGCCCCATGCTCACCCAGACATCAGTATAAACTACCTCAGCCTCTTTAGCTGCTTCGTAAGGGTCGTGGGTCAACAGAATCTGACTACCACTAGCGGTCGCGAATTTCCTCGCCGGACTTAGTATCTGCTCCTTAATCTCATAGCCAGGAGGAGAAGCAAAGCGGAAATTGATGCCCACCAAGCAGGCGCAGAGAAATAAGCTATTGGCAACATTGTTGCTATCACCAATAAATGCCAGCGTCAAGCCGGAAAGCTTCCCCTTCTTTTCGTAGATGGTAAGAAGATCAGAAAGAGCCTGGCAGGGATGTTCTAGGTCAGAAAGGGCATTAATCACGGGCACAGAGGCATGTTGGGCGAGAATCTCCAGAGTACCCTGCGAAAATGTACGAGCCGCAATACCGTCAACATAGCGGCTAAGAACCCGAGCCACGTCAGACACTGCCTCGCGCTTACCCAAACCCACTTCCTCTGGAGATAGATATATGCAATGCCCCCCTAGTTGATATATAGCCAAATCGAAGCTGACTCTGGTTCGCAAGGAAGGCTTCTCGAAGAGAAGAGCTAAGGTTTTGCCCGCCAGTATGGATGATGTCCCCCCTCGCTTCGTGCGCTGAGCTTGTTTTATGAGGTCTTCAACCTCCTTGCGAGTCAGGTCCGATATTGAAAGTAAGTCCTTTTTCATAATTCACTTGCCTTGATACTACTTTAGGCTATCTCGTTTGTCAATCGGCATAACACTAGTTTTTGTACTAAATCTCGAAGTTCATTACCAAATGGCAAATAGTTTGAACTGTATTATAATAGGCGAGGCGACCAACGAGCTATCATGGAATTGAACTTGCGGCAGGGTGAGAATATGGAAACCAATGTGAGATGTTACTCCGGCTACATCTATGCTCAAGAACCACGGGTGTTCACTTGGCAAGGAAAGGAAATAAAAATAAAGTCACTGAAACAGGTTCAGCAAGAGCCAGGCAAAAGGTTGTTCAAAGTTATCGCTGAGGATGGTAAACTATTTGAATTATGTTACAATGAAGCAGCTGACCGGTGGTCGGTTGTTGAATTACTAAGGAGTGAAAAGCATGAAAGAGATCTTTGAGATTCTGGAGCAGAATGGTCGGGCAACTCCCGAACGGATTGCCACTATGGTAGACAAACCTGTTCGTGAGGTCGAGAAAATAATTAAGCAAGCTGAGAAAGACGGAACAATCCTGAAATATAAAGCCGTAATAGACTGGTCTAAACTAGGCGAAGAAGATGTCTGGGCTTTAATTGAAGTCAGAGTAGCACCGCAACGTGGTGTGGGTTTCGATGCCATTGCTGAGCGCATCTATCAATTTCCGGAAGTATATTCTGCTTATCTCGTGTCCGGCACGTACGACTTGGCTATACTAGTAAGAGGTAAGAATATGCAGGAAATATCCACGTTCGTCGCCGAGAAACTGTCTCCCTTGGAGCAAGTGCAAAGTACAGTCACCCATTTTCTAATGAAACGCTATAAGGAGAACGGGGAAATCCTCAAAGTTGTCAAGGAAACAAATAGACGCCTACCCATAACGCCGTGACATGCCGCGCACAAAGCTGACATTAAGCAAAACTCGAGATAACTTGATTTCACAGAAGGTGGCTACGCTGCCACCTTCGGGGATCAGGAAGTTTTTCGACCTACTTTCTTCTGTGAAAGACGTCATCTCGCTTAGTATTGGCGAGCCTGATTTCGTCACCCCCTGGCATATCAGGGAATCTGGCATATATTCTCTGGAAAAGGGCTACACCATGTACACTTCGAACTCTGGCATGCCTGAACTACGCCAAGAATTAGCCTACTACTTGGAGAATCATTACGGGATAAGCTACAACCCCGAGTATGAAATTCTCATTACGACAGGAAGCAGTGAAGCATTAGATCTTGCTCTGAGAGCAATTATCAATCCCGGGGACGAGGTCATAATTCCCAACCCTTGCTATGTGGCTTATCCTGCCGATGTTATTCTGGCTGGAGGCGTTCCCATCCTGATTCCCACGAATGAAGGAAACAACTTCGTCGTCAAGGCAAACGATATTGAACCTCGAATCACAAAGCATACAAAGGCTATTTTGGTAGGTTACCCGGCAAACCCTACAGGCGCGGTCATATCCAAGAAAGAGGCAGAGGCAATTGCCGAGGTAGCTAAAAAATATGATTTACTGGTAATATCTGATGAGATATATGCTCGTCTGGTCTACGGAGTAGAACATGTTTGTTTCCCTAGCCTTCCCGGAATGAAGGAGCGCACCATCCTGATCAGTGGGTTTTCCAAAGCCCATGCCATGACTGGCTGGCGTATTGGCTATGTGGCAGCCGAGCGGTATCTAATACAAGCCCTGACCAAAATACATCAATATACTATGCTTTGTGCCCCTACAATGGCGCAAATGGCAGCCATCGAAGCCCTCAGAAACGGTGAAGCTGAAGTCGAAAAGATGGTTCAAGAATACAACCGACGCCGTCGCATCATGGTCAAAAGATTGAACGAAATCGGCTTACCATGTTTTGAACCCAAGGGGGCTTTCTATGCCTTCCCTTCTATAAAAGCTACTGGAATGAATTCAGAGGAATTTGCCGAGAAGCTGCTCTTAGAAGAAAGAGTTGCTGTAGTCCCAGGTACTGCTTTCGGTCCATACGGTGAAGGCTTTGTTCGCTGCTGTTATGCTACATCGTTATCCAACATCGAAGAGGCTCTGAAAAGAATAGACAGGTTTGTTAGACAGCATAGGCTAATCACAACGCAAGGGGTAAATTAAAACAAGTTCTAGTTTTGCCTACTATTTCACAAAGATACACTAATGTATCCGTACTTGGATGGCTTCAAGTATGGGACTTTTATAATAAAGACTTTATGTGAATCCCCCAGGAGGTGAATTAGTTATGGATGGACAGAAAGAAAAGAAGGTGATAAACCGTCTTCAATCAATGTACCCGCTCAGGAATAAAGTAAATGAGACATACCTAAAAAGTATTGAAGCTATAAAAGCAGGCAAGCCTGCTGTTTGGGCTATGCTCAACTTCTATTATGGTGACCCAATTCTGAAAGCCATGGATATAGAAGTGGTCTATCCTGAGAACTATGGTGCTCTTGCCGCAGCTGTAGGTGTCGCCCAGCAATACCTAGATCGAGCTATTGCTGAGGGTTTTCCTACTCATCTTTGCGGCTATAGCCTGACCACCATAGGCTACACGGCTAGGATGATGAAGGATTTGAAATGGCAAATACCGCCGGAAGCACCCGTTGGGGGAATGCCCAAGCCACTATTTTTGCTGTCCTCGGCAGCTATATGTGATGCAAGATACAAGTGGTTCCAAGCATTGGGGCGCTATATGGATGTTCCGGTCTGGCCATTAGAAGCTCCCATCCCCGGCATCAAAGAATTTTCAATTGGGGGCTATTATGAAAGGATGGTGGAGCTGGGAGTAAAGCACCTGAGGGACTTTGTGGCTTTTGTCGAAAAGATGGTGGGCAGGAAGATGGATTGGGACAAGCTGAACAAAATGGCGAATCTCATGATAGAGATCAATCGCGTTTGGCACGAGATCAACGAACTGCGTAAAGTAAAGCCATGCCCTATGCACAGCCGAGACTTCTGGAGTGCCATGCCTGCCGCTTTGTTCTTAGCTGGCGACCTTGAGGACTCACTGAAGCTCTACCAGAATATGTATCAGGAGGTAAAAGAGAGGGTCAACAGCCATATGGGTGCCATCCCCAATGAGAAATACCGTTTGGTGTTTGCCGAGCTTCCTCCTTGGCACAGCCTGGGCTTTTTCGACAAACTGGCAGAGAGGGGATGGAATTTCGTCATGGAGAGCTTTGGTTATCATCCGCCCATACCCCTGGATCTCAGTAAGGTCAGTGACCCTCTTGAGCGCATTACCAGATTCAGTCTCCAATTCCTTGTTGGCTACTACGAGGATGCCCGAAAACACAACGCGATTGGCGGCACCTCTGCTTATCCTTACCTGAAGTTTGCTAAGGAATGGAGATGCGATGGAGCACTCCTTCATCCCCTCATCAGTTGCCGCAGTGCCTCGACACACCTTCCCTATGTTTCAAACATGCTCATGGAGAAGCTCAGGGTCCCCTCCTTAACCATAGAAGGTGATATCGTAGATCTTCGCTTGTTTAACCCGGAAGATGCCCTAGCTAAGGCAGAGCCATTCGAGGAAATCTTGGAACACTATAGAAAGGTCAGAAGACTGGAAGGGTTTGACTGGTGATACACTTGGGTTTCAACTGACATTTCAACCGACAAGGAGGCGCACAGATGCCAGACAAAACGAAAGGTCTCAAGAAAGCTCGAGAAATTTATTTGAATCGTTCGCAGAGAGTCAGAGAGCTCAAGGCGGCGGGGAAAAGGATAATAGGCTATCCCTGTGTCTATGTGCCGCTGGAGATGCTCACCGCTCTTGACCTCATTCCCTACCGAACGTGCGGCAACATCAGGGAACCCGTCACCGAAGCGGATAAGGCGTTGCCTAGCTCATTTTGCCCTCTCATGCGCACCTGTCTCGATTGTGCTCTGAAAGGCAAAAACGATTTTTTGGATGGTATGGCAACGATTCACTCCAGCGACCCTCAGGAAAAGACTTCTCGTGTCTGGCAATCTTATACTAACTATTCCTACTACCATTTTATAGACATGCCCATCACCGTTCGTCCCGAAGCCCTAGAATACTTCAGAAACCAGCTAAACGATTTCAGAAAGACTCTGGAGGCTTTCACCGGGAAGAAGTTGACCAGAGACAAGCTCGAGGCAGCTATTAAAGCTCACAATGAACAGCGGACCTTAGTGAGAAAATTGTACGAACTAACGAAGCCATCACTACCATTCATCTCGGGAACAGAAATCGTTCAGGTAGTAAAGGCTTTAGAAAGCTTGCCTGTAACTGATGCGAATGACCTTTTAACAGAGGTCATAAGCGAAGTACAAGACCGCACCGATAAACCCCAGAAAAAGCCAGCACGTCTTCTGATATGGAGTAGTACTCTTGATGATGCCGACATCATGCAAGTATTTGAGGCTAAGGCTAATGTGGTGATGAACGAAAGCTGTGGCGGTATTAGAGCTTATAGAGGTATGGTGAAATTGACCGCTGACCCATTGGAGGGGCTTGCCAACTACTATCTCAACGAAATCACCTGCGCCCGCACGTTCAGGCAGGCTACTCTCGGTGAAACCAAAAAAGACTACATTCGAGACCTCCAGAGTCGTTTTGGCTATTTCAAAGGTATCATCCAAGATTGGAAAATCAATGGTGTCATAATGCTGCTTGTTAGATATTGTGACCCGTTTGCCTTTGAAATGCCATCGCTAAAAGATTACTTGGACAGCATTGGTGTCCCCAGCACATATATAGAATATGACTATTCCCTAGGAACCCTAGCCCCATTAAGGATCAGGGTCGAAGCTTTCCTTGAGACGCTGAGTTAACAGTAGTCCGCGAGGAGGCTTACTTGTATTTCGCTGGTGTTGATATAGGCTCAACCATGACCAAGGTTGTGCTCATAGACAAGAGCAACAACTTACTTGCAACCATCAAAGGTCCCACCGGTCCCGAGTATCGCCAACTTGCCAACGAAGTCATGTGGCAGGCGCTTAAGCAAGCGAAGTTACGGATTGAAGATATCTCTTACATTGTAGCTACAGGCTATGGACGGCTCAATGTACCTTTCGCGGACTGCCAGATAACAGAGCTTTCTTGTCATGCCAAAGGCGTGTCCAGTCTTTTTCCCAACGTCAGGACGGCAATTGATATAGGCGGCCAAGATGCTAAGTGCATGAAAATTGACAAAGGCAAACTCGTCAGCTTCGTCATGAACGATAAGTGTGCTGCTGGCACCGGCAGATTTCTTGAGGTGACAGCATCTGCGCTAGACATCCGATTAGAAGACATGGGAGATATTTCCTTAAATGCCACCAAGAAAATCCACATAAGCAACTTATGCACTGTCTTCGCCCAGCAAGAAGTAGTGTGCCTCCTTTCTCGCGGAGAAAAGCTGGAAAACATTCTAGCTGGACTGCACGATGCCTTGGCTAGCCGCGTAGCCACACTGGCACGGCGGCTTAATATAGAGCCTGATGTAGTACTCACCGGTGGCGTGGCTAAGAATACAGGCATGGTCAGGGCAATGAAAGAAAGCTTGGGGTACGAAATCCTTGTTCCAGACGAACCGCTCATCACCGGCGCACTTGGTGCTGCCATCCGGGCAAAGGAAATCTATATGAATGCCATGGCGGTGGGAGAGATGCTGCCTAAAAAGACGCGACGGCTGGAAAAAGCTACCTTCTTCTGTTAGGAGCAACCATGACCTGGGCTATGGGTATTGATATTGGCTCGGCATATAGCAAAGGTGTCATAATCAAAAATTTTGAGTTTGTAGCTTCATATATAGTCATATCGGGAGCCAATTATCGAGCATCTGCCGATACTATAAGGACAGAGTTATTAAGAAAGGCAAACCTTATCCAAAAAGACCTAGCCAATATTGTAGCTACTGGCTGCGGTGCTGATAATGTCTATTTTGCTAGCCAAAAGGCAAGCGACATAGTTTGCACTGCACGGGGCATAAACAATGTGTTTCCACAAGTCAGAACTGTGATTGATGTAGCCAGTCAATCCACTAGAGTAATACGGCTGAACGGAGAAGGAATTGTAACTAACTTTACCGTGAGCGAGAAATGCGCTGCTGGTGGTGGACGTTTTATTGAAGTTATCGCCAACGTCTTGAGGGTAAGTGTGAATGACTTCAGTTCGCTGGCAGCCAAATCGAAAAACCCTATTACGTTTGGTACGGGCTGTGCTGTCTTCGGCGAATCTGAGGCTATTACTAGGATAAGTGAGGGCACATCCAAAGAAGATATTGCTGCCGGTGCTAACAAGGCTCTGGCAAGCAAGATCTCTGCTTTGGTCAAGAAGACTAAGCTAGAGGAGCCCTATGCCATCTGTGGCGGCGGCGCTCTCAACAACACTCTCATCAAAGCTATAGAGGACGAATTGAACACGAAGCTATTAACACCACCACATCCCCAATTTATTACTGCCCTTGGCGCTGCCATAATCGCCGCAACATCAGCCATACCCGAACTCAGCAAAGAAACGCAGAGCTAATATTGTCGTTGGACTAAAACACTCAAGCAAATAGGAAATATTTATCAGACTTGACAAGAACCTAGAACAGCGTATAATATTTTATCTTGGTTGACTTGTTCGCAGGTAACTGACCTGTGACAGCAAAAAGAAGTTTACCAAAGCTGGAGGGCATGAGGGTAGTAATCACAAGCCTTATCGCGGTCATTATAATAGCCTTAGTCTCGTTTCTGCCAGCTTTCGCCCAGGAGAGGGGCACAATCACTATCACCATGACTGGGGTAAGTGAAATTTCCATCACTCTGGATAAAACGGAATGGGCTTTGGGGAACGTAACTCCAAACACTGAATATAAGACAAGTCCGCCGGTAGAATGGTGCACTTTGACGGTACAGGGCAATTGTAAGGTGAACACATATATTGAGGGGGAAGATGCAACATGGATAGCTAATCCCAGCGAATATAGGTGGACATTGAGCAATGATGGTAGTAATGGGGAACATATATATGGATTATGGTTTCGCATATCGCGTGATGCTATGCGAGGACCAAGAGGGGACGGCTATGTTCCTATCAACAAAACACAAAGTGAATTCTGGCCGTATGCAGGAGGGTCACCTCTCGCTCCCAATGCCACCAAGAAATTTGGGCTAGCATTGCTGACCCCCACCCGCTTCTACAGCGGCAGGCAGATGCAAACCCGCATCATCATAAGCGCTGTGGCTGCCTGATGATAGGTTATATCAAGTCAGCTGGGCTCCTGGCTGTTCTATTGTTTGTCTCTTTTCCAACGTTTAGTCTGGCTCAAAGCGTTAACTTCAGCGTTTTCCCCACTGAGGTAAGTATCAGTAACTTGGCTACAGGCGAAGCTGCACAATTTCAGCTGACCATTCATAATAAGGAATTGGCAACTCACAATTTCACTCTTACTACTTTTCAGCCGTCAGAAGCTCAAAGAAGACAGGATATGGGCGAATTTCCCGATGCTAATTGGATAAGCTTCTCCCCTACTAAAATCCAGGTGCCTACCCAGTCCCAAGCCAATGTAACGGTAACACTCGCTGTCCCGCGAGAGAAAAAATGGGCAGACAAAAACTGGGAAATATGGCTGGGAGTCGCCCCCGAATCCATTGACCTGGTGGGGGTAAAGTTTTATGTTCGTCTGCTGGTATCTACAAAGCCTGAAGGCAGAGGCGAATTCATGATAAGACTGTTCATTGCGATTGCCATAACCATAGTACTTCTTAGCTATGGCGTCTATTATTTCACCCACAAAGTCAAGCCCAAATAGCCATTAAGCCCCAACGTAAGTCCAAAGTCATAAATATCCTTTCTCTCCGAGTGTCATAGTACTAAATTCTGGTGCAAAACAGTACTGACAGGTGATTCCTACATGATCGATTAGCTGATATGCTGAAAACGTAGATAGTACAACCGCATAGACAGGGGCGACATGAAAGTAGCTGAACATACGTTGCGAGGTTATGAAACTCAACTAATCAAAAGATTGCGCGCGGGTGATAACGCAGCCAAAGAGGAATTTTATAACCTTTACAGGAACAGGATTTATTTTCTGGTATCAGAGCAAGTAGGACGAAACCATGCCGTAACTGAAGACTTGGTTCAAGAAGTATTTGTTGCTGCCTTGAGTTCACTACACAAATTCCGTGGTGACAGCCAGCTTTACACTTGGCTACGCAGTATCGCACTTCACAAAATAAACGATTATCATCGTCGCCAAGCGCGAGAGCCTCAATGCAAGAAATCGCCCCCTGATTTTAGTAGCGTACAACTAGAACGAGTCTCGGACGACGAACCTGCAACCTATACTGAGATGGAGTCCGAAGAACTTCGCCAGTCAGTTAACCAAGCCTTGGCAAGTTTGCCTCAAGATTATCAAGAAGTTTTAGTGTTAAAATACCTCAAAGGTATGCCCGTGTTAGCCATAAGTCAAGTTATGGGCCGCTCACCAAAGTCAGTCGAGGGATTACTGGCACGAGCCCGGAAGGCTATGAAAGACAACTGGGAAGAGAACAATCACGACGAACTGTAAATTTCAGCCTACACCAGCACAGGTAGAAAAACTAGGACGACAACTAAGACACAATCTTCTTTACTGCCTGGAAAGCATTAACCAAACCATGCCCAACGCCTGATGTTGCCATAGGAGTGCAACTATTTTCAATTGCCCAGCGTACTTCGTCATTGAGCAAGCCATTGCCGTTACTATCTTCAGCAACGCTGAAAACCAAGGCAGCTACTCCCGAGATGTGAGCTGCAGCTGCTGAGGTGCCGGTCTTGTACCCATATTGGTTGTCAGGCAATTCAGAATAGATATTAAAACCGGGGGCAGCTACATCTACCCAATCGCCATAGCTGGATAACAAAGCTAATGAATCATCTGCGTTGGTGCCTGCCACGGCAACACAATTAGCATAATAAGCTGGATAAGAAGGCAACGACTTCCCCTTGTTGCCTGCTGCAGCTATAAGTATAGCTCCCCGGCTCCACGCGTAGTTGACTGCTTTCTGCAGTTCCAGCGACTCTGTCATGGATAAACTCAAGTTTATAATCTTAGCTCCGCGGTCCACCGCCCAAATGATGCCCTTGGCGACTGCCGATGGTTCACACCTTCCGTCATCGTCAGCTACCTTCACGTTCATTAGCCGACATTCCGGAGCTACAGCAACAATAGTACCTGCCATGTGAGTTCCGTGCCCGTACAGGTCGTCGCTGGTGGGACTGTTGCTAAAATTAACTTCTACTACCACTCTATCAGCCAAATCTGGATTGCCTTTATCAATACCAGTATCCAACACAGCCACTACAATAGACTTGTCTCCCGTGGTTATCTGCCAGGCTTTCGTCACCTCTATCTTCTTTATCCCCCATCGCTTACTTAAATAACTATCATCCACAGAATACGTTGTCTTCGGAGAAGAGTTATAACTTGAGGAATCGCTATTGTTCACTTGCGATTCATAGTAGACTGGCACATAGCTATAAGCGGACGCGCTTTCCGTCGGAAATAAGACATCGTACACCATGCCGCCCACGAGTATCACCTCAACCAAAGTAAGAGCTATAGCTAGACGATATTTTAGGTCCTTCATATATATCATATATAACCAACTGCGAAAGCCGATAGAAATCACCTATCGGTACCGTTTCAGTACTGTTTTGCTTAGAATTTAGTAATATGACCTTTCACCTAGGACTCGCGGGCTAGGAATCACGTTCCTGCGTAGCACTGCGTATAGAACCTATGTTCCAGGTGAGGAGAGCAGCGACTGCTTTGAATTTGTCGTTGGTCATTCAGCGCATCGTTAAGTGCGACAGCCGCCTGAAAACAATGGAACTTGTAAGGGAAGAGATACTGGAGGAAGTGTTGCCTGAGGCCAGAACTTGGCTTCAGTGGTTACTGATTGACATATAAGACAAAAGTTTGCTATAATTTTTTAATTAAAGGCTATACACACAGGTAGGCTTTCTGAGTGTCGAGAGCGGGGTCGTCTAGTGTTTTCAGTCAATGGAAAAGTATCATCGGCAGCAGTTCCCCTATCCTCGGAGTATCCAAAATTTCTAAAGCCTTATCTCCACCCTGTAGCCAATATTTGCTGCCATTTGGTTAGGCAATAAATATCTGTAAAGGAGGTGAGAATATCGGGCAAATCAATGTATTCGGCATCTTTACAGAAGATTAATGAATTTAAGTAAAAGGGAGGAGGGAAAATGGCATTAAAAAGATATTGTATTATTGTTTGGTAATTGTCGCGTTGCTGTTGCCCATAGGGGGTCAAGTTGGGGCTGGACAAGGCAACATAACGCTCACGCTAGATTGGATGATGTATGGCGGATACAATCGTACATATGGATATTACGTCCCGACAGGTTACAACTCTAGCGGAGGCCCGGTTCCTCTGCTATTTTCGTTTCATGGTCTGGGCAGCAATGGACAGGCACAAGAGTACTTAACCAGCTTTGCTGAACTTGCCGAACAGGAAGGCTTTATTGCCGTATTTCCGTACGCTACGAATATACCCGGATACCATCCCATCCTGCCAACGTGGCTTCCCAATTACGGCATTCAGTGGAACCTGGATGGACCAGGGTCAATGCAATACTACTACGATGTTGATGACCTGGGATTTGTTTCGGCGTTAGTTGACAAATTTACCGCCGACTACAACATCACCCGTGGTCGCATATACGCAACCGGGATGTCCAACGGCGCCATGTTTTCATACTTCCTAGCCATGAAGCTGCCTGGCGTCTTTGCTGGCATTGCAGCAGTAACCTCTCCAATGACTCTAAATATGTGGGAGTACGATTTCGACACAGATGTTGGCTGTCCGGTAACCGTGATTTTGATACAGGGCACACATGACCCCATCGTTCCTTATAATGGCCTGCCAAACGTAACCGGATCGGTTAACCAGACTATTGACTATTGGAAAGATGCCAATAATATAACGACGGAACCAGTGGAAACGACCTTTGACGGATATCCGAATGACCCGACGAAAGTTTACCGCTATGTTTATGGTGGGGGTGCTGACAATACCGAGGTAATACTGTATAAGGTTGACTTGGGCGGACACACTTGGCCCGGATCATATCAATATGCTCCTGAGGCAGTCATTGGCAAGACCTCTTACGAGATCAACGCTACTGAGAAGATATGGGAACATTTCGAAGCTCATTCATTACCACCGCTACCGCCTGTTCGAAGGTCGCCAAAAGTGGTAACACCGGGAGAAGAATTTGAGGTAAAAATTAGCTTCGCTGCCCCTGAGGGTGCATTCCAGAACATCAACCTCACTGACAGTGCTCCGACGGGCTGGACAGTAAGCGTTAATACTACCTGGCCTGACCCGGATGCAGACACAGCCCAGACTCCAGCGGCTAATCAAGCGCAATATATTTGGAACGGCCCCTACAACAATAACACATGGTTCACAGCAGTTTACAAGGTGAAGGTGCCTGATGACGCTGCACCCGGGAACTACACTTTCAGTGGTTTACTCAGGTACTCCGTTGGCGCAAACAACCAAGAGGCAGCAGTGAGAGGCAACACCCGTGTGAGAGTGGTGGACAGATATACTCTCACTGTCAATAGCGCCGCCGGGGGCAGTGTCACCATGCCAGGCACAGGGAACTTCACTTATCGCGGTGGAAAGGTGGTCTACCTGGCTGCTACACCCAGTTCTGGCTATAAATTCAGCCAATGGTCAGGCGATAATAGCACCGTGCAGATTGTTGGTACGGACCCCAAGTACGCCATCATTACCATGAACGGCAACTACACAATCACCGCCGAATTTGAGAAGATACCACCAACCGTTAGTACAACAACTATCTATTCCGGCGATGTCGGAACTGATTCGGCTAACCTCAAGATGTCATATACCATGGGTGGCTACGGTTCGGTAGATGTCCGCTTCGCATATAAGAAGTCCACTGACACGGAATGGAGTAATACCTCCTGGACATCCAGATCGGCAGCAGGAACATACAACCAAACAGTTACCGGTCTTAGCCCTGCTACAACTTATCAGTATAAGGCGCAACTCAGATACGACAGCATTGTGATTGAGGGGGCTGTGAAGCAGTTCACGACAGCGGCAATACCGGGCGGCGGAGGAGGTGGATGCTTCATTGCCACGGCAGCCTACGGAACCCCCACCGCAGTACAGCTCAACGTGTTGCGAGAGTTCCGAGATGCTGTGTTGCTGAAGAGTGCCCTAGGCTCTCGACTTGTTGACCTCTACTACAAAGCCAGCCCGCCGATTGCGGAATTCATATCACAGCACGACGTCCTGATGACCGTCGTCAGGGAGCTTCTAGTGGAGCCGATTGTGTGGTTGCTTAAAGCTACGAGCGTTATATGGCACAGCTGATGTGCTGTAAATCGCTGGGCTGTTTTGCAAGGCTCACCTAACGATGTGAGGATATAGGAGCGAAGAACAGCCCAGCAGGGATACGGCGTCTGCCGCGCTGAGAGCTGACCGTGCGAAACGCACGGTCAGCTCTTCCATTTCCGCTCTGTGGCTGAAACAGGAGTATAATAACAGGGGGAGGCGAACAAGCGTATGAAAAACAGCGAGGTGGCTAAGGTCTTTCAGGATATCGCCGACCTTCTGGAGCTTAAGGGAGAGAATGTCTTCAAAATCCGCGCCTACCAGAAGGCAGCACGGGCTATCGAGCATTACCCCAGGGAACTGGAAAATATGGTTGAACAAGGGGAGGACTTGCAGATTATTCCCGGCGTGGGGGAAGCAATAGCCAAGAAAGCCACTGAGCTGATCACAACAGGCAAGCTGGGTTATTACGAAAATCTCAAGGCTGAGTTCCCGCCAGGGATAATTAACCTTCTGGCTATACCAGGGGTTGGTCCCAAGACAGCGAACAAACTTTCCAAGGAGCTAGGTATAAGCTCGATAGATGAACTGGAGCGAGCCATTCGCGATGGACGGGTGGCTAAACTCTTTCGCCTGGGGGAGAAGACTGCCGACAACATTTTGCACCAAATTCAGGCTTTGCGCCGCAAAGACCAGCGCATACCGATCGGCGAAGCTTTGCCCGTTGTTGAGGAAATAGTAGCTGCCCTCCGCTCTATTCCCGGCGTGAATAATCTCACCCCCGCAGGTAGCCTGAGGCGCTTTCGAGAAACCTTGGGCGATATTGACCTGATGGGCACGGCTGAGAATCCCAAAGCTGTCATAGACGCTTTCGTAGCCTTGCCTCAGGTGAAGCAAGTGCTGGCTCAAGGTTCAACCAAAGCTAGTGCAATTGCCACTGGCGGCTTACAGGTTGATCTCAGGATGGTAGAACACGATTCATTCGGTTCTCTACTTCAATACTTCACGGGCAGCAAGCAGCATAATATTTCCTTGAGAGAAAGAGGGCGCAAGCAAGGACTCAAGCTGAGTGAATATGGAATAACTGTAGTGGCTATAGACAAGCTGGAAAGGTTTGTCACTGAAGAGGAATTCTACCATAGGCTAGGTCTGCAATATATCCCGCCGGAGCTCAGAGAAGCACAAGGGGAGATAGAAAAAGCTGAGCAAGGTGCAATACCACGTCTCGTAGAGCTGTCAGATATAAAGGGCGATCTGCACGTACACACTGACTGGAGCGACGGACATAATTCCTTGGACGATATGGTTCAGGCTGCCAAAGACATGGGCTATCAATATATTGCAGTTACAGAGCATTCGGCAGGACGTGGCATTGCTCACGGTCTGGATACGGAACGGCTAAGGCAACAGGTCGCTGAAATCAAGGCTCTCAATAAGCGTTTGACCGGCATTAATGTGCTAACTGGCATTGAAGTTGATATTCGAGCGGATGGCACTTTAGACCTGCCAAGTGAGATTCTCTCCGAGTTGGACATAGTGATCGCTGGCGTACATTCTGCAATGAACCAAGATGAAGAAAAGATGACCCGCAGGGTGATAAAGGCTATTGAAAACCCTGATGTGAATATGATTGCACACCTTACCTGTCGCATTATAGGAGAGCGCGAACCTATTGCCATAGACCTGGAAGCTGTCTTTCAGGCAGCAGCCAAGTACCGTAAGGTCCTCGAGATTAACGCCATGCCCGATCGCCTTGACTTGAGAGACGTTCACGCTTTTCGTGCCCGCGAATTGGGGGTGAAGCTTGCTATCGGCACTGACGCCCATAGCGTAGCGCACCTCGGTTTTATGCGATTTGGGGTAAGTGTGGCGCGGCGAGCCTGGTGCGAGCCCCAGCATATCCTAAACACCTTGCCTCTAGAGGAATTGCTTGCCGCCTTAAAGAAGCATCACTAAGCCCGGGCACATCGCAGGTTAAACTGCAATCAGCATCCAAATGTATAGAGAAATACCGGAGTGGTTGGAACACAACCAACGAGTAAAAAGGCGAAAAAAGGAGAGTTACGATGGCAAAACAAGATGTGCTTTATACGAAGGACAACGGCATCGGCATAATAACGCTTAACCGCCCGGCGAAATTAAACGCCTTGACCCACAAAATGCTCGCTCGGATTCACTCACTCATCGAAGATGTCAAGAAAGATGACGAGGTGAGAGCTGTTATAGTGACCGGAAAAGGGCGAGCTTTTTCGGCAGGAACTGATATTACCGACGAGGTGCCACAGAGTGCTGAGATAGAAATAAACTTCATGAAAGAGAAGATTTCCACAGAGTACCGACAATCACTCTGGTTCTTTAACAGTATTCCTAAGCCAGTGATTTGTGCCATAAACGGAGTTGCCGTAGGCATTGGAGCAGAATTTACACTACATTGCGATGTCAGAATCGCTGCCGAAAGTGCCCGATGGGGACAGGTGTTCGTCCTAAGAGGTATAACTCCGGATACAGGCGCAGGGACTTATCTCTTGCCTCGCATCGTGGGATTATCTAAAGCCTGCGAACTAGTGTTCTCAGGAGAAATCATTGACGCCCAAGAGATGCTGCGAATAGGGCTGGTGAGTAAGGTTGTACCTGACGCAGAACTGATGTCAGCAGCTAAAGAAATGGCCAAGAAGCTAACTAGAGGTGCTCCTCTGGCAATACAGATGGCGAAACAATTGATGTACAGGGGGCTCGAGCAAACTATGGAAGCACACCAAGAAGCCGCGCGCTATTGCTTCCAACTGAGCTGCAAGACAGAGGATTTTCGAGAAGGCATCACGTCTTTTTTTGAAAAAAGAGAGCCTCGCTGGAAGGGCAAATAGCCAACTGCTCAGTACGTTTGCTTTACCAAGCCTGATCGGGTCTACTCAAAGCCTCATGTTGCAGAGCCCGTAGTTTTAGCTTTATGGAGAAAAAGAAGCGTCTTTTCAAAGCAAAATAGGAATACTTATGTTTATTTAAACGTGCCTTGCCAATTGCTCGAGTGTTATAATCAACACAATTATCGCTAGGAGGAAACAATGTTCAAAACACGCATAACCGAACTGTTTGGCATTAGGTATCCTATTATCCAAGGTGGAATGATGTGGATCTCTCGGGCGGAGTTGGTGTCGGCGGTGTCCAATGCTGGAGGACTCGGTATACTCACAGCATTTACCTTTCCTACCCCGAAAGAACTTGCTGCCGAAATCGAGAAGACAAAAACGCTTACCGATAAGCCGTTCGGGGTAAACATAACATTGTTGCCTACCCTTCGCCCCATAGATATTGACAGCTATATAGATGCGGTTATCGAATCGGGAGTGAAAATTGTGGAAACAGCCGGTAGAAGTCCAGAACAGTATATGGGGAGACTCAAATCGGCTGGAGTAAAAGTGATCCACAAATGCACGGCGGTTCGTTTTGCTCGTACCGCCCAGCGAATAGGCTGTGATGCCGTTAGCATTGATGGTTTTGAGTGCGCTGGACACCCTGGTGAAGAAGATATCACCTCCCTTGTTCTTATTCCGTTAACCGTTGACGCGGTAGATATTCCTGTTATTGCTTCAGGCGGGTTTGGTGATGGTCGGGGTCTTGTAGCTGCTTTGGCGTTGGGAGCTGAAGCAGTCAACATGGGCACGCGCTTTATGGCTACTAAGGAGGCACCTGGACATCCCAAAGTAAAAGAATTACTCATCAAAGCATCGGAACGTGACACTGTACTGGTTCTGCGCTCATTCCGCAACACAATGAGGGCACTAAGAAATCCCACATCCGAAAAAGTGATAGAGCTGGAAAAGCAAGGTGCCGACATACATCAGCTTGAATCACTAATCAGTGGTAAGGTAGGATTGAAATTGCTCGAATCTGGTGATATCGAGAATGGGCTGCTCAGCGTGGGACAGGTAGTGGGTCTTGTTCATGACATTCCCACGGTTAAGGAGTTGATAGACAGGATAATGAGAGAGGCAGAAGACGTCGTCTCGCGGATTACCGCTCGTGGCATTTTCAAGCCGCTGCGCAAGCCGACAGAGGTCGCCAAATAAGCCAGGATTTCCCTGCCTCGAATGGGTTCAGCATGGCAAACACCCGTTTAACCCATGCGACAGGCATCTTCTGCAGAAAGTGTGTGTTCAGAGAAATGCAGTTCTTGTCCAAGGTAATTGTTTGTAATGCCTGTGGAGGTGGCTGGAGTGCCCACTCGAGATATCCAAATAGTTCAAAGGCTGAAAAGCGCTATTGCTGAAGGTAAGAACTGGTATATAGCCTTACTCGAAGCCATCCGCGTTTGGGAGATGCTGGAGGAAGATTATAATGGGCGGCACTATCAATATCTTATTGACAACGAGGCTCTTGACTGGCTAACGGTCGCAGAGAGGTTGTGTCAGGAGCTCAGTGGACTTGTCCCCGAAAAAGAACTCGTCAACCTTCTTTTCTTCGGCATCCCGCCCATCGAATTATCCAAAGACGAGTTCAAGAGTTTGATGGGTGATAAGTACAAGGCTCACCTTAACTATTTCTACGGTGTTCTTGTAGAAAGATTTCTCATTCTAGCTGTGGCTGAGGAAATACGAAAGAAAAAAAGAGTCTTAGGCTTAAACACTGACAATGGGGTGCTCGACGAGGCATATCAACGAGTCTACGGTGCTTCCCAGTCCATCCTTCTGAAACAGTTCAGAAGAGAAAGACACTATCCTCAATTGAGGTCCATAAAGTTGAGAGAGCTTGACGAATTTATTTATTGGCTCTTCAAATACCGCATAAAGACCCAGGACAAGTCCCGTGTGGCTAGTGATACCAGGAAAGCCTTAAAAAAGTTGCACGAGCTACTAGCTCGCAAAACTAAACCAGCTCGCCTCTCGGTTCTTGAAGAATAAGACATATCAACTACCAGCGGATGATGACCTCAACTGAGATAATTCTTGTTGCAACCTTTGTAACTTATCTTTGAGCGTCATCAGCTTCTGTTTCTCTTTTTCAATAACCTGAGCTGGCGCTTTACCCAAGAAAGTTTCGTCTCTCAGCCTAGCATCGAGCTGGGCAATTCTGGATTGGATTTCCTCGCTTTCTCTAGTTAGTCGCTGTTCTTCGGCAAGCCAGTCCACAATACCTGCCAAAGGCATGACCACCTCAGCTTCTTTCAAAACCAAGACCAGCACATCTGCCGTATCAGTTTTCCTTTCTCGGCGGCTGCACATTGTCAGTGGGCGAACTCTCGCCAGTGCCTCTACGATGTCTGCTTTTGGCACAAGACTGGGGAGAAGCTCATCAGCATAGATCTCAGCTTCAATCCACCTGTCTGGCTTCACTTTATACTGAGCTCGAACGTTACGCACAGCTCGGACAATCTCTATTACCGAATCCATCACTCGCTCTGCTTCCGGGGCAAAGGTTTTATCATCGGCGACAGGATAAGGAGCTATCATAATCGAGGCGGGCATGTTGTCCTTGTTAGGCAAACGCTGTTTCAAGTTTTGCCATAATTCCTCGGTAACAAAAGGCATAAAAGGATGGAGAAGGCGCAACGATTTTTCCAATGTATCTGTCAAGAAGGGTAGAGGTGAGGGATGAGATTGGTTGCGAAGTCTTATCTTAGCGATTTCAATATACCAATCACAGAGCTTCGACCAGATGAAATTGTAGATTTGCTGCTCTGCTTCACCAAATTCAAAGTTCTCCATCAGCTCAGCAACATTCTTGATCAGTCGGTTAAGTTGACTATGAATCCATCGGTCTTCTATTTCCTGCGATTGAACTTTCATCGCCCCGGCTTCTAGCCCTTCGGCATCCAGGCTTTGAAAGATGAACCTGGCAGCATTCCATAATTTATTGGCGAAGTTGCGCCCGCTTTCCAGCTTGCTCTTGCCCACATTCACATCATTCCCTGGCGAAGCCCCCATAGTCAAAGCAAAGCGGAGAGCATCAACGCCATACTTAGCGATGGCGTCGTTAGGGCTTATCACGTTCCCCCGCAATTTGCTCATCTTCTCTCCCTTCTCATCCCGAATCAAGCCATGCAGATATACGGTACGAAAAGGTATTTCTCCTGTGTCCTCCAGTCCCATCATGATCATCCTGGCAACCCAGAAGAAAAGAATGTCGTAACCTGTTTCCATCACTGAGGTAGGATAAAAGTAGCGAAGGTCTTCAGTGTCGTCTGGCCAGCCTAGCGTAGAATGTGTCCACAGCGCTGAGCTGAACCAGGTATCTAAGACATCAGGATCTTGGATCATCTGCATCGAATTACAATGAGCACAGATCGTCGGTTCCTCCACCGAAGCAATCACCTTGCTACAATTCTGACAATACCAAACAGGAACGCGGTGTCCCCACCATAGTTGTCGGCTGATGCACCAATCCTTGATATTCTCCATCCAGTCAAAATATATTTTGGTGAAGCGCTCTGGAATTATCCTTATCCTACCATCTCTAACTGCTTCGATAGCGGCTTTGGCTAGAGGCTGCGTCTTGACAAACCATTGCAGGCTGACCTTGGGTTCGATCATCGTCTGGCAGCGACTACAATGTCCTACCGAATGAGAATAAGGCTCAACCTTCTCCAGAAGTGTTCTATCTTTCAAATCAGAAAGCACTTTCTCTCGACAGGCAAACCTTTCCAGTCCTTGGTATGGTCCAGCGTTCTGGTTCATAGTGGCATCCGGATTCATGATATCTACCAAGGGCAAATTGTGCCTCTGAGCCACCTCGAAGTCAGTGGGGTCATGAGCTGGGGTTATCTTCAGTGCTCCTGTGCCAAAGGAAACATCTACCGCTTCATCGCCGATTATGGGGATTTCTCTGTTGATAATGGGCAGAATGACCTTCTTTCCGACAAGATTTCTGTATCGCTCGTCTTCAGGATTTACAGCCACGGCCGTGTCGCCCAGGAACGTTTCCGGACGCGTTGTGGCTACAGTAACGAAGCCTTCGCCTTCACTTCGCGGATACCGAATATAATACAGATGTCCAAGAACATCTTTATGTTCGACTTCAAGATCAGAGATAGCCGTTCGGCAGCGGGGACACCAGTTTATCATTCGTTCTCCGCGATACACCAGCCCCTTGTTGTACAGACGGACAAAAGCCGTACGAACGGCTCTACTGGGGCCTTCATCTAAGGTAAATTTCTCCCTTGTCCAATCGCAGGAAGCTCCTAAGAGCTGGTGCTGGAGCCTGATATTCCTCCGGCTTTTGTCAGCCCATTCCCAGATCAATTCGGTGAACCTATCTCTGCCAATCTGTTCTTTTGTTTTTCCTTGCTTAGCCAGTTGCTGCTCTACAACCACTTGCGTGGCGATGCCAGCATGGTCAGTGCCTGGTAACCACAGCGATGGTTCCCCTCTCATCCTGTGCCATCTGATCATGATATCTTCCAGTGTCGCAGTCAGAGCATGCCCCAGATGCAGTTCACCGGTAACATTTGGGGGCGGCATGATGATGACGAAAGGTTTTTTCCTTGGGTCTATCTTAGGGGTAAAGTAGCCTTGCTTAAGCCAGAAATCATACCATTTCTTTTCTATCTTGCCTGGCTCATACGCTTTAGGTATTTCGGACATTTCCGGTGAATAGTTCAAGCTATTTTGACACAGTAGCGTTTCATTAGTTCAATCTCGTGTAGTGACATTCACAATTCACACCTTACATCGTCTATCAGCAACATCTTAACTGGAATATTTTGCTATCTGTAGTAAGCTAATCTCCGGCATGGGGTAGCGCTTCGGATTGTCGGTGACAAGTGTTAGATTGTTGGAAATAGCTACAGCAGCCATAATAACATCGGGAAGGGAGAGCGTAACTCCTTTTTCCCTGTAGATTCTTTTGTATTGTCCAGCCCTTTTGGCTATTTCTTTGGTCACCTCATAATATTCAAGACTATCCAAAACTTCTTCGGTTATCTCCTTTTCCTTCTCCCTCATCCCAGCACAGACTTCGATAATATTGACCAGACAGCACCCTAAAAGCGAGCCTTCGGAGGCTAGTTTTTTAATGAATTTCACCTTCTCGTTTTTTCCTCGTAAATAGTCGATGATTATTGTAGTATCTAGCAGATAATCAGCCATGGTTATTGTGAGAGTTCCCTAAATCTTTTCTCCGCTTCCTCCCTTAGGTCCCTGACCCAGCGGTAAGTTCCCTTCTTCTTAATTTCAGGATAATCTTCGTCTTTCCAGGCACCAGCCGCTTTTTCCAGCGCCTTTTGCAGCTGTATTCTTTTCAATTCCTTCCTCGTTGCTTCCACCACAAACTTGCTCCTTCCTCTCTTGCCCACCAGCTTATCTATTACCTGGAGAAGGTCTTCGGGAAAAACTAAGTGTGCTTTACTCTTCGTGACCATAGCGTCCTAAACTTGTACCCCAATTTAGTTCCACAATTGGTGTAACATAATGACATACTTTGTCAAATTAGCGCTCGCTTAGGAGCTCCACCACCCTGTCCAAGACTTTGTCCGCTACCTCCCGTTTGGGGAGGAGAGGCAGGCTTTTAACTTTCCCTTGGCGGTCAATTATGGTCACTCGATTAGTATCAGCGCCAAAGCCACTACCCTTAGAGGTAATATCATTAGCCACGATAAGAGCGAGTCTTTTTTGCTCGAGCTTTCGCTTAGCATTTTCGACTAAGTTGCTACTCTCAGCAGCAAAGCCTACCTTGATGAAGTTTCCTTGGACACTGCTCAAAATGTCTGGTGTGTTCTCTAGTTCTAAGGTTATTCCTCCTTCTTTCTTTTTGATTTTCTCTTTGGCTGCTGTCTTGGGGCGGTAATCAGCTACAGCCGCAGCCATAATAAGCGCGTCAGCTTTGGCAACCGTATTCTGTACCGCTTGATACATTTCCTGAGCTGTGCTGACCTTGATAACTTCAACACCTAGAGGCTCGGGTAATGAAGTAGGGGCTGTCACAAGAGTTACTTTAGCGCCCCGGTCACGGGCTGCTTCAGCCAGAGCATAGCCCATTTTTCCTGAAGAACGATTGCTGATGTAGCGAACTGGATCAATCGGCTCTTGGGTGCCGCCGGCAGTGACTACAATGTGCTTGCCAGCAAGATCTCCGCTCTTGCCTAGAACTTGGCGAATACTGCCGACAATATCATTAATATCAGCGAGTCGCCCTACACCTTCTTTGCCCGAAGCTAACCACCCTGTAGCCGGACCAACTATGACAAAGCCACGAGCTTTGAGCTTAGACAAATTATCCTGAGTGATTGGATTATTATACATATTACTTTCCATAGCCGGGGCAATAAGCACTGGTGCTTTGGTAGCCAGCACTGTGCAGCACAGCATGTCATCGGCAATGCCCATAGCCAGCTTGGCAATAGTATTAGCGGTTGCCGGAGCAATAACCACTATATCGGCAGAATGGGCTAAGGAAACATGTTCAACACTGAACTCCGAAGCCAAATCAAACATCTCAATCACTACAGGGCTACCGGTGAGAGCTCGGAAGGTAACAGGTGACACAAATTGTGTGGCTTCTTTAGTCATCACTACATTGACTTTAGCACCAGCCTGAGTCAACTGACTGGCAATCTCCGCTGCTTTATAGGCAGCAATGCTCCCTGTCACTCCTAAAACTATGGTCTTATTTCTTAACACTATTGCTCCTTATTCATGTCATAAACAAGACGCAATCCGATCAACGTTAAGTCAGGATTTATTATCTCTATCGCTGGTATTTCCTGGGCTAGAAAGTGCGCCTGCCCACCGGTGGCTATTATCTTAGCCTTGCATCCAAGCTCTTCTTCTATTCGTCGAATCATACTCTCGATAAGCCCAATGTAGCCGAATATTATCCCCGATTGCATAGCTGAAATAGTGCTCCGTCCGATGACCTTCTCCGGGCGGCTTAACCTGATTCGAGGCAGTGCCGCGGTACGCGTGAACAAAGCCTCAGTAGCTATGACGATCCCTGGGGCAATAGCCCCGCCTAGGTAATCGCCATCTTTAGACACAACATCAAAGGTGGTAGCTGTGCCTAGGTCAATAATTATTAGCGGCTTGCCGTAGAGATTCAGCGCAGCTACAGCATTGACCACACGGTCAGGTCCAACCTCTCGGGGGTTATCCAGGCGAATACGCATACCTGTCTTCACACCAGCTTCCACAATCAACGGTTTAATAGCTAAGTATTTTCTGCATAGCTCTAAGAATATAGGCAACAATGGCGGCACAACACTACACAATACCGCTCCAGTAATCTTGGAAGATAAAACTTTTTCCCGCTCCATAAGATTGAGCAAAACCCCACCGTACTCGTCCGCTGTCCGATGAATGTCGGTAGCTAAACTCCAGGTGACCTTTAGCTTATCGCCGTCGAACACACCTAGCTTAATGTTAGTGTTCCCAATATCAATTGCTAACAACACAGATGCCTTTTTCTATTCCTCCTTTACGAACTGAGTATAGCATTACCAGCCAATCTGTGCTACTCTTGGCGACCTATTTTCGGAAACTCGCGCTCAGCTAGAACTTCTTAATTCGTCACCGCTTTTCTGCCAGTTCCAACAACTTCTTGACCATGTTTTGCCAATGTGTACCCTGCCAATAGATACGGTGGCAAGCAGGGCATTCTGTATAATGCGCCTGGCTTTCTCGAACGCGAGGCGGAACCAAATGTTGCACAGCTTGCTTATCCCGAGCCACTAATGGTTGATTGCATTCAAGGCACAAAGAGAAGGGGTTGAAGTGATAATTTAAATTCAATGCTTTTGCTACTTCTTGTACTTGGAGCTTAGGGTCATCTTGCGTGATGAGTATCGCTTTTAGTTTGCCGCTCGTCACCAGACCTCTTTTCACAAATTGAGTATCTTTGGTCAGAACTACTCTATCCTCGCCGAGAGCCGTCTTAATCATTCTCCCGTCGTCTTTTTGCTTAAATAGCAGTGTATTATAGCCCATCATCCTCAACCACCGAACTAGTTTGCCCACGTTATTATCAGCAATAAACTTAACTTCCATGGTTATACAGAACAAAGGAAGCCGATTGTATTGAAGGATTTAGAGATAGCCCCGACGACGAATGTAAAAGAATATGATTCCGCTAGTAATCGCCATAAGCACAAGCAAAATACCCAGTGTTAGAAAGCTACCAGGGTTGACCCCACCGGGCAATGGAACATTCATGCCGTAAATACTGGCTATCAACGTAGGCGGTGCCAGCACTCCCATTACGATAGTCAATATTCTCATTATCTCTTGAATTCGATGCGAGGTTAACCAGTTGCTGGTATCGGAAAGCCCGTCCACAACCTCTTTGCAATCCTCCAATCCATCCCAGATTTTGCGAATGTGGTCGGCAATGTCACCAAAATAGACTTCCTGGTCCTCTTTGAAGAAGGGATACTCTTCTTTTTCCAGAGTCTCGATTACCGCAATCTGAGGATGGATGACGCGGCGGAAAGAAATAAGGTCTCGTCGAATCAATGAAATCTCCTTGACAGTCTCCGGCACAGGTCGCTTGAGGATAATATCTTCTACAGCATCAATGTTTTGGGTAACCTTATCCAATATTGGAAAGCAAGCATCCACCAATCTATCAATGATGTGATAAAGGAGAAATCCTGAGCTTCGCCCCAAGTACCGTTCACGACTTTCTTTGCTAGTTTCACATTCTTGGAAAAACTTGGCTAATGGCTTGAGGTCGCCAGCACAGTGCACAGTCACAACGTAATTCTCACCAACAAATATATCCAATTCGCTGGGCTTGGTTATACGATTCCCTTTATCGAATACCGGAAAATGTAACACCATGAACAGATAATCTTCATATTCGTCAATTTTGGGACGCTGTATACGACTGAGGACATCTTCCAGATCCAGGGGATGGAAATTGAAATGCTGAGCTAGGAATTGCACCTCACTAGGGGTAGGCTTCTCAATATAATACCAGGTCAGCTTGCACTCTGTAATTGAGCGGACGTTCAATTCTTTTTGTTCTATAACCGACATATTGCTCCTGCTATAGTCAATTTTTTCTCTATTTTAACACCAATTTCTTATCAACGTAGCTATTTCCACAAAACAATCTTATCAAAATTATCGTATTTAGTTTATTGACAAAAAACAAATTTTCCAATATCATCGTTTGGCTGTAAAATTTCCAAGGAGGTGTGCAAATGCCAGTCAACATGATTGTCTGTTGCAAACAAGTACCTGACCCTGAAGCACCACCGGCTGTATTCAAGGTGGTAAATAATAAGATGACCCTACCACCCGATGTAAAACCTGTTATCGGTCAATATGAAGAGTTTGCTTTGGAAGCTGCTCTTAAAATCAAGGATGCTGTAGGTGGCAAAATTACTGCGATTAGCTTAGGCAACAATTTTGTTCGCGACGTGATCAAGAAAGCATTAGCAGTAGGAGCGGATGAGCTGATCCTTCTTGAGGATAAAGCTTTTGAAGATAGCGATAGTTGGTCAACAGCCAAGGCTCTAGCTGCGGCAATAAAGAAAATAGGACAATATGACATCATCTTCTGCGGCAGGCAATCATCTGACTGGGATGCTGGGCAAGTAGGGCTAGGCATTGCGGAGATTTTAGGAATTCCTGCTGTCACACTGGCTCGCAAGGTGGAGGTCAGCGATGGCAAAGCTAAGGCCGAGCGAGTTATCCCTGATGGTTACCAGGTTGTCGAAGTAACATTTCCTGCTTTGATCACAGTAACTAGCGGCATAGGAGCACTTCGTTATGCTACTTTGAAGGGAATAATGGCGGCAGCTAAAAAGCAACCTATAGTTTGGAAACCAGCCGATATCGGGCTTCAGCCTTCAGAGGTTGGCGCTGCCGGAGGACGCAGCAAGTTAGATAAACTCTTCCAGCCAGTCAAGGAATCCAAATGCGAGATGATCAGCGCAGATACCGCTGCTGAAGCCGGCGCTAAACTAGCTGTAAGGCTTAGGGAAGTCAAATTACTTTAAGCTAAGGAGGAAACAATGGCCGAATATAAAGGGATATTAGTTTTTGGTGAGCTAGTGGATGGAAAGTTAGCTTCCATTACCACTGAATTACTAGGATGTGGCAGAAGGCTTGCTAATGAGTTAAAGGAGGAACTATCCTGTTTACTAGCCAGTGATGTCGTGGGTGAAGCTTCTAAGGAAGCAATCGCCTATGGAGCTGACAAGGTTTATGTTGCTGAACATCCTGCTTTCAAGGAATACCAAGCCGATTCCTGTATACAGGTGGCAGAGAAATTGGTCAAGGATATTTCTCCCCGCGTAGTACTTATCGGGCAGACAGCCATGGGCAGAGACCTGGCTCCTCGTCTTGCTTTCAGACTGGGTACTAGTCTGACCACAGATTGCCTCGACCTACGTATAGATCCAGCCACAAAGCTACTAGTGAGAACCCGCCCTGTTTATGGCGGCAATGCTCAAGCTGTATTTACCAGCGATTCCATGCCTCAGATGGTCACTGTGAGAGCCAAGGCGATGTCACCTATAGAGCGTGATAACTCCAGAAAGGGAACGGTGGTTCCTGCTAAGTTTGACATTGATATGTCCAAGGTAAAGACCAAGGTACTAGAGACGGTGAAGGAAGAAACTGTCGGGGTTAAGCTTGAGGATGCTCCCGTGATTGTTTGTGGGGGTAGAGGTATGGGTGGTCCTGCACCATTCCAAACCATACTGAAAGAACTAGCTGATTTACTACATGGTGCAGTGGGTGCCTCACGTCCCCCTGCCGATAACGGCTGGGTACCGGAGTCATACCACATCGGACTTACTGGCAAAATCGTTGCCCCTGATATTTATATTGCCGTAGCTGTTTCCGGTGCTACCCAGCATACCGCCGGCTGCTCAGGTTCCAAGCACATTATAGCCATCAACAAAGACCCTGAAGCCAACATATTCAAGGTAGCAGAATTTGGAGTGGTGGGTAAATACGAAGAGGTACTGCCAGCCTTTATTAGCAAACTAAAGGAGCTATTAGCTGCCTAGAATAGCACTGTAGAAGCACCATTGAAGGTTACAAGAAACCCAGCCTCGTCGACTGGATTTCTCTTTCCTTCTACCGAGATACACACAATAGAGCTGCCAAGCTAAACTTTTTACTGCAAAGACTAGAATGGGTTTTAGTTATTCTTCACAATTCCTCAGCCTCACTCCCGTCCTTCCGCTTTGTCCAAGACAAGTTGATATATAAAGCCTTTAATTGGCTTATTCGCCAGATAAGATTCCAGCGGATCCAGATACTCAGCTTGCCTTGTAAAGCCATATCTTTCGTAGAACCAGAAGCTTGCACTCTCATCCGTAGGCACACAAACACTTTTAGCCTTGTGTCTTAAGGCATACTCAACAAAACGGTCCATAAGGGCACGTCCAATTCCCTTGCCCTGATACCTTCGTGCCACGGCGAAAAGCACAACCTTCGCTTCGCTGACAGGCATATTTCTTTGGAGCACGCTCCACGACTCTAGACACGGCTTAATAAGGCCCAGTAATTTTCGTCGCCTTCCATATTTGCCTAGCAGAAACCGCCCAAAAATTAGGAATAACCTCTTTAGTGCTTGGCATACGCCAATCAGAATAAACCTCTGCTTGACTTGCCCGAACAGAAGTCCTGCCACTTCTCCATCCACAGTTGCCAGCTCATAATAGTTAGATATGGCATGACAACCGTCTATCTGAGCTTGCATAAATTTGCCAGCCTCTGCACCGCTAAACCTACCAGCATGAAGCGGAAAGGCTTCCACTGCAATGCTGGCGCAAATTCCAAGGTCTGCTCTTTGGTAATAGCGAAATTCGCTACTAGAGCTTATAATGTTACCTCTCATACCTTGCTGCCAGCAGTAAGTACGATACAGTCAGTCTATGGTGAGGTACTCTGGTTGAGCAAGACAACCCGGCGTGCTTATTCAGCCTTGGCTGCTTTCCTAGCAGCAATAATCTTCTGGCTGAGATGAGGCGGCACTTCTTCATAGTGGTCAAAACTCATGGTAAAGCTACCACGCCCTTGCGTCATGGATCTTAGATCTGTAGCATAGCGAAGCAACTCAGCGTACGGTGCCTGAGCTTGAATGATATTAACTCCATTACCGGGATTCATGCCCAGTACACGCCCTCTTTTGGTATTAAGGTCACTGGTAATATCCCCAGTATACGCCTCGGGCACCGTTATAGTTAGATTCATTATCGGCTCAAGCAACACTGGTTGTCCTTGAGACAATGCCTTTTTGAAAGCCTGCGCCCCAGCAATTTTGAAAGCTATATCCGAAGAATCAACAGGATGAAAGCTGCCATCGTACAGCGTCACCCTTACATCAACCACAGGATAACTAGCTAGGATTCCTTCCTGTTTTGCCTCGTTGACCCCCTTTTCCACAGACGGAATGTAGTTCTGGGGTATTGCTCCTCCTACAATCCTTTCTGTGAATTCAAACCCTGTACCCTGAGGTAGTGGCTCCAACTCCAGAAAAACATGCCCGTATTGACCATGTCCGCCGGTCTGCTTTTTATGCTTATATTCTGCCTTGGTGGGCACTGTAATAGTTTCTTTGTAGGGTATTTTTGGTGGGTCCAACCTTACTTCAACACCAAATTTGCGACGTATTTTTTCCTTAGCTACCTCTAGATGGCTATCACCTACCCCCGAGATGATAAATTCGTTGGTATCGGGCTCTCGACGTATTTGCAAGGACGGATCCTCCTCACAAATTCTGGGCAAAACAGTACCCATCTTATCTAAGTCGGTCTTTGTTTGAGGTTGAATTGCCATGCTGAAATTGGCTTTAGGAAATTCGATACCTGGCAGTATTACGGGATGGTCGCGAGCACACAGGGTATCCCCAGTCGTGGTGGAACTTAACCTGGCTACAGCCCCAATATCTCCAGCAGCTACCTGCGGCACTGGTTGCTGATTCTTGCCCAGCATAGTAAACAGTTGCCCAATCCTCTCCATACTGCTCTTATTGGCATTCCAAACTTGAGAGTTGCTGGAAATAACGCCCGAGTAAACCCGAAAATAGCTGAGCTTGCCAACATAAGGGTCAGCAGCGGTCTTGAACACCAACGCCGATAATGGAGACTCAGCATTCGGTTTGATTTCTTCCTCATTTCCCGTGGCAGCATTCTTACCCGCGATAATACCCTTCTCCTCTGGCGATGGTAAGTACTGGCAAATACCATCAAGTAGTTGCTGGATCCCGATACCTTGCAGACCGGAGCCCACAAAAACCGGCATGAGCTTACCGGCGATCGTAGACTTCTTTATAGCAGTGCTGATTTCATTAGGACTTATAGGCTGTCCGTCCAGATACTTATTGATGAGTTCGTCATCAACTTCCACTGCAGCTTCTATTAACTTCTCACGGCTAGCTTCTGTTTGTTCCCGAAGTGCTGGGGGTATTTCTGTTTCCTGCAAGTTGCTGCCAATATATGATTTCATAGTGACCAAGTCCACAACACCTTGGAAATCCTTTTGTGACCCTATGGGTAATTGCACGGGTAAACATCTTGGCGACAACTTAGCCTGAATTCCCTTTAGGGTGGAGAAAAAATCAGCATTATCCCGATCCATCTTATTGATGAATATCAGCCGAGGTAAATTAGTTTTATTGGCATCGCTCCACATCTGTTCTGTACCTACTTCCACACCCGAAGCAGCACACACTACAATTATCGCCCCTTCGGTTACCCTCAGTCCTGATCTCACCTCTCCTATAAAATCGGCATACCCGGGGACATCTACCAGATTCAACTTCACACCCTTCCACTGAATTGGCAGGAGAGACAGGTTTATGCCCATACGGCGCTCTACCTCGAGAGGGTCGTAATCTGAAGTAGTGGTACCATTTACCACACTGCCTAAGCGTTGAATGGTACCTGAGACAAAGAGCATATACTCAGCCAGAGAGGTCTTCCCTGCACCTTGATGTGATAACAAGACCACGTTTCGGATTGGCATGGCTCTCCATTATAAATCCTGCCCCTAAAGATAAGCAACCGCTGTTGTGTTACGAAGCGTAATGCTATAATGGTCACGCTGGGATGAAACTGAGCCATGAGCAGGTAAGGCATATTGCTTGGCTAGCTCGCCTGGGGCTAAGCGACGAAGAGGTGGAGAAGTTCAGCCTCCAGCTATCCAATATTCTCGAGAACTTCGAAACACTCAAACAAGTAGATACAACCAATGTGCCACCTGCCACTCACACTATTCCACTACAGAATGTCTTCCGGGAGGATGAGGTAGCTGCCTCATACCCTCAAGCTGATGTTTTATCCAACGCACCAAAGCAAGCAGAAAACTGTTTCAAAGTCCAAGCGATATTAGAGTAAGTCCGTCAAGAAGATGACTGCACACATAACTATCGCTATCACAATTGGTTACCTTTTGGGTTCCTTCCCCTCCGCTTATCTAGCCGGTCATCTCAGGAAAGGGATAGACATCCGAAAAGTCGGCAGTAGAAATATGGGTGCCATGAATGTTTTCTACGAGGTGGGGGCTGTCGAGGCAGCTCTCGTAACCTTGGCTGACTTGGGTAAAGGCGTAGCTGCAATTCTCTTCGCACGCTGGCTATCAGATGTCCCGCTGATCACTTCTTTCAACTTCCTTCGAGACGGACTTACTGGCATAGCTGCTGTATTGGGGCATATCTTTCCCATCTTCCTCAAATTCCGGGGCGGCAAGGGGGCAGCGACTGCTATTGGAACTCTCCTATTCCTCATGCCCTGGTCAGTTCCTTTCCTCGCTCTTGTTTTCTTCATAGTCGTATTCATTACCCGTAATCCTACTTTTAGTTATAGCCTGCTGTTTGTTGTTTTCCCGCTTGTTGCTGGGTTCGTCTACCATGACCGCTACAGAGAACCTCTCGAGCTAGTCTTCTACTCTATTGGCTTAGGCGTATTTCTAGGTATACAATACATCCCTAGGCTCAAAGAGATGCACAGCAAAGCGGGCGGCGACTGGCATAAGGTTATCAGGCGTCGCAGCCTTAAGGAAAGATTATAAATATGTCCACGAAGGAACTGTACCAGCTCACCATCCACGAAGCCCACGAGCTTCTTAAGCGAAGGGAAATTTCCTGCATCGAACTAACGAAATCTGTCCTGCAACGCATCGCCGAGGTAGAAGACAAGATTCACGCCTGTGTTACTATTGTTGAGGCTCTTGCCCTTCAGGAAGCCGAGAAAGCAGATGCTTACATCAAAACCGCTGAACAAATCACTCCATTGACTGGCATACCTACCCTGATCAAAGACGTCATATGCACCAAGGGGATAAGAACTACCTGCAGTTCCCGGATACTGGAGAACTTTATCCCTCCTTACGACGCTACCGTGATCGAGAAGCTCAAGGCACACAGAGCAGTAATAGTTGGGAAGACCAATATGGATGAATTTGCCATGGGCTCCTCCACAGAGCACTCTGCTTTTTTCCCCACCCTCAACCCTTGGGATCTAAGCCGTGTCCCCGGTGGTAGCAGCGGTGGCTCAGCAGCCGCTGTGGCTGCCGATGAAGCTATTTATTCTCTGGGCTCAGATACCGGGGGCAGCGTTCGCCAGCCAGCAGCGCTTTGCGGCGTGGTCGGACTCAAGCCAACCTATGGTCGGGTTAGCCGCTTCGGCTTAATTGCGTTTGCCAGCTCCCTTGACCAGATTGGACCGATAACCAAAGACGTCACTGACTGCGCCTTGGTCATGAATGCCATCGCTGGCTACGACCCTAGGGATTCTACCTCGGTGCCTCTTCCTGTCCCCAACTACACCCAGCATCTCGTTCCCAACATTAAAGGCCTCAAGATCGGCATACCCAAAGAATATCTTGTGACAGGGATACAGAGCGAGGTCAAAATAGCTCTGGAAACAGCCATAGACAAGCTACATGAACTGGGTGCCGAGATAGACTGGGATGTTTCTTTACCTCCTACTAAATATGCGCTGGCTGCTTATTACATACTGGCTCCCTCCGAAGCTTCAGCTAATCTGGCTCGCTACGACGGTGTGAAGTACGGCTTTTCTGTACGTAATGCCAGCAATGTAATTGAAGCCACTGAAAAGACACGTCAATTTGGCTTCGGGGCTGAGGTCAAAAGGCGCATAATGCTTGGCACCTATGCTCTATCGGCAGGTTACTATGATGCCTACTACCTCAAAGCACAAAAAGTGCGGACATTGATAAAACGAGAATTCGACCAAGCTTTTGAAAGATATGATGCATTGGTTACCCCCACTTCACCAGTGGTAGCTTTTAGGCTGGGAGAAAAACTGGAAGACCCAATGCAGATGTATCTCAGCGACATCTGCACGTTACCTATCAATATAGCTGGAGTTCCTGCTATCTCCATACCCGCCGGCTTCGCCGACAACTTACCCATAGGCATGCAAATCATTGGCAAGCCCTTCAGCGAGGAAATACTGCTGCGCATCGCCTTCGCCTACGAGCAAGCTACCGACTGGCATAAGAGAAAACCCCCGCTGTGACAGACAATGTCGGGAGTAATCTCACTGGAGAAGTTTGTGCAATTCGCTATTTCACCGGCGTTAGCGTAACTTCTATGCTCTGATAGTAAATGCCAGTGAGGCCCTCAAACCCCGAGTCGGTGCCCACCAACAACCAGAGTTCGCCGTCGGGACTGGCAGTTACCGTGTATTTGTGCCTGTGCTGCCGCTTCAAGGAAACGTAAGGAGGATTCTGCCAGTCGATCTCCTCAGCAGAAAGACCGTTGGCGATGTGTCCAACTATTGAGGCGGCTTCCCCGTCACCACTGTTCCCTGCTCCCTTGTCAACATTCATAACGTAATAGTCAGTCTCAGGATCGAGGTACACCACAGGCCCCACTGAGGAAGCACCAGCTTTCAAGAACACAGACTCGCCAGGAGGACCACCAATGCCCACCGCACCACTCGGAGCATTGGAGGCAAAGGCGATGGTGAACTTCACGCGATACTCCTGATCAGGCACCACGCCGTCTTCGGTTCCGAGCCGCCGCTTCAGAAACATAAACAAGTCATCCGAGCGGTTCATACCTTCAAGGTAATAACCAGTGCCATCACTTTCAAGTTCAGGCGGCAGCGGTCTTAGCTCCGCTATCAGCATCAGGTCTTCCTCCATCTCGGGGCTATATTCAGCAAACCCAGCTTCCCAGCCCTGCGTCCCCTCACGAAAATCAAATTCCAGACGAATTGAAGAAAAAATCTCTGTCATGATTGCGTAAACGACCAATCCCACTACTATCACCACTCCCACAACAATAAGCAGTCTCTTCCTCATTTCCTAGAACCTCTCAGTTCGTACGTTCAGCCTCTTTACAATACAATGCTAATCACCGCCAAAAGTTGCGTCCTCTCGAAAGCCTTTCGGCACAACATCATTTCATCGCTCCACACAGAGCAGAATACTAAACAATTTATCGAAACGTTTAATTCAGCAGCCCTTTCTGTAACGGCATAGAGTTGTGCTACTCTCACTCCTTTTCAGGTTTGTCTTTCCCGTAAGCTGCTACAAGCTTCATGCGGTGGTAAGGTGACAATAAAACGGCACTAGGATTATTGCCGGTGACCGTATCTTTAACTACGACATACGTAACAGGAGCCTCAGAACACATGATGAAAATAGTATCGTGTCCAACGCATAAACCATATATAAAGTTCAGCTCAGTGCCTTCTTTGTTCATTATCTCTGCCTGGGCTATGGGGTTACAGCTTATGCCTAACGGCTTCACCCATTCATTGGGTATTCCGGTCTCCTGAGGCTTCAGACCGCCTATCATGCAAGCTATGGAGGTAACCTGGAAACCGGCTCGCTCCAAAAAACGGGCAAACTCTCTGCCTTCCCGGATTAAGCCCACACATACAGCTAGCCCCACTTTCTTCACTTCTAGCTCCCTGGCAAATTCGATACACTGCTGGACCCGAGTCCAATCATAGCCACCTTTCTTCAGCACTTTGGCTGCTGCTAAATGGAACTTACTGGCGTCAGGCTCGACATATTGCCGCTTGCTTTTTTCTACTATTTCCAAGAATTTTTGCGCCTGACAATATTCAGGGATTCCTTGGGGATACCGTGCCAAACATTCATTATCTTTGCACTGGTGACATTGAATTGTCTTAGCCTCCTTAGCCATTTTCCCTCCTTAGCCATATTCTGCTGGCTACCAAAGCTTGATTCTATATTTCAATTCAACCCAAAGTCAATAAATAGCAACCACGTATAAGTGCAATCTATTGTGGTTACCATGAATAAAAATGCGGAGGCTGAGATACATGGGTGAAACCCGTGGTATGTTCGGTGATGCCAACATATCACAGGAGTTACCGGAATGAGAAAACTAGCCAGTTTTTACTTCTTTAGACGAAAACCCATTGTCCAAAAAGATAGATATGAATCCTGGAGAGGAGTAGCCAACGTTCTAGGCTTTGAAGCCATGAAAGATTGAGAGTGGAATGGATGGTGTTCTACTATACGGTGGGGAAAAGAGATGCCACTCTCACTGCCCAGCACTTCGGCATCTCAAAGAAGACATTTATAGAACAAGAACATGGCGAAGTGAGATCCACGTGGAAGATAGAGAGAGTGATCAGAAGGTACAAGCTCTATCCTGACCAGAGGAAGGCAGAGAAAACCAGTAGAAAGAGAGCCAGAGCTCTAAAGAAGC
>Ga0209721_1000187_pt1 | contig 62349 bp, 66 predicted proteins | sample TshhotsprinmetaG_FD_184139 | JGI IMG/M metagenome (GOLD analysis project Ga0209721, IMG submission 184139) | Hot spring microbial communities from South Africa to study Microbial Dark Matter (Phase II) - Tshipise hot spring metaG (SPAdes)... | ecosystem: Environmental > Aquatic > Thermal springs...
AACTTTTAGAGTTAGAGCCTGGAAAATCTTTATTAGATATTGGCTCTGGTCCAGGATATACTGCGGATGTTTATCGTTCAGAAGGGTATAATGTAACCTGTATGGATTTAATTCCAAAAATGATAGATAAAGCCAAAGAAAAAGGATTTGAAGTATATGTTGGAGACATGAGAGATATTGAAAAATTATTCGAAGGTCGTAAATTTGATGGAGTTGTTTCTGTTTCTGCACTCCAGTGGATTAAAGACAAACAAGAAATACAAAGAGTAGCCAGAGGAATTTATTCTGTTTTAAACAAAGATGGATCTCTCGTTATTCAATTTTATCCAAAAAGCGAACAAGAATTAAAAGAAACTGCTAGTATTTTTACTCAAAATGGTTTTCATGGGCAAATCATTATTGATTGGCCAAATATTCCGAAAAATAGAAAAACTTATTTAGTCATGAAAAGAGATTAACTTCCAAGAATTTCCTTCTTTTTTAAGAGGTATTAATTTTTTCATTTAGATTGTTATTAGGATATTAAATTAACATTATACATTAAATTAAAATATTTATATAATTCTTTTTTTGGCATATTGTCTATAAAATTTTTTACTCTATTGTAAATTTTATTTTTTTCTTTCTCACTTAAATTAGAGATATATTTACAACCAAGACTTAAACCTAAAAAGCAATTATCTCCTTTAAATTTAACTTTAATATGAAAAAGTTTACAATCAAAGGGCTTATCCTTGTTAATTAAGCATTTTCTTTTTCCGTAAAATCTACAACGAGAAATTTCATCCAAAATTAAATTTCCTTTTTTATCTCGCCTAAATGAATCTATACAAAAAATAAAATTATTTAGCTTTATTACCGGATATCCTTTTTTAGCAAATTTCTTTGCCTCTTCTTCTAAAAGCCAACCATAAGTCCTACAACAAGTATTACAATCCTTACAAACTTCTGAAATTCCTGGGAAAAGATTTTTTATATTTATTTTAGATAATGGCATTTTTCACCTGTTAAAAAATTAAGATTATATTTTTTGAAACATAGGATAAATAGGGGCAATTTTTGGGCAAGTTCTTCTTAGAGAAATTATTTAAGAATTCTGTAAATTTATAAATTAGGAGGAAGAAAATAATTGAAATGACAATTTCCATTTTGACAAGCCAGTATTTTTGCATTGAATGTTGCATCTTGAACGCTTTGCCCATTCAATGTTACGTGAATATCTGCTGAAGGTTTTGATCCTAAGTCTGCGGAAACAAAATTTCATAGAATAGAAAAAATCAGGAGTGCAAAAATAAAAAACGTGGATTTATTTTTCATATTAGTATTGTTAAAAATTAGTTTGTATTTAAAGCTTTTTAAAAATTCAATTAGATATAACATCGTGGTAGATAACCTTTTAATGATATTAGTGGTTTATTATAGGTATATATTAATCTTTAAATAGCATAATTAATATTTAAAAATATGAATGAGAAAAATAAGGATTCACTAAAATTTTTAGTAGAACAGAAAATCTATAAAAAACCTATAAACCTCTCTTTGATTTTATGGTTAGCAGGTTTGGTTTTTTTATAATGCCTACTTATACTTGTTTCTTTATCTATTAATTTGCAATAATTTTCACTATTGGCTTAATTTATTTATTCTTAGCTGTTAAGATTAGAAAGTTTATACATATAATCTTCACAGATTTGATTTGACTAACGCCATATTACCGATAAATTTAAAAACCTCTCTCTCAAAATAAAGACATGGCGAATGGAATAGAAAGACCACTTGATCTTTTGAATAATTCAAGAGGAAAAGAAATTCTTGTTCAATTAAAAAATGGTAAGCAAATGGCTGGAATATTAAAAGCTTTTGATATTCATGTAAACATTGTTTTGGACAATGCTAAAGAAATAGAAAATGAACAACAAACAAAAGTTTATGGTTTAACTTTTATAAGGGGAGACACAATAATTTTTATCTCTCCTTCGACAAGATAATTTTCACTAAGAAAAAAAGTACGACTTAAATTTAATTTTATAAATCTTAGCAAATATTTAAAAATGCGTTTTATCTTTAAATGATATGGAGAAAAATAAAAAAGCTATTAGTCCAGTAATATCTACGGTTTTGTTGATTTCTTTAGCTATTATGCTTGCTTTGATAGTTTTGTTATGGGCAAGAGGCTTTTTCTCAGAACAAATAGAAAAAGATGGAAAAAATATAGAAAATGTTTGTAAGGAAGCAAAAATAGATGTTTTATATGAAAAATCTCCTAATGGATTAAAAATAAAAATTAAAAATATCGGCTCTATTCCTATAGGTGCTGTAGAGATCAGAGAAGAAGGAAAAAATACAAAAACTAATCAATATAATACTTCTGTTAATCCTGGAATGATCTCTTCGGAAATAAATTATGTCATTGTAAATCAAGATTTAACTCAAATAAGGATTTATCCAACTCTTTTAGGAAATGTTAAAGGAAAGAATACAAATAAATTTTCTGCTTGTTTAACTAATTCAAAAGTTATAAAAAGACAAAATATATTTTAACGATATGAAAGGAGGTATTTTAAGTTTATGAAAAAGAAAAAAGGAGTTAGTGAAATAGTGTCTACAGTTTTAATAGTAATGATTGCAATTGGGGCAATAGCAATAATAGCAGCATTTGTCTATCCAATGATCAGAGACAACTTAACAAGTGGTCAAGCATGTCTTAAAGCATTACAAGATGTTTCTTTAGATTCTGATACGACGTGCATTAATAAATCAAATAATAACAACATAAACTCCACTATTTATCTTGGAGTTCAGAAAGGGTCTGATGCTTCTATAAATTTGGTTAAGTTACAAACCCTCTTATATAAAGAAGATGGGACGAGGAGATCTAAGGAAATAAATGTTAGTGAAATAGGTTTAAACGAAAGAAAAATTTTCAATGTTAGTTATAACCAAACAGCAGAAGGCAATTATGTTGCTGTAACTATCGCACCAATATTAAAGATAGGAAACAAGGAAAAATTTTGTGAAGCTCCGGAAACAAAAACACCACTTGTAAATTGTAGATAAAATAAATAAAATTTTTATTTTTTATTTTTTAATATGAAAAAGAAAGAAAAAAGACAAAAGAATAGTTCAGCTCAGATTTGGGTAGAGACAATTATCTATACTCTTATAGGACTAACAATAATCTCAATAGTTCTGACAATTGCAATCCCAAAAATAGAAGAACTTAAGGATAAAAATATTATTGAAAGTTCGAAAGAAGTTTTATTTGATTTAGATAACAAAATTTCAGAAGTTCTAATATCTCCTGGAAATCAAAGAGTTGCAGAAATAACGATAAAAAAAGGAAAGTTGGAAATTAACGGAAATGAAAATTCAATTTTTTTTATTGTGAACTCAAACTATAAATATAGCGAGGCTGGACAAGAGATAAAAGAAGGAAAAGTGCTTGTTAAAACAGAAGGCGTAAACGAAGGTTATAAAACAACTTTTAAATTAAATTATTCTTCCTTAAATTTAACAATAAATTCAAAAGAGGTTATTGAAAGTTTAGAAGCTTCGACAACACCCTATAAATTAATAATTTTAAACAAAGGAAATTTTAACATAGACATTAAAACAAAATGATAATAAAAACAGCATTTATTCCGAAATTAAAAATTAGTGATAATCTCTCTTCTGTTAATTTAAGTTACTCTTTAATTCCGCCTTTTGCCTTCGCTAACATTTTTTTTGACAATGATTCAAAACAACTTATTTATGAAGTGATAGAACCTGTAGGAAAGAAAGAACTTTTAGAAAAAATTGAAAAGATAGTAAAAGAAACGATAAATCTAAAACATGGGGATTTCTCTTATCAGAATAATGAAGAATACTTAAAAAAACTATTTGATGAATGTTTAAATAATCTAAAAATAAATCTAAACAAAAAAGATTATGAAGAAATTTTTTATTATTTATACAGAAATTTTTTTGGATTAAATGAAATAGAGCCTTTAATGAAGGACCCTTATATAGAAGACATACAGTGTAACGGAGTAAATCAACCGATCTATATTGTACACCGAATTTATAGGAATATGAAAACAAATATAATTTTTAAAGATATAGAAAAACTTGCATCTTTTGTAGAAAAATTGGCGCAAAAATGTGGGAGATATATTTCTTATGCAAATCCTATTTTAGATGGTAGTTTGCCTGATGGTTCGAGAGTTAATGCGACATATACAAAAGATATAACTTCTAAGGGACCAACTTTTACGATAAGAAAATTTACAAAAATTCCATTAACTCCTTTGAATTTAATTCAAAATAGAAGTGCAAGTCCTGAGATGTTGGCTTATTTTTGGATTTTAATGGAAAACAAATTAAATGTTTTAGTTGCTGGGGGAACAGGTTCTGGCAAAACAACTTTGCTAAATGCAATCGCTTTTTTTATAAAAGATGAATTGAGAGTTGTTTCTATAGAAGATACTAGAGAGTTAAATTTGCCTAGAGAGAATTGGCTTCCTTCGGTAGTTAGAGAAGGTTTAATCGGCGGAGTTGGTGAAGTTGATATGTTTTCCTTACTTCGTGCTTCTTTTAGACAAATTCCGGATTATGTAATCGTAGGGGAAGTCAGAGGAAAAGAAGCTTCTGTATTATTTCAAGGAATGGCGTCGGGACATTCTTCTATGGCAACAATTCATGCAGATTCAGTCGATGCAGTTATAAGAAGATTAGAAACCCCGCCAATAGAATTAAGCCCTTCTTTAGTAAATGAACTTGATGCCGTCGCTATAATGACACATGCCAAGATTGGACAAACAGAAACAAGAAAATTAAAAGAAGTTGTTGAGATAATAAATGTAAATCCTGATGGAACTTCTAGTACAAATACTCCTTTAATTTGGGAACCTTCAAAAGACAAATTTTATTACAAGGAAGATTTCCAAACATTTAGAAAAATAGAAAAAAGAAGAGGTATTCCTTATCAAAAACTTTTAGAGGAATTTAGAAGAAGATCTTTACTTTTAAAAAATTTGTCTGTTTCAGTTAAAAATATAGATTTACAAGAATTGAAAAATATAATCTTAGAATATTACAAAAACCAAGAATCTATCCTTAACAAATATGGTGTTAGTTAAGATTATTCATGAATGAACCAAAACTCAAAAAAATCTTTATTCTTTTTATAAAGAGAACAAAAACCAAAATTCTCAAAAAAAACAATTTCTTTTTCTTTCACATCTTTTATTGAAGATTCTACTAAACCTTCGACAATATTTCCGTCGGGCATGAGAATTCTTGTCTTTAAATTTTCATCAAAAGGATTTAACCAAGGAAAAGATTTGATTTGGAGAGCATCATCTTTTTCATTTAGAAAAGAAAAATGTTTTTCTTCTGTAATTGTTGGGTAAGAACACTTAAAATTAAAAAGATGGGACAATCGATAAATTTTTTTGTCTTCTGTCGTTTTATAATCTTCTTTTTCTATTAAAAATTCTTGACTATTCTGATAAACCCTTCTTTTTAATCCATCAAAACTAACGATAGCTTCTTTTCTTAATAAAGGAGAACCACTTATTTTTATCTTAATTGGGTTTTTTAAGAAAAAAAATTTCTTGGAGTCTCCTAAAAATTTTCTGTTTATCGAATAAAGAACGTCTATTGGCACTATTGAATTTGATTTTTTTAAACCTTGGATAACTATAAATTTTCTTATTGCTTCTGGTTTTATTCCTCTATCTCTTAAACTCTGCAAACTCCATAAACGAGGATCATTCCAACCTAAATACTTTCCATTCTTAACTTCTTTTGCTCCTTTACTTTTACTTATTTTTATTCCTTCTATTTGAAATAATCCTAAATATAAACTAACAGGGTTTTTCCAGCCAAATATAGCCCTTATAAAGTCCTGAACTTTCGTCGACATTTGATGCTCTATTCCTCTCAAAACATGAGTTGTTTGGATATAATAGTCATCTATTGCCCAAGAAAACTCCATCGAAGGATAAACACAATATTTATTTTTTGTTCGTGGATGTGGTCTATGAGAAATCTTAAACATTACTCTGTCTCTAAATGCAGGGTCCGGGTCTTGCATAGAAGTTTTTAAACGAACAACAAACTCTCCTTCTTTTGTTTCTTTTAAAAACATTTTTTTCCATCTTTCAAAATTTTTTTCTGGTGGTAAACCTCTACAAGGACAATTAATTTGCCTTTCTTTTAATCTTTGAAATTCTTCTTGCGAACAATTACAAACATACATATATCCTTTTTTTATTAATTCTTCCGCGTATTCGTAATATTTCACAGTTCTGTCGGACTTATAAAAAACATAATCCGGTTTTATTTTTAACCATTTAATTCCTTCTTCAATTAGTTTGTAAGCTGCTGGTTCAATTTGTTTTTCTTCGCTCCCTATTGTATCATCAAAAAAAAGAATAAACTTCCCCCTATATTTTTTAACATATTCGTCGTTTAAAATTAGAGCTCTTGTATTTCCTATGTGTAACGGACCAGAAGGAAACGGTGCAATTCTCATCACAACTTTTCCATCAACAGCTTCGGGTAATTCCGGAAGTTCATCTTCTGCTCTAGTTTTTCTCTTACTTATTTTTTGTTTATAATTTTCAAACTCTTTTTTTTGCTCTTCTAAATTTTTTTGATTAACTTCTTTGATAACTTCTTCAATTATTGGAAGAACAAGTTTTATATTTTCTTTTTTCAAACCTTCTACAAAAAGAGAATTTAATACTGCGCTTTTATTTGCTTTTCCTTCGTGTTCAATGGCGTTTTTTAGAGCATAAGCTTTTATTACCTCTTTATCCATCTTTGTATAAATCAAAAAGCCTTTTTAATATTAACTAAATATGAATCCATTATCTGTTTAGAGTAAGGAAGATAAAATATATAATTGATTTAATATGAACTTTTTTAATAGAGTTGTATATCGAAAACAATTAAGGTTGTTGGATTTTTATTCCTTGAGAAATGCTTATCCTACTAGAATCCTTTGAATGTATTGAACAAAGAGTTTTATTTTGGAAATTTCATAAAGCTATGAACAATTCAAAAGCAGAACAATTTCTTTCTGATTGAAAAGGAACTCTTTTTAAATAGTTTGTCACAGTTATTAGAAGAAGATGAAAAGCTGTTTCCCAAGTCAATCTCTTTCCTACTTCTTTAACTTGTTCTAATAACGCATTAATAATTTTATTTTAAAACACTAAATTTGGGACGAAATTTTTGACGCTAGTCAAATCCTCTAATTTTAATTATTAGCTCCTTTTTCCTTTTACAAGTAAAAGAAGGTAATAACCTGAATAGAAGTGTTAGGATTACTTAAAGTTTAGATTACAATGAATTTATAAAAGATTTTTGTAAAAGAGATTGTGCAAAAGAAAGAGTTGATGAGAATTGCATATAATCTTCATAGATTAGTTCGTTTGACAAGGATTTGACTAGCGCTTTTATAAAGAAAGATTTATAAATCTTTGAGAATTTTATTTTTTATGGGAAAAAAGATTGGTATTATTTTAGTGTTTTTATCTATTTTTATATTTGCTTTAAATTTGAATATTTTCTTGGCAGCCGCTAGATCCGTTAGAAATTGCCAGGGTAGCAATGTAATTGATACAGATAGTTGTATTCTTTGTGGCGCCTTTCATCCAGCTTGGAGAGAAGGTACTAATGAATGTGTATACTTAAGAGCTGGTGAATATAGTGGTAATAGGGGTGGACGTACACTAACTTATAAAATAATGGAATCTGGGTGTTATCATTGTGATGACTTTGTTAATTGTTCAGAAAGAGAAAGGAGTACTCTGTTATGCCGTTGTAATGGGTGTGGGGTAGAATGTACTCCTTCTTGTGTTTGTAATGAGTGGGTTAATTCTAGCTGGGGAGCTTGTAATTCCTCAGGAATTCAAAGATTAAATTCCACACGAAGTTGTAATTCTGTTTGTGGAGGAAATTGTTCAAACTATGAAACTATCAGATTTTATACTCGTCCATGTATCTATTTAGAAATTCCTTATTTTGCAAAATTGAATGAACCGAATGTTCCTATATCTTCAGCAGATTTTGGAGACACTGTTCTTTTAAGATTTGGTGGAAATAATATCTCTGAAGATGCAAATCTTACATTTCATGTTCAATTAAAAGAAAACTCTTCTTGGAGCAATTTATGGGGCATAATTAAAAGGTGGAGTTCTTTTTCTGTAATTTCTGGTAGCCCTTATAGTCCATATACTTTGATTAATTTAAATAACCATAGATTAAATGCCTCTGTTCAAGGAGAAAATGTTTGGAAGATATCAAACGAATTAATTGTTAAACCTATTAATAATAGTGCTCCTATTGCAAAAATCACTAATCCGCTATATAATCATTCAAATCCTGAAGAGATTTATAAAACATCAGTTAATCAAGAAGTGGAATTCAAACAAAGAAGTTATGATGAAGATGATTTACTTAAAATTGTTTGGGAATTTGGAGATGGAACTAATAGAACCATTGAAAATTTCTCATTGGAATTGAATCAAACTCACGGAGATGTAAATAAATCTTATTCTGTTGAAGGAATTTATGATATAACTCTTAAAGTTAGTGAGATGTATCCCCAAAGAACAAGTCCGCAATCTTCTTTGGATAGAACGAAGGTTTATGTTTTTAAAGAAGGAATAAATATTTTTCCTATAATAAGCTCTCCTACTGGAGGTGAAATAGGAAATATCATCAAGTTTAATGCTTCTCAAAGTTATATAGTTAATTGTTCAAGAAATCTTATTCAATATAATTTTACAGCAGGTTATTTAAAGTGTGTTTACATTCTTGAAAGAGGAGCAAAATCCCCTAAAATTGGAAATGTTTTCTTGAGATGGAAACAATCTGAAAACGGAAGAATAACTTGGAAACTTATCTGTCCTCTAAATAATCAAAATTGCAATAATGCTGGGGAATCTTGGGAAGGAGTTAGGTGGAATGAAACAAATTATGAACAAATAGGAGGGGTTGTTTTTACAATGCCTTTCTTCGAAGCTAAAGAGAGATGGGTTAAATTAGAAATGAAATTTGAAAACTGAAAAATTTCTAAAAGAAATTAAATAACTAAAAATATAGTTTGTTTGTTTTTCTTTCGTGTTCAAGAGCATTTTTTAGAGCATAAGCTTTTTTAAAGATTACATCCCCCAAGAAGGGTTCTTTCTTCTTTTTATCGATGCAATTTCTTGAAGAACTTTTTTCTCTTCTTCTGTTAAAAGAGATTTATTCTCTTTAAATTTTCTAAAATCACTTTCAGAAATATCTGAATAAAGAGGCTCATTAATTTTTAATTGCCTCTTGAAATTTAAACCTGGAACGGAAATTGCCGCTTCTTTTTTTGAATCTATTTCTTCTAAATTATTTTTTTCTGACTGAATAGATTTTACTCTTCCGATTTTTTCTTCTAAAGAATTAATGAGTGTTATTTCTTTTTTTAATTTTCCCAATTCTACACGAACACCAAATATTGCTGGATTTGAGTTTCTAAAAATAAAATCCAAAACTTTTAATTTACAAACTGAAGGCAAACTCTCAAGCTTTTTTCTTTCTTCATCTTCCTTTTTCTTTAATCTGTATTCCTTGAGAGCATCTATTATTTTATAAACAACATCGCCCAGGATAATTTTAACATCTTTCTCTTCTTGGATATCTTTGGAATTATCAACATTGAATCCGACAATAATCTTGTTTTCTTCTTCTAAAGATTTAGCAAATGCAATGTCGCTTTTTGTTATTTTTCCTATAGATGCTTTTTTAACATGAAAATTTTCTTGCCTTAACAAAACCAGTAAGGCCTCTAAACTTCCAAGAGAATCTGCTTTTACAAGAATTCCTTTTTCATCTGTTTTTATTTCTTCAGAGATCTCTGATTTAATTTCTTTTTTTATTTCGTTTAAATCATCCTCTAAAACAAAAAAAGGCATTCCTGCATAAACTTCATCGTCTGAATTTATTAAAATTCTAACTCCGCTAGCAGCAGAAACTTTTTTTACACTTTTAAACCCTTTATTTAAAGGAAGTGCTTCTTGTAAACTCCTAACTTTTGTTACAATTACATCAAAAAAAGAAGCAATTGCAATATCATCGCCTTCTTTTAATTCTCCATCGAAAACAATACACTCTAAAAAATTAACTCCTTGATCTTTTTTTATTTCTAAAATAACTCCTTTGCCTTTTTTTCTAATCTCTAATTCTTTTTTTAAGAATTTTTCTGAAAGAGCACAAAGCAAAGTTAATAGCTCTTCTATTCCTTCTCCTGTCTTGGCAGAACAAGGAACAATAGCAAAATTTTTTGTAAAATCATTTATCTTTGTATAAATTTCGGCATTAATTTTGTGGGACTGCAAACTTCCTATTAAAGTATAAAGTTTTTCTTCAAAAATTTGTTTAACTGAAATTCCTTGTTTTTTCTCTGAATCGATGAATCTTTTTGTTTCAGAAGTTTTCCAACCGGAAATATTATCGATTTTGTTTAAGGCAATAACAAAAGGCGTCTTATTTAATTTCAATAATTGCAAAACTTCGATCGTTTGTGGTTTTATTCCTTCATTTATGTCAATAACAAGAACTGCTAAATCTGCTAAACCGCTGCCTCTTTTTCGTAAATTTGTAAAAGCTGAGTGTCCTGGAGTATCAATAAACAAAAATCCTGGGATTTCGAGGGGGATCTTAAATTTATTTAATAAATCTTCCGCCCTCTCCAAAATTTTTTCTTTTGGAAGAATACTAAAAGAAATTTTTTGCGTTATTCCTCCTGCTTCATCTTCTTGTAAATTTGTTCCTCTAAGTTTGTCTAATATAGAAGTTTTTCCATGATCAACATGCCCACAAACAGTTACTATTGGTTGTCTTATCATCTTAAACGCCCCCGCCAGGAATCGAACCTGGGAGCCCAGAAGGGCCTGGATCTCAAGTCCAGTGCAATACCACTATGCGACGGAGGCACAAAATAGAGAATAAAAAAAGCTTTTTAAGTTATGCGGTTATTCCTCTAAAAATAGCTCTACCTCGTTATTATTTATAGAATATTCCTCTTTTTCAGAAAATACTTTAAAAAGAAGTTTTTTAACCTTTGGACTTTTTAAAAAGAAATTTTCTACGTAAAACTTTCTTGAATAACCTGGCTCTAAATATTCTAAAGAATAATTATTTATTCTTTCTTTTTCAGAATAAATTTCAAATGAAACATTTTCTGCTCTTACTAATCCTGTATTTGTTATTTCTATAAAAAAATTTAGATAATTTCCTTTTTTAGTTGCTGAAATATTAACTATTGAAATTTCTGCTTTTGCTTTTTGAGAATAAAGATTTATTAAATCGTCTATTACTTCTTGAGTTAATTTTTGTTCACAATTCAAATAAGGATAAAGAATAGATTTTTTGTCATTTATATGGTCATAACCAAAAACATGAAGAATTTCATGTAATTCAACTAACGGCATTTCACAATTTACCTCTTCTTTTTTTAAAAATAAACTTACTTCTCCTTGAATAATCAAAGGGTATGGGGTTAAATTTAAAAATTTTCTTGGACCACCTTCTCCGAGAATAAAAATTTTTTTTTCACCTTCTTTTTTTTCAGCTTCCTTCTGCGAACAAAAAACTAAAATGTCTGCAGAATCATTTTTTATTTCATAGAAGAAAATAACTTTCGTCTCTTCCTCTAAAATTTTAAATGCTTCCCTAACTCTTGAAGACTTTTCTTTAGAGCAATCTTCCTCGATAAAAAAAGAGATATTATTTTTAGAAAATCTCATATTTGGAACAAACTGAACTAAATTAGAACTTGCGTTTACTTCTATTGGCTCTTTTTTAAAAAATGCTTCGAAATTTTTTTCTTCAAAATTAAAAGAACTTTTGAATAAATAAAAAGAAATTGAAAATATTACTAAAAACAAAATTAATAAAATAAAATCACTAAACTTCATAAAAACTCTCCAGACTTTCTTCTTTTTTAAACTTTTTATAATTTTCATTCACTGTTTTTTCATTAACCTTGTTGTGATGAATAAATCCTCCCCCGAATGATTTGGGGATATGCATTAATTCGTGAATAAGAACTTTCTCTTTTTGCTCATTATTTAATCTGTCGAATTTTTCAGAGATTACTTCAATAACATAAAATCCTTTTCTTCCCATTGCAATTTGCATAGCTTTTCCTAATCCATGACATCTTGCTATTGTTCTTCTTGTTGAAGACCCAAAACTTCTCAAAAAACCTATATTATCTAAGTCTATGTGGTTCCAATTCATTTTTTTAACAATTTTTTTTGCTAATTCTCTTAAATCGTCTGCTTTTTCATATTCCATATTCGCTTAATCTTTATATTTCATCATTTTTATAGTTATTTTTTTAAATATTTTGTTAATCAGAGAATTTTTTAAAAAGAAAATTTAAATAAAAATCCTGCACCATAAAATCTCTCTTAAATCTTGTTCCTTCAAACCGCCTCTAAGACTTTTTTTTATGAATTCTTCACTATATCTGTTTTTTCTTGTTTAAGAAACTATTCATCTAGCTTGTCGTTTTAATCTTTCTTTCTCTTGATTATATTCTAAAGGAGTGTTATTTTTAAAGCTTGTTAATATCTTGAATAAAACATTAGTTAAACTAATTTGGAAAATACTATCCATTATTTTTTTAATTATTATAAATAGAAATCCTGCTTTTAAATCTTTCTCGATTATTTAGTCACGATTTCGATAGCATCGTTGTTTTTGAGTCGGTGTTCTTTTCCTATTGCTTGTTTTGTTTTTACATCTATTGCTTTAATAAAATTTTTTCCTAAATCGGTATGTATTTTATAAGCGAAGCTCAAGGCAGTTGTTCCTTCCGGAACTAAAAAACAATCTGGCAAAATTCTTCCTTGGGAATCTGTTAGTTTATTGGTTCCTGCAGGAAAAACTGCTATATGTTTCAATAAAGAAAAAACAACTTCGTCGAGAATTGCCTGAACACCAGTTCCTTCTTCATATTTTAAAAGAACATTTTTTTTAATTATTTCTAACGCTTCTTTTTGTTTTTTGTTTAAGTTTCCAATTATTTCAAAATCCTTAGAACCTGGTGAGTATTTTATTAAATTGTGTTTTGCAGCTTGTCTTAAAGATAACTCACTATCAGCAGAGCAAGGAATTATTCTTACTGAAGGAAAAACTTCTCTTAATTTTTTTAGATTTTCTTCTGCTCTTTCTTTATCAATTTTGTTTGCTGCAATAATCATTGGTTTTGTTAAATATCTAAGCTCGTGAGAAAATTCTTTCAATTGTTCCTTAGTCCATTTTTCCGGATTTTCAATATCAAATTTTAATTTTTTCATTGCTTTTTCAACATGTTCTTCTTTAACATTAATACCTGAAAATTGTTTAGCCACGGCTTTAACAAAATCGCTTTTTTCTGTTTGAACTTTTCTTGAAAAGACATCCCATGCTTTATTTAATATTCCAAAAAACCAAAGGTCGAGCTCTTCTTCAAGCATTCGAACATCTTTTATCGGATCTCCTTTCCCTTCTCTTCCTTCATCGTCGGTAGTGCCAGAAATATCAACTATATGAATAAACGCATCTGCTTTAGAGAGGTCATTTAAAAATTGGTTTCCTAACCCTCTTCCTTCCGACGCTCCTTTAATTAATCCGGCAACATCCATTAAGTCAATAGAAACAAATCTTGTTTCTCCGTCGCAAAATCCTGTTCTTGGAGTACATTTTACTCCAAAATCCTTACATAAACATTTTACTCTTACATAACCAACGCCCAAATTTGGTTTTATTGTAGCGAAAGGATAGGGTGCAATAAGAACATCCATTAGTGTTGCTGCTTTAAAAAAAGTAGATTTGCCACAAGAAGGTTTTCCTACAAGACCAATTAACATAAATTATTTTCTTTAATCTGTTTTATAAGCTTTTTTATACATTTAAAAAATCAAAAACAAATTAATTTATAGAGAAAGAAGATTATGTTTATGCCTTATTAGAAATTTATAGGAACTCTATAGGTAACTATTTTATAAAGAAGAAAGAATTGTTAAAGTCGATGAAAAATGAACAGAAGCCGCAGCGGCTACTGCTGTTGGAATGTTCGGAAGTAGTGTTAGACCAAGAAATGTTTTTAAAGCAGACCATCCATTCATCTTTATAATCCAAGAAAAAGAAACTGGAAATATTTTATTTATGGGAAGAGTAATTGATCCTACTAACAACAAAAATGTTTAAATCTTTGCAATTTAATTAAATTTAAAAAACCATCAGTATTTTTATTTTTAAGAGCCCATAGCTTAGCCCGGTAGAGCACCGCTCTTATAAGAAACTTTTCATTGAAAAGGAATCTCTTGGGTTTCTAAGAGAGGCGGGGGTCCCAGGTTCAAATCCTGGTGGGCTCATAATACTAAATTAAATAAAAATAAATAACTTTTTTGTAAAATTAAAAACTATTTTTTGCAAAAAGCGAGTACAAAATTCTTATCTTCTGCGATAAAAATAGATGTTTTACTAAAATAAGTTGTTAAAATTTCTTTAATTTTTTCTGGAGTGTATTTATAAGAAACAGCAACGATAATACAATCTCCTTTTGAAAAATTTATTTTCCCTATTTGATAATCTTTTTTTATCTCAAATAACATCTCAACTCTGTCTTGCCTAAACCTTGCAAAATATCCAATATGCTCTTTTTTTATTCCTAAAATCTCCATTAGCTTAACAAAAAAATCAAAAATAGATTTACTTTTATTATAATAATCAACCATTTTTTTAGTGCTGGGGTGAGAGAGCTTATTTCCTATAATTAAAAGGTCTTTATCTCCCATACTTGTTCTTATTTCATGAAGAACTTCGTGAACTTCGGAATTTTCCAAATTTCCTCCTAAAAATAAAAAAATATTAGTTTTAAATTTGCCTTTTTTTATAAAACCCCTTACTTCTGAAAAATTAAGAAAATCACATAAATTTTTTTCTGTTAAAACAACTTTTACATTCTTAATTCTAGAAACATTTTTAGAAGCTTCTTTAAGCATAAATTCGTTTATATCTAAAGGGTAATAAGCTATCTTATAATTTTTTCTTAGTAAATTTATTAAAAGTGTAGCTTTTTTTCCATCTCCACAACCTAAATCAATAATATTGATATTTTTTTCTTTTATAAGAGAGAAGATTTCCCTATAAAATTTTTTTAAAAGTTTTTTTTCTTCTTCTGCAAACATTTTTTGTTTTTTATCTTCTTTTTCCAATTTTATGAACTCTTTAGCCTGTTCTTTAGTCAAATACCATAATTTAGAATCAGAAACATTCCAGAATCTTTTTCCTTTCTCAATAGAATACCCTCTTTTTATAAATTCTGAAATTATTGCTTCTTGTGCTTTTTCTTTTTTAGAGTACATAACTTTTTATTTTACTTATTACTTTTAAACTTTTCGGGTTTTTAAAATACTTTTTGCTAAATAAATATGCAAAACAAAAAGTTTAAAAGTTTACTTAGTAAATTATTAAAGTTAATTGTGCTCCCATAGTCTAGAGGCCAAGGACACAGCCCTTTCACGGCTGTAACCCGGGTTCGAATCCCGGTGGGAGCGTAGCTTTAAAATATAACTATATGTTATAAATTCAACAAACAAAATTTGCTTCTGATATTCTTTCTTTTTCGTCGATAATTAACTTTCTTATTATTTTCCCTTTTCTTTTTGATTTCTCTCTTATTTCTTCGGGTTTCATTTTTTGAAAATTTTCTGGATAAATTATCTCATCTATTTTTATTGTGTGCTCTACCAATATTTCTTTAAAATTCTCACTAACATCGAAAAATAAATCTTTTATAATTTCCTTGCAAGAAGTCTTTAAAGAACAAAAACTTGGAGAAACATCTTCACAGACTTCTCCTTTAGTAGAAGGTTTTGGTGATTTGGGCATTTTTGGTTTTATTTTTAATTCAAAACCTGGAAAAGAAAAGCTTAAAGCAAAAAATAATTTAGGATTTTTATTAATAAATTCTAAAACTTCTTTTGGATCAATTTTTGTATTAACTTTATACTGTTTTATACCCATAAATTGCTTTTTCTCCTCTGAAAAAGGAATCGTGATATCCGTTGTAGAGACAATAATTCCTTTTGTTTGAATTTTTTCTTTTGATAACTCCAATCCTTTTCTTACAAAATAATTGGCAAAATCAGAATCCGACTTAATAACAAAATTTTTTTTATTCTTTGCTTCTATTCTGTATTTTTTATTGAATTCGCCACGACTATACTTTAATAATTCAAGTTTGGTCTCTTCATCAAACTTTCCTTCAAAAATTTTTTTGATAAACATTATTTTTTTTAAAATAGGTTATTTAAAAATTTTTTCATTGAAACGACAAGTTTAAAAATAAAAACTAATAAAATAAAATATGGATAAAAAATTTTTTGATAAGATTATAATATTGACAAGTTTTATTGTTATTTTAATTTTGGTTTTTTTTGTTTTGAAACCAATTCTTGCCATACTTTTTTTGTCTTTTGTACTTGCTAATTCTTTCTTACCTATGTATAATTTTCTATTAAAGAAATTAAAATCAAAAGGTTTTAGCGCTTTTTTAGTCACTTTATTTTTAGTGATTATAATAATTTTACCTGTTTTATATTTTACTCCTAATTTGATAAAAGAAGTAAAAAATCTTTATATATCTTCTCAAAAAATAAAGATTTCAGAACCTATTAAAACAATTCTTCCATCTAAACTTTCTGAAGATTCATTGAATTATCTTGATTCGCAATTTGAAAATGTTTTGTCTAAATTTTTTAGCTATTTATTTAATTCTTTTAATTCTTTCCTTTATTCTAAACTACCTTTCTTTATCGTAGGTTTTATCGTCTTTTTATTTCTGTTTTATTATATTATACAGAATACTAAAGAGATTTCTAACGAACTGATCTCTATATTTCCAATAAAAGAAGATACCACAAAAAGATTTGCTTCGGAATTCGAAAATGTTACTAATGGAATTATTTATGGGCAATTTTTTTTAGGAATAATACAAGGTATTTTGATTGGCTTATTTTTGTATGTAATAAAATTTGATAGCTTGGTTTTCTTTACTTTTGTTGGAATAATCGCTGGAATTTTGCCTTTGGTTGGACTTAGTCTCGTCTGGGTTCCTGTCGGGTTAATTCTTTTAGTAAGAGGGCAAATAATTATTGCAATACTCTTGGTAATTTATGGAAACTTTGTTAGTTGGTTTATTGATGGTTTTATGAGGCCTTATATTTTATCAGAAAAAACAACATTACTAAATATACCTTTAAGTTTTATTGGGATGGTTGGTGGAGCATATGCGTTTGGATTTTTAGGGGTAATTATAGGACCTCTTGTAATCGCTTATTTAATGTTAATTATAGAGTATTATAAAAGAGGGGAAATAGAAAGAATATTTAAAGAATGAGGCTTAAAATAAAGAGGTTGTCTTGGTTTGCTGGAAGACCTGTTGTAATTTTATCTCCAAATACTTCAAAACTCTTAAATGTACATGTTAATGAAAAAGTAAAAATTTCGGTAAACAAAAAAAGTTTTTATGCTGTCGTCGATGTTTTTTCCGATATAACAAAAGATAATGAAATAGGTTTTTCTTATGAAGTTATGTCTTTCTTTAATTTAAAAAAAAATTCATTTGTTGAAGTTGTGCCGGCAGATAGTACAAAAGCAGGTAAAATAATTAATAAAAAAATAAACGGAGAAAAATTAAGTAAAGAAGAATTAAAAGAGATAATAAAAGAAATATCAAACAATAATTTAACAGAAGCTGAAATTGCTTTTTTTATTTCTGCCGAAAAAATTCATGGAATGTCCTTAAAAGAAATATTTTACCTTACAAAATCAATGATAGAAACAGGAAGAAGATTAAAATTTAAAAAAGATATAATTGCAGATAAACATTGTATTGGTGGAATTGCCGGAAATAGGACTACTCCTATTGTAATATCTATTTGTGCATCTGCTGGTTTAACTCTTCCAAAAACATCTTCAAGAGCAATAACAAGTGCGGCTGGAACTGCGGACACTATAGAAACTATTGCAAGAGTTGATTTTACAAGAGAAGAAATATTAAAAATAGTGGAAAGAGTTGGTGCTTGCTTAGTTTGGAATGGTGCTTTAAATCTTTCTCCTTCCGACGATAAAATAATCCATATAGAGAGAATGCTAAATTTAGATGTTGAACCACAGTTAATAGCCTCTATAATGTCAAAAAAAATTTCTGCTGGGTCTAATCACATTTTGATAGATATCCCTTATAAAGGTGGAAAATTTCCGAGTATCGAAAAAGCTAAAGAACTTGGAAAAAAATTTCTGTGGATTGCTAAAAAATTTGGTGTTAAACTGAGAACTGTCTATACTGACGGAAGGCAACCGATAGGTAATGGGATTGGTCCTATTTTAGAGATGATGGACATTTTAAAAGTTTTGAAAGGGGATGGACCAGAAGATTTGAAAGAAAAAGCAATTTATCTCTCTTCAGAGCTTATGGATTTAGCAGGAATTAAAAATGCAAAAGAAAAGGCAAGAGAAATTTTAGAAAGTGGAAAAGCATTTGAAAAATTCAAAGAAATAATAAATGCTCAAAATGGTAAAAATGACTTTGAAAAAAGAATTAAAAAATTAAAATTTGCTCGTTATAAAAAGGAGATTTTTGCTCAGAGAGAAGGGAAAATAAAAGAAATAGATAATAAAAAAATTAATCTTCTTTGTAGAATTTTGGGAGCTCCAGAAACAAAAAGCGCGGGAGTTTATTTGTATAAAAAAATTGGTTTTGTTGACAAAGGCGAAAAAGTTATTACTCTTTATTCAGAAAGTGAAAAAAAATTAGAAGAAGGTATAAAATATTTTAAAGAATTTGAACCGATTGTTTTTAGACAAGTTTAAAAAACCCTTTTGAATTTATTTTTTAAGCCCGCATCGCATAGTGGTATTGCAGTGGATTGCTAATCCACGCCCTTCGGGGCCCCTGGGTTCGATTCCCAGTGCGGGCGTATAGAAAATTAGTGCTATTCTTATAAAAATAGAGTATAAACAAACTTAGATACCTAAATAATTAATTGAAGCAACAGCTAAGATCGAAGGCCAGCTTTCAAAAAAAGAAAGTTTGTTTAACCGAATAAAGAAGCCAGACCTTCTGCTGCTTCTGCTTTTGGCTCTTCTTTCTTCTCATCTTTTGGTACTTCTGCTACACTTCCTTGGCTTGGAGCTGCTGCTACTAAACTTGCATTGGCAAGCTGTTCGTCGATATTCACTCCATTTAAAGAAGCAACAAGTATTTTGACTTTTCCTTCGTCAACTGTTGCTCCTGCAGCACTAAGAACTTTCTTTAAGTTTTCTTCGTTTATATGCTGCCCAAGTCTATGCAACAAAAGAGCTGCATAAATGTATTCCATTAGCTTTTTTCTCCTTCTTTAGTTTGTGTTTGAATTAAATTTTTTAAAACATTCTCGTGTAAAGCTGCTTTTGATAGAATAAAGGGTAAAGTTTCTTTTGAAATCCATGCTAATTCTACTGCAAAAGCCAGAGATTTCGAGTAAGAGGAAATAAACTCTTGTAAAATTGTTTTTTTATCTATTTTAACAGAAGTGTAAATCTTCCCATCAGAAAAAGCAACAATAGGTTCTAAACCAATTTCAAAAGGATTTACATCAAGTTTTGCTAAAATTGCTGCTTTTTCCGAACTTATTTTCTCACCTTTCTTAACAAAAAGAGTGTCTTTTGCTATGGCTATTTTTCCGCCCTCAACTTTTGGCTGTAAACCTACTGAACTTAATAAAGAAATATCTGGTCCAGGTGAAAGATTTGTTGGACCTGCTTTAACCCAAATGTCATCTGTAGATTCTTGACCTGCTCTTGCTTTCGACGGAGTTTTGTTATCTGCTAAAATAGAAATTATTTCAAAAGCTTCTTCGTCTGAAAAAAGTAAAATATAATCAGAAGTAATGTGCTCTAAAATTTTTTTTAATTCTTCGTTTTTAGTTCGTTCTATTGCGAGTTTAATGAGATTTTTTTTAGCAACTTTTAGAATTGCTTTTTCCCTTATTTTTTTCCTTATTTGTTGTAATTGTGCTGCTTTCAAATTCTTAACAGAACAAATGATCAAAGATCTTTTATTTAAAAGCAATGCTACTTCTTCAACAAGTTTTCTCTTTCCTTCAAGGATAGGTTTATTTCTTTTCATTTTTTAATTTCGTAAGGTCGAGACATTGTCAATTTAATTAAAATATTTTTTATATTGTCTTTTTTTAAAGGTAGGATATCGCTAATTGATTTTATTGTGCTTTCAATATTTTCTTTTATCTGCTCATCGCCCATGCTTTCTTTTCCAACAGGAATTTTAATACTTCTTTCTTTTGCCTTTATCCTAACTGATTTTTTCATTTTTTCTACAAGATAATCTATTGTTTCTTTATCTTCTTTCATAACAACTCCTAATTGTGGAGAAGGCATTTTTCCAGAAGGTCCGAGCGTTCTACCAAACTTTGCTGCGACATCCTTCATCAAAGGAGCAAAAGAAATAAACATGTCGTATTTTTTTGCTAGTTTTTTTAATTCTCTGTTTGTTTTAAAAGAATCAAATTGTTCTTTTAAAATACAATCAATTCCCTCTATTTTTTTAGTTAAAAAAGCCGCAATTCTTTTTTCTGTTCCATGAGGCAATTGAATAAAAGTATTTATGCTTTGTTTTCGCATATCTATCTTTTGTAAGTTAACTATTAAATCAAAAGTTTGAACAAAATTTCTTCTTTCTTCGTTTCTTAAGAGTTTTATTGCTTCTTCAATAGAATAATTTTTCTTCTGTTGTATTTCTGTTTTTTCTTCTTTGGCAATTTTCTCTTTAATGATATTTTTTGTTTGTCCTTCTTTAATGATCGGTTTTTCTTTTATAATTTCTTCTTTCACGATAGCTTTTTCTTTTTTCTCTTCTTTAACTTCTTTTTTAGAATTTTTCTTTTCAACTTTTGATTTTTTTTCTGTTTTTTCCTTAACTTTTTCTACCATTTTAAAAATATATACCTACCACGCCTTGTGGCTCCTTTCGGACTCGGTGGTTTGGTAAAATCTTTTATAAAAAAAGCTTTTTAAATTTGTCGGTTTTAGAATACAAATTCTTTTAAAGAAAGTTTTTAATAGGTTTTTTATGATATTGGTAGCTTTGTTATCGAAGGGAGAGGGAAGCTGGGGACAAGTTGCTGGATTAATAAAAAGGGGAAATTGGGAAAAAGTAATTCTTGTAGGAGATAAGTTTGCTAAAAACTTTAATGTTGAAAATACAAACTATGAATTTGTTGAGGTTGATTTAGGAAAACCAATTACCTTGCTTAAAAAAGAAATGATTGAAAAAATAAAACCTAAATTAAGCGAAGATTTTGTTTCTGAAGTTGCTTTGTCAATTGCCTCTGGTGACGGAAAAGAACACATGGCATTAATCTCTGCTTTGCTTTCAATTCCTGTAGGAGTGAGATTTAGTATCTTAACTAAAGAAGGAATTATTTTTTTATAAAATTATTTGAAAAGCTAAATAGTTCTAATCTTCATTTCTTTCTTATTTCTCCCTATAGCTAAAACGCAGCTTTTTTTGTCTTTTGCTAAAATTTTCCAGGAATTATCTGTTTTTTTTAATTCTTTTAATATTTTCTTAGCAAAAATTTTGACTTCTTCAAAAAGAGGTTGTTTATCATAACCCATTCTATTTCTTGCGTAACCTATAGAAGTAAAACCTTTGATATGAACAAAATCAGGTTCTGCTTTAGAAATTAAAAAAGAGTAATCTTTAACATATTTATCTTCCATATTTGAAATTTCATTAAGATTAGCATTTTTGTTTTTGCCTTTTTTTACAAGAGTTAATCTGACGCATCTGCGACATTTTCCTTTTAAAGATTTTATTAGCTCTAAGGTTAAGTTAAATTTTTCCCAAGCGTCTTTATTTAAGGAATTATGCCATATTTCGAATAATTCTTTATTCGGAGAATTTAATGAAATCGTTAATTGGTTTGGCAAAGCTTTTTCTCTATCGAGTTTCTTTAATATTTCTGGATGTTGGCCATTAGTAACTAAAAAAGAAATAGCTTTTCTTTTCTTAATCTCTTTTATTAGTTCAGGTAGTTTGGGATAGAGGGTTGGTTCTCCAGATAAAGATAAAGAAAAAAGAGATGGTTCGAATGATTTTTCGAGTATTTTTTTGTTTATTCCTTTTCTACCACCAAAACCTGAAAGCAATCTTTTTCTTTCTTTTATTATTCCTTCGAGAAGTTTTCTTGGTTCTTCAATTTTTTGGATTTTGTTTCCTAAATTCATTTCTATTGGTCTCCAACAATGAAGACATTTGTTATCGCACCACATAACACAGGGAGAAAATTGGCAACATCTTGCAGATTCAATCCCATAAAATTTTTGTTTCCAGCAACCCTCTTTTCCTCTTAATGCTTCCTTTGTCCAATGGCAGATTTGAACAGCTCCAGAATCTCCAAAAAGACCATAACTTTTCTTTTTTAATTCTTTTCTTATTTTTTCATCCATATCTCTAATCAAAATCTCCTATATAAAAATTTTTTTAAAAAAGAATTTTGGCAAAAACCCAAGAGAATATTAATAAAAAGAAAGATAGAATTATTATCCCTCTTAAAACTTTATGTATTCTTTCCGTCTTTTCTTTTGATTTTGTTAAAGACAATATTAACAAATAACTAAATCTTCCTCCGTCGAAAATTCCAAATGGAAGCATATTAAAAAGAGAAACAAAAAGGTTTATTATCATAATCCACCATATTAAGTAGTAAATGTAATCTGCTACTTCACTATTTATTTTAGGTTTGTAAAGCAATAAAGGGTCCTTAATCAAAAAAAATCTTGTAAAAATTTTTCTTATTGGATTAAAATTTTGATTTTGAATATTTTTTATTAAAATTTCTTTTGTTATTAGTGGTATTCCTAAAAAAGCTAAAGAATAGTTAAATGGATTTTGCTCCAATACTACTTCAAAACTTCTTTCTGTTTTGTTAATTTCTGTTTTTAATTTTATTTTTTCTCCAGGTTTTTTTTCTCTGAGAGCATTTATTATGTCTTCACTATTTTTAACTTTTTTTCCATCTATTTCTGTAATATAACCCGATATTTTATTTAATATCGCCGGAGAATAATAATAAACACTTAAAACAGATTCTTCAGATAATGAAATATTATCTTTTATAAGAATAAAACTTTCCTTGGGAATAAGATATTTTTTCCCTTCATAAGTTTCTAATAAAGTCAAATTGTTTTCAATAAAAGAATGGTTTTTTATTTCTGAAAAGTTTATTTGTGTTGTAGCATAGTTTGTGATTAAATAACCTTGTGGGGAGTAAAAAGAAAAAAAGAAAGATAAAAGGATTATTCCAAAAATAAGAGAGAGAAGAAGATTTGCAAAAACTCCTGCTCCGAGAGTTGTCATTTGTTGTTTATTAGTTTTTTTTCTAAATTCTTTATCATCTTGCTCGACGAAAGCTCCTAAAATTGGACCTAAAAAAAGAAAGCCTGTAGATTTTATTTTTACCTTATATAAAACCATATAAAGGCCATGAGCCATTTCGTGGAAAATAGCAACAATTGAAAAAGCTATTATAAAATAAACAAAATAAAAATTTGGGAAAAAACTTTTCATACCAAAGAGTTGTGGAAAATAAGGGATCACTGGTGCTATCGGTGGCGCTCCTTTAGTAGACTCAATTGTTTTTTCCGGCTCATAAACATAAAAAAAGGCGTTTAATAAAAAAATAAATATTACACTAATCATAAGAATAATTGAAAAAAATATAATTATTGGGCTCAGTCTATTTAGAAAGTTTTTGTTTTTGGAAGCAAACCTCTCCATTGCTTTTATTCCTATCTTTGTTTTATAAAGAAAAATAATGCCTTCTCTTTTCAAATTATTTCTTCTCTTATATAAAAAGAAAGTTATAACTAAACAAAAAATAAAAAACATAATTAAATCAACAACAATAATCTTATTCATTTTTTTCTTACAGCCCTAAAACTTTTTGATTTGCATCTCCTACATGAAGCTTTCCCGGATAAAATTTTTGAAGGATCGACCCTTATCTTTTGTTTACAAACCTTACAAAAAAATAAATTCTTAAATAGTCTTTTTTGAGCAGATGGTATTTTTGTCGCCATTTATAAAACCCTTTTTAAAACTTTATTTCCTTCAATATCCCAATATTCAACTTCTTTTCCTTCTTTAATAGCTTCCTTTATTTCTTCGTTTATATTAAGTTCAAAATTTTCAAAATTTTCGCTATCCATAATATTTACTTTATCTCCTGATATAGAAAGAACTTGTGCTTTTCTTTTGTCTATCATTGGAACTTCAAATCTTTCGTGACCGGGACACATTATTATTTTTTTCTTTCCATCAATCACTGAAATCGCTTCCATTCTGCATTTACTCGCACCATGCTTTCCGGTTTTAGAAACTTCTATAGACTTTATGCAATAACCTTCACCTTCTAAAAAAACATAACTGCCAACCCTCAATTCTGTTGCTGATACAACCTTCAAAACCATAAAAAAATTAAAAAAAATTGGTTTAAAAATGTTTCTTTTAAATTAAAAAAACTTTAAAAAGCTAAATTTAAACACTTCTTTATGGAAAAAATAAAAGAAAAAGATTTTATTGAAATAGATTTCGTAGGAAAAACAAAAGAAGGAGAAATTTTTGATAGCACTAAAAAAGAACATTCTGTAAGATTTAATAATGAAGAACTAAAACCTCTTAAAATTCCTATCGGTTACGGATTAATGCTAAAATCTCTTGAAGAGGAAATAATTGGAAAAGAAACAGAAAAGGATTATATTATTGAAATAAAATCTGAAAAAGCGTTTGGGAAAAGAAATCCTCTCCTTATAAGAATGGTTTCTATAAAAAATTTTGAAGAACAAGGAATAAATCCCGTAAAAGGAATGCAGTTTTCTTTCGACGGGATGATAGGGAAAGTATTATCTTCTTCTGGCGGGAGGGTTATGGTGGATTTTAATAATCCGCTGGCGGGAAAAGATTTGATTTATGAATTTAAGATTTTAAGAAAAATAGATGATAAAAAAGAGCAGTTAGAATCTTTACAGGAATATTTCTTCAAAAAAATATTCGAATCAGAAGTGAAAGAAAAAGAAGCATCAATTAAAGTTGAAAAAAATTTTTTGCCCTTGGCTGAAGCAATAAAGAGCAGATTTGAAGAAATTTTGGGAATTAAAATAGAAATTATTAAGGTTTAGTTTACAAATACTTTTAAAGGGTTGTTTCTTATTAAAAATATGGCTTACATAAAAGAAAAGGAGGGCTTTTCTCCACAAACTGATTTTGATAGAGAGCTTGAGGAATTTCTTAAAAAACAAATTACTAAAATAAAAGTTATTGGGATTGGTGGAGCTGGAAATAACAGCATTTCAAGAATGAAAGAGGTTGGAATCAAGGGAGCAGAAATCATTGCAGTAAATACTGATGCGCAAGATCTTCTTTATACTGATGCTGATTTTAAAATTCTTATTGGCAAAGAAATATCAAAAGGTCTCGGCGCAGGGTCAAATCCAAGAATAGGGGCAGAAGCTGCGAAGGAACAAGCACATGAAATAAAAAAAAGTCTTGAAGGAGCAGAAATGGTTTTTATAACATGTGGTCTTGGTGGTGGGACTGGAAGCGGTGCTGCTCCAATTATAGCAGACATTGCTAAAAAAAATGGGGCTTTGACAATAGGTGTTGTAACTTTGCCTTTTAATGTTGAAGGAAAAAAGAGATTAGAAAATGCCTATGAATCTTTGGAAAAAATGGAATCAATTGTTGATACTTTGATTGTTATTCCCAACGATAAACTATTGGAAATCGCGCCAGATTTGCCTTTGTCTACGGCATTCAAAATTGCAGACGAGATTTTGACAAATGGGGTAAAAGGAATAACTGAACTTGTAACAAAAACAGGTCTTGTCAATTTAGATTTTGCCGATGTAAAAGCGGTAATGACTAATGGAGGGGTCTCTTTAATAAGTATCGGTGAAGATGACACAAATAATCGCGCTTTTGAAGCAGTAGAAAAAGCAATTTCTAACCCTCTTTTAGATGCAGATATTTCAAATGGAAATGGTGCGTTAATAAATGTCATCGGAGGAGAAGATTTGTCTTTGGCAGAATACAAAAAAATAATTGAAATTGTTAGTGAGAAATTATCTCCCGATGCAAAAATAATCTCTGGAGCGCAAATTTCAAAAGATTTAGAAGGGACAATCAGAGTTATGTTAATTATTACTGGAGTAAAAAGCCCGCAAATCATAGGAGAAAAAAAGTCATTAGAGGAAAGAAGAAAAGAAGATATGACAAATGAGTTGGGAATAGAATTTCTTTCAGAAGAATAAAGAGAAATATATTTAAATTAGAAAAAAATAAAAATTTTATGAAAATAAAAAGTTGGTTAATATCTCAAAAAGAACAATACTTAAGACTTTGGAGAGTCATGAAAAAACCGACTAAGGAAGAATTAAAACTCGTCTCAAAAGTTTCAGCAATAGGTGTTTTGATTCTTGGCATAATAGGTTTTTTAATCCAACTTTTGTTTATATTAATAAGGAAATAGTAAGATGTTAACTTAACGGCCCAGGAAATAGAAACCTTTTTAAATATATAAATTTTTATCCTATTACTAATTCTTATTTTTTTAAGAGTTAGTTGGAAACTTATGGGACTTAATACAGACGATTTTGAATATCTCGGTTCGGAAAAGAAAGAAGAAATTATAAAAGAAAAACCGATCATTAAAGAAGGACAAAAAAAGATAGAAGAAGAAAAACAAAAAGAAGAAGTGGCTAATACAGAAAAGGAAAAACAAGAATCTTCTATTTTTGTAGTTAAAGTAAATGCTGGTAAGGAAACGAAATCTTTTGAACTTATTTCAGAAAGAGTACGCTCTAAAAATTTAGGAGTTTATTCTCTTGTAAGGCCACACGGGCTAAAAGGATATATAATCATAGAAGCTAGGAATAAAGAAAATGCTGAAGAAGCGTGTTTTAATCTTCCTTATGTTAAAGGAATTTTGCCAAAAAGCCTTTCTTTCGAAGAAATAAAAAATATGGTTGAGCCAAAAACAAGTGAGATTTCTATAGAAAAAAATGATATAGTCGAGATAATTTCTGAAACATTTAAGAATGAACAAGCAAAAGTTTTAAGAGTTGATAAAATTAAAGGAGAGATTGTTGTTTCTTTGTTAAATGCTGTAATTCCTCTTCCTGTAACAATTAAGATAGATAATGTAAGAGTAATTAGAAGGGAGGAAGAAAAGAGTTAATTTTAAAAAAAGGTTTTTTTTCTTAAAAAAATGAAAATCAAACTTCTTGTTGATGGAGGGAATATGAAACCGGGTCCTGCGATAGCACAGCAAATAGGTCCTATCGGACTAAATATGGGTAAGATTATTTCAGAAGTAAACAACGCAACAAAAAATTTATCTGGAATGCAAATTCCAGTTGTGTTGGATATTAATCCTAAAACAAAAGATTTCAAAATCGAGGTGCTTTCTCCTCCTGTTTCTGCATTACTAAAAAAAGAGGCTGGAATAGAATTGGCTTCTGGAGAAAGAAAAAAATATCGGTGTGGTAATTTATCTATAGAACAAATTATCTCTGTAACAAAACAAAAATATTCAAACCTTTTGGCTAAAGATTTCAAGAAAGCTCTTTTAAGTATTTTAGGAAGTGCTATGAGTTCTGGTTTTTTAATAGAAAGTAAGGATCCTAAAGAAGTTATCGAAGAAGTTAAAAAAGGAAAATATGACGAAGAAATTAATTCACAAAAAACAGAAACTCCAAAAGAAAAATTAATTGAATTAGAAAAATTCTTCGATAAAATAAAGACAGAACAGGAAGCTAAGAAGAAAGCTGAAGATGAAGCAAGGGCTGCTGAAGAAGCTAAAAAAGCCCAACAAGCAGTAGAAAAAGAGAAAAAGGGGGCAAGTTCTGCTCAAATAGCAAAAACTCCAAAAGAAGCAGTAAAAAAATAAATTTATAAATAATTCTTTTTATTTTGTTTAAGGGGTTATGGGGTAACCTGGTTAGCCTACGAGCTTTGGGAGCTTGTGATCCCGGTTCAAATCCGGGTAACCCCATTAAGTTTAAAAAGCCATTTTTAGAGCTATTTTTATGGGTGCTAAAACAAAAAAGATTAAATCTGCCGGAAGATTCGGTTCTGGTTTTGGAAAACCGAGAGAAAGATTGGTTTTAATTGAACAAAAACAAAGAAAAAAACAAAAATGCGTTTATTGTAAAGGTAAAGCAAAAAGAATTTTTATTGGAATTTGGAAATGTGAAAAATGCGGGAAAAAATTTAGTGGGGGGGCATATTTTTTAGAAAGTTTTAAATAATTAAACAAAATTAAATAAAAAATGGTCTCATATAAATGTTTAGATTGTGGAGAAAAAATTAAAGACGATATTATTCAAAAAAGATTTATTTGTCCTAAATGCGGTTCAAGAATTTTTTTTAAACCAAGAAATAAACCGAAGATAGTTAAAACAGATTAATGACGGATTTCTCATTGGAAAATTTAAGTGAAGAAACAAAAAGAAAAATTCAACAGATACAAATTTATGAACAAACCTTCGAACAAATGTTAATGGAAAAAAGAGCGATGATTCTTGAATTAGAAGAGCTTGAAACCTGTCTAAAAGAGATTGAAAAGAATAATGAAGATGTTTTTAAAATTCTTGCTGGGCAATATGTTATTAAATCAAAAAAAGAAAAGATAAAAGAAGAAATTTTAAACAAAAAAGAGTTGTTTTCGCTAAGAATAAAAAAAATAGAAGAGCAAGAAAGAGAATACTCTGAACAAATGGAAAAAATAAGAAAAGAAATAATGAAAGAAATAAATAATACAAAAATATAAAAAAGTTTAAAAAGAGGTTTTTATTAAAAAAAAATATGGTTTTCAATTTTTTTAGAAAAAGAAAAAATGAAGAAGGTGAAAGTACTGATTTTATAGAAATTGATTCTGAAGTAAAATTGCCTGAATCTAAAGTTTATGTGAAAACATTTAGTTTGAAGGCTTATGAAGATGTCAACGATATATTAAATGCATTGAGGGAAGGATACACTATTGCTATTATTGATACAAAATTCTTAAAAAATAAGGATATTATTGAATTAAAAAGAGCAATTTCAAAAATAAAGAAAACTATCGAAGCTATGGAAGGTTCTATTGCCGGCTTTGGTGAAACAACAGTTATAGCAACCCCGCAGTTTGTTAATATACAAAAAGGCTCTGTTGAAAAAATAGAAAAAAAGAAAGAAACTGGATTGGAAACATTTTAATTTTAGATAATTTATTTTATATTCGCTATGCTAAAAACCGTTTTTAATGCTACAATTATCGTCGCTGGAACAAACATAACCATTAAAGCAGCTAAGATATCACTTAAAGAAGAAAGAATTGGGACTTTTGAAACATAAACTAATGCTGTCTGACCAAATCCGCTTACAATAACTAAAGACAAAGAAGCAACTAAAAAAGTAAAAGAATCTCTATCATCAAAATTAAACAAACCAACCCCAATTCCCAGGAAAACTAAAAGAATGTAAGGTAAACTGCTCGTCCTTATATCTAAAGTTGTTTGCAATATTCCGACGAGTATTGCTAAAATAACACCGATGAGAAAGGCATAAGCCCCAAAGAGATTTTCTTTTGATTTAACCATACTAAATAGTTTTTTTTTATTTATTTAAACTTTATTATTTTTAAACCGAAAGATTTATAAAGGTGTTGTAACTATAAAATTACATCATGAAAAAAACAAAAAAGTTGTTCGTCGGAATGTTTGGAATTTTATTTTTATTAGTTTTAATTTCTTTTAGTTCAGCTTCTTCTTTCCAGATTAATGGAGAAACAACAAAAAACGCGAACCATAGCACAACAATCGGAGGATATCTAACAATAAAAAATATTAACAATTCTATTAATTTTACAAATGTAGTATTAAAAAGCCAAAATGGAAACTTAAGTTTTTCCTATGCTCCTTTTTCTTTAAATTATAATGAAGAAAAAAATGTAACTTATTCTATAGTTATACCTGCACATTTATCCCCTGGAGTATATAATTATAATTATATTATAAATGCAACAAACGGCACAATAAATGAAACAAAAACTGGAGTTATAACAATAAATGTTCAACCATCTTATTCCTTGGAAATTGTTAGTAGTCCTGTAAAAGTTTATGAGGGAACAAACACAACAACAATAAATGTAAAAAACAAAGGAAATGTTTATTTAAACAATGTTGTGTTGGCAATTCAAAACGGCACAATAAAATATAATATTCTAACTTCTGGACAAAATATTGCAGCTGGAGAAACAAAAACATATTTTGTTTATGTAGATTCTTCTACTATTGGAAGTTCCTTAACTAATTATAAAAATCAAGTTAATGCTTCTTCCGGAAGTGTTGTCGCAACAGGAGAAATATGGTTTGAGAAATCCTTTTGTAAATATGGTGAAAATTCTTCAAGCTATATAAAGATTGTTGATGTAGAAGACAGATCTTCTGGTGATGAGTGGGAATGGGTTCCTTTAAAAGACATATCAATAAGAGTTGAAGTAGAGAATAATGCAGATGATTCCAAGAGAGTGAGCGTAAGGCTTGGAGTTTATGATTCTGTCAAAGGAAAATTCCTTGAATTAAAAGACGGAGAAAGGGAGTTAGAACAAACAATAAAGATAAAAGAAAACGATGAAGAATATTTCAATTTTGAATTTAAACTGCCTGCAGATTTAAAAGAAGAAAGCAATAGATACAAGATTTACATTAAAGCATTTGAAAAAGGAAAAGAACAAACGAGCTGCGACTCTGATTATAAAGAAATAACAATTGATTTTGATGAAGACTTTATTGCCGACATAATAGAAATGCCTTCTCTCGTATCTTGTGGTGGTTCTGGTTTTATTTCATTAAAAGTGTTTAACTTAAATCTTGGAGATGAAGAAAAAATGAGAGTAAAACTTTATAATTCTGAACTAGGTATTAATTTGTACAGCGAACAATTTGAACTTGACCAAGATGAAAGCGAGATTGTTTCCTTTAATTTTGTTGTTCCTGAAGGAAAAGAAGAAAAAAGTTACAGAATCACATTTTATTTAGAACATGATTATAGAGAAAGCTTAGATGATTACAGGGAAAAAGAAAATCTTGGTGTTTATAATATCAAAGTAGCTGGAAATAAGTGTAAGCCATTGATTCAACCATTAATAAGTGCTAAACTATTTAATGGAACAGAAACAAAAGTAGGAAAAGATTTAATAGTTGAATTAACAATAATAAACACTCTTTCAACACAGCAAAATTTTATAGTAAGCTTAGAAGGTTATGATGTTTGGGCAAGCAGTGCTTCTTTGGAAGAAACAACATTCACTTTAGGAGCAAATCAATCTAAAAAAATAAAGGCGACTTTTGTTCCTATAAAAGAAGGAGATCAAGAATTCAATGTCAATTTACTTTATGGGATAAATGTTAAAGAACAAAAAATCTCTGTTTCAATAAATCCAAAAGAGAAAAATTTCTTTGTTATTGTTTATGAAAATATAAAGAAAAACTTAACTTATTACTTAACGATAGCTATAATTATCTTAATCGTCCTGATAATACTCTTGTTAGTAATAAAATCTGCTAAAAAAGAATAATTTTTAAAGTTTGTTTTTTTCTTTTTTAAATGAAGAAAAAAGTTTTGTTTTTATTTTTAAGATATGTTCTTATTTTATTATTTGGAATTGGGGGCGGAATAGTTTTTTATAAACTTTTTCTTTCTCCTACTGTTTTTCTTTCTTCTAAACTATTATCTTTATTCGGAGAAACACAATTTGTAAATGATTTTATTTTTTTTAATAATATCCCAATAGAAATTTCAAAAGCATGTGTAGCTGCTGCTGCTTATTATCTCTTTTTTATTCTTATAATGTCTTTTCCTTTAGATTTAAAGAAAAGAACTTATCTTTTTTTGTTTAATTTTTTGATATTTTTTATTATTAATGTTTTAAGAATTTTTTTTATGGCTCTTTTAATAAAAAGTAATTTTTTTGAAGAAGTTCATATGGCTGTATGGAATTTATTCTCTACAATTTTTGTCATTTTGGTATGGTTTTTATCTGTTAAAATATTTAAGATAAAAGAAATTCCTTTCTATAATGATTTTATTTTTTTAAAATCTTTAATAAAAAAGAAAAAAGATTATAAGAAAAAAATAAAATAATAACTCCTGCAATTAAAACTCCTAATGATATTGCGAGAATGCTTTTCTTTCTCTCTAATCCAAAAAACCATGCCAAAAAACTACCTGTCCATGCTCCTGTGCCAGGTAGAGGGATAGCAACAAAAATGATAAGGACAAAATATCCGAAATTATAAAATCTCTCTTCGAATTTTTCTTGTTTTTTTCTCATTATTTTTAAAAATTTAAAATAAAATTTTTTATAAAAACTTATTTTAAGAAATTTTTTATGCAAGAAATCAAGGAAAAAGAAAATAAAAAAAACAACTAAAATATTTAGTAATATGACAAGAAAAAAATATGGTGCAATGGGAAGGTTGTTTCTTAAGCAATAATTAACTAAAATAGGCAAACCAACTCTTAATTCAGTTATTGGTGATATAGTAAAAAAAATTGCTAATAAGATCTCATAATTCATTCTTATTGTTTGAGTTTATTTGCTCTATAACACTAACTATATATTTTTCAGCAACCTTAAGATATTCACAGTTAGCAACATCGAACCTATAACAATTTTCTTTTTCCATTTCTATTAAAGATTTATTTGCTTTTTTGACAACAATTATTGTTTTTAAATCTGAAGCATTTGAGCAATCTGCAAAATCAAAATTATTACTTTCTGCCAACTCTTTGTTTGTTGAAGCCAGCGTAACATTTTTAACCCATGGAAAAGCCCATAAAAACATGGCAAGATTTACTTGCCCAAGAACAACATTTTCACAATTTTTTATTTCCTCGTCTAAGGATATAATAATTTTTTCAGAAAGAGAAAAGTTTGCGTTTACCGGAACTTTATTTTTTCTTGGGTCTGTTCTTAAATAAAGATTATGAATATTGTATATTTGCCCTCGATAAATTATAGGAAATCTAGCATGATAAAAATTTATTTCCCCCATCTTTTCTTTTCTAAAATCTAATCCTGCATATTTAAAATAGTTTTGACTTTGAAAATAGAAATAACTCCCTAAAAAAAATCCAAAAAAAAGTAAAAAAAAAGATAGAATTCGGATTAGTTGTTTATTTTGATTAATTTCTTCATTTGATTTTTTTTTATTCGCTGTTTTTTTTTCTTTTTTCTTTATCATTATGTTATCCCTAAAAATTTATATAAAAATGCATCTGTCGCTTTTTCACTATCTCCTTCTAAAACCAAACAATTTTTATCTTTTAAAACTCTTGTTTCTTCGCTATCCTTGAAGATAATTAAATAGTCGGAACAATCTTTTATTGGTAAATTTTTTTCTTCCGAACATTTCTCATCTAAACAAGCTTCTTGAAAAAAGGTTATGTCTTCGATATTATCAATTATTAATGAAAATGATGGTTTCGAGTTTACAAAATAAACTTTTTTTCCTTTATAATTTAGGTCCTTTAAATTATCTACATAGATATTTTTTGTTTCGTTTGGCAAATTGTTAAAAATAAAACTTTTTCCTTCTTTTTGAGTTAACCAGTAGCCATAGCCATTATAAAAAAAATCTCTTCCATTTATTCTAATTTTTATTCTTTCATTAGGGTTGTCTTCTCTGCTAAAAATTGCGTATGCAAAAGTAGAAAAAACCATTATAAAAATGATTACAATTGTTAAAATAATATTTTTTCTTCTTTCTCTTAATTTTTTTTCTTCTTTTGTTTCTATCTTTCTCATAAAAACAGAATTATCCAACGTTAATTTTAACAAGAAAATAAATTAAAAGAATAAAAAATAAAGATATGAAAAAATTAAAAAAATTGAAAAAGGGTAAAGTTACGACGCTTGAACAAGGATATTCTCTTGTTAAATTATTACATTCTATATTTGCTGTTGGGGGAACTTTTTTAGCAAGGTATTTTACTAATATCTTACCCAAATCTGCGCATTTGTCTTCCTTTGAATCAAGAATAAATTGACATTCTTTTTGGTCTGAATAAATTATCCTTCCATCATTTATATTAAAACAAGTCATATTAACCCTTATTCTTTGCTCACACTTTCCATTACGCCAAAAACATTCACAAAAAGTTTTATTAACACAGGAATTGTTTATAGCCATTTCTTTTCCACAATTTTCCCAACCTGTAAGTTTAAGTTCAAAAAATGTTAAATTACCAAAAAATAATGAATTTTGTCCTTCGCAGTTTTCCCTAGAAAGACCATCACAATAGTTCCTTATCTGCTTGATACAAACTCCATTAGTGTTATTGCAATAATAATCTATAGGACAACAAAAAGAACCATTATAAAATGGTTGGCCAAATAATGAACAATTACCAACATTTCCAGAAGAATTAAAAACAACAAAAAAATTTGATATCTCAATATTTCCTCCGCTTATTGCGCTGACATTAATCCATCTGGCAAAACTTTCATTTTTTTCGCAATTTATCCCAACTGAATAAACAACTCTTTCATCAGAAGGTACCCAACTACTTCTTACAAAAGAAAGAGAAAGTATAATAAAAAAAATCGATAAAAAAGAAGATTTAATTTTTTGTATATTTCTTATTTGTTCCATATCTAACTATGTATTATCTCCTTTTTAAAATTAACTCTATTTTTTTAGGATCTTTTCGTATTTCTTTAACTAAATTGGCTGGACCAATAAGAGTAATTGAATCTTGTTCTCCTATAAGAATTTTAACAATATTCCTTCTTATTTTTTCAAAAATAGTTTTTTCCACACTACCGGATAAAGAAGATATCTCAATTCCTTGAAAATCTTTAATATTTCCTATAAGAGTCATTGTGTTTTCTATAAGTTTTGTTTCTTCTTCTGGCTTTAATCTTCCTTGAAGAATAATTAACTTATTCTCTAAAACTAAACCTAAAATTCTTTTTATCCTTTCTAAACTACCTAAAGAAGCTATTTCTGAATAAGGCATGAAATGTATTGTTAAGTCTTTTGAATTTTTTTTCATTTTATTTTTTTGACTAATTTAAATAAAGCATCATAAAAGTCATCAATCCCTTCACCACTTCTTGCAGATATCCCTACTACTTCATATTCTGGGAAAGCACCTATAACTTTTTTTACATTTGCTTTTTTTAAATCTATTTTATTAGCGGCGATAAGAACAGGTATCTTTCTTGCTGCGAGGTTTCCTACTATAGTTATATTTACCTGAGAAAAAGGATTTAGTGTAGCATCTAAAACTACAACAACAGCATCCATGTCTTCCAACCACTTAATTGACTCTATAATTCCTTGTGTTGCTTCCCTTGCTCTTTTTTGTGCTTCTTTCTTTGATAAACCAAATTTAAGAAAATCCTCGAAATCTATTTTAGTAGCTATACCTGGTGTATCAATAATTTTAAATTCTAATTTTTTTCCATCTTTTTCTATGAAAACTTTTTCTTTAAATTGAATTTCTCTTGTTTCATGAGGTATTTTGCTTACTCTTCCTATTTCTTCACCAACCCAGTCTTGACATATTTTGTTAGCTAAACTTGTTTTTCCAGCGTTTGGTGGACCATAAAAACCTAGTTTTATTTCTTTTTTTATTTTAAAAAAATTGAAAAACTTTTCTTTTATTTTTGATATTAAACTCATTTTTTATTTAAAATTTTTTTAATTTTTTCTATCGAAATTAATTCGAATTGGCTGGTAACTCCTTCTCTTTCAGCTTTTTTTGCTGCATATTCTGCTTGCTCTCTTGACCAATAACCTTGCTTAACTAGTTTATCCATCGCTTCTTCCCTACTTAAACCTTTCTCTTTGTATGACTTAAAAAAAGAGATAAGATTCAATAAATCTTTAGAGGATTTAAACAAAGATTTTTCATATCTTTCTTTTAGTTTAATATTAACTATTAAATAAGCAATTATAAAAAAAACAAAAATTATCAAAAGAATAATTATCACTAAAAGAACTGGTTTGCAATCTCTTCTACAGTTTTTATAGTTCTCACCTAAATTTTTTTCACATAGTTTATTAAAATTACAAACTCCTAATTCCTTAACAGATAAATGAACCTTTGAAAGATCTTTTGGAAAAACCAATATACTAGGATCTGTTGTTCCGTTTAAGATAAAAGAAAACCTAGATTCTGTGCCTTTATTTAATAAAAATTTTTTAAATCCTTGAATAGACTCTCCTTGTGAAGAGGAATATAAAATATTTTGAGAAGAGATTAATAAGAAAGAATCTTCTAAAGGTAAAATATTAGTGTCTAAAATTAAAAAAGATGCAAGTGTTTTATTAAAGTTGTCTTTTATATTTACAACTTGAATTCTTTTTTTAGAGTTATTATCTAAGTTTTTCACGCTCCAATAGGATATATACTTTTTGTAATCCTCTTCTGAAGAAGAAACGTTCTCGCTCAAAGAAACTCTAAGAATATCGGAAGAGATTTGTTCTGGTAAAAGAAAAAAAGGTTCTTCTTTTTTTATTATGGAAAAATCTGTCGGAACGGCAATATTAAATATCTTTTCTGCAGTAAAAAGAATTTCTTCATCTAATGTTTTTGTTTCGAGGTCTCTTTCTAAACTAATTAGATCATTTTCAATTTTCTTTAAATTAAAAGAATCAATTATTTTATCAGAAATAGTTTTTGTAAGTTTTTCTTCTAACTTATTATTAAAATTTGAATTAAACTCTTTCTTAAGAAGCAATAAATCTTTGCTTATATTCTTTGGCAAGAAGGTTTCTATTAGAAATTTCTTTCTAGTTAATTCTTTTTCTCTTTCTTTTATAGATACCTCTACCTCATATAAAGAAATATTTCTAAAAATGTAATTAACATTTGAGGTGTTTGTTGTTTTTATTATGCCATCATTAGAAAAATTCCAAACAAAAATAAAAGAACCATTTCTAAGAAAATACTCTAAATTTAAAGTCACATTTACTAAAGAAGGAACTTTTTTTGGGTATAAATCTAATATTATTGGAACAGAAGAAACATTTATTCTTCTTGAAAAAAGAGGAATTTTTTCAGAATCTTTTACTAAGAAAAAAGTAATATTTCTTATTCCACTCTCATTAACTATAAAATCAGCCAAGGATAAATTTACGTTTCCTCTAAAAGAAACTTTTGGATTTTGAATTGTGAGGTTCCTCACTTTTGTAGAAAAAGAATTTCCTTGAATAGAAGAATATCTTGTTTTTATTTCAGAAATTTCCAAAGTTTGGTTTATACCTGAAAAAATTATAGGGATAAAACACCCACTAGAACAGTTATTTCGATAAAATTTGTTTAAATAAGAATTAACTGCGTTTATTGACTCTGGTGTTATGTCTTTAGAAAATATGTTTATCTCACCTGAAACTGAAACATGCTTTGGTTTTATTAAAAAAATAGAATAATCACCTGACGATGAACTAAAAGAACGAAAATAACCACAAGAGTTTTGATTTTCTTGAAATCCTAAATAAATATTTGTTGAAGAATTTGAGTTTATACAGACAAAATAATGGTCTTGGATAATCTTATTTTGAAAAGAAAGATCACAAAAATTTCTTTCAGAAGAAATGAAGTTACAAGAACCCAACAAATTTCTTCTAGAATCTAAAAGAGACATTATCAAATGTTTATTCTCGTTATTATTTAAAAAATTTGCTCCTAAAAGAACTTTAGAAGTTTCTGAGTTAATAAAAATTTTCTCACAATATTTATCCTCGCCAATTATCTTATTATAAGAAAAAGGTTTCGAAGTATTAAAACAACCATAGTTTGGTATATTCAAAAAATTATTTGTTTGATTTTTAAATTTCCAAGCTTCTTTGTTTATAAGATTTATTTGAAGTGGAGAATAGTCAGATTCTGGAAAAAAAGTTTTTAATTTTATATCTAAACCTTCAAATCTTAAAAAACTGCTATCTGTTATTTCTAATCCTATTAGATATTGGTTTTTTTCAACTATCCTAATCCTTGCAGAAGAAAAAAATTGTGAGGAAGATGGGGATAAAATTCTTTCACAACCAAAAGATTCGCAAGAAAGAGGGTTTCCGTTAATCCTTAAAAGATCTCTTAACAATATCTTATGACCTTCGCTTGATTCCAAATAATAATCAGGTGTTAAATCAGTAAAATTAAGATAAAAAGAAAAATTCAACTTTTCTCCGATAGAATAATTTTCCTGCCACGAAATCAAAGAAGTATTTACATTAGAAGAGCTCGAAAAAGCAGGACTAAAAAAAATAAATAAGAATAAGACATAAAATATTCCATTCTTCATAAAAAATTAAGAAAAAATAAGTTTATAAATATTTTCTAATTTTTTTGTAGTTTTTTTTCTAAACTGGAAATCTTTTCTAAAAGAGAAGCGTGGTTAAAAGAAAGGTGCTGGATTTTTTTATTTAAATCCTGAATAGAATCATTTAAACGAAGAATATCTTTTTTGACATAATGAAAACTTAATGAAATTTTTCTATCGAGTTCTTTTAAATTCTTAACCATAAAGAAAAGAAGATAAAAGTGTTTATAACTTTCTATTTGTTATAACTTTAAAATTACTACAAATAAACAAAAAGAATAAAAGGAAAACTAAAATATAATAATTATGAGAAAATATGAACTTATTTCTCCTTCAGGTGATTTTGCAAGCTTAAGAGCTGCTATTGATGCTGGGGCAGATGCTATTTATTTTGGATTAAAAGAGTTTTCTATGAGGGCTTTTGCAAAAAATTTTTCTTTAAAAGATATTGAAAAAATAAATAAAATTTGCAAAGAGAAAAATATTAAAAAATATATAACCTTAAATACAATTATTTATGAAGATGAAATAAAAAAAATAGAAAAAATATTAAAAAAAATCAAAAATTTTATAGATGCTGTTATCTGTTGGGATTTCGCTGTTATAGAGTTATGTAAAAAATTAAAAATCCCTTTTCATATATCAACACAGGCTTCTATTTCAAATTCGTTTTCGGCGAATTTTTACAAAAAGTTAGGTGCCGAAAGAATAGTCGTTGCAAGAGAATTAAGTTTAGAAAAAATAAAGAAAATATCAAAAAATATTGATGTAGAGGCCTTTTGTCATGGTGCTATGTGTGTTTCTATTTCTGGAAGATGTTTTACAAGCCAATTTCTTTTTAATAAAAGCGCTAATAGAGGAGAGTGTTTGCAACCGTGTAGAAGAAAATATCGAATTATCGACGAAGAAAATAATGAATTAGTCTTAGAGAATAATAGAGTTATGTCAGCAAAAGATTTATGTACTCTGCCTTTTATTGAAAAAATGAAGAAATCAGGAATAAAAGCTTTTAAAATTGAAGGAAGAAATCGTTCTCCAGAGTATGTTTATGTTACAACAAAAATTTATAGAAAAGCATTAGATAAAAAATTAACAGAAAAAGAAATTGAAAGTGGTTTAAAAGAATTGAAAAAAGTTTATAATAGAGGTTTTTCTTCTGGTTTTTATTTAGGATTACCAAGTGTTAATGATTTTTCTTCTTCTGATTCTGGGGAACAAAAAGAAATGAAAGAATATGTTGGGAGAATTGAAAAATATTGGTCAAAAATAGAAGTCGCTGGTGTAAAAATCCATAAAACAGGTTTGAAAAAGAATGATAAAATTTATGTAATTGGAAAAAAAACAGGTGTTAAAAAACTAAAAATTGAAAAAATTGAAAAAGATAAAAAAGAAGTTTTAAAAGCGGAAAAAGGAGATTTTATTTGGATAAAAATACCTAATGCAAAAAAAGGTGACGAAGTTTATGTTATAAAAAAGAAAATTTTTAACAGAAATTTATAAGATTAATCTTTCTTATTATGTTTTGATAATCTTTAGAAAAAATGATTTGGCGTTTTTAGTTTGGATAAAATTAAAACATAGGAACTTTAATAGTTTACTAAAATATTAAATACAAATATAATATTTAACAAAAACTTAGAAATTTTTGTTTTTTAGTTCATCTTTGTCGCAAAATAAATATGTAAAAGTAATTAAAATAGCGTTTATTTATAAAATTCAAACTTTCTTAAAGTTATTCCAAGCTAATTCAAACAAATCTTCCAATGATTTTGCAAAAAATTCTGTATTTAACCAAATACCAACATCATAAGAAGGATGAACTTTTTCATCGTCCAAAACCATAAACATAACTTCTTTTGAATCTATTATCATAAATCTTGCTCTAAAATTACCACAATCCCTAACTTCTACTACTGATTGTAAATCCTTTGCTATTTTTTTATTGTGTTCTGTTATTGGAGCTGCGACTCTTATTTTTACTCCTCTTTTTTTAGCTTTTTCTAAAGAAGGAATTAATACTTCTACTTTTTTTACGAGTCCTTCGGCAGTTGTTACGAAAGTTATTGTTTCTTCAGCACTTCGAATCATCATATCTAAATGGTTGTAAAGATTCTGACTCCCTTTTATAGAACCTGAAAGATCTGTAGGTTCAACATATTTAACTCCTTCTTCAAAAAGAGAGTTAAGTTCATCCAAAATATCTTCTTTTTTAAGCGATTCTAATCTCTTGGATTTTTCTTTTGCCTCTAAAACAAGATTTTTCTTTACTCTTTCAATAACTTCTTCGGGTTTTAAAGCAACAAACTTTATAGGCTTCCCTACCTTCATAATAACAAAGCCTTTCTTCTCTAAACTTTCTAGAATATCATAAGTTCTTGAACGAGGAACATCGCTAATTGAAGATAACTCGCCAGCAGTAGATTGTCTTCGAGAAAGCAAAGAAACCCAAACTTTTGTCTCATATAAATTTAAATCAAAAATTTTTCTTAGACGATTTAAAAATTCTTCTTTAACTATCATAAATTTTTTAGTATAGGAAAGTATTTAAATCTTTCTTTTATTTTTCTCGGATAAGAGTAATTAATTTTTTAAAGAAAAACCTACCTTGAAAGAACCTTCTTCGAATTTTCCTTCGAATAAAAATGGAATATCTTTTCTTTCATTAAAATAGATATTTTTTGCACCTATTCTCTGCTTTTCTTTTAAAAAAAAATCTTCGACAATTTTCTTGTTTTTTCCTTCTATAAATAACGAAACGTCTATCCTATCTTTTCTGACTAGGCCTTTTTCTTTTCTTAAGGATTGAATTATTCTTGCGATCTCGTTTGAAAAACCTTCTGCTTTTAATTCTTCTGTTATATTTGTATCTAAAAGAATTTTTTTATCTTTTGATTTTTTAAAATGCACTTTTTTAACATTGACCTCTCTTCTTAAAACCTCTAAAAGTTCCTCCGAGAAATCGAAACCTTCTAAACTTAAAGAAGAAAGAACTTGTTTTAATGGAATTTTTGATTTATCTCTTTCTCTTAAAACTTGAGAAGAAATTTCCCTTAATTGGGACATTTTTTCTTCTAATTCTTTATCTATTTTTTCTTCTTCGTAAGAAGGCCAATCTTCTAAATGCACGGATTTTCCTTTCTCAATTTCTTTAAATATAATTTCAGCAGAAAAAGGCATAATTGGTGCTATAAACTTAGCAAAATTTTCTAGAACAAAGAAAAGAGTTGTCTTCGCATCTTCATCTCCCTCGTTAAATCTTTCTCTACTCCTCCTTATATACCAATTAGATAAATTCTCAATAAAATCAAAAATTTTTTTACAAAGGCTTATGCTATCATAATTTTCATAATCTTTAGTTCCCTCTTTAATCAAATTATTAAGCTTTGAAATAATCCACCTATCTAAAACTTTTTTTGAGTTTAATTTTTTTAATTTAATCTCTTTATAAAGAGAATAGAAATTTAATGAATTCATTAAAGGAAGAATAATTTTTTTATATGTTTCTTCTAATTCTTTATCTGAAAAATTAAAATCCTCTGCATTCATTAGTTTGCTTCCAAGTAAATAAAATCTAAAACTATCAGCACCATATTTCTCTATGAGAATATTTGGATCTGTAAAATTTTCTTTTGATTTCGACATTTTTTCACCGTCTTCTGCTAGAATAGTTCCTGTAGTTACTACATTTTCAAAAGGAATATCATCGAAAAGAATTGCTGAAAGAACAAGCATATAATAAAACCACGCTCTAACTTGCCCAATATATTCTGCTACAAATTGGGCTGGAAAATTTTTTTCAAAAAACTCTTTGTTCTCAAAAGGATAATGAAACTGCGCGAAAGTCATACTACCGCTTTCGAACCAGCAATCTAAAACTTCTGGAATTCTCTTATATTCTTTTCCATCTTTAACCAAAATTATTTCGTCTAAAAAATCCTTATGCAAATCTATTTTTTCCGGAAGATTTTTTGCGTATTTTTTTAATTCTTTAATTGAACCTATAACCAAAATATCGTCTTCTTTTGATTTCCAAACAGGAATTGCTGTTGCCCAATATCTGTTCCTTGAAATATTCCAATCTGGTGCATTTTCTATAGAATAACGAGCCCTACCTTCTCTTAAAAAAGAAGGGTGATAATTTAGTTTTGAATTTAGTTCTAATAATCTTTTTTTAATTTTTTGAATGTCTACAAAAAATGAAGGCACCTCCTTATAAATAAGCTTTGTTTCGCAACGATAACAAAAAGGATAATCGTGTGAAATTTTTTTGATCGAAACGATTTTGTTTTGCTGCTTTAAAAAATCTATTATTTCTTTATTAGAATTATGAACAAACATTCCTGCAAAGTCAATAACTTCTTTTTTAAAATTACCTTTTTCATCTACTGGATCAACAATAGGAATTTTGTATTTTTTACAAACTTCGTAGTCTTCTTCTCCGTATGCTGGAGCTATGTGAACTATACCTGTACCTTCCTCAGAACTAACAAAATCTCCTAATAAAACCTTAAAAGAATTTTGATTTTCCCTGAAGTAAGGAAAGAGAGGGTCATATTCTTCTCCTTCTAATTCCTTTCCCAAAAATTCTTTTTTTATTTTGTATTCTTCTTCATCTTTATAATATCTATTTAACAAATCTTTTAATAAAACATAATTTTCATTTTCTTTTTTGTCATAAATAAGAACGTATTTCAAATCCCTATGAACTGCTAAAGCTAAATTTGATGGCAATGTCCAAGGCGTTGTTGTCCAAGCCAAAAAATAGAAATCTTTATTTTTCGATTTAAATTTTAATACTACGCTATCATCCGTTATTTTTTTATAAGTATTATCCATTGCAATTTCTGCTTTCGCTAGAGGGGTTGAACAACGTGGGCAATATAACAAAATCCTTTCTCCTTCGTAAATAAAACCTTTTTCCCAAAGTTGCTTGAAAGCCCACCAAACACTCTCTATATATTCATTATCCATTGTCTTATAACAATTTTTCATATCTACCCATCTCCCTACCCTCCTAATAGTTTTTTCCCATTCTTTCATATACTCTAAAACCTTGCTTCTACAAAAATTATTGAATTTTTTTATTCCTATTTTTTTTTCAATTTCGTCTTTTGAATTTATTTCAAGATATTTTTCAACGATATTTTCTATTGGAAGGCCATGACAATCCCACCCCCAAACTCTCCGAACAAAACGACCTTTCATTGTCCAAAACCTTCCATAAAAATCTTTTGTTATACTGCCTAAAAGATGGCCGTGGTGTGGAAGACCTGTAGCGAAAGGTGGTCCGTCATAAAAGATGTAAGGTTTAAAATTCCTCGTTTTTTCTAAAGATTTTTCAAAAGTTTTGTCTTTATCCCAAAATTCCAAGATCTCTAATTCTTTTTCGTTTATCGTTTTTTTACTCATGGAAATAAGTAAGAAAAATGTTTTTTAACTTTTTCTATAAGAAACATTAATAAATACTAAAAACTATATAGATAAAATGGGTGATAAAATTTCTTTTAGTGAAAGAATCTTTTTTAATTTTGCCGATAAGCATGAAGAAACTTTTCGTTCTTTAAAAGAAGATCTCGCAAAAGCAAATATGCAAATTCTTTATCAGAACTATGTTTCTATGGCTATTTTTTATACTTTTGTCTCTTTTTTTATTTCTTTGGCTCTTTCGATATTTTTTTATTTTTTTAGCAAAAATCTTTTATCCTTTCTTATTCTCTTTTTTCCTTTTATTGTAAGTGTTCTCTTTTTTGTTGGACCTTCCAGTAAAGCAAAATCAAACTCCGAAAAAATAAACGAAGAGTTACCCTTTGCAGTTATTTATATGGCTGCAATATCTCAGTCCAATATTGAACCTATAAGAATGTTTAGACTAATAGCAAACTCTAAAGAGTATCCAATATTATCTTTTGAAATAAAAAAAATTTTAAACCAAATAGACTTTTTCGGTTACACTCTTGTAAACTCGTTGAGAGACGCGGCATTAAAAACAAACAACGAAAAACTTCGTGAATTATTTTCTGGAATAGCCATAAACATAGTTGGAGGTGGTTCTCTTAAAAACTTTCTTGAAAAAAAAGCGGAAAATTTACTTATAGAATATAGATTAGAAAGACAAAAATATAATAATTTAGCAGCAACCTTTTTAGATGTTTATATAAGTGTTTTGATAGTTGCTCCGTTAATATTAATAACTGTTTTAGTAATAATGAGTATAAGCGGATTTAAAATAAATGTTTCACTAAACACTCTTATTTTTATATTTGTGGCTGTATTATTTATTTTAAATTTGTTATTCTTGTTGTTATTAGAAATAAAACAACCAAAAACATAAAATGAAAAAAAGTTTAATTTTTTTATTTATTGGATTTATTGGAATAATAATTTCTTTTTTAAGATTAGAAGGAGATATAAAAAATTTTGTGATTGTTATTTGTATTTTTTTTAGTTTTCTTCCATATATAATTGAAAATAATTTAATACAAAAAAGAGAAAGAGAAAAAGAAGAAAAATTTCTTGAATTTATTCGCGATATATTAGAGAATGTTAAAACTGGCACTCCTATAAATAAAGCAATATTAAATGTCCAAAACAGAGATTATGGTGCTTTAAGTTCCCATATAAAAAAATTAGCCAACCAAATATCTTTGGGTTTTCCTCTTAGTAACGCCTTAGAAAATTTTGCAAATGAAGTAAAAAATGATCTTGTTTTTAAAACAATAGATCTTATATCTGAATCTAATAGGTCTGGTGGGGAGATTTCAAGCATTCTCTCTACTGTAGCAGATTCAATAAATCAAACGCAAATAATAAAAAAAGAAAGAAAAAGTTCTGTAGTAAATTTGCAAGTTCAAGGCTATATAATTTTTATAATTTTTATTGTAATAGTGATCATTCTCCAGTTTTTTTTAATACCTAAATTAATATCAATAGGTAAAGAAGATGGTAATTATTTAGGTATTAGTCCTGAAAACAAAATAGACTTTTCAAGAATAATGACAATAATTCTCGTTATAGAATCCTTTTTTTCTGGATTAGTAATAGGAAAAATTGCTGAAGGAAAAATTTCTTATGGCATAAAACACTCTTTTATCTTAGTCTCTATCTCACTAATATCTTTTTTTGCAGCAAAAATAATATTTTAAAACAAAAGATATAAAAAAAGAAAAATTTTAATAATATTATGAAAAGAGGATTTTCTCATATAGAAATTGTTTTTGCCTTTGGAATATTTATTGGAGTAGTCGTTTTTGTTTTTTATTTTTTGAATCCTATCACAAAATCTAAGAAAGAGATATCCGAGAGTCATCTTGTTTATTTAAAAAATAATTTTTTTCAAATGGCAAGCACAAATGTTACGATTATTTTCTTGAATTCTTCCCAACCATGCTCCCCTATCATCTTAACAAACGGTACTTATGAAGATTTAGGACAAAATAAATATTATATTTTTCTTTCTGATGAGATAATTTCTAATTTGAACTCTTGTGAATCTCTTGGAATAAATTTTAATGTGGGGAGTATAAGAAAGAAGAAAATCTTGTCTAATGCTTCTTTAGAAAGAATAAAAGAAACCTATTATAACAATTATAAAGAACTTCTAAAGAATTTGTCTATGGATAGTTCTTTTAATTTTGAAGTTTTGTCTGAAGGATATGAATTAAAAAAGAACTTTTCTAGTGAAAAAACTATTATCTCTATGGTTTTCAGAAGTGATGTCATTTATTCCAACGGAACAATAGAAAAAAAAGATTTTACATTTAAAATATGGTAAATAAAAGAGGGTGGATTAGAATAGTTGAGGCTCTTATAGCAGTCTTAATGATATTAGGAGCAATAATCTTTATTATAGATACGAATAATAAAAAGAATTACTCTGAAAAAGAAAATTATATTAACGATTTACAAAAAAATGTTCTTGATGAAATCTCAAACAATCTTGAATTACGAAATTTTGCACTGAGTAAAAATGAAAGTGAAATAAAAAAAAGAATTAGTGGATATTTTCCCGATTTTTATGAATTTGATGTTAGGGTATGCAACTTAACTGAAGATTATTGCCTTCTTCAAATATACCCGAACAAAAATATTTATGTTGCCGATAAGATAATCAGCGGAACATTAGAAGTTTATTCTCCGGTTAAAGTAAGAATTTTTTTATGGGAAAAGAAATAAAAGCCTCTTTATTTTTTTATAGATATGGTATTTGAAGTAATAATCGGAAGAAAAGAAAATGAAAAAAAAATTTTTGGAAAAAAAGGGTTAGCTTACTTAGGTAAAAGTTATGTAAAAATGGAAGATTATACCTCTCTTTCTAATAATGTTTTTTTGGATATAGCAAAGAGCCATATAATCCTAATTTCTGGGAAAAGAGGTTCTGGAAAGTCATACACTCTAGGAGTATTGGCAGAATCTATCTCTGAGAAAGAAAAAGAAGATGGATTAAATATTTCATCTTTAATCTTTGATACGATGGGGATTTTTTGGACAATGAAGTTTAGAAATTTTAAAGACAGGGATTTATTAGCTGAATGGGGACTTGAATCGAAAAATGTCCCAATAAATATTTATGCTCCTTCTGGTTATTTTGAAGAATATAACAAAAAGGGAATTCCAGTAGATAAAGAACTTAAAATAAAAATTTCAGAGATAACAAAAGAAGAGTGGATTGAACTTTTTAACTTAGATTATACAAAACAAGAAGCTGTTCTTATCTCTAATGTAATTTCTTTTCTTGAAGAAAAAAAATCATTAGTTTTTAATGATATTTTTAAAGAAATAGAAAAAAATCCTTCTTTTAATAAAGAAATAAAAAACTCTGTTATAGCTCTTTTCAATATGGCTAAATCTTGGGGTATTTTCGACGAAAAAGAAGGAACTCCAATAAAAGAAATTGTTAAAAGGGGGCAAACAACAGTTATTGATTTATCAATGTATCCTTCAATAAGTCAATTTAATATAAGGGGGCTTGTTATTGGACTTATTTGTAAAAAATTATTTAAGGAAAGAATGATTTCTAGAAAAGAAGAAGAAGTTTTTTCTGTTCAGAGAGCAGGTTTTTCTGAATTTACAACCACCAGTGTGAAAGATAGTCCATTGGTTTGGGTTTTTATTGACGAAGCTCATGAATTTTTGCCTAAGGAAGGAAAAACTCCTGCAACAGATTCTTTAATTCAACTATTAAGAGAAGGAAGGCAACCAGGAATTTCACTCGTTTTAGCAACACAACAGCCTGGAAAAATTCATACTGACGCAATGACTCAATCAGATATTGTTATTTCTCATTTGCTAACAGCAGAACAAGATATAAAAGCACTGAACGAAATCATGCAGAGTTATGTTTATGAAGGAATAAAGAAAAAAATGAATGAACTTCCAAAATTAAATGGTTCTGCAATAGTACTTGATGATAACTCTGAGAGAATTTATTCAATAAAAGTTAGGCCTCGTTATACTTTTCACGGCGGAGAAACTCCTAGTGCAATACAAAATTACACTAACCTTTTATAACACTAAGTGGCCTTAATTTTGCGACAAGATTTCCTATACCTACTTCATTAGAAACCCTAGCAACTTCATCAATATTTTTATATGCTTGTGGAGCTTCGTCTAAAATCGCTTTTTTTGAGATTGTTTTTAATTTAATATCTCTATCTGAAAGAATTTTTTCTATATCTTCAATTGAAAGATTTTTGGTTGCTGATAATCTTGAAAGAGTTCTTCCTGCACCATGTGCTGTGCTACCAAATGAAATTTCTTCTGCTTTTTTTGTCCCAACTAAAATATAACTTGAAGTTCCCATACTTCCTGGCAAGATAATCGGTTGTCCGACTTCTCGATAATCTTCTGGAAGTTCTTTTCTTCCAGGACCAAAAGAGCGAGTAGCACCTTTTCTCGTAACTAAAACTTTTTTCAATTTTCCGTCGATTATATGTTCTTCGAATTTTGCTATGTTATGGCAAATATCATAAACAACTTCTAAATTAAAATTCAAAAAAGCTTTTTCAAAAACCTTTCTTAATTTATGTGTTATCAATTGCTTGTTTGAGAAAGCAAAATTAGCTGCGCATGCCATTGCCGAAAAATACTTTTTACCCAAATCCGAGTTTATCGGAGCAAAAACCAATTCTCTGTCATATTCAGGCCAACCATATTTATCTTCCATTAATTTTATGTAATCTGAAGCAACTTGATGACCTAAGCCCCTGCTCCCACAATGAATCATAATTAATATTTTATCCTTTTCTATACCAAAAACTCTCGCAATTTTTTCGTCGAAAATTTTTTCAACTTCTTGAAACTCTAAAAAGTGATTCCCTGCTCCGAGTGTTGCCAATTGATTTATTCCTCGCATTTTAGCCCTTTGACTTACAAAAGACGGATTAGCTCCATACATACAACCTTCTTCCTCAGTATTTTTAATATCCTCTTTTTTAGCAAAACCTTTTTCTAAACACCATTTAGCACCTTTTTCTAAAATCTCTTCAAGTTCTTTTTTTGAAATTTTAAAATTTCCCTCTTCTCCGACTCCGGAAGGTATCTCGTCAAAGACTAAATTCAATAAAAAATCTCTTTTTTTCAAAAACTCTTCTTTTTTTATGCTTGTCCTTAAAAGGCGTACAGAGCAGTTTATATCATAGCCAACCCCACCAGGTAATATAACGCCTTTATCCAAATCAAATGCAGCAACACCCCCAATAGGAAAACCATAACCTTGATGCGCATCAGGTAATGCTATAGCTTTTTTTAAAATTCCAGGAAGTTTTGCAACATTTTTTATTTGTTCTAACGTCTTGTCTTTTTTCATATTCTCAAGAAGAATTTCAGAAGAAAAAACTAAACAAGGAACATTCATCTCTCCTTCTTTCTCTATTTGCCAAACGTTTTCTGAAATTTTTTTCATACGTCTAAAACAACTTTTGTTCCAAATTTATTTTTAATTTTCTCAATTTTCATCTCACTGAAAGTAATAGCTTTCACAGGGTTTGAAATCTTATATTCTTTTATATTGTCTCCTATAACCTCTGCCTCAAGAGAAAACTCTTTATTTTTTTCTTTTATTGATATCTTTTCTATATTAGCAAAAATAAAAAATTTTGCTTCGAAAAGAAAAAGAAGTTCTTCTAAAAAAGAATAGAGCAAATCCTCTAGTGTTTTTTCTTTTAATTTTATTTTTTTAGAAGTGATTTTTTTAATTTTCTTTTTAGTTATTGATTCCTTTAATGCCATGGCGGAATAGAAAAAAAGTTCTTCAAATGTTTTTCCTTCAACAAAAAAACTTATATCTGCTGTATGTGAAAGAAATTTATACATTATAAAAAAGAGTTTATTTAGTTAAAAAAACTTTCTTTTCTTCTTGGCAAGAATAAATTACCTCTTCAAAAACCAAATCAACTATAGACAGGTTTGTTTTTTCTATTTTAACCATATCAAAAGGATGGGAAATAACTTGTGCTAAAAAACATCCCCTACCTGGAATTTCTTTTTCAACATAAACAATAAATCTATCTTTCTTTTTTTCAATTCTCTTTATTTCTAAAGAATAGCCTGCTGTTGGCTTTTCTTCATCAAAAACAACTACCATTGAATTATTATCGAAACTAAAATTCCCTTCAAAAACTTCGTTGAAAGAATATTTATCATTTAAAATATTCGCGCTTCTATCTTTTACTATTGGATTTTTTAAATGGAAAAAAACTCTCTCAAATTTTACTTCCTCTCTAATTTCTTCAGTAAAAACTTTGCCTTCTTTTGTAAAACATTTTCTTGGAAAAGAATTTTCTATTATATTTCCTTCATTTAAACAATCTTCGAAAGAACTTATTTTTTGTTTTTTTGGAATAGAAATCACTAAAAAGATTAATAGTAAAATTACTATCAGACCAGAAATAAAATAAATTTTATTTTTTTTCAAAAAATTTTCTCTAATCTCTTTTTTTTGCTTCGCTTTCATTTTTTTTAGAAGAATTCTATCTTTAAAAAGTTTCATTTTAGAACCTTGCCTGTTTCTATAAACCAAAGATAAAGATCTAGTTCAGCCAAACTCAAATTTGTTTTTTTAGCTAATGAAAAAAGAACCTCTTCTATTTGAAGATAAACTTTTTTAGTAATTGTCTTTGGTCTTTTTATTAATCCTTTTTTGACAAGCAAATCGACTATGTGAAAGTCTACAATAGCAACATTTTTGTAACCAATGTTTCTTAAAAAGTGACTTGCTTCTTTCATTCCAAAACCTTTTATTTTTTTAAATAGTTCTTCTCTAACTTCTTTTTTATTTTTTAAAATATCAAAAATTTCTTTTTTTTGTTTTCTTGCATAACAAATAAATTCTGCTCTTTGTGACCAAAATCTATGACCTTCTTTTTTTAGTTTATTAGCTAAAACTTTTTTAGATGAAAGAAAAAAATCCTTTTCTAATTTTTTTTGGATTTTGATTGATTTTTCTGCCTGAAAATTTGCAGTAAGAATACAAAAGCATAATTCTGAAAAAATTTTATGATTGCTTTTTCTGTTATTTTCAAACTCTTTGATCCTTCTAGAAATAATATTAGAAATAGGTTGTTTTTTTAGAGATTCTATTTTCTTAATTAAGGATTGCATGAATAAACTAATTTATTTAAAGTTATAAAGTTTTGCAAAAAATCTTTAGTCTATCCACTAGAAAAAATCAAAAAGATTTGCAAACTATCTAAAAACTATATCTACAAACTAAGAGTTAAAAATATAAGTAAAGTTGCTTGATTTTTTATTCCTTTTTTTCCGTACTCTTCCATAAGCCATGCAAATTGCAATAAGCTCTTGCTGAAAAATTGGCTCGAAAGAAAATTCCGCTATTGGTTTTTGTTGTGGTTTTAAAAAAACCTTAGAAACCTCTTTTCCATCTTCTGCTTCTATCCACTCAATATAATGCTCCTCAGTCATAGGATGTTCTACAGAGCTTACTTTTACCTTATTGTTCTCTATAACTGGAACATGTTTTTCAATAGCCCCATCTTTTTTTGTCTCTGAAACTTCCTCCATTGGCTTTCCGCAACAAACAAGAATTCCCCCACCAGAACGAAGCAACTCAACAATATTTCCACAAAGTTGGCATTTAAAAATTTTGTTTGCCATTAATATTCTTCACATTTAACTCTATAAAAAGCTTTCGAATGGTCACAAGAAGGGCATTTTTCTGGCGGTTCTTTTCCCTTATAAACATAACCACACTCCATACAAACCCACTCAACTACTTTTTCTTTCTTAAAAAGAGTGCCTTTTTCTAATTGCTCTAAAAGTTTTTTATATCTTTCTTCGTGATGTTCTTCTGATTTTTTAATTGCTCTTAGACGATTAGCAATTTCCTGAAAACCTTCTTTTTCTGCAATATCTGCAAATTTTGGATACATTTTTGTCCATTCATAGTTTTCTCCATTTATAGCAGATCGCAAATTCTCAAGAGTATTTCCTAAAACTAAAGGAGATTCGATATCCTCGATTTTTAAAGAATTACTTTTTTTTAATTTTTGAACTTCCTCAAAAATCCTTTTTGCGTGCTCTTTTTCTTGGTCAGCTGTTTCTTGAAAAACATCTGCTATAACTTCATAACCTTCTTTTCTTGCTATTGATGCATAAAAAGTATAACGATTTCTCGCCTGGCTTTCGCCTATAAATGCCTTCATTAAATTTTTTAAAGTTTCCATAAATATAGTATTAATGCTTTTTTTTTAAATCTTTCTATAGAATGGCTCTGTCCGGAATGGTGTTTTTAGAAAATTATTTGTGGGTCTTTAGGCTATAATGAAGTAATAGATATCTAAAATATACTAACTCCGGACAGAACCTAAAGAATAAGAAAAGCTTATAAAATAAAGAAAACAGAAAAATCTATGAAAAGAGGAGAGAATATAAAATGGCTTTCTGAACTTTCTAAAAAAGATATTCCTATTTCTGGAGGTAAGGGAGCAAATCTTGGTGAAATGTATAATGCAGGATTTCCTGTTCCTCCCGCCTTTGTTGTAACCACAAACGCTTTTCATTATTTTATTGAGAAAACAAAATTAAAAGAAGAAATAAACAATATATTATCTAAAATAGATTTAGAAGATACCAAATTATTGGCGGAAAAATCGGAAGAAATAAAAAATTTAATTTGTTCTGCAAAAATGCCTGAAGATTTAGAACAGGAAGTATTGGAAGCGTACGAAAATTTTAATGTCGATTTAAATGAAATAAAAAATTCTCCTAACGCTTTAGTAATAATGAAAACTGCAAGAGAACCTTCTTTTGTTTCCGTCAGATCTTCTGCAACAGCTGAAGATTTAGGAGATTCATCATTCGCTGGACAACAAGAAAGTTATATAAATGTAAAAGGAAAAAAAGAATTAATCGAAAAAGTTAAAGCTGTTTTTGCTTCTATTTTTACTGCTCGTTCAATTTATTATAGAATAAAAAGGGGTTTTGATGCTTTTATAGGCATTGCGGTCATTGTTCAAAAAATGATTAATTCGGATAAATCCGGAGTAATTTTCTCCGTTGATCCTGTTAAACAAGAAAATATTCTAATCGAGGCTGTTTGGGGGCAAGGTGAAGGAATTGTTTCTGGAAAAATTAAACCTGATGGATATATTGTTTCGAAAGATTTTGAAATCTTAGGAGAAAAGATAAGTGACAAAAAAATTGCTATCGTTAGAGATTCTTCTGGACTAACAAAAACAGTTCAATTGACAGAAGAAAAATCAAAACAAAAAGTTTTGAAAACATTTGAAATAAAACAATTAGCAGAATATGCTGTGAAACTTGAAAAGCACTACGGAAAGCCACAAGATATAGAGTTTGCTATAGAAAATGGGGAGATATTTATTCTCCAAACAAGACCAATAACAACTCTTGGAAAAAAAATTGAGCAAGAGGAATTAGAAGGTCAATTAATTTTGGAAGGATTGGGTGCTAGTCCTGGAATAGCTTCAGGGGTTGTAAAAATAATAAGGGATTTTGATGATTTAGACAAAATAAAGAAAGGAGATGTTTTAGTCACTGCAATGACAAATCCTGATATGGTTGTTTCTATGCAAAAAGCATCGGCAATCGTTACAGACGAGGGAGGAATTACTTCACACGCTGCTATAGTTTCTAGAGAGATGGGGATACCTTGTGTTGTTGGAACAGGAAATGCTACAAATAAACTAGAAGATGGGACTAATATAACTGTTGATGGTTTTAAAGGAAAGGTTTATCTTGGCATAGCAGAAAACAAAAAAGTTGAAATTTTTCCTATAGTAGAAACAAAAACAAAAATTAAGGTTATTGTTGATTTGCCAGAGTTTGCTGAAAGGGGAGCAAAAACAAAAGCTAATGGTATAGGATTAGTTAGATTAGAAGGGATTATTGCTTCTTCAGGAAAACATCCTTTATTCTTTGAACAGAAAGACAATTTAGATGAATACAAAAAAATAATCAAGGAAGGTTTAGAAAAAATAGCTAACTGTTTTATAGGAAAAGAGATTTGGGTTAGAACTTCAGATATAAGGAGTGATGAATATTCTAATTTAGAAGGAGCTCCGAAACACATAGAAAAAAATCCTATGCTTGGAAATCACGGGATAAGGTTTTCTCTAAAACATCGAGGAATTTTTGAAGCAGAATTAAAAGCAATAAAAGAATTAGCAGAAAAAGGGCATAAATTTGGAGTTATGTTCCCTCAAATAATTTCCCCTTTAGAAGTCAAAGAAGCAAAAAAAATAATGGAAAAATTAGAAATGCTTGGAAAAGTTAAAATTGGTGTGATGATAGAAACTCCTGCTGCCGCTATTTTAATTAAAGATTTATGTAATGAAGGAATTGATTTTGTCTCTTTTGGAACAAATGACTTAACCCAATATACTTTAGCAATAGACAGAGGAAATGAAGAAGTGCAATATCTCTATAATGAAGAAGATTGGGCTATAAAAAAACTCATTTCGAGAGTAATAAGGGAGTGTAAATCTCATAAAGTTGAAACATCTATTTGTGGGCAAGCGGGAAGCAGAAAAGAAATAGTTAAATTTTTAATCGAACAGGGAATCGATTCTATCTCTGTTAATGCGGATGTTGCGAGAGAAATTTCTGAATTTGTTAAAAGTTTAGAAAATTAAAAATAGAAAAGTTTAAAAGACTTAAAAAAGATTTTATTAAATGACATATATAGATAGAATTCTTGTTACAGAAGATGATGCATTATTAAGAAGAATTTTTGAATCGATTGCTCGTTTGTCAGAAATTGAAATAGATATGGTAGAGTCGGCTGAGCGCGCTTTAGACACCATTAAAAAAAGGTCTTCAGAAAATTTATCATATCCTGTGATTTTAACAGATATTGTAATGCCTGGAATGAAGGGCTTAACTCTCATAAATAAAATATGGGAATTTGTTGATAGTGGTCAAATTCTCCAACCAGAAATTTATGTTATGAGTGGGGCATGCTGCAATTATGATCGAGAAATTTCTTTAATAATTAGGGAAGGTAAAATAAAAGGTTTCTATGAAAAACCTTTTGATACCAAAAAAATTTTTGAAGAGTTAAACGAAATTAAAATGTTAGTTTTTGAAGGAAGATTAGCTCAATATAGAACAGCTAGCTCTCGATGAACAAACTGGTTTTTTCTTTTTTCTATTATCGGAAATTTTATTTCTTTAAATGAGAGAAGAGAGAGTCCTGTCAAATCCAAAATCTCTTTAATATTAAGTGAAAGATTTTCAAATGCTGGGAAAGTTATAATAATTCTTGAATTTTCTTTCTTTTTTTCTTTAAACTTTTTTAAAAAAGGAACAATTTTCCTTTCGAAAGAAAATAAAAAATCCTTTTTTTCATCGTTTGAGAGTTTTCTTTTTATTAAATCTCCGAGCGGAGCTTCTGTGACAATTCCGTCAAAATCTATGTTATCTAAAAAAAAAGAATTTTTTCTTTCTATTTTGTAATTTGAGTTTAAATCAAAATTTTTGCTTAACCATTCTAAATTTTTTTGTGCGCCTTCTATTGCTTTTTTGTCTATATCAAAACCTATCGCAGGAATATTTTTTAATAAAGATTCAATTAAAATACAACCAACACCACAAAAAGGGTCAAAAAGGATATTTCCCTTTTTTAAACCAGAAAGATTTATCATAATCTTTGAAAGACGAGGAGAAATTGAAAACTCCTCTCTTCTTACTGGCTTTCTCATATCGATAAACTCGTCTATTTTTGAGTCATAGGTTTGCTCAACTAAACCGAGAAAAAATTTGTTTCTTTTTAAAGCAAAAATTTCAAAATCTGCGTTAGAAAAAAAGAATTCTTCACCTTCTTGCAAAAGTATTCGGTTTCTTGCTCTTTTTATAAATGCTTTTTTTCTTTCTTTCTTAAATTTAGAAATAAAAATATTTTCGTCGATATTTCCTATAATTGAATAACTGAATTTATCTGAAGGAACAACCTCTTCTTTTTCTAAATATTCTAAAAAATCCTGCTTTTTAGAAAAAATTTTAAGTTTTCCTAACTTTATAATTCCGCCGAATTCTTGAATGTTGAAATTAAATTCTTCTTTTAATCTTATAGTTAGAAAATTTCTTTCAAAAAAAATCTCTTCGAATTCTATTCTCCTTGTTTCTAAATAAAGAAATATTTCTGCTTTTGACAAAAAAGGGTTTCTACCTAAAATAAAAAAATATTCCATAAAAAAAGAAAAGAAAAGTATTTTATAAAGCTAATTCATTCTTATTTTACCTATTTAAAAGAAACTTTTTTATTTTTAGTGATTAAATAAGTTATGGAAAGTATTAGTAGAAAAAACCTATTTTATAAAAATTGAATAAATAAATTTCCTATAAATTTTTTAAATTATATCTTTATTTTATAAACAAAAACTTTATCGTATGGGATATAAAGAGAACAAGTTTCTTTTATTGAAAGATTCTCCATTAATCTCCTAAAAAGACGGATAGAATTTCCGTGAGCTGAAATTGCAACATTTAATTTTTTTTCTTTTAATAAATTTTTTAAATCACTTATAAAATTTTTAACTCTTTTTTCTACATCGACAAAACTCTCTCCGTTCGGTGGTCTCGCATTCCATCCTCTATGCCACTCGTCGTATTTTTTAACTCCGAATTTTTTAACAATTTCCCAATGAGTTTTTCCAACTAAATCTCCATAACTTCTTTCTATCATTCTATTGTCTTCAATTATCTCTTTACATTCTTGATGGTATTTCAAAACTTCTTTTAAAGTATCTTTACTCCTTGATAAAGAAGTACAAAAAGCTAATCCAATTTTTTCTTTTTTTAATCTTTCTGCAACAATTTTTGCATCATCTGTCCCGGTTTTTGTTAATTTGGCGTCAAAAAAACCTGTAAATTTGCTGTCCCTATTAAAATCTGTTTGACCATGACGAAAGACAAATATTTTAACTTCTTTCATAAAAAAAAGAATATAAAAGAATATAAAAAGCTTTTTATATAAGAAGAGGATTGAAAATATATGATAAACTGGATTTTAATAATAATTGCTTTTTTAATAGTGCTTTCTTTTTTGAAAGTTGAACATTTTACAAGAATTTTTATTTTTATTTTATTATTATCTTTATTTTTATTTTTATTTTTTTCTTTTAATAAAATGATTAAAAGAGGCGAAATTTCTTTTGATTCTCCTCGTTCAACTTTAAATGCGTTTATAACTTATGGAAGATACATTGAAAACGAGACAAAAAATATATTCAATACAACAAAAAAAGGAATAAATTTTGTTGGTGATGTTATAAGAGGTTAGGATTTTATTTTCATTCCGATAGATATTTTGCCAAGTTCGCAAAAATTATAAACATATTCTTGGCTGTCTTTTATTTTCTTACAAATAGAAACATAGGAAGAGTATTCCATTTGTTGGGTTTGTTCTGGATTTTCATAAACCTTATAATAATTACATCCTAAAGAAGGGCATTCTTTCAATGTTGAAAAATTTCCTCCTATCTTAAAAATCCTTATCGAAGATATAGGCCAAAATTCTGAATAAAGTTGATTTATTTCTTCTATCTTCATCACAAAAATTTTATCTTCATCAATACAAAAAGAGCTTCTTTCAGAACAAGAGAACTCCGGCAATTGGGAAAAAGATTCTAAAATGTTTAAAACTTGTTCTCTTTCTCTTTCTTGCGCGCTTGTCCTCATTTCTCCTAAAAAAACCTGTAAAAGAAAAAGCCCGACTAATGTAAAAAAGAAAAAAACTGCTAATATCATAAATGCCATTTGTTGAATTCTCATCTGAGATTTTTTCATTCCGACCATAGTTTGCATTGTGTTCTCTCCTCCAATTCTTTTAATAGTTTAGAGATAGAATAAATTTCATCTATGTTTTTTGAATTAAAACATACATTTCTTAGTTCAATTAAAGTATCTTCTAAATTCGTAGGGCAATTTCTTGAAGACATTCTTTCTGATTTTTCTTTATAAATTAAAGAAAGAACTCCTGCTTTGTAAAGAATTCTTTTTAAGTTGCATTCATAAATTTCTTTATCTGAAAAAATTGCCGGATACAAAAAGTTTCCGACATAATCAATCCTTTCTCCTTCTTTTATGACAAAACCTTTTTCATATTTGTCATCACACCATGATTCTATGCAATCACTTATTATTGTAATATCGCATTTGGTACCATAATTAAAACAAACCTTTATTGAATTTTTAGTACAATTATCTTCTCCGAAAATTGCTTTATCTCCTAAAACTGAAATATGTGTTTTGAAAGAAGGAAGGTCCTCATAACCTTCAAGAAAACAAAACTCTCTCGAATCAATAATTAAAACATCTGTTACTTTGAAGCCGAAATTTATCGGAATGGAAAAAAAATAAAACTTTTTAGAAGGTTCTTTTGAAAAATAAATATATTTGTCCTTTATCGTTATTTCCTCTCCCAATATATTAAAATCCTCGTTTAAACCTCTTATTTGTTTTGCTGAAAGTTTTTGATAGCCGAAATTTGACGAATCACAGAAAGAGTCAAAAACAATCTCTCTTTTTGAAGATAATACTCCTTTTGAAGAAGATACGAAACCTGCTTGCATTGGGTCTAAAAAAACAGAAACTTGTTTTGTTAATTCTGTATCTTGATAAAATTTTATTGTTGTTCCTGTTCTTACTGCAGCATAAATCATTAAAACGAGAATTGCACTTCCTGCTAAAATTGCAAAAAGCCAAACAAAATTAAAATCTCCTTTTTTCATAAAGCTTAAAACAAAATATCTTATTTAAATTATTCTATGATTACAAATTTATCATAAATTCTTTTTGTAAACTTTAAGTTTTCTTCTGCATAAACGCAATAAGGGTTCTTTGATTTAATTATTTCATCTATTTTAATGCGATTTATTTTTTTATAAGGGATATTACAAGCAGAATTGTATGGTATCAAAAAAACATTAGCATCTTCAAATTCAAAATCTGCAATTTCTTCATAATCTTCTCTATTTGTTATTGTTGAAGATAAATTCGCAAAACAAACTTTTTCTATTTCTGAAGGAAGATTTATTTTAAACTCTTTATTCTCAACAGAAGAAGCATAAAAAACCTTATCAACTTCCCTTTGCAAAGAATCATAAAAATTGCCTATTTGAGTGCATTTGCTTATTTTAAAAAATTGTCTTATTCCGAAAAAAGTAGCTCCTATAAAAATAATTATGAGGAAAATCGCGAATATAACTCCAAAGGACATACCCATCGGGCCTTCTTGTCCTTTTTTGTTTTTTTCCATTTTTATGAAAAGAACTAAGAGTTTAAAAGAGTTTTTATCCTTCGGTGTAAGTTTTTTATAAAGAAATTATCTTCACTTCAAAAGGTCTCATTTGCTGATTGAAATTTAACTTAAAATAAGAAGTTTTTCCTCGGTCTAACTATTAAAGAACAACCTATTGGCTCATTTCTAAATTCGTCTCTGCATTTTATATAATAGGTTTTTTCATTATTCCAAGCAGTAACATGGACAGGAGAATTTGAGTATGGCATCAACGTTCCTTCCTCGAATAAATAATCACAACTTTCTGTTGAATAAACACAATCAGATCTTCTGAATGTGACTATTTTTAAATAATCATCTTCATGATAAGCTCTTGCAATAACAGGGGAAAAGGTATCTATTTCAAGTTCAAATTGTGCTTCCGCTTCCGCCAAATTTCCTCCTCCGTCAATGCATTTAATATAATATTTATGAACTCCGCTGAAAAGATCTAATCTTTGCTTGCTTACTCCATCTGCTTTGTTTGTGTCAAAGAAAGGAACAAAACTCTTTTGCTCTCCTGTAAAAGAATAGAAACAAGTAGCTTTGTTGTTGTCGCAACCGAAGAGAGTTTCAACAGTTAAATTAACTGGCATCGGAGAAATTCCTCCATATATCGTTATGTTGTTTGGAGAAATTGACTTAATTTTTAAATGGTTTGAACCACGAACTTTATAATTGAATGAATTTGCCATTGTATTTCTTTCTTTTTCTGGCATTCCGGGATTGTCTTTGCATTTTATGTAGTAATCTGTGCCGTCTCTTTTTACTCCTGTCAGATTCGCCCTGCAAGTATATAATAACAATGAATTTATTTCAAAAACATGTTGTGTGCAAGACATATTGTAAGTCATTTGTTCAAAAGTTCTGTCATTAAAATCCCATTTACATTCTGCAGGCTCATCTGTGTAAAACTCAACTAATGAGTGATTTTGATCAGCTGTGACACAACTTCCGCTTTCAACAGAAACTGCTTTGATTTGTGGTGGTGTATTGTCTGGCTCATCATCTACACAAAACCTAACAGAATAAGGAACAGTGTTTAGATTTCCTTGTGCATCTCTACACATTAAATAAAGAGTCATTTCTTTTCCCATTTCCAAAGTTAAAGAAGAATTTTTAAGATCTTTTGCTCTTGGAACATGAAGAATTTCTGTGAAATTTTTTCTGTAAGTGTTGTCTCCTCCCATAAAAGAAAGCATTTCTTCAAAAGATTTTTTCTTTTCTAAATCTATTTTGCATTGTGCTGGTTCGTTTGTTGTTACGCCAAATTGTATTGGTGAGAATGCTTTAATACATGCATTTAGTCCTTCTGTTCTTATTATTTTAAAGCCAGGTCCTGGAGGAGAAGTCCTGACATCTGTGTATGTATAACCTTCTGTTAAAACTTCTTTCCATGGAGTAATTACTGGTGGGGAAACCTCTCTTGTGCTGTTATCAACACAAATTCCTCCTTTTTCTCCTTGACTAATAAAAGCACATGTTTGACCTAGAGATTTACAACGATATTCTGAACAAGGCAATTGGTCGTGATTACACAACTCACAATCCTCTCCTCCGTGTGGCGCTTGCCAAGGAAGACATTTAAACTCTACTCGCTCTTCGAACTTTTCTGTTTTTTCATAATTCTTAACATAATGATACCAGGCCACACCGACACCTATAGCTATTGGAACAAATTTTTCATAGAAACCTGCCCCTAATTTTTCACCAAAACTAAAAAATTTATTTTTTGCTGCCAATTGAGCTAAACTTTTTTCTTCATTGGCAGATCCAAACCATTTAGCAGTCATAATTCCCCTCATAGTATTAAAAGAGGTAACTCCGAAAAAAATTGCTTTTTTTATTGTCTCAACTTGCCCTTCATCTGTTCCAGCCATTTGTGCAACAAACCCTGCGAATTCTGAAACTACTTTTCCCCATAAAAGACCTTCTGCTAAATGATAAACTGGCCAAAAAAAACTTTGGTTCTGGGTTATATTCCATCCCAATCCTGGAATTCTTCTTGGGGGATGATCGCCGGGAGGAAGGGTGGGTTCTACTTCTCTTCCGCCTACGCTACTCACCGCAGTTGGTGCTCCTGATGGTCCACTATTATGTACAAGCACTCCCTCGGCAAAAAACCACTTTCCGCCCAAATCCAAATCATAAACATCTATTGGCTCATCTAAGACAACTTTCTCAATACTCTCAATAAAAACCTTCTCAGAATTTATTCCTTGTAAATAATCTCCGACAACCGCGTTCCCGATAGGTTGCCATTTTCCATTCAACAAAACCTCGTGATTAGGAGTAATCTCTAAAATTTTATTAACAATCAAATACTCGGATTTCCAAGAAACAATAACATCTCGAACAATTTCTTTAGTCAATTTCCCTGTTTCAAAATCATAAGATAAAACTTCTTCTCCTGGTTTTATGGAGGAGATGGGTTTTGTTGATAAATCTGCGAGTGAAATACTACTACTTAAACAAGTTCCTGGCGACTTAACTTCCTGAGTTTTACCACCCAAAATATCCTTTAAATAACTAGTGTCTTGAACAAGATTACCTTCCACCAAACTAAAAACCTTATTTGGATTTCCATCGTCTCCAAGAGAGTATAATGCAATAATTTTCTTGTCACTCCCTATAGAAATCCTATTAATTCCCTGAGAAACTGCCTGTCTATATAAATCGTCCGAAAGCAAATCTAAAAAATTAGCTTCCTGAATAGTATATTCTGTCGCATTAACCATCCACATCCCACCAATCAAATAAGCAAAGCTAACAACTCCAAGAACCAACATTCCAATCTGCATAAAGCCCAATCCTTTTTTATTAATCATTTCCCCTAGTCTCTCTCTCTCGAGATTTAAATTTAGTTCTTCAAGCATTTCATCAGTTAAATATGTTCCATCGGATAGATAAGGAAGAGAGATTTGAGTTTTGGGGGAAAGACAATTATCTTTTAATCTTTCAGTTCGTGGAATCTTTGAAGAACCATCTATCGATAAAGATTCATAACTAAAAGCTTTTCTATTAATATCTACCAAATCTGCTGATTCATAAAAATCAAAAAGCCCTGTTTGTTGATTATAAAATGCTAAATAAACCTTATCTCCAATAATTACATCGCCATGATAACTTAGC
>Ga0209721_1000188_pt1 | contig 62305 bp, 55 predicted proteins | sample TshhotsprinmetaG_FD_184139 | JGI IMG/M metagenome (GOLD analysis project Ga0209721, IMG submission 184139) | Hot spring microbial communities from South Africa to study Microbial Dark Matter (Phase II) - Tshipise hot spring metaG (SPAdes)... | ecosystem: Environmental > Aquatic > Thermal springs...
GCCGCCGCCCCGCAAAACCCCTCTCTGTCCCCCCTCTCCCCCGCCCGTCAGGGCAAGGGGGAGAGGGGGGTAAGGGGGGTGAGGGGGCTGAAAACCGCCCATTTTGCGCCGCCAAGGCGATAGTCCGTCTGGCTTTTGCCCTTCCAGCGGCCTTTTCCAGGGGCGCAGCCGCTAATTTTTGTTTATAACTTAAAATTTGCCACTGTCAATTAAATGAGCCGGTTCAGCCGTATCGCCTCATATTTCAGAACAATGTCGTCGGTATCCAGAAACACAAGGTCCACATTACAGAAACCCAGGCGGGCCATATCCGTCAGGATGTCCAGACGCCGCGCCCGCGCCTCCGGAGAACGCGGAAGGATCGCCAGGTCCAGGTCGCTCTCTGGATGCGTCCGCCCCTCGGCCGCAGAGCCAAATAAATAAACCGCCTGGATCTCCGGATACTCCCGAAATACCTGAGCCAGTTGGGCGAGATCCTTCAATTCTTCTGCACCTGCCGCTGCAACTCGTAGAGTTTGTTGATCGCTTCCAGCGGCGTCATCTGGGAAATATCCAGTTTGCACAGTTCCTCCAGCACCGGATGCTCGTCGGTGAAGAGGATGGGCTGGTACGGGCGAGGCGCAGGGGTGCCCGGCCGGAATTTGCCGCTCTCCAGCCCCTTGAGAAGTTCCTGCGCCCGCTGGATGACCGGTCGGGGGACGCCCGCCAGTTGGGCCACGTGGATGCCGTAGGAGCGGTCGGCGCCGCCGGGGACGACTTTGTGCAGAAAGATGACCTCCCCCCTCTCCTCCACCACCGCCAGGTTGACGTTTTCCACGCCGGGCAGCCGGTCGGCCAGTTCCGTCAGTTCGTGATAGTGGGTGGCGAAGAGGGTACGGGCCCGCCGCTGGGGGTGGTTGTGCAGGTATTCCACCACCGCCCAGGCGATGGAGATGCCGTCGTAGGTGCTGGTACCCCGTCCCACCTCGTCCAGAATGAGCAGACTGCGGGGCGTGGCGTTGTTCAGGATGTTCGCCGTCTCTATCATCTCCACCATAAAGGTTGACTGGCCCGCCGCCACCTCGTCCTGCGCCCCGATACGGGTGAAAATCCGGTCCACGATGCCGATGCGCGCCCGTTCCGCCGGGACGAAACTCCCCATCTGGGCCATGATGACGATCAGGGCGTTCTGGCGGATGTAGACGGTCTTCCCGGCCATATTGGGCCCGGTGATGACCAGGATACGCGTCTCTTCGTCCAGATGGAGGTCGTTGGGGACGAAGGGTTCGGAGATGGATTGCTCCACCACCGGATGCCGCCCGCCGACAATCTCCAGGACGTTCTCATCGGTCAGTTCGGGACGGATATAGCGGTTGCGGACGGCAACCTCGGCCAGCGCCGCGGCGACGTCCAGCCGCGCCACCGCTCGCGCCGTCTCCAGAAGCGTCCCGGCGCGAGCGGCGATTCGGGCACAGACGTCCCGGAAGAGCCGCGTTTCCACCTCTGCCTGCCGGTCCTCGGCATTGAGGATGAGCGTCTCCACCTCCTTCAGTTCGGGGGTGATGAACCGCTCGGCGTTGACCAGGGTCTGCTTGCGGATGTAGTCGGCGGGGACGGCGTGGAGGTTGGCCTTCGTGACCTCAATGTAATAGCCAAAAACTTTGTTGTACCCGACCTTCAGGTTTTTGATGCCGGTGCGCTCCTGCTCCCGGCGCTCCAGCGAGGCCAGCCACTCCTTCGCCTCCCGGACGGAGCGCAGGAGACCGTCCAGTTCTTCGGAGAATCCCGGGCGGATGACGCCCCCAACGGAAAGGGAGGCCGGTGGGTCGTCCACAATGGCGCGCCGGATGAGGTCGGCGATCTCCGGAGAGGGATGGATGGCGGCATCGGGGAGCGCGTCGGCGGGAAGGCGCGCCCCGGCCTCCAGCGCCCGACGGATGCCGATGAGGTCGCGCGGGGTGGCGATACCCCCCACGACCCGATTGACCAGCCGCTCCAGGTCGGGCATATCCTTCAGCGCCTCCCGGACGCGGGCGCGCAGGACGCCGTCCTGTACAAACCGTTCCACCTCGTCCAGCCGCCGCTCAATGGCCTCCCGGTCCACCAGCGGCTGGGAGATGCGCAGGCGCATCAGCCGCCCGCCCATCGGCGTCAGCGTCCGGTCCAGCACTCCCAGGAGCGAGCCCTGCACCCGCCGGTCCCGCAGCGTCTCCGTCAGTTCCAGATTGCGGCGGGTAGCGGGGTCCAGGACAAGAAAACGGTCGGTGGAGTAGGTGCGCAGGGTAGTCAGTTGGGCCAGCGCCCCCTTCTGGGTCTCCTGGAGGTAGTGGAGAATGGCCCCAGCGGCGCGGACAGCCAGCGGTTTCCCCTCGCACCCGAAGCCCTCCAGGGTGGTGACGCTGAAGTGGTCCAGAAGAGTCTGGCGGGCCGCGCCCAACTCAAATCGGTAGGTCGGCCAGGGCGTGAAGTGAATGCCCGGGAAGTTCAGTTCCGGAAGCGGTGGACTGGTGGCAGATGCGGCGGATTTCCACTCCCGGGCGTCGGGATAGAGGCATTCGCGGGGCTGCAAGCGGGCCAGTTCGCGGGGCACCTCCTCCCGGGCCAGTTGGGTGGTGGCGAACTCGCCGGTGGTGATGTCGGCGTAGGCCAGGCCGGCGCGGTCGTCGTCCACGACCAGCGCGGCCAGGTAGTTGGGACGGCGCGCGTCCAGCAAGTTCGGTTCCACCACCGTGCCCGGCGTAACGACCCGCACCACTTCCCGCTCCACCAGTCCTTTCCCGGTGACCTCCCCGACCTGTTCAGCAATGGCGACGCGGTAGCCCTTCTCAATCAGGCGCGCGATGTAGTTCTCCACGGCGTGGTGGGGGACGCCCGCCATCGGCACGCGCACCCCCTTGGCGACGGGCCGGGAGGTCAGCACCAGGTCCAGTTCCCGCGCGGCGATCTCGGCGTCGGCGTCAAAGGTTTCGTAGAAGTCGCCCAACCGGAAGAAGAGGATGGCGTCGGGGTGCTGGGCCTTCAGTTGCAGGTACTGTTTGCGGATGGGTGTGACATCCATGCGGATTGCGGGTTCAAAATTGCAGATTCAAAATTGCAGATTGCAGATTGCAGATTATTTCTCTGCGTGCCACCGTTCGTTTTCGGTCTCCGGGCTGCGGATGAGGGCGACGACTTCGGCCGCGGCCTCCTCCACCGGTTTGGAGGTCATGTCCACGACGCGCCAGCCATGCCGATGGCAGAGTTCCAGGGCGTAGACGACCTCTGCCCGGACGCGCCGGACGTCGGCATAGTCGCTGACAATGGAACTGATCCGACGGGCGCGCACCTGGCGCAGTTGAGCCAGGCGGCTGGGCTCCACCGTCAGGCCGATGACCCGCTCCGGCGGCAAACGAAAGAGGACAGGGGGTGGGTTGACCTCCATCACGATGGGGACGTTGCCCACCAGCCACCCCCGGTAGGCCAGGTAGATGCTGAGCGGGGTTTTGCCGGTTCGGGAGACGCCCACCAGGACGATTTCGGCATGGGTCAATTCATCGGCATTGCGGCCGTCGTCGTGGCGCAGGGCGAAGTCCACGGCCTCAATCCGCTTGTTGAAGTCCTCCATCCGGTAGAGGCCGGGCTGGGCCAGCGGGGCTATTCCCACCAGATCGGTGAGGCGCTCCAGGAGCGGCCCCATCAGGTCCAGGGTGTGCACATGCTGGCGACGGCCCTCCTCAAACATCGCCTCCCGAAGTTCGGCAGAGACGAGGGTGTGAACGATAAGGGCGCCGGCCTCCGCAGCCTCCTGTACTACCTCCCGCACCCGTTCCCCTGTGCGGACTTCCCCGATCCGGCGCACCTCTACCGGCACGTCAAACTGGGTCAGGGCAGCCCGGAGTACCCGCTCGGCGGTTGTACCCGTGCCGTCGGAGACGGCGAAGACGATGTGGGGATTCATGGGAGTGTTGCGTATTCCGTATTCCGTTTGCGACCTGTGCTTTTACGTTACCACTTCCACCCGCAGGGCGGTCAGGACGTCGGCGATGGGGTTGATGATGGTCGCCGCCTCGGAGCCGGCGAAGAGCAGGCCCACCACCCGACGGTCCTGGTCCAGGACAGCAGAGCCGGAGTCGCCCGGCTGGCTCATCGGGGAGACGATCAGTTGCCCCTCAAAGAGGGCCTGCGGGCCGTAGTAGTCAATCCGCACTGTAGCGTCAATCTGGGTGATCATACCGGTGGTGTGCCCGGTTGTCCGGCCGCTTTTCTGGACGGACATCCCCAGAACGGCCTCGCCGATGCCCGTGGGGACGCCGATCCCGAGGATTTCCGGAGTGACCATATCGGGCTGCAAGGGGCGGGCCAGCGCCGCGTCCACGTGGTTTACGCCGGGGGTCTGCTTCACCGGCTCCAGCCGGTGCTGGGAGCCCAGCAGGGCCGCCAGGGTGTTCAGGCCGGTCGCGACCAGCCCGGCTAACTGACATTCCGGTTCGGTGGTCCCGAAGTCCAGGGGGACGAATTCCTCCAGCACGGCGATCGCGTCGCCCGCAGTCCCTCCGTCCGAAGGGCCGGGCTGGAGAATGGGGTCCCCGCGACGGCCCTTGTTGACATCGGCCAGGACGTGGTTGTTGGAGAGGATGAAGAGGTCGTTGCCGCGGCGCACCAGGCAGCCGAAGGTCCCGGCGCTGATGTGATAATGGCCCAGGGAGACCCCCGGCAGCACGACCGGGCGCCAGCGGTCCCGCGGGCCCAGGAACGCCCGCAGGACTCCCAACTCCACCACGTCGGTCGGAATGCCGTCCATCTGGGAGGGGATGAGGTCCTCCGCGTGCAGAGTGGATTTGTCCACCTTGTGCGTGACGGAGACGACCAGGCTCAGTTCGTCGGTGAGAACCCCCTCCCGAATCTTGTAGCCGATGCCGCAGCCGACGACATTGCGGCGGGAGAGTAGGTCGGTAATATGCCGCTGCTTGAGGGATTGAATCTGGGCGATGTAGGTGTCCATAGCAATAATCCTTGTCCATATATGAATACTTGCAGGAGTGCACTCCACGGGCTATTATAGTCGGCGACCCATTTGATTGATCATATATCCCCCTCATGCCAGGGCTTGCGCAGCAATTCACCTCGTATGCGACCATAACACGTTCTGGGAGACGCTTTCTAACTGCCACACTCGTTCTCTTTTTGCCGACGAGATAACAGACGCGCCCGAATGCCCGTGGGATCAAACCTGGCTTCATTTTGCTCTCGTACTCGCTGGGCTTCCTGCCGACGTCGTTCAAGGTAGGACTCCACCTCGGGCCGCCGTCTCAGGTAGTAACTGATCGTAGAGTAGACATCCGCAAGGGATAGAGTGGGATACTGCTGGACGATCTCCTCAGCCGTTGCACCCTCCAGAAACGCCTCCACCACAGTCTCCAGGGTGACCCGCGTGTTCCCCACGCGTATCACGCCATCGGCGTCCATTCGGAGAGGGATGGGTTCAGTAGCAACTAACAGTACAGAACTTTCCGTGTGCATAGTTCCTCCTGCATCCAGACAAAAATCTGCGGCTTATGTTCAAAAGTAGTGCACTTTCTCAAGGGTACCTTCACCCCACCTCTTGCCCCCTCCCCGCATTTGCCCACTTGCCTACTTGCCCTCTTGCTCCCCCGTCGCGGCGGGGGAGAGGAGGCCAGGGGGATGAGGGGGCGCTAAAGGCCAGACCCTGCCTGCACAAGGTCTGGATATAAGCCAAATCTTCTCACCGTCGGTGGAAATACCACTCCAGAATCTCCTGCGCCACGGGCACCGCCGCCACCGAGCCCTCGCCGCCGTTGTAGATAAAGACGATGAGGGCAATCTGGGGGTTCTCCACCGGCGCGTAGGCCATAAACCAGGCATGGGTCGGCTGGGCGAAGCCTTCCCGACAGATGCCCATCTGCCGGGCGATGTCGTCGCAGAACTGCGCGGTGCCGGTCTTGCCCGCCACCCGCACCCCCGCCACCTGGGCGCGGGTCGCCGTACCGTAGACGACCGCCCCCTCCAGCCCCTGCTGGATCAGCACCCAGTTCTCCGGCGAGATGGGCAGGGTGCGGCTGATCTCCGGCGTGAAGGGTTGCACAATGTTCCCCTGCGCGTCGGTGACGTGGTGGACGATACGCGGGCGGTAGAGCGTCCCACCGTTGGCGGTGGCAGCCATCACGTTCAGCATCTGCAACGGCGTGACCAGCAGGTATCCTTGCCCGATGGACAGGTTGTACGTATCACCGGTGGACCAGTTCTCCCCGATGGTCAACCGCTTCCAGCGGGCGGTGGGGACAAGGCCCGGCGCTTCCTGTTCCAGTTCAATCCCTGTCAGAGCCCCCAGGCCGAAGAGGTGGGAATACTCCACAATCTTATCCAGTCCCAGCCCGGCAAACCGCTCAAACCCTCCGCCCACCTGGTAGAAGAAGATGTCGCAGGAGAAAGCCAGACCGTGCACGACATCCAGCCAGCCGTGACCGGTCTGCTTCCAGCAATAGAAGGGCTGTGCGCGTTCCGGATCGTTGGGATAATACTTGTTGGGCAGCATGATGGTGCCGGGGCAATTGAGACGGGTTCGCGCCGTCAACACCCCCTCCTGGAGCGCCGCGGCGGCGGGAATGATTTTGAAAATGGAGCCGGGGGGCAACTGGTCCGCAATGGCGTGGTTCATCAGCGGACGGTGAGGGTCCTCCAGCAACCGCTGATAGTCTTTCAGAGAGATGCCCTCGGCGAAGAGATTGTTGTCGTAGGTCGGCAGGCTGACCATCGCCAGAATCTCCCCGGTCTGGGGGTTCATGGCGATGACCACCCCGCGACGAGAATTGACCCGGTCCATCCCTTTCTGCAGGACCTGCTGGGCAACCTGTTGCAATTCCAGGTCTATGGTCAGGTAGACGTTGTGACCGGGGACGGGGGGGATTTCGTCTCCCAGAACCCGTACTACCCGCCCCAGAATGTCCGTCTCCTGGTAGCGCTGGCCCGGAGTACCGCGGAGCCATTTCTCCATCGTCATCTCCACCCCGGCGTAGCCGATCCGGTCGGTGGCGGGGTCATATCCCTTCTGGATATATTCCTTGGCCCGCTCCGCCGGGATCGCCCCCAGGTAGCCCACCAGTTGGGAGACCAGTGAGCCGTAGGGATACTGACGGCGAGAAACCACGTCCACCCGAACGCCGGGGAAGGCGAAGTCCCCGCCCTGGGCGATGATCAGTGCGACCGTCCGATCCACGTTGGTAGCAACGATGAGGGGATCATAGGGCGCGTAGGTGATGGTGCCCGCATCCAGCGCCCGGTCCACCTTTTCTTTCAGCCCCCGCTGCTCCCCATTCTGGGTGTAGGGGATGCCCAGTAGTGCTGCCAGGCGACGGAGTTCCGTCTCTTTTTGGAGTTCGTCTTCCGGGAGGAGCGCCGGGATGATGACCACCTGGAAGGCGGGGACGTTGCGCACCAGCGGTTCCCCGTCCCGACTGTAGATGATGCCGCGCGGGGCCGGAATGGAGACCAGTTCCGCCCGCTGCTGCTCCGCCCGCTTCACCCACAGGTCCGTCTCTATGACCTGAAGGCGATAGAGGCGGACCGCGTAAACAGCCAGCAGCAGCGGCAGGAGCAGCCCCAGCAGGATCAGGCGGGGCGAGGTCAGGAGCAACATCAGCCGACGCGCCCATCCGCGCGCCGGAAGGGTGGAGTTCTTAGTAGCCATCCAGCGTGAATCCCTCCGGACGGGTCCGACGGTCCAGCCAGGAAAGGGGCTGGTGCATAACGGGCGCCAGCAGGGCGTTGATCAGAGCGGACGGGGCAGCGGTATGGGAGAGCGCGTATGCCCAGTCCACCGCATAGCCTGTTGCGATGAGGGCCAGCAAGAGCAGAGTGTGATAGAGAAAACAGGCCACCAGGGCCAGCAACATCAGTTGGAACGTGGTGGAGCCCAGTTCCCGCCCCCACTGCTGACCGACCAGAATGGCGGCGACCAGAAGGGCCAAAGCGAATCCCCCGAACGGCCCGCCGGAGAGGACGTCCAGCAACAAGCCCGCGATAAAGGCCCAGACGGCCCCTTCGGTCGGGCCGCGCAGGAAGGCCCACCCGGCGACCAGCAGGAAGACCAGGTCGGGCCGGGCGCCGAAGAGGGATACCCCCGCCAGCGCAGTGCTCTGCACCAGCGCAGCAACGGTCAGCAATGGAAGGACAACATACAGATTAAGGATGGTTCACCTCAACAGTGATGAGGGGGTGCTAAAGGCCAGACCCCGCTTGCACAAGGTCTGGACACGACCCACGAACTATTCCCTCGGCTCCTCCTGCACCAGGGGCTGAAAGGACTTGATGACCAGGGTCAGTTCCACCCGGCGGTAGTCCACCGCCGGGTTGACGACCGTCTCCTGGAACAGAGCGAAGTCCTGCTTTACCACCGCCACAATCTGCCCCAGAACCAGCCCGCGCGGGAGCACCCCGCCCAGCCCGGAGGTGAGGACCACGTCACCGACCTGGACGGAGTCCTCCTGGGGGATGTATATCATGCGCAGAGAGCCATCGGGCTGGCCCACGAGGAGGCCGGTGGCGCGGGATTGCTGGAGGATAGCAGCGACGCTGCTGCCGGGGTCGGTGATGAGTTGTACCTTGCTGGTGTGCAGCCCGGTTTCGGCCACCCGTCCCACCAGGACCGCGCCGCCGGTGACCACCGGCATTCCCACCGCCACCCCTTCCGCCTGCCCGGCATTGATGATCACGTAGCGCAGATAGGGGTTGGGCTCCTGCCCCACCACGTCGGCACAGGGAGCAGTGAGGCAGGCCGACCGTCCCACCACGTCGGCGCCCAGGAACGCCCAGGTGGGATTGGCTTCCACAAACCCCAGCAAAGCGCGCAACTGCACCACTTCCGCTTCGTACTCGCGCAGGCGGACGTTCTCAATGGTCAGCGCGTTGACCTGTTCCTCCAGTTCCGCGACCCGGGAGCGCAGTTCCCGTACCTGCCGGACAGTCTGGGAGAGGTCGCCGACATCCCGGATCAACGTGGTCGTCGCCCGCTGGAGGGGGGCCAGGATGACCTGGAGGCCCCGTTCCAGCGGGGCCAGGACTCGGGTCTCGTGGAGGGCCAAAAACAAGATGGAGAGAATGAGGAAGACGAGAGGAAGCCAGGAACGCCAGGTCCCGCGCCGCACCGTACCCATTCCTTGCATATGGAGTGAATTTGCGGCGCAGAGCAGCACCCTGCGCCACCGAAATGCCGGTTACCGTTAGAGGGAGAGTTCCGCCTCGCGGCGGTCCGTCGCCATCACCACCTGACGCAGCAAGTTGATGTTTTCCAGGACCATACCCGCTCCGCGGGCCACGCAGGTCATCGCATCCTCTGCCACCCAGGCCCGGATGTGGGTCTCCTCACTGACCCGTTCGGCCAGTCCTTTGAGCAGTGCGCCTCCGCCGGTCAGGCAAATCCCGATGTCCATCAGGTCCGCCACCAGTTCCGGCGGCGTATCGTCCAGTACATCGCGGATCAAATCCACAATCAGGCCAACGGAACCGGATAGGGCCTCCCGGATTTCTATACTGCTGATCTCCACCGCCTCCGGCAGGCCGGTGACCAGATTCCGGCCGCGCAGCAACATCGTTTTCTCTTCGGGCAAGGGGTAAGCGGAGCCGATCGCGATTTTGACCCGTTCGGCGGTCTGCTCGCCAATCATCAGATTGTATTTCTGGCGGGCGTACTGGATGATGTCCTCATCCATCTCATCGCCAGCAATGCGGATGGAGCCGCTTACAACAATGCCCCCCATAGCAAAGACGGCGACCTCTGTGGTACCCCCACCGATATCCACAACAATGCTCCCCCGGGATTCGGTCACCGGCAGGCCAGCACCGATCGCAGCCGCCATCGGCTCCTCAATCAGATAGGCCTCACGGGCCCCGGCGGCGATGGCCGCGTCGTAAACCGCCCTCCGCTCCACCTCGGTTACCCCACTGGGGATTCCGACCACCACCCGGGGGCGAGGAAAGGGGGTGAACATATGCTGGTGAGCCTTCTTGATGAAGTAATCCAGCATGGCCCGAGTCACGTCAAACTCGGAGATCACCCCATCCCGCAGGGGGCGGATGGCGACGATATTGGCCGGTGTCCGCCCGACCATCTCCTTGGCCTCCGCGCCGATTGTAAGGACATCGCGCGTATCCCGTTCAATCGCCACCCACGAGGGCTCGTTGATGACGATCCCTTTCCCTCGCACGTAGACCAGGGTATTGGCTGTCCCCAGGTCAATGCCGATATCCAGGGAAAAGAGGCCCAAAAGGGCATCTATGGGATTCCACAAAGGCATTTCTTCCCCTTGATCTCTGGTATACCCTAAATGTCGTTGTCTAACCAGGATGATTATACCACAAATCGGTGCTTTGGGTAGTGAACCCGTTCCGGGCCGTGTCCGTTCGCTCCCAGGGGAAGCGGAAAGGGGTTGGAGTGCGCTGGGCCGATTCGCCGCTCCCAATCCCTCCCGCTTTTCATAGAGAAGGGATTATGGCGCTGGTGGCCTTCGGCCGCCAGCGCCATAATCCCATACCCCTTCTCATATGAGGGGCTTTTGCCCCCAGCCCATCCGGTCTCACCTCCGATGTCGGATCAGCCAAACTGCCAGACCAATCATCCACAGGGCACCAACACCCTGATTCAGAGCAGTCCCCCCCAGCGTTCCGCGGGCCTCCAGACTCCAGGCCGATAATCCGCCGACCCCCAGAGTCAGGACCACCAGAAAAACACGCCAGGCCCGATCCTTTCGCTGCCAGGGCCACAGCGCGCCCACCAGAGAAAGAACCCCCAGAATCAACCCGATCCGCTTCGGCCACAATCCGGGGTCGTATGCGGCCGCCAGCAGCGGGTAGGGTTCCCGCAAAATCTCCAGATTTGTCCCATTTACCGTCAGATGAAACAAATCCTGGTCTATCAGGGCTTCCTGGCTCCGCTCGCCACGGGGCGCACGGAAAACCTCTACCTGCACCGGACTTTGGTCGGAGAACGCCCCCAGTATTCCCAGACGAACAACCAGGTTGTGCTCCGGTACGGCAAAAGAGGTCTCCGGGGCAGAGGGGCTTAAGTAGAGAACCAGTTCCGGCCGGGCCTCCTCCCGAACCGTCTGCTGCAGGCTGATGGAACGCCCTGCGGCATCCGTCGCCCGAACGGTCAGGCGCGGCCCGAAACGGGTCACGTACATGCGGGGTATCTCGTCGCGACCGGGAACACGTCCCCCCTGCAAAGCGACCAGTCCTTCCTCCCGCCACCCCCATCGCTGACCGATGAGCAACCCCGCCAGCAGTGTCAGCGCACCCAGGCAGGCCAGGGAAGTAAAAGCCGCCGTCTGCCAGCCCTCGCCCCGTCCACTTTCGCCGCGAAGAAAGAAGCGCAGGGCCGCAATCCCTTCCACCCCGCGGACCAGAAGCAAAAACGCAAGGATAGAAAGCAATACCGTCAGGAAAGGGGAGTAAGCGAGGGAGAAAACCCCCAACTGGTACATCGTCCCGGTCCACGGACCGAAGCGGGTCTGAACCAGCCAGCGATCCACCGCAGCGGACCCAGGAGAAAACTGGGGGATCCAGGCCAAAAGCAGCAAATACAGTGCCAGAAGGAGAAGGCAGACCGCCAGGGGGATGTTCCCCGTGACAATGCGCCAGATGAGGCGCCAGGGATCGGGTCGGGAGGAAGAGAACACCGTCATCGGATATACAGAAAAAGCCCCGGATACCGGGGCCTGTTCAGAATGAAGCCGCCACCGGCGGGCATCGTTCCGCCGTCCCTACCGGGGATGAGAGAAGCCACCCGTCGGAGTTGAACCGACAACCGGCCGCTTACGAAGCGGCTGCTCTGCCGATTGAGCTAGGGTGGCGCCGATGGGAATTATACCACATCTGTGGAGGCTGACAAGTTTCCGTCAGCAGATACGGGGCAGCAACTCTCCCAGGGGCATATCCACCACCCGCCGCCCGCCGATGCCGGTGCGCGCCAGGACCATCCCCGGATGTTCTGCCGTCACCACGCCGATCCGGGCCGCGTCCTGACCCAGTGGATGGGCCCGCAGGGCCTCCAGCGCCGCCTCCGCTTCTTCGGGCGGCACAAACGCAACCAGTTTCCCCTCGTTCGCCACCACGAGGGGATCAAACCCCAGCATCTCACAGGCCGCGGCGACGGCTGGACGGACCGGCACCGCCGCTTCGTCAATCTCTACTCCCACATTTGCGGCGACGGCCAGTTCGTTCAGCGCAGCCGCCACTCCGCCCCGCGTGGGGTCGCGCAGGCAGTGGGCATGCGGAGCAGCCGTCAGCAATGCCTCTACCAGGCCGCTCAAAGAAGCGCTATCGGAAACCAGGTCCGTCTCAAAGCCCAATCCCTCCCGCTGGCTGAGCACGGCGATCCCGTGGTCGCCCACCGGCCCGCTGAGCAGAATGACGTCGCCGGGACGGATCCGATGAGGGCCGATATCCACTCCATCCGGCACAATACCGACCCCCGTCGTGTTGATATACACCCCATCGCCGTGGCCCCGCTCCACCACCTTCGTATCTCCGGCGACCACCAGAACGCCCGCCTGGCGCGCGGCGTCGGCCATGGAGTGGACGATCCGCCGCAGGTCGTCTAAGGGGAGCCCCTCCTCCAGGATAAAGGCGGCGGTGAGCCAGAGGGGACGAGCGCCGCGCATCGCCAGGTCGTTGACCGTGCCGTGGACGGCGAGGGAGCCGATGTCGCCCCCCGGAAAAAACAGGGGGCGCACCACGAAGGAATCGGTAGATACGGCTAACCGGCTGCCCTCCGATCCCAGTTGCAGTACAGTGGAATCGGCCAGTTGACGCAGGTGGGGGTTATCCAGCGGCGGGACGAAGACCTCCTGGATGAGGTCCGCCATCATCTTTCCCCCCGCACCGTGGCCCATACGAACCGTTTCTCCCAAATTTCACCTCCCGGACATCTGCGGTTTCTGGAAGGTCATGGTAATCCGGGCAGGGCAGTTTGTCAACCCTGTCCCGCAACTTCCAGCGAATCATTTCGGGGAGCGGCGCACCCGCGAAAAAAGAGACGTGGGGTTTGTGGGGGCGGCTTTACCGCCCCCACAACCCCCCCACCCCACCCCTTTCCCATGCAGGGCGAATTGCTGCGCAAGCCCTTCCGTCCCCTTTTACTTGACAAATCTAATCATCTGTAGTATATTTTCCGACGAAAGTATTCACCGGTAGACTATTTTCCGATGTCCGTTCGCTACGCGTTACTGGGATTGCTGGCCCAGCGGCCGCGCCACGGCTACGAACTGCGCGCCGCCTTTGAAGCTCTGACCGGGGGCCCGGATACCTGGGAAGTGAAACCCGGTCAGGTTTATGCCACCCTGGAGCGCCTGGCCCGCGCTGGGCTGGTGACCGAAGCGGGGGTGGAAAAAGAAGGTGGGCCGGAGAAGCACATCTACGCGCTCACCCCCGACGGGCAGGCCGCGCTGGAGGAATGGTTCTACAGCGACGTCGCCGGAGAGTATCAGCGGGACGAGTTTTTTATCAAACTGATGGTCGCTCTGGCGGTGGACGGGGTGGACGTCCGGCGAATGATCCGCATCCAGCGCGCCGCGCTGTATCGGGAACTGCACCGTTTCACCCGCCAGCGGATGGAGGCCGACCCGCAGCGGGAACTGGCGCTTGTCCTCTTTCTGGACAAGATCGTGATGCGCCTGGAAGCGGACCTGCGCTGGCTGGATATGGTGGAGGCGCGGCTGGACGAAATCCGGCAGCAGCCGCTTCCTCAGCCGGAACCGAAGCCGCGCGGCCGCCCACGAAGCACACAAAAGCATGCGGAAGATTAAACGGCGCGTATGTCCACCGCAGAGACGCAGAGGACGCGGAGAAAGGACTCTGCGCTCCTCTGTGCCCCCTGCGCCTCTGCGGTTAGAAAAAGCCCTCTAAAAGGAGCAATGACTATGACCCTGATCCATACCGAGAACCTCACCCGAGTCTACGGGAGCGGGGAGACCGCTGTCGTCGCCCTAGACCATGTCAACCTGACGGTGGAGGAAGGGCAGTTTGTGGCCGTGATGGGGCCCAGCGGGTGCGGCAAATCCACCCTGCTGCACCTCATCGGCGGGCTGGATCGCCCCACCGAGGGACGGGTCGTCCTGAACGGCTATGACCTCGGCCGCCTGAGCGACGATGCTCTGACCGCGCTGCGCCGCCGGAAGATCGGCTTTGTCTTCCAGTTCTTCAACCTGATTCCGGTGCTGACCGCGCTGGAGAACGCCGCCCTGCCCCTTTTGCTGGACGGCGTGAAGGCCGAAGCGGCGCGGCGGCGGGCGGCGGAGTGGCTGGACCGGATGGGGCTGGGGGACCGCCTTCACCACCGGCCCGACCAACTCTCCGCCGGGCAGCAGCAGCGGGTCGCCATCGCCCGCGCGCTGGTGACCGAGCCCGCCCTCATCCTCGCCGACGAGCCCACCGGCAACCTGGATTCCCGCGCCGGAGACGAAATCGCCGCCCTGCTGCGGCGCATCGTCTCCGAATGGGGCCGCACCGTCCTGCTGGTGACCCATGACCCGCGCATCGCCGCCTACGCTGACCGGATCATCTTCCTGAAGGACGGCCGCATCGTGGACGAAACCCGTCTCTCCGGCGAAGGGAACGACCAGGAAGCGCAAGCGCTGCGACGGTGGATGGAAGCGTTCTGATAGACGAAAGGAGGCCCCAATGCGCGTCCAACTGTTGATGGCGCTGCGCTATCTGCGCACCCGCAAAACGCGCACCGCCCTGACCACCCTGGCGATTCTCTTCGGCGTCGCCATCCTCTTCGGGATGAACACCATCCTGCCCAGCATGATGCAAGTCTTCCGGCAGGGCATGCTGGCGGCGGCCGGGGAGGTGGACCTGGTCTTCAGTTCGGTGACGGATGGCCCCTTCCCCGCCGACCGGGTGGAGGTCGTGCGGCAGGTAGAGGGAGTGGCCGAGGCCGCCGGGTCGCTCCGCCAAAATGTCCTGATGCCCGCCTCTCTGGTGGGAACGACCGACCCTCTTCAGGGGGTGAACTCCGTGACGGTGGTCAGTGTGGAACCGGAGGCCGCCCGGCGAATCCGGATGTACCCCACCCAGAAGGGGCGCTTCCTGGAACCGGGCGACGGCGACGTGGTGGTCATCTCCCAGGGGCTGGCCGAGAAACTTTCCCTGGACGTGGGCGATACGCTGACCCTGCCCTCGGCCGAAGGGACGACCTCGCTGGAAGTCGTCGGCGTGCTGCAGTGGGCCTCGCCTCCGGGGACGGAGGAGGTCTACGTGCCCCTTACCACCGCCCAGCGGTTGCTGAACATGCCGGGACAGGTCAACGGGATAGAGGTCATCCTGAAACCCCAGACCGACCGGGCAAAGGCAGAACAGGCCATCCTCGCCGCCCTGGGGGAAGGTTTCCAGCCGAAGCCGCTGGAACTGGGGGAGGAGATGTTCGCCAGTTTGCAGATCGGCGAGAAGGTCTTCGGCATCTTCGGCGTCGCCGCGCTGGCGATAGGGGCGTTCATTATCCTGAACACGTTCCGCACGGTGGTGACCGAGCGGCGGCACGACCTGGGGATGCTGCGGGCCGTTGGGGCGTCCCGGCGGGCCGTCGTCGGGCTGATTCTGACGGAGAGTTTGCTTCAGGGCGCCCTGGGGACGATCCTGGGGCTGCTGGCAGGATACGGGCTAGCCGCTCTGCTGGTCGCCGTGGTGAACCCCGTCCTGCGGTTGTTCCTGCGGATGGAAATTACCTCCCTGGTGGTCACCCCGCAGAACGTTGTGGCGGCGGTGGTGCTGGGGCTGGGGGCGACGCTGGTGGGCGGCCTCTGGCCTGCCCTCACCGCAGGCCGCGTGACGCCGCTGGAGGCCCTGCGGCCGGTCGTCCCCGGAGTGTATGAGCGCGCGACGCGGCGGCGGGCGGTCGCCGGTGCCGTCCTCCTCGTCCTGGCGGCCATCGCCCTGCTCACCGGCAATTTCCAGATGGTCTCCCTGGGGACTCTGCTGTTTCTGGCCGGGCTGGTGCTGGTCGCTCCGGCGGCGGTGGAGCCCCTGGCGCGCCTCTTCGGCCGCCTGCTGGCCCTTATCTTCGCCCGCGAAGGGCGCCTGGCCGAGGGCAACATCGCCCGGCAACCCAACCGGGCCGCCGTCACCGCCTCGGCAATTATGATCGGCCTGGCGATGGTGGTCGCCCTGACGGGGATGGTCACTTCCGTCAGCGATGGCTTTATGGGGTACGTGGAGCGCACCCTGCGCGCCGACCTGCTGGTGATGCCCACGTCCATGATGCTGGGCGGGGGGAACGTCGGCGCGGGGCCGGAGATGGCCCGGTCGGTCCGGGAAATCCCCGGCGTGGCCGAGGTGGCGACCCTGCGCCTGGGGGCCGCGGCGATAGATGGGCAGATGTTCCAGGTGGTGGGCATTGACCCCCAGCGGCACCCGCGGGTCTCCGGCCTGATCTTCAGCCAGGGTGACCCGGATGAGGCCTATGCCGCGCTGGGCCGGGAGCGGGCGCTCATCGTCAACGCCATCTTCGCCGCCCAGAACCGGATCCAGCCAGGGACGACGACGATGATCCAGACGCCGACGGGAAAACATGAGTACCGCATCGTCGCGGTCGCTTCCGACTATCTGAACGCCAAACTGGCGACGGCCTACGTCTCTCATGCCAACCTGGAACGGGATTTCGGCCAGACTGCTGACCTCCTGTTTATGGTGGATGTGGACGAAGGGGCCGATTTCGCGGCTGTGCGCGGTCGTCTGGAGGAGATCGTCCGCCGGTACCCCGCCTTTATTCTGGTAGAACAGCGCGCCTTTCGCCAGTCGCAGGAAGAGGCCCTGCGGAACAATATGACCATTCTGTACTTAGTGATGGCGCTGCTGGTCGTCCCGTCCCTGCTGGCGACGGCGAACACGCTGGTCATCAACGTGATGGAGCGGACGCGCGAGATCGGCGTGCTGCGGGCAGTCGGGAGCACGCGGCGGCAGGTGCGCCGGATGATTCTGGCGGAGAGTTTGCTTCTTTCGGCACTGGGGGCGGCCTTCGGCATCCTGGCGGGTCTCTGGTTGGGGTATGTGATGACCCAGGCGATGAATACGGTGGGCTTCATCGGCATTCCGTACTACTTCCCGTATGCGGGGATTTTGGGGGCGATCGCGCTGGGGCTGCTCATCGGGGTGGCGGCGGCGGTTCTGCCGGCCCGGCGCGCGGCGCGGCTGGACATCGTGGCCGCGCTGCGATACGAGTAGATTAGCGGGGCGGGGGCGGCTCCGCCGCCCCCGCCCCGCTTGTTGGGGCTTGCAACCCCGATTTGCCAATCCGACCCGATGGGAGTAAAATAGAACCACAGGTAAATAATCCCTGCCTTTCCATCCACAACGGGGAGCCCGTGGGACGGGCTGAGAGGAGCGTGGGACGCTCGACCCGCAGAACCTGATCCGGGTAATGCCGGCGGAGGGAAAACACTGATGGGAAACGCTCATCAATCCATCCTCCGCCGCGGAGGATGGATTCTTTATGGCTGAACGCGTCGTCATCTTCGCCAACGGCGTTCTGCCGGCTCCCGAACGGGCGCGCCGATTGCTCCAACCGGAGGATGTGCGCATCGGGGCCGACGGCGGGACCCGCTATCTGCTGGAGTGGGAATTGCGCCCCCACGAAGTGGTCGGGGACCTGGATTCTCTCCCCGAAACGGCCGTGGAGGCGCTCCGGCGGGATGGGGTGCCCGTTCACCGCTACCCGCGCGATAAGGATGAGACCGACCTGGAACTGGCCCTCCGGCACGCCCTCCGATACCAGCCGTCCTCCATTCGTATCCTCGCGGCATCCGGCCTCCGTCTGGATCAGACGGTCGCCAACCTCGCCCTGCTGACCGTCCCCTGGCTGGAGGGAGTGGATGTGCGTCTGGACGACGGCGTGGAGGAGGCGTTCTTCGTCCGCCGCGAAGGGGTCATCCAGGGAGAAATCGGAGATACAGTCTCCCTGATTCCCTGGGGCGCCCCTGCCGAGGGAGTCCGCACCGAAGGCCTGCGCTGGTCTCTGGAGGACGAGACCCTCTACCCGGGGGCGACGCGCGGCGTCAGCAACGAACTGGTCTCCCCGACCGCATCTGTACGTATCCGTTCGGGGCTGCTGCTGGTCGTCCATCGGCGTTTGCCAGATTAACGAAGAAAAGGAGGTACTATGCGTCCGGTTATCGTCGTTCTGCTGATTGCGCTGGCGGTTCTCACCGCCTGCGGGCCGCGCCAGCCCGCCACGCTGACGGTGATGACCCACGACTCCTTCGCCGCCAGCGAAGAAGTCATCCGGGCCTTTGAGCAGGAGCACAACGTCAAGGTCACCTTCCTCGCTTCCGGCGATGCCGGGACGGCGCTCAACAAGGCCATTCTGACAAAAGACGCGCCGCTGGCGGACGTCTTCTACGGGGTGGACAACACCTTTCTCTCCCGTGCACTGGAGGCGGGCATCTTTGAGCCGTACCGCTCGCCGCTCCTGACGGAGATTCCGACCGAATTTCAACTGGACCCGGAGTTCCGCGCCCTGCCGGTGGATTACGGCGACGTCTGCATCAACTACGACAAAGCGTACTTTGCCGAGAAGGGGTTGCCCCTCCCGCAGACGCTGGAGGACCTGACCCGGCCCGAATATAAAGGTCTGCTGGTGGTGGAGAACCCCGCCACGTCGTCGCCGGGGCTGGCGTTCCTGCTGGTCACCGTCGCCCATTTCGGCGATCCGGGCTACCTGGAATTCTGGAAGGCGCTGAAGAAGAACGGGGTGATTGTTGCGCCGGACTGGGAGACGGCCTATTACACCCACTTCAGCGCCTCATCGGGCCGGGGACCGCATCCGATGGTCGTCTCCTACGGCTCCAGCCCGGCGGCGGAAGTGATCTTCGCGGAGAAGCCCCTGGAGGATGCCCCCACCGCGTCCCTGGTCGGGCCCGGAATGTGCTTCCGCCAGATAGAGTTTGTCGGCGTGCTGAAAGGCGCCAGGAACCGCGCCCTGGCCCAGAAATTCGTGGATTTTATGCTGAGTGTCCGTTTCCAGGAGGACATCCCGCTGCAGATGTTCGTCTTCCCCGTTCATCCCCAGGCCCGGTTGCCGGAAGCCTTTGTCAAATACGTCCAGGTCCCGGAACAGCCGGTTCTAATGGACCCGGCACGGATTGCCGCCCACCGTGAGCGCTGGATTCGGGCCTGGAGTGAGGTGGGGTGGATCATCATGGATTGATGGGAGGGAAAAAGGGGTTTGGGAGCGGTAGTTTTGCCGCCCCCAAACCCCAAATTTCATCCTTCGGTGGGGACTGAACAGGTACGTGAGGTGACAAAATAACCGCGGAACGCCTATCTGCCCCGCTCCGACGGCTATTTTGGCAGGAGAAGGGCATCTTCCCGTCCTCCCTTCTCCTCCTGCCCGCTTCCCTGTTCCTGGCGGTGTTTTTCCTGTACCCGCTGGGGTCCATCCTGCGCGCCGCGCTGGACGGGAGTGTCCTCCTGGATGAAAGGACCTGGGTAGTCGTCCGGCGGGCACTGGGGTTCACGCTCTATCAGGCCGCGCTGTCCACCCTCTTCACCCTGCTGGTCGGGTTACCCCTGGCCTATCTCTTTGCCCGGTACCGCTTCCCGTTGCGCTCTCTCTGGCGCATCGCCGTGGCGATCCCGTTTATGTTGCCCACGGTGGTGGTCGCTGCGGGGTTCAACGCCTGGCTGGGCGACCGGGGATGGGTCAACCTGACCCTGATGCGGGCCTTCGGCCTTCCGGAAGCGCCCATCCCCTTCAGCGGTACCCTGACTGCCATCGTGACCGCGCACGTCTTCTACAACACGACGTTGATCGTCCGGATCCTGGCCTACACGCTGGAGCATATGGACCCGCGCCTGGAACAGGCGGCGCGCGTCCTGGGGGCGGACGGGTGGCGGGTATTCTGGCATATCACTCTGCCGCTATTGCGCCCGGCGCTGCTGGCCGCGGCGTCGCTGGTGTTCCTCTTTGACTTCACCAGTTTCGGGGTGATCCTGCTCCTGGGCGGGCCGCAGTTCGCCACGCTGGAGGTGGAAATCTACGTCCAGGGAGTGCACATGCTCAACCTCTCCCTGGCGGCCCTCCTTTCGGTGGTTCAGTTGCTCTGTACGGCGGCGCTCTCGTTTCTCTACGGGCGCCTGCTGGCCCAGGTCATCGCTCCCATTGCGCCCCGTCCGGCGGAAGTCAACCTGCGGACACCGTGCCGCTGGGCGGAGAGAGCCTTTGTGGGCCTGATGGTGCTCCTGCTCATCGCGCTCTTCGTGCTCCCGATGGTCTCCGTACCGATCCGGTCGGTAGCGCGGCTGGAGGCGGCCCGGGGCGAACGGGGCGAAATCCGCTACGGCCTGACGGCCGACTACTACCGGGAGTTGTTCATCAACCGTCGGGGGTCGTTGTTCTACGTCCCGCCGTTGCAGGCGGCGCGCAATTCGCTGCTCTTCGCTTTGCTGACGGTGCTCCTCTCCCTGGCGCTGGGGATTCCGGCGGCGGTGGCGCTCAGCCGCCAGAACGTCTGGGCGCGCCGGATGGACGTCCTCTGGATGCTCCCTCTGGGCGTCTCCGGGGTGACGCTGGGGCTGGGGTTTCTGCTGGCCTTCCGCCGGGCGGTGGCCTTTCCGGGGCTGGTGCCGCTGGCCCACACGCTCATCGCCCTGCCCCTGGTGATTCGTACCCTGCAACCGGCGCTGGTCTCCATCCCGTCCCATCTACGGCAGGCGGCGCGGGTGCTGGGAGCCTCGCCCTGGCGGGCCTGGTGGCGGGTGGAGTGGCCCATCCTGCGGCGGGCCGTCCTGGCCGCGGCCGCCTTCGCCTTCACCGTCTCCCTCGGAGAATTCGGGGCGACCCTCCTGCTGACCCGTCCAGAATACCCCACGCTGCCGGTGGCGATCTACCGCTTCCTCTCCCAGCCCGGCGGCCTGAACTACGGTCAGGCGATGGCGATGACCACGATTCTGATGCTCCTCACCGCCGCCGGGGTTCTGCTGCTGGAGCGCCTGCGCATGCCGGGCAGTCAGTTTTGATTTTTTTAAAACCACAAAGGGCACGAAGGGAGACACGAAGGGCACAAAGAAATAAATAAATCTCCGCGTGCTTCTGTGGCCTGAACGATCAGAGATGCTGGAAGTCATAGACATCCACAAAACCTACGCCGGGGAACCGCTGTTGCGCGGGGTCTCTTTCCACGTAGACCAGGGAGAGACGGTCTGCCTGCTGGGGCCCTCCGGAAGCGGCAAGTCCACCCTGTTGCGGATTATCGCCGGCCTGGAGGCGCCGGAGGGCGGGCGGGTATGCTGGCAGGGGGAGGACATCACCCACCGTCCGCCCCACCTGCGCCGGATGGGGCTGGTCTTTCAGGACTACGCCCTTTTCCCCCACCTGAACGTGGCGGAGAACGTGGCCTTCGGCTTGCGGATGCAGGGCTGGCCCCCGGCTGCGCGCGCTGAACGGGTGCGCGAAGTGCTGGCGCAGGTCAAATTGAGCGGTTTTGAAAACCGGCGCGTGACCGAACTCTCCGGCGGGGAGCAGCAACGGGTCGCCCTGGCGCGGGCGCTGGCCCCGCGCCCCTGCGTCCTGATGTTTGACGAGGCGCTGGGTTCTCTGGACCGCGCCCTGCGGGAGGAACTGCTGGAGGACCTGCGGCGACTGTTGCACTCCAGCGACGTCGCGGCCATCTACGTCACCCACGACCAGGAGGAGGCCGCGGCCATCGCCGACCGGATTCTGATCCTCCACGAGGGGAAAATCGTCCGCAGCGGCCCTCCGGCCCAACTCTGGGAGAACCCAGGCCATCTCTGGGCAGCGCAGTTCCTGGGCGTGGGGAACGTCCTGTTCGGCCGCTGGAGGGCCGGTTCGGACCACCCATTGGTGGAAACCGACCAGGGGACGTTCCCCCTGGTCTGCTCCCACGCCCATGCCGATGGGGAGACCATCGCGGCGGTCCTGCGCCCGACGAAGGTGGAAGCGGTGGACGGAGCGGGAGACCTGTGCGTGCGGGTGGTGGACGTCGTCTTTCAGCAGGAGCGGTTTAAGGTGTACCTGGAGAACGGATGGTACGTATACCTGCCCCGTCCGCCGTCGCCGGGGACGGTGCTCTCCCTGCGTCTGCAGATGGATGCGATCCAATGTCTGGGAGACGGTCGGTGATTCTGGTCAGCGCGTGCCTGCTTGGGCTTCCCACGGCCTACGACGGGCGCGGTCATCCGACCCCGGAACTGGTCCGCCTGGCCGCGCAGGGGCAGGTCATCCCCGTCTGCCCGGAGGTCGCCGGGGGGCTACCGGTTCCCCGCGCTCCGGCGGAGATCGTCGGCGGGGATGGGAACGACGTGCTGGACGGGCGGGCGCGCGTCGTCACGATAGACGGGCGGGACGTGACGGAGATGTTCGTCCGGGGCGCGGAGGCGGCGCTGGCCCTGGCCCGTCGGTACGGGGTGCGTCTGGCGGTGATGAAGACGCGCAGTCCCTCCTGCGGCCCGGCAGGGATTTACGACGGCACCCACAGCGGACGCCTGGTCTCCGGAGAAGGGGTGACCGTCGCCCTGCTGCGGCGGGCAGGGATTACCGTCCTCTCGGAGGAAGAAATTCCCGCGGATTTCTCCCCCGACGACTACCAGAACTTCCCTCCCCCCAGCATCCGCCGCGCGAAGTGATACATCGCGTAGCACTCCATCGCGAAGGGCGGGAAGCCCAGCATCCCCAGGACCGGCATCCGGAAATAGTAGACGCCGAAGTCCAGGGGCCAGGGGATGGTGTACCGCCATCCGGCCGTAGCCCAGTAGTTCCAGAACTCCCAGAGTAACCCACACACGCCCCCCGCGGCCAGCAAGAGCAAGGCCGGACGGGGATTCCCCTCTTCCCATTCCCGATAGCAGGACGGTGCTCCCAGGGCCCGGTTGATCGGCTCCAGGAAGAGAATAAACCCCAGCCAGACGAAAGCGAAGAGGTACGGACGCGCGCCCTCCGGCAGAAGAGGCGGAATGGTCAGAAAGGCTGCGCCCAGCAGGAAGGAGAGGGCCGAACTCAGGGGTGTCAGCGGCCGGGGCCGGACGCGGACGCGCCGGAAGAGCCCCAACCCCTCCAGGACGTCGGCCGTCTCAAAGATGCCGGGGAAGATGGTAGCGAAGGACCAGAGGTAGGCCAGATTCCGTAGCCAGGGGTTTTCGGGGACGCCGACGTAGTACCAGTTCATCAGGCTCATGTTGTAGACTTCAAAAACGAGCCAGCATCCGACGGAGATCCAGGGGAGCATGAGCGCCTGGCGGGGCTCGCTCCGGATCAGGGAACGGCCGCGCAGGCGGAAGGCCAGCGCGTCGGCGAAGAGGATATATCCGGTCCAGACGATGGGAGTAAACCAGCGGGAGATGAACGGTTGCCGGAGGATCAGGCCGATCTCCGCCCCGACGACGACCAACGCTCCCAGCCAACCGTACCAGGGGAACGGGGCTCTGGTCCTGCTCTGCATTGGACACCTCCTCTGGGACCTGGGGAATGGCCCACACAAGGGTAGGTTTTTTGCCTCTGGTAGGGGATGGGTGAAAAAGTTTCTTTCCTCAACCCGCCGGGTAGAGCGAGCAGGGCTGCCCAAAAAACTACCATACGAGGGAGAATGGCCCCGGCGTGCGTTGAGGTGGGGGGCTGGTGGTTAAATCCCTTCGGCGATAACAAAATAGCCCGGCATCCACCGGGCTACAGGAGCGGGTGACGGGATTCGAACCCGTGGCATTCAGCTTGGGAAGCTGACGTTCTACCGCTGAACTACACCCGCTTCGGCTATAATTATAGCCACGAATACGGAAAAGTCAAGCGCGATTGGGCCGCTGCGCCCGCTCACTCCACCCCCACCTCCTCCGCCCGCATCGCGAAAATGGCCCCCATCATCTCCGAGACCAGTTGCCGGTCGGTGAAATGGCGCAGGCTGATCGCTTTGGACGGACAGGTCCCCGTGCAGGTGCCGCACCCCTTGCAGAGGGCCTCTATGACGTGCGCCACCCGCCGGTCGGACAGATATTCTATGGCGGTGTACGGACAGGTCTGGATGCACTGACCGCAGCCGGTACACATCATCTCGTCCACCACCGCGATGGAGGGCTGAATCTCCACTTCCCCCTGCCCGATGATGGAGAGGACACGCGCCGCCGCCGCCGACCCCTGGGCCACCGAATCGGGGATATCGCGCGGGCCCTGACAGCAACCGGCGATGAACACCCCGTCGGTCATCGTCGCCACCGGGTCCAGTTTGGGGTGTTTCTCCCGGAACCAGCCGTCGGCGTCGGTGCTGATGCCGAAGATGCGGGCGACCTCCCGACTATCGCGGCGGGGCTCCAGCCCCACCGCCAGCACCACCATGTCCACTGCCAGACGACGCTGTTTGCCGATCAGCGTGTCGTCAAACTGGACGACCAGTCGCCCCTCCTCCTCCGGCCCCCGGACCGCGTCCGTCACCTGGGCGACCTTCCCCCGGATGAAGCGGATGCCCTCATCCAGCATTTTGTGGTAGAACTCCTCGTACATCTTGCCGGGGGCGCGGATGTCAATATAAAAGTTGTACACCTCGGCGCCCGTCTTATGGTGGATGAGGTGGGCCAGTTTCAGGCTGTACATGCAGCAAACGCGGGAGCAGTACTCGTGGTAGCGCAGGTCGCGGCTGCCGACGCAGTGGATGATGGCGACCCGTTGGGGGACGGTCACGCCGTCCCGCAGGACGACGCGGCCGCCGGTGGGACCCGCCCCGCTGAGCATCCGCTCCATCTCCAGCGCGGTGAAGACGTTCGGATACCGCCCGTACCCGAACGGGGGCGCCCGTCGGGCGTCAAAGGGGTCAAAGCCCGTCGCCAGGATGATGTTCCCCACCTGGACCTCCAGGATAGTATCCTCCTGGTTGTAGTCAATGGCCCCGGTGGGGCAGACTTTCTCGCACAGTCGGCAGCGGCCCTTGGTGAACCAGAGACAGTTCTGCCGGTCAATGACCGGGAAGGCCGGCACCGCCTGGGAGAACGGACGGTAGATGGCCTTCCGGTAGCCCAGTCCGGCCTCGTAGGCCTGATCCACCACCTTCGTGGGGCATTTCTCCTGGCAGAGGCCGCAGCCGGTGCAGAGGTCCTCCCGCACCGACCGCGCCCGCTTGCGGATGCGGACGGTGAAATTCCCCACGTAGCCGGAGACCGACTCCACTTCGCTGGCGGTCAGGAGGGTGATGTTGGGATGCCGACCGGCATCCATCATCTTGGGCCCAAGGATTCAAGCACTACAGTCCAGCGTGGGGAAGGTCTCATCCAGTTGGGCCATCCGCCCGCCGATGGACGGCTCCCGCTCCACCAGGTAGACCGGATACCCGGCATTCGCCAGTTCCAGGGAAGCCTGGATGCCGGTGATTCCCCCGCCGACGACCAGCGTGGCGGGATGGATGCGCACCCTCTGGGGGAAGAGGGGCTGGTGATGGCGCACCCGCAGGACGGCCGCCTCCACCAGCGCTTTGGCCTTACGGGTAGCCTCGGCGGGGTCGTCGTGTACCCAGGCGGACTGCTCCCGGATGTTGGCCTGGTCAAAGTGGTACGGGTTCAGGCCGGCGGCGACGACGGCCCGCTGGAAGGTCGGTTCGTGCATCCGGGGGGTACACGCGGCCACGACGACGCGGTCCAGGTTCAGTTCGCGGATGTCGTTCTGGATCAGTTCCTGGCCGAGGCTGGAGCACATAAAGCGGTAGTCCCGCGCGATGACGACGTCGGGAAGGGTGGCTGCCCAGCGGGCCACTTCCGCGACGTCCACCACACCGGCGATGTTGGAGCCACAGTGGCAGATATAGACCCCGATCCTCATGGGTCTCCTTTCCGGCAAAGGGGAGGGGGCGGGGGCGGCGGCTTCGCCGCCGCCCCCGCCCCGGCCTCCCTTATCGTGCCCCGAACTCTACAGGCAGCGGTTCGGGCATGGGCAGGGCCTCTTTGGGCTGGCGGAGTTTCCGTTCGGACGGCACCTCTTCGGGCGGATTGCGGAACTTCTCCAGCACCCCTTCGGCGGAGACGATTTCCTGCCCAAACCCCAGCGATTCCGGTTCCAGACCCAACGCCAGCCCCATCATCTGGGAGAAGTACAGGATGGGGATACGGATGTCGGCGTCAAAATGCGCGTTGACCTGCCCCTGATAGGCGTCCAGGTTCAGTTGACACATGGGGCAGGCCACAACCAGTGCGTCAATATCCAGCCGCGCGGCGTTAGAAAGAAGGTAGTAAATCATCCCATAGGCCGTGTCGGCGTCCAGTTGGGTCATGTGACCGCCGCAACAGTTGGCCCGCAGGGTGTAGTCCACCACCTCCGCCCCCAGTGTCTGCAGCAACCGGTCCATCCGAAAAGGATACTCGTGGTCATCCCGACTGGCTGGTCGGACGGTGACGCAGCCGTAGTAGGCTGCCAGACGCAGCCCGCGCAGGGGCTTACGGACGTGGGCGGCGATCTCCTCCGGGGTGAAATCCTCCACGATGACCTCCAGGGCATGGCGGGAATGGACTCGCCCCGGCTTATAGTGGAGGTGGCCTGCCGCCAGCGCCTCGTTGACCGCCTGGGCCAGTTGGGGGTACGCGGCCATATTTTTGTCGGTCTTCAGCATGTTGTAGTAACAGGCAGAGCAGGGAGCAACGACCTGGTCCAGGTCAGGGGGAACCAGGGCCAGGTTCCGGGCGACCAGTGCGTAGGCAGGGAGCAGGGCCAGGGAGAAGTATTCGGTGGCGCCGCAGCAGTTCCAGTCCTCCAGTTCCACCAGTTCTATGCCGAGGACCTGAGCCACCGCGCGGAAGGACATGTCGTAGGCCGCGGCGTTGCGCTCCAGAGAGCAACCGGGGTAGTAGGCGTATCGTCTCACCATGCGCCCTCCTCTTCCAGTTCTTTGGCCCGGCGCAGGATGGCGCGCAACTGACGGATGCCGCGAATGCGCTGCGGAGTGAAGGACATCCGCCCGCGGGCGACCATCCCCAGCATCAACGGCGACATGCGGATGCTCTGGAGGGGGTGATGGCGCAGGTAATGGCCGGTCGCCAGGCCCAGTTCAAAACTCCGACCGTATGTCTCCACCTGCCCGACGAACGTCTCGGAGAAACTGGTGATGGAGGCAGTGTAGTAACCGGCCTCAATCGCCAGTCGCTTCAACTGGTACATAATGTCCGTGATGGGGATGTCCTGGGGGCAGCGGATGGTGCAGTAGTAGCAGGAGACACAGAACCAGAAGGTGTTGCTGCGAAGGACTTCCTCCCGCATCCCGGCCAGAATCATCGCGAAGAGTTCGCGGGGGGTATGGTCCATCGCCGCCCCGGAGGGGCAGGAGCCGCCGCAAGTGCCGCACTGGATGCATGTCCGGAGGCGTTCCCCACCGGGGATAGCCATCACTTCGTCCATAAAGGTGGGGGTGGAGGATTTCTCAGCCACTGTTTTCCTCCCGGGTAGGATAATAACATTATTTCCCGCTGCCGGTTACTCTGGACATCAACTGGAGGGATAGTTGTAGAAAGGTCTCCTTGATCGCTGCCGGATCAAACGGCAATACCATTTTCACAGGCCAAGCATCGCTCCGATCCGGAAAATCCGTCACCCGATTCAATGCCACAGCGAACCAGTACAGATCAAATCCGGGATCCTTCTGAGCCGCCCGCTCCAGCAATTTCTCCACCAGCTCTTCCTGAAAGATGAAGTACAGGTCCACTGCATCCCGGGGCTCGGCCCGACCATAATAGGCCAGCACTTTGTCCACACTCAGGTCAGACCAGTTATTTACATTGACAATGGCAGATTCTAAATTATAATGACAAACTCTGCGTTAAAAGTATAAATGGTATAACCCAATTCGGCTTCCGGCCGAAAGAGGTCCCCTGGTGAGCCGAAAGAGATTGGGCCCCACCCCCCTGCCCCCCTCCCCGTTGAGGGCGGACGGATCGTCCGCCCCTACGACCCCACGGGGAGGGGGAGAAAAGATGGGGTTTTGCGGGGCGGCGGCTTCGCCGCCGCCCCGCAAAACCCCTCTCTGTCCCCCCTCTCCCCCGCCCGTCAGGGCAAGGGGGAGAGGGGGGTAAGGGGGGGTGAGGGGGGCTGAAAACCGCCCATTTTGCGCCGCCAAGGCGATAGCCCGTTGGCTTTTGCCCTGCCAGCGGCCTTTTCAAAGGGCACAGCCGCTAATTTTTGTTTTATAACTTAAATTACCTGATACGAAACCGGGAGAATCAGTGGCTCTTCCGCTGTGAACAGGTCCAGGTCAAACGAAAACCGATGCCCAAGGTAAAACTCGGCCAGTGCGGTACCCCCGGTCAGATAGAACTGCGATTGCTCCGGCAAAGTCGCCCAGATCTCCAGAAACCGCTTCTGGAGGGGCTGGAGCAGTCCTTTACCCCTGAGCATGTCGGGACTCCAGATACATTTTCCAGAGGCGGTGGAGGTGGGGTGGGAGGTTCAGGTCATCCAGCAACGCCTCTACTTCGTCCAGATTCAGCGTGCCAACATCCTCCGCCCGCCCGTGGAGAAGGACCTGGCGAATGTACCAGCGCCGCTGGAACGGGTCTTCCAGGTCCAGCATGTCGGTGCTCCAGACGATATGACGGGGTGGGCGAAAGGCAGCCATCTATCCCCCAAAGAGAATTCGCTCCACCTCCGTCAGGCGGGCGATCCCCTTGACCTCGTAGGGGAGCAGCGGGAGGCGGACCAGGGTCATCCGCCCGCCGAACTCCTCCTCCAGCATCCGCAGATAGGGCTGCTGCATCTCCATCCGCTGACGGAGGAAGTCGCCGTTGGCGCTCAGGATGATGTCGTTGATGATGAGGTAGCGGACGGTGAGGCCGAACCGTTCCAGGTCGCGGATAACCCGTCGGCTCTGGTAGACGCCCAGCGCCTCCGGAATGGTGACCAGGATGAACTCCACGTTGTGGGGGTCGCTGAAGAACCGAATGGTCTGCTCAGAAAGTTGCTTCCAACTCTCAATGATTTCTAAGAACGGCGTGCGGGAGAGTTTGAAGGTGTCCCGCACCTCCAGGTAGACGCGGGGGGCCACCCGCAGGTGCTCCAGAAAGCGCTGCGGCAGGCCCAGGAGACGGAGAGTGTCTCCGGCGGGCGCGGTATCCCAGACGATCCGGTCGTAGCGGCCGTCCCGCACCCGCTCCAGGATGTAATCCAGCATGAACTCTTCCTGGATGCCCGGAGCCATCGCCACGTAGTCCACCACCTCGTCGTAGGGCAGGTCCACCAGCGCCGACGCCGCCGCATACACCTCCGGCCCGAATTTCTCTTTCCACTGCCGCATAACCTCGTCGGGGTCAATCTCCAGGGCGTAGAGGTTCTCCACGCCGGGGATGGGTTTCTCGGTACGGCCGACCTCCGTCTCAAAGATGTCGGAAAGGGAGGGGGTCAGGTCGCTGGAGATGATCAGGGTGCGATAACCGGCGCGGGCGAAGTGGAGGGCCGTGGCGGCCGAACTGGTGGTCTTGCCGACGCCCCCCTTGCCGCCGAACATCAGGACTCGCTGGGAAGTGAATTTCAGGGCTGATAGAGACATATATCCCACCAATGGTTGGAGATTGAGCAGATCGGAAGGGACTCCATAGGTTTATTATACACCGGTTTAGATTATGCCACAACCGAAAGGGGGTACTTTGTAGAGATAGCAGCCTCACCGCGCACGCCCGACTACTTCCCGAATCTCTCTCAACTCCTTCATCCCCAACAGCATCGCGGCCAGCAGATACCCCCCGGCGCCGACGACGATGCCGCCCCCGCCCGCGGCGATCGTCCCCAAGGGGCCAGACGTCCAGCGGGCCCAGACCCACAGCAGCCCGGCCATCGCCAGGGTTGCCAGAGCGCCCCGTCCCACCGATGCCCCCAATGTCCGCCCCTCCAGCCCGCCCAGGCGGGGACGCAAAAGCGCCATCAGACCCGCCATCTCCAGAAGCGTCGCCACGGAGTTGGCCAGCGCCAGCCCCCCATAAGGCGGCAACCCCGCCCAGGCAAAGGCCGCCGAGAGCGTCAGGCTCAGGACGACGTTCAGCCCCATCGCCAGCCCCCCGACCCATACCGGCGTCCAGGTATCGTGGAGGGCGTAGAAGGCGCGGACAATGATTTCCACCCCCGCGTGCCCCACCAGCCCCAGCGCGTAGAAGGCCAGCGCCCAGGCCACCGCCTCGGTGGAGGATGCCCGGAACGCGCCCCGCTCAAAGAGGAGCGCCACCAGCGGTCGCCGCAGCACCAGCAACCCCACCGCCGCCGGAATTGTGACGAAAAAGACCATCCGCAGCGTCGTCGTCAGGGTGCGGCGCATCATCTCCCGCTCCCCCCGCGCCGCCTGGTCGGCGAAGGTCGGAAAGACCGCCGTTGCCACGGCCTGGGCGAAGACCCCCTGGGGCAGCAGCATCAGCAGCCAGGCGTAGTTCAGCGCTGAGACCGCCCCCTCCCCCAGGCGGGAGGCGATATTCGTGTTGACCAGAAAGTTCAGGTGGACGGCCGCCAGCCCCAGGACGCGCGGCGCCATCAGACGCAGGACCTCCCGCACGCCGGGGTCGTTCAGGGTGAGGACAGGCACATACCGCGCCCCGACGCGGGGGAGGCCCGGCAACTGTACCGAGAGGTGGAGGACGGCCCCCAGGACGTAGCCCAGAGCCAGGGCACGGGCGCCCAGGCGGGATGCCAGCAGTCCCGCTGCGGCGATAAGAGAAAGGTTCAGGAGACTGGGAGCCAGGGCGGGGAGGACAAAATGCTGGCGGGCGTTGAGGATGCCCATGATGACCCCGCTCACGCCGAAGAGGACGGGAGCCACCAGCATTATCCGCATCAGGGAGACGGTGAGCGCCTGCTGGGCCGGAGGGAATCCGGGGGCCAGCACCGTCGCCACCAGTGCCGGAGCGATCCCCCAGGCCAGCACCGCGGCCGCGGTGAGCGCCACCAGCACCAGGTTGATGACAGCACTTGCCAGGCGCCATCCCCCTGCGGCGTCGTCGCGGGCGAAGTATCCGGCGAAGGTGGGAATGAAGGCCGAGGCCAGGGCGCCACCCGCCATCAGGGAAAAGAGCAGGTCGGGGATGCGCGCGGCCGCCAGGTACGCGTCGTACTCGGCGCTGGTGCCGAAGACCGCGCCGATGACCATCTCCCGCGCCAGGCCCAGCGCCCGGCTGAGGACGAAGAGGGCCATCACCTGGGTTGCCGCGCGGGCGATACGGGCGCCCGGCGAGGGGGCCGGCCGTTCCGTCTCATGCATCGTAGTACAGTTTCACCTCGTAGGGATGGGGCCGGATGCGCACCGCAAGGTCGTTTTCCCGCATCGCGGCGATCCAACGCCGGATGAGGTCATCGCTGAAGACCCCGCTCGTCCTGAACAAATCGTAACCATGAGAATCTCTGCGGCCCGTCCTCAGCGCAACGGCCAGAAGACCGGCACCAGGGCCAGCACGCCCAGAAAGATGATCAGCGTCAGCGGCCAGCCGATGCGCAGGTAGTCCAGGGGCCGGTACCCGCCCGCGTTCATCACCAGTACGTTGACCGGATGGCCCAGGGGGGTTATGAAGGTGGTGGAGGTTGCGAGGGCGACCCCCATAGCCAGCGCCTGGGGGTTGAGCCCGCTCTGCAACGCCACCTGGATGGCTATGGGGGCCACAAAGGAGGCTACCGCCGCCCCGTGCATCACCTGAGATAGCCCCATTGCCAGGAGAAACAATCCGGCCAGCAGGCCTGTCGGTCCGCCGGAACCCAGCAGGGCCAGCACCCGGTCGGCCAGCCAGGTCGCCGCCCCGCTTTTGGTCATCGCAATGCCCAGAGACATCATCCCCGCCACCAGGAAGACCGTCCGCCACTCAATGACCTCGTAGGCCTGATCCATCGTCAGCACGCCCGCCAGCATCATCGCCAGGGCCCCGCCCAGCAGAATCTCCGCCACGGCCTGGTAGTTGACCGCAGCCAGCAGCAGCGCCAGGACGGCGATCCCCGCGGCCAGCCACCCCTTCCCGGCAACGGGCAGAATCTCTTTCTCATCCGCCAGCAGGATCAGGTCCGGCTCGCTCCGCAGGACCGGCAACCGTTCCCGCGGGCCCTGCAGGAGCAGCGCGTCGCCGAACTCCAGGGGGAGGTCGGAGAGATTGGTCCGGATCGGGCGCCCGGCCCGCCAGATAGCCAGGACGGTGAAGCCGTACTTCTCGCGGAAGTTGGCCTGGCGCAACGTTTGGCCGATCAGGCTGGAACGGGGCGAGAGGACCGCCTCCACAACGACCACCGCCGGAGATTCCAGGTCCTCTTCTCGCCACTCGCGCGGCGGGAGAATCTCCAGATAGGGGGGACGGTCCCGGCGGCGGAATTCTTCCAGGTTCCCCTCCAGGAGCACCACGTCTCCCTCCTGAAAGACAAAATCGGGAGATGGCGCCAGGATCACCTTTCCGCCTCGTTCCAGACCGACGACGCTGAGGCCGTAGATTTCCCGGAAGGTGCTCTGGGCCAGGGGACGGTCAATCAGGTAGGAACCCGCCGGGATACGGGCGCGGAACAGCCGCTCGCCCAGACGGTACAGCTGCACCAGGTCCTGCTCCGGAGTCCGAACGCCCTCCGTCCGCTCCCGGATGGGTTGAATGGGCAGACTCCGGCGGCCCCAGAGGGCCATATAGGCCACGCCGATGGCGACCAGAGGCAGGCCGACGGGGGCAAAGTCCAGGAGGCCGAACCCCCGTATCCCCTGATCCCGCAGCAGTCCGCTGACGACGATGTTGGTAGTCGTGAGGAGGGTCGCCATTCCGCCCAGCATCGTGCCGAAGGCCAGAGGCATCAGTAGCCGGGTCTGGGGTACACCGGCCTTGCGGGCCGCCGAGGAGACCGACGGCAGGAGGATGGCAGCCGCAGCGATGTTGTTCATCACCAGAGAGAGCGACGCCCCCGCCAGCATCGTCCCGACGACCAGATAGGATTCCCGTTTTCCCACTATCTGTAACAGAAGGTCCCCGATCCGGTCGGTCACGCCGGTGCGTCGGAGGCCCTCGGCCAGGATGGAAATCGCCATAATGGTGATGACGGCGGAGCGGCTAAAGCCGGAAAAGGCCTCCTGGGGGGTCAAGACGCCGGAGATGCCCAGGGCCACCAGGACCAGCAGCGCGACCAGGTCGGCGCGCAACCGTTCGCTGAGGATCAGCAAAACCGCCGCCGCCAGAATGAGCAGGGTGATGGCGAGATCGGAGAGTCCTGCCACGGCCTCCAAAACTTCACGGAAAACGGGGTTTTGTGCCACAGATTCCACGGGAGTAACTATTCAGCCAGGGGGAGACCCACCCCCGGCCCCTCTCCTGTGCTGCGGGAGAGACCTCATCCTCACCCTGTTGCCTTCGGCGATACCCCTCTCCCAGAGGCTGTTGAAAAAGTCGGATTTTCATCCAGCAGCAGGTCGCTCCTGAGGAGAGTGATGATACCCCTCCCCCCTTGCCCCCCTCCCCACGGGGCTGCGCCCTCGGGGGATTTTTGTATGGGTTTTGGCGCTGGCGGCCTTCGGCCGCCAGCGCCAAAACCCATATTTTTCTCCCCCGCTTGCGGGGGAGAAGGGGGCTGGGGGGATGAGGGAGGCAAAACGCCGCCCCAAAGAGCGGGACAGGCCTCCAGCACCTTATCCCTCGCCACTTTTTCAGCACCCTCTCCCAATGGGAAGGGAAAGGGGTTGGGGGAGAGGGTGAGGTTTCCCCCTCAACTCAACCGGCTGAACAGTTACCCACGGGAAAATCTGTGGCAACGATATCAGAACAGTCTCAATTGCTCGGCCTGGGGCGGGGGCTGGTATTCCGCCACCTGCTCCGCTTTCGCCAGCACTTCGGGGATGCGGCGGAAGTCCTCCTCCACCGTCCGCCGCAGCGACGGCTGATGGAGGGCCGCCGCCGGATGGTACATCGGGAAGCAGATGATCCCGCCGACCCGCTGAGGCTGACCGTGGACGTCCGAGATGCGGGCGCGGGGCAAAAAATGGGCCATGGAGAACCGCCCCAGGGTCACCACCAGTTTGGGCCGGATCAAGGCCAACTGTCGGTCCAGGAACGGACTGCAGGAAGCGATCTCGTCGGGCAAAGGATCCCGGTTGCCCGGCGGGCGGCACTTGACGATGTTGGTGATGTAGACCTCCTCCCGGCGCAGGCCGATGCTGGCTAACAGTTCCTCCAGGAACTGCCCGGCCTGACCAACGAAGGGACGCCCCTGCTGGTCTTCGTGGAATCCCGGCGCCTCTCCCACAAAGACGATGGTGGAATTCGCCGGACCCTCCCCAGGCACCGCCTGGGTACGTCCCCGATGGAGGATACAGGCGGTACAGGCACGGATTTCGGCGGCGATTTGGTCCAGTTCCGTCACTGGTCACCTCCTTGTGTTCGCGTATCGCAAATTGCGTGTCGCGTGTCGCAAATCGCGTGTCGTTGGGGCAGGTTGTCAGATTTGCAGGTTCTGCAGGCGCTCCTCTACGGCGCGCCGGAGTTCCTGCAGATGGACGATCGCACCTTCATTCAGCGGACCCAACCGCATCAGCCACGCATCCTCCCCATCCCGGTAGTAGTGGCGATGGACGCCGACAAACTGGAATCCCAGATCGGTGTAGAGGTTCTGGGCAATCCGGTTGGACGCCCGTACCTCCAGAGTGATGAAATGGACCCGGTACTTCAGGGCGCGCTCTATAGCCATCAGGAGGATGTACTTTCCCAACCCCCGGCCGCGCCAGTCGGGGTGGACTGCGATCGTTGTGATGTGGGCCTCGTCAGATAGGAGACGTATCCCGACATAGCCCAGGATAGGGGAACGCGGGGACTGCCACAGCCCCTTGAGCCGTTCCCACCAGGTTTCGGAAGAGGCCTCTTTCTGAGGTTGAAGTACGTAAAACAGGGAATCCGTCCCATAGCGAAGTTCATGCCGATACGCCGATTCCGGCCAGGGGGTCGGAAAAGACCGCTGTTCAATCTCCATCAGTTCCGGAATGTCCTCCTCCCGCATCGGTCGGAAGACGAAGGGAAAGGCGGATCGGGAATTGGTGGATTGGGAATTGGGAGATTGGGGATTGGGAAAATGGGGACGGAAGATAGACGGTTTCATCGCATGTCCGTAGGGAATTGCAGGTACAGCGGCGCCAGGGTAGCCGGGTCGTCCGTCTCGCCCCGGCGCAGTCGCTCCCAGGCCAGTTCGGCCAGAAAGCCCGCCCGCCGCAGACAGCGGGCCGGTGGGAGCACCGTTACCAGGTCACCCCGCTCTTCGGCCAGCCGAAGTCCTTTTTCGTCTACTTCGCCACAGAGCAGGATGGGGGCAGTGAGATCGGCGAAGAGGCTCTCCCATGTGGCGAGGAAGGGGTCATCCCGCCGTTGCCATCCCCGACGCCAGCGGTAGCGCGCAACGCACAGGCGGCCCCGCCCGGCCTGCAGAACAGCCAGCAGCAGACGGCGGTCCTGCTCCTGGGCCGCGGCCAGAATGTCCAGGGTGGGAACGCCGATCAGGGGGATGCCCCGCGCCAGGGCCAGCCCTTTGGCAACCGCTATCCCCACCCGCAGACCGGTGAACGACCCCGGCCCCAGGGCGACAGCCACCGCCGAGAGGGCCTCCGGACGAGCCTCCAGTTCTTCCAGCGCCTCCACAACGCGGGGCATCAGTTGGGTCGTGTGCTGACGGCCCGCCTCCCAGGTCATCTCGTAGCGTACGGCACGCCCATCATGGAGGGCAAAACTGGCAAAGCGGGTCGCCGTATCCAGTGCCAGGAGCATCTTATCCTCCGAACAGGGCGCGGCGCAACGCCTGCAGCAGGGGCATATACGCATCCCCCAGGGCAGTGAAGAGCAGCCGCCGACGGTCGCCGTCCGCAAACTCCAGACGCACCCGGAGATGCTCTGAGGGGAGAACCGACGCCGCCCGCTCTGGCCATTCCACCACCACGACCGCGTCGGGCGCCTCCAGCCACTCCTCCAGCCCCAAACTCTCCGCCTCCCGGGGGTCTTCCAGACGGTAGAAGTCCACATGCAATAGCCGCTGACGCCCGGCAGGTCGGCGGTGCTCCCGAATCAGGACGAAACTGGGGCTGAGAACCGGCGAGGTAGCGCCCCAGCCTTCGCCGATGCCCCGGGCCAGCACGGTCTTGCCCACTCCCAGCGGTCCCTCCAGGCAGACGACCTGCCCACCGCGCAGCAACTGCCCCAACCGAACGCCTACCCGGTGGGTCTGCTCGGCACTACGGGAAATGACTTCCAGCGAACGCTGGTCCAGGATCGGAGTCATCAGAGGGGATTATACAACGCAAGTGGGCAAGTGGGCAAGTAGGCAAGAGGCAAGGGAGGGCAGGGGTGCTTGCGACAAAATTTTATTATTCCCACCGACCAGGGATGGAGACGCCGCAAGAAGGGCAGCGCCCCTCGCGCATCCGGTTCTGCACCAACTGGATACCCCAGCGCTGGATCACTATCTCCCCGCAGGTGGGACAGTAGGTGTTTTCGGCCGGATGGCCGGGGATATTGCCGATGTAGATGTACTGCAAACCCAGCGCTTGTGCCATAGTACGGGCTTTTTCCAGCGTCTGCACCGGAGTCGGTGGGGTGGTGAAGTGATAGGCCGGATAGTAACGGGTCAAATGCCAGGGGGTCTCCGAACCCAGGTCCCGAACGATACGGGCAGCGATGTCCCCCAGGACACCGATCTCATCGTTGACCCCGGGAATGACCAGCGTGGTCACCTCCACCCAGACGCCCAGTTCCCGCGCCCGCCGCAGGTTCCGCCAGACGACTTCATTGTCGGCCTTGCAGTATTTTCGTACAACCTCCTGATCCCCCTTCACGTCCACGTTCATCCCATCCAATCCCGCCTCGGCCAGGAGTTCCAGCGCCTCTTCGGTCATGTAGCCGTTGGTGACGAAAGTATTGTACAGCCCGGCCTGGCGGGCCAGGCGAAAGACCTCTAAGGACCACTCCAGGCTGAGGGTGGGCTCGTTGAAACTGATAGAGATCCCCTGACACCGCCGCCGGACTGCCTCTACTACAAACCGATCCGGGGTGTAGAATTCTCCCCCGATGGGTGGTACCTTGGATATCTCCCAGTTCTGGCACCAGGGGCAGGCGAAGTTGCACGACCATGAACCGGCGGTCAGGGCAACGGTACCGGGATAGAAATGATAGAGGGGCTTCTTCTCTATCGGGTTGGCCGAAAGGGAAGAGACGAGACCATAGGATAGGGTAACCAGGATTCCTTCCCGGTTCTGACGGGTGCCACACCAGCCGGTCTCGCCGCGCTCCAGCATGCAGCGGCGGGCGCAGGTACCGCAGCGCACCCGGTCGCCGACCGGTTCCTGTAAGAGGGCATTGCGGATGAAAGGAGCGTTCATTATTCCGCATTCTACCCCCACCCAAGGGATTCCGCAAGGCGGAAACTGTTACAAACTCATTTCCGTTTTGAGACAAGTCAGGTTGAAACTTGCGGCTTCGGGATGCTCACGATATGTGATTCCTGGTATTGCTGGAATAATTTGTCCATTTACAATACGGTCAGGCTGAGCCCCAAAAGGGCGCTGAAACGTAACTACATTGACAACGGCAAATTTTAAGTTATAAAACAAAAATTGGTAGCTGTGCCCTTTGAAAAGGCCGCTGGCAGGGCAAAAGCTAACGGGCTATCGCCTTGGCGGCGCAAAATGGGCGATTTTCAGCCCCCTCACCCCCCTTACCCCCCTCTCCCCCTTGCCCTGACGGGCGGGGGAGAGGGGGGAAGAGAGGGGTTTTTGGGGCGGCGGCTTCGCCGCCGCCCCAAAAACCCCATCTTTTCTCCCCCCTCCCCGTGGGGTCGTAGGGGCGGACGATCCGTCCGCCCTCAACGGGGAGGGGGGTAGGGGGGTGGGGCCCAGTCTCTTTCGGCTCATCGGGGACCTCTTTCGACCGGAAGCCGAATTGGGTAATACCATTTATACTTTTAGCGCATAATTTGTCATTATAATTTAGAATCTGCCATTGTCAATGTAGTTACGCTGAAACACCCTTTTCCCCTCAGCCCCGCCGTTCATGGCGGGGCGAGGAGGGCCGCCTGCAAACCCCACTCTCTTTTTCACAGGCGCACCGCTCCCCCGAAACGATTTGCTGCACAAGCCCTCTGCACTCTCCCGTTGCATCTGCCGGAACTTCTGCTACAATAGAGCCTGTATGGAACTACTGACCGCACTGGGATTGAACTCCGGGGAACTGGTAGCCTTTGTCGGAGCCGGAGGGAAGACGACGACCATCTGGCTTCTGCTGCGCGCTCTTGCCGGTCGGGGTGAACGGGCAGTTTTCGCCACCACGACCCATATTTTCAAGCCGCGCCGGGCCCCGCTCCTGCTGGACCCCTCTCCCGATCCGGCGCTGATCGCGCTGCTGCTGACACGCTGGCGCGCTATCATCCTGGCCGCCCAGATGGACGAAGAAGGCGATCCCCAGATGGCCGCCCGATGCCCCTACCCCGCCACCCCGTGGAAACTGAAAGGCCTGAAACCGGAAGTCGTCACCGACCTGGCCCGCCGCCTGCCCGGCGTCACCTGGCTGGTGGAGGCCGACGGGGCGAAAGGGCGAGCCCTGAAAGCCCCCGCCGACCACGAACCGGCTGTCCCATCCGGCGCTCACCGGGTGGTCATCATGGGCAGTATCGCCGCGCTGGGACGCCCATTAAACGACCAGATCGTCCACCGGCCCGAACGGGCTGCTGCGCTGCTACGAGTTCCTCCGGGTACTCCCATCACCCCGGATATGGTCGCCGGGCTGATGGGGCACGCTTACGGTGGGCTAAAGTCTATCCCAACCCGGGCCGCTGCCATCGCCCTACTCACCCAGATAGAACCCCAGCCCCGGCCCGAAGCGACCGGCATCGCCCGCCAACTGCTCCTGGGCAAGCGCATCCGCCGGGTTGTCCTGGCCAATCTGCGCCTGCCCGATCCCGTCCTGGAGGTATGGGAATGACGACCGTCGCCGGGGTCATCCTCGCCGCCGGGGGCTCCACCCGTTTCGGCCAGCCCAAACAACTCCTGGACTGGAACGGTGTCCCCCTCGTCGCCCACGTCGCCGATGGGGCGCTCTCCGCCGATCTCCGGCCCGTGGTCGTCGTCCTGGGATGCGCCGCGGCGGACGTCCAGGCTGCCCTGACCGGACGTCCCGTCCAGATCGCCGTAAACTGGCGCTGGGAGGAGGGGCTCAGCACATCCGTCCAGGCCGGCCTCGCCCTTCTCCCCCCCGAAACCGACGCGGCCCTCTTCCTCCAGTGCGACCAGCCCCTGGTCTCCCCCGACCTCCTGCGGCGTCTGGTGGCCCGTTTCCGGGAGACGGGCGCCCTCATTGTCTGCCCGGCGCGGGAAGGACGGTGTGCCTCGCCGGTGCTCTTCGCCCGCCCCCTCTTCCGCGAACTGGCTGCAGTGACCGGGGATCAGGGCGGACGGGCGCTCATCCTCCGCCATCCCGACGCCGTAGCGACGGTGGAAGTGGACGACCCCGCAGTCCTGACCGACATAGATACCCCCGAGGACTACCACCGATTGCGGGAGCGGGCGCGCCCACCGGAACCGGCGGAGGTCCTCTCCCGCATCCGGCACCTGATCATTGATATGGACGGCGTGCTCTGGCGGGCAGATCAGCCCATGCCCGGCCTGGTGGATTTCTTCGCCACGTTGCGGGAACGGGACATCCGCTTTGTCCTGGCGACGAACAACGCCGGTAAGCGGCCCGACGAGTATCAGCAGAAACTGCGCAGGTTTGGGGTGGAAGTCCCGCTGGAGACCGTTCTTACGTCCGCCCAGGCGACAGCCGATTATCTGGCCTCGCTGGCCCCTCCCGGCACCCCCGTCTACGCCATCGGCGGGAGCGGCGTCCGGCATGCCCTGACCGAAAAAGGATTCGTGCTCACCGAGGAGGACGCCCGATACGTGGTGGTGGGATGGGATCGGGAACTCTCCTGGCAGAAACTGGCGACGGCGTCGCTCCTCATCCAGCGGGGCGCCGTCCTCATCGGCACCAACCCCGACACTACCTACCCGACTCCGGAGGGACTGGTGCCCGGCAACGGGTCCACCCTCGCCGTCCTGGAGTTGACCACGGGGGTGAAGCCGACCGTCATCGGCAAACCGGAACCCTGGCTCTACCGCGCGGCGATGGCGCGGATGGCCGCGGTCCCGGAGACCACCGCCGCGCTGGGGGACCGGCTGGATACGGACATTCTCGGCGGTCGTCGCGCCGGCCTGACGACGATTATGGTTCTCTCCGGAATCAGTACGGCAAAGGACCTGGCCCGTTCCCCCCTGCGCCCCGACCTGGTATTCGCCGATATTGGGGAACTAGCCCGCGTATGGAAAATAGTCGGTAGGGGGTAGTCGGTAGTCGGTAGGGGGTAGTCGGTAGTCGGTAGGGGTTAGTCGGTAGTCGGTAGGGGTTAGTCGGTAGTCGGTAGGGGTTAGTCGGTAGTCGGTAGTCGGTAGTCGGGAGGGGGAGAGATGCGGATTTTTGTCACCGGAGATAAAGGGCAACTGGGCCGCGCGCTGAAAGAGGCACTGGGATGGGAAACCGTCGCCGGGTGCGACCTCCCCGAGACGGACATCACCGACCGGGAGGCCATCCGGGCCGCCATCGCGGCCTGCGCGCCCGACGTGGTCATCCACGCCGCAGCATGGACGGATGTGGACGGCTGCGCCCGCGACCCGGAGCGGGCCTACCGGGTCAACGCGCTGGGCACCCAGAACGTCGCCCTGGCCTGCGCAGAAGTCGGCGCAGCGATGGTCTACATCAGCACCAACGAAGTCTTTGACGGCACGGCGACGGAGCCGTACCGGGAATGGGATTCCGTCCGCCCGATTAACCCCTACGGCCGCTCCAAGGCCGCGGGCGAATGGCTGGTCTCCCATCTGCTGAACCGCTTCTATATTGTGCGGACAGCCTGGCTCTACGCGCCGGGTGGGCGAAATTTCCCCCATCGCATCATCCAATTGGCCGACGAACGCGGCGCGCTGCGGGTCGTCGCCGATGAGGTGGGCAACCCCACCTACGCCCCCGACCTGGCCGCGGCGGTGTTGGCCCTTATCCGCACCGGCGCTTACGGCATCTACCACCTCACCAACAGCGGCTACTGTTCCCGCTACGACTTCGCCCGCGCCATTCTCCGTCTGGCCGGACGGGAACACATTCCAGTGGAGCCCATCACTCTGGACCAGTTCCGGCGAGATTCCACACCGCCGCGCTTCACCCCGCTGGCGAATACCGCTGCGGCGGCCCTGGGCATCGTCCTGCGGCCCTGGGAGGAGGCGCTGGCAGAGTTCCTCAGTCGGTGAAAGGCTTATGGAGAAACGAGACCTGGCTGCCCTGTGGCGGCAGATCGTGGAAGATTACCGGGAAATCCGTCGGGAACAGGAAGAGATGTGGCATTCCCTCCCGCTGGAGGAGCGAGTGTACCTGACAGAACAACTTCTGCTCCTGCTCCAGGAAGCGGAACGAATCCGGGAAGGACGGGAATATGCAAGACCTGATCCGTCAACTCCGGAAACGGCCGGAGGCGTTTCCTGAAACGCAAGCCCGGGAACTGGAGCGGGAGGCCGACCTTCCCAGCCTGGTGGATCGCTGGCGCTCCTTTTCGGAGAATATATGAACCGTCCCCTAGTCTCCGTCGTCATCCCCAACTGGAACGGGGCGGCCCACCTGCCGACCTGCCTGGATAGCCTGCGCCGCCAGACCTTGCGGGATTTTGAGGTCATCGTCGTGGACAACCATTCGGCCGATGACTCCCTGACTCTGCTGGCGCGGAACTACCCGGAGGTGCAGGTACTGGCTCTGGAGGAAAACCGCGGCTTTGCCGGGGCCTGCAACGCCGGGATCCGCGCCGCGCGGGGGGAGTTCATCGTCCTGCTGAACAACGACACCGAGGCCGACGCCCGCTGGCTGGAGGAAGTCGTGGGAGCGTTCCGGCGACACCCCGAAGCGGGCCTGGTCGCCTCCAAAATGCTCCTCTTTGACCGTCGGGATGTCTTCCATACCGCCGGGGACTACTACCGGGTGGACGGTCGGCCCGGGAACCGGGGCGTCTGGGAAACCGACCGGGGGCAGTACGACCGGGAGGAGTACGTTTTCAGCGCCTGCGGGGGGAGCGCCGCCTACCGGCGGACGATGCTGGATGAAGTAGGGTTGCTGGACGAGGATTTTTTCTACTCGTGTGAGGATGTGGACCTGGCCTGGCGGGCGCAACTGAGTGGATGGCGCTGCATCTACGCGCCCCGCGCTGTCGTCTACCACAAACTGAGCGCCACCGGCGGGGGGACGACGGCCAGTTTCTACGACGGGCGGAACTTCATCTACCTGCTGGTCAAGGACTACCCCGGCGACCTCTGGCGGCGGTACTGGCGGGCCATCCTGCGGGCGCAACTGCAGATTGCCTGGGAAGCGCTGCGGGCCTGGCGGGGGGCGGCGGCCCGTGCCCGCCTGCGCGGGATGATCGCCGGAATTCTGGGAATCCCCCGGATGCTGCGGAAACGACGCGCCGTCCAGCGAACCCGCCGGGTAGACACCGCCTATTTGCTCTCCATCCTGACCGGAGTTGACGAAATCGCCTGATTGAGTATTATTATAAGAAAGTCCTGCGGTAACTGTTGGCCGAACAGTTATGTCCTGCGATGGATGACCTCATCTATCGCCCGCGCGGCTTCCCATCCGGCATACAGAAATGGAGCACCACATGGTTGAACGGGAACGCTCACTGCTGGAAGATGGCCTCTCCGACAAAGTAACAGGCCTGGAAGGGGTTTACCTGTTCTATCTCGTCCCGCTTCTCGTTCTCGCATTGCTCCCTTTTATTTTCCTGTACTCCTTATTCCGCTCTTCCTGGGCCCTCTGGCCCTCCGCCTTGCTCCTCATTCTGCTGGCTGCCACTCTTACCCTTATGTTGCTATCCCTGACCCTGAAGGCCAACAAAGGGATCGCTACCATCGGTTTTTTCCTTTCGGTCCTGATATGGATTCTGTTCATCGCAACGGTTACCCCTTCCCCTCTCCAGGAAATTCTCCTTCTGGTTGGACTCTTCATTCTTGTTCTGACATTTTTTGGGGGACTCTTTATCGTCGGCGGGTTCCTGCTTCCCTTTCCGCCCTCTGACCCTGGAATGAGTCGGGCAGAACGCTGGAGCCAGCGCCTCCACAACCACTGGACGGCGTTCAAGATTTTGATGGACTATCTGAGCGGGGAAAGCGTTCGTTACCCCTACTGGGTCGTTACCGATGAGCCCCGGGAAGAGGACAAGATTGAGCAACGCGGGAAGGGGAGCGTCCTGGCAGACCTGGCGATAGGGAACGGGATAATCCTCTCCGACTGCGACCACGCCATAGCCGTCTCCAGCGGGCTGAAGTTTAAGGGAGTTCAGGGGCCAGGACTGATCCTCACCGGGTTCGCCGAACGGCCGATGCGGACGCTGGACCTGCGCCCTCAACTGCGCGCCTTCACCGTCCAGGCCCTGACCCGGGACGGTATCCAGGTCAAAGTCCTGGCCTTCACCCCGTTCCAGATTGACCGCGGCGACCAGCAGCCGCGATTGGGGGAGCCGTTCCCCTACCGCAAGAGCGCGGCCTTCCGGGCAGTCCACTCCCAAATGATGGAACTTCCGGAGAATCGGGAGCACCCTCACCATACGTGGGACGAACTCCCGAAAGTGATCGGTACCCGCATCCTCCAGGACATTCTTTCCCGCTACCGGTTTGATGAACTCTACGAGTACGACCCCGGGGAGGAGTTGCCCCGGGCACGCATTGCCCGGGAGTTCCGGGAGCGCCTTAAGGAGAAACTGGAGCCGCTGGGTATCCAGTTGATCGGTGGGGGGATCAGCAACCTGCTCCCGGTCAAAGACGAAGTCCTGAAAGAGCGGATCCGCAACTGGCGGGCCGAATGGGTACGCCGGATTCTGGTTAAGCAGGCCGAGGGCCAGCGGGAACGCCTCTGGCGCATAGAACAGGCCCGCGCGGAGGCCCAGGCCAACCTCATCCTGACATTGGGGGAACGATTGGCCGAACTGGATCGCTCAGATGCCCCGGTGTCTCCGGACAAAGTCATTGACCACTTCCTCCAGGTTCTGGGAGGAATGGTCCAGCAACCGATGATCCGGCGGTATCTTCCCCGGGAAACCCCCGATGACCTGCGCCGTTTGGGAGATGACGTACTGAACCAGGAGGAAACATGATCTTACCCAAATGGGCCATCCGGCACCTGAAACGAGTCGTCCGCTGGTTAGGGCTGCCCGTTTTGCTCGTTGCCCTTCTGGGGTTGGTCCTGATCTGGATAGTAGTCGGGCCGGTTTCCCTGGTGACTTTGACCTTAATGGGATTCCTTTTCATCATCCCCTTTCTCGTAGCGATGATCCTTGTAGCCAGCGTGGCATCCTCGTTTCTCCGCACCCTCTACGGCATCAAAACCCGCAGAGAAGCGGCCTCTTTCCTGTACCGCCTCCTGTTCGGTGTGTGGAAATTTGGCCCGTACCTGCTTATCAAAGAGGGAAAAATCGCCTCGGGGGAGGACTCAGTCCTGCACAAAGTGGGAGGGCCGGGGTACCTGGTAATTTACAACGATACCGCCGTCATCACCGAGCGATGCGGACGGATAGAGCGCATTCTCAGCGCGCATTTCCCCAAACCGAACAACTATCCTCTCCTGGCCCCCTTTGAAAAGGTCTGGGAAATCATAGACCTCCGTCCCCAACACTGGCTTTTTCCAGTCAAAGGAATGACGCGGGAAGGGATTCCCGTCATCTGCGAAGCGGATATTCACTTCAAGATAGATGACCGGGTGCCGGATGCGCGCGGGCAACTTCAGCCCAAACCACCGACGGAGGAGGAACCGTATCCTTTCACCCCCGAAGCGGTGCTCCGGGCCGCAACGTCCCGCTGGATACGGGAGCCCGATTTCAAAGGCCCCCCGATGGACTGGCGAGGACGGGTCGTTGTGGGACTCACCGAGGGCATCCTGCGCAACATCCTGGCCGAATACCGGCTGGACTGGCTCCTGGGGCCCACGGGGGATGACACCGATCACCCCCGCGAGCAGATTCGCCGACGGTTGGAAGAGGCCCTGAAGCAAGAGGCCCCAAAAGTGGGCGCGCGGATCCTGGACGTTCGGTTAGGGGAAATCAAAGTGGAAGACGAACAGATTCCCGCCCAGTGGGTGGAGGCATGGCGGGCGGAATGGGAGAGCCAGACCGCTGCGACTCGCGTGGAGGGGGAAGCGGAACTGCTGCGTATAGAGACGGTCCGCGCGCGGGCCCAGGCCGAGATGCTCATCACCCTGATCCGGGAATTGCAGACGGTCAACGTCGGCACCGGGGAACTCCGCGCTTACCTGCTGGCGGCTCGCCTCGCCGAGACCCTACGCTGGATGTCCTACGACCCCTTCACCCGCGCCTTCCTGCCCCCTGAGGCCATCCGCACCCTTCACCGCCTTCAAGAACTGCTGGGTCGGGAACGGATGTTGCCTCCGGGAGGGATGCCATGATCCTCATAGTGGTGGACCCGCTTCCCTCAGACCTGCTGGCAGAGAACGATGAGCAATCCCCGATCACCGACCTGGTGAGACGGGCACTGTCCTTTCTGAAAGATGGACATTTCCGGGAAGCGGAATCGGCCGCTCAGATGGCATTGACGGCCGCGTACAAGCGACGCCAGAGCCACCCTTCCGACCTGGCAGTCGCTTCGTTGTGCCTGAGCGATATCTACCGGGAGACCGGGCACCTGGACTCGGCCCTTCCGATAGCCCTCCAGGCCTACGAGATGTTTCAGCGGCAGCCCAACCCATTCCAGCGCCATAACGAAGGGGTCGCCGCCTACAACCTCGGCCTGATCTACCATGTGCTGGAGAACCATACCTCCGCCCTCCGCTGGTATGAGGTTGCAGGCCAGAAGTTCCGCGAATCCCGCCGGTACTGGCTGGCACACCACAGAGAACACCGGGCCAAAGAGTGCGCGCGGATGACGGAAAGGGTCGTCGCCCTGAGCAAAGCCATCACCGATCTGGCGCTTCTCATCCGGCCCACGTTATTTTTTTCCATCTATGCAAAGGGCCGTTTCTTCCGCCATGTGGAACCGGACCGTTTCTACCTGGATGAACAAATTGAAATTGACGGGAAATCTTTTCAGGTAATGCCCCTTTCCGGTACAAAACAGGCCGTCCTGGAACGGGACTCCCCGGTTTGCCTTGCCCTTCCAATCCCCGCCCCGGTTTGCCCGAAATGGAAAGCGCAGACCGGCGATTACGTCCTGGCCCAGCAGCGCAGCACTCCGGACCCCGACGCTCCTCGCTGGATCGTGGTGGGGCAGGATCAGGTACACTTCGGCCAATTTGCCCGGCAACCCGATGACTCTCTCCACTTTCACAGCCTGCACCCGACAAGGATTATCGGGGGAACGGGCGATTTCTCGGGGTATTATCGCCCGGTGGCATTTTTGAAGCCAATTTGAGCAGTACCCGATCATCTTCATAAAGGCCTGTCGCTTTTTATCCGGACCGCACCCCCACATGCAGGGTGACCGTCTCCATCATCAGGAACCGGTAGCGCACCGACTCCAGCCCCACGGCCTCCATCGTCGCCGCCAGCCCTTCCGGGGGCATAAAGACCTGCACCGAACGGGGCAGGTAGCGGTACGCGTCCCAGTGCCCGGTGAGTAGTCCCCCCACGACCGGCGCGATGCCGCCAAAGTAGAGATGAAAGAGGGGCCGGAAGAGAGGGTTGCGCGGCCAGGTCATCTCTAAGCAGACCACCCGCCCCCCCGGCCGCACAACGCGCGCCTGTTCTGCCAGCGTCGCCCGGACGTCGGTGACGTTGCGGAGCATAAACGCGTTCACCGCTGCATCAAAGAACCCATCCGGGAAGGGGAGATGCAGGGCATCCCCTTCCGTCCAGTAGATGGGCCTGCCCACCGACCGCTCCCGCGCCAATTGCAGCATCTGCGGCGTGAAATCCAGCCCGACCACCCGCACTCTGGGCCAGCGGCGGACCAGAGCGCGCGCCAGCCCGCCTTCGCCCGTCGCCACATCCAGCACCCATCCCCCCGGTGGGACGGCCGCCTCATCGGCGGCCGTCCACCGCCACCGCTCCACCTGTCCCAGCGACATCACCTGGTTGAGCAACTCGTAGCGCCGAGCGATGCGAGCAAACAGGTTGCGGGTGTAGGCCCGTTTCTCCTCCGGCGAAGCGAATGTCATCGGCTATCTCCTGTCTGCTGCGATTTTTCTAATCCGGTTATGTAGGGGCAACGTACTATTCAGCCCAGCGGTTGAAACCGCGGGCTGAAAGGGCGCTTCGCGCCGGGCGACCGCCTGCGCGGTCGCCGGAAAGCGTCCACGAAGGTGGACGCCCGGCTGAAAGTCCCCCAGGGGTGATTTTAATCGCCAGGGCTGAATAAATTGACAATGGCAAATTTTAAGTTATAAAACAAAAATTAGCGGCTGTGCCCTTTGAAAAGGCCGCTGGCAGGGCAAAAGCCAACGGGCTATCGCCTTGGCGGTGCAAAATGGGCGATTTTCAGCCCCCTCACCCCCCTCACCCCCCTCTCCCCCTTGCCCTGACGGGCGGGGGAGAGGGGGGACAGAGCCATCTTTTCTCCCCCCTCCCCGTGGGCGCAGCCCAACTGTCAATATAATTACGGGGCAACTTTCAAAGTCGCCCCTACCGGAGGGCTCGCCCTCCGGCGGAAAAGATTGCTCTGCTGCTCCCTTACCTTTGGCCGAAGGCCTCCAGGAGCGACTTCACTACTTTTGGCTGATTTTTTTGTGTCCGGCGACGATCCCCTTGCCCTGCGCCGGGAAAGGACGAGCACCATGATACCCCTGGAATGACTTTTGTTCAACCGCGAAGGTCCATCCAACGGACAAACCCTCATTGGTCAACTTGCCCCCCTTGTGGTACAATTCCCGTAAATCTATTCGGAGTCCAGCGATGAACATACACAAAATTCTGTTGCTGATGACCGTTGTCCTGGCCCTGGTGGTCGGTTGCCGGGGCAGTGGGACTCCCACCAGCAATGTCCCTACGGCCGTCCCCACTGCCACCCCGACGCCTTCTCAGGCCGACATTGCCACCCCCGTCCCGACCACGGTTCCCGGGGCGGCGACCTGTCGGGCAGTGGATTCCATTTTTGCCTCCCTTCCCGCGCTGGACGTGCCTCCCGTCACTGCCCAGGACTGGGTGCGCGGCCCCGCCGACGCGCCGGTCACCCTGATAGAGTATTCGGACTTTCAGTGTCCGGGCTGCGCGGGAGTAGAACCCCTGCTGGCATTTCTGGCAGAAACGCACAAAGGTCAACTGCGCATCGTCTATCGGCACTTCCCGCTGCCATTCCACGACAAAGCGATGATCACGGCAGAGGCCGCGGAGGCCGCCGGTGCCCAGGGAAAATTCTGGGAAATGCACGACCTCATCTTCCAGCGGCAACAGGAATGGACCGGCCTCCCTACCGACCAGATGCCCCAGGTTCTGGCTGGCTACGCAAAGGAATTGGGCCTGGACGTGGACCGTTTTACGAAAGACCTGGAGAACCACACCTACCGGGACAAGGTAATGAGACAGTATCAGGATGCAGTGAATATGGGCCTACCAGGCACCCCGTCCTTCATCATCAACGGCCGATTGTATCCCACAGACCAGTGGGGCATCTCCTACCAGGGCATCAACGCGCTGATCGGCCTGGCGTTGCTGGAACCCCGCCTGTACGATGCCCCTCCTGCCCGGCAGATTGACCCCTCCCGCCAGTACATCGCGACGATCCGCACCGACAAAGGGGACATCGTGATAGAACTCTACTCGGCCAAAGCGCCAGCCAACGTCAACAGTTTCGTCTTCCTGGCCCGGGAGGGCTGGTACAACGGGACGACGTTCTTCCGCGTCATCCCGGGCTTCGTCGTCCAGGCCGGTGACCCCACGGGCACGGCGGCCGGACAACCCGGCTTTCAGTGCGACGACGAGATCAGCGACATGCGGTTTGACGCGGCAGGGGTCGTGGCCATTGCCAACGCCGGCCCGAATACGGGCAGCAGCCAGTTCTTCATCACCCTGGCGCCGCAGCCCGACCTGGATGGTCGTTATACGATCATCGGGAAGGTGACAAAGGGAATGGAAATTCTCCAGGCGCTGCCGGAGCGGAACCCGGGAGACCCGATGGCGCCGGCCGGTTTGCAGATCAGGACCGTTGAGATTGAGGAACGGTAATCTCTTATGACTTGTCGGGCAAGGTGACCGGCGCTCCGGGAGTGCCGGTCACCTCCAATAAGCGACGCGGAGCAGTTACCTGCAACTTCTGTCTGGGGCAGTGAAAGTGGAATCCGCCATATCTTCTCAACCCTCCTCCCAGGAGAGACCTTCTCCTTCCAAACCCATAGGGCTCATCGGCATCATCGCAGGTGCTGGGATCGCCGCAACCGGCCTGACAGGCGCCGCCCTCTCCCTCGTCGGCATCCAGACCACATCCGGTATCGGCGGGATCAGCACCGCCTTTCTCTCCCAGGCCGCCACCATCGGAGCCCTGGCACTGATCCTGGGGGGAATCCTGGTGGCGGAGGGCCTGCGGCTGCGCCGGGGCGTTCCCCCCGCCCCGTTCCGAACCCAAAGGCTCTGGCTGCTCTGGGCCGTTTTCCTCACCCTATGGGTCACGGGTACGGTACTCTCCTTTCTGGACGGCATCCCTTCCTACCTGACCGTGCCCGTCCACGCGCTGACGTTAATGCTTCTGCCCCTGCTGATTCTCAGCGTCGTCGGGTGGACACTGCAAGGACGCGGCGGCTCCTGGTCCGACGTGGGAAACGGCCTGATCAGCGGGGCGGTTCTGGGCACCAGCATGGCGGCAGCCGCGGAAATCACTTTGCTAGCCCTGGTGGCTTTTCTTCTTCTCGCTACCGGCGCGTTTCCCCAGGAATGGCTCCAGCAGGCCCCGCAGGCCCTCATTTCCGGGGAGTCCCCCCTCCCGGCCGAAATAGACACTCTGCTGGAACTGCTCAATCCCACCATAGTGCTGATCGGACTGGCCTTCATCGGCGGCGCAGTCCCGCTGATAGAAGAAGTGACAAAAACTCTGGGGGTTGGGCTGGCTGGCCTCTGGCTGCGGCCTTCCCCCGCGCGCGCCTTCTTGCTGGGGGTGGCGTCGGGCGCGGGGTTCGCCCTGGCCGAAAACGCGCTGAACGTGGCCTACGGCCCGGCCTGGGGCGTAGGCATCGGCGTCCGCCTGGCCGCCACGGTGATGCACTGCGCCACCGGCGGCCTGATGGGCTGGGGATGGGGCCAGTGGTGGGCCGGACGGCGGCCCTGGCGACTCCCCCTCGCCTTCATCACCGCCGTCGCCATCCACGGCCTGTGGAATACCATCGCCGTCGGAATGGCCCTGAGCGGCCTGACCACCCTGGCCCGGGCCGACCAGCCGGTCTGGGTGGCCCTGGGCGGACTCCTGACCCTGGCCCTCGGAACCCTGGAGGTCCTGCTGGCGGTCGCCGTCACCGCCGCGCTCCTCTGGACCGGGTACCGTCTGGGGCGGGGGGAGTAGCATGGCCCGCTACCTCACCGTCCACAACCGGACGCGCAGGACGACCCTGCCGGTACGGGTGCGCTGGTGCGCATCCTTCTTCTGTCGCATGCGCGGCCTCACCTTCCGCCGCCGGTTGAGGCCCAACGAGGCGCTCCTGCTGGTGGGCGGACGGGAGAACCGGGCCGAGACGGCCATCCACATGCTCTTCGTCTTCTTCCCCATTGCCGCCATCTGGCTGGACCGGACGGGGAAGGTCGTGGATACGGTCCTGGCCCGCCCGTTTCGCCCGTTCTACGCCCCGCGCGCCCCGGCACGGGACATCCTGGAGGGCCCGCCGGAACTCCTGAAGATGGTGACGGTGGGAGACCGCCTGGAATTTGAGCCCATCCTGGAATCGGGTAAACGAGCGTGACTGCCATCCGACATCGTCCTCGCTGGACCCGCTGGGTCGCCATCGCGCTGACCGTCCTGGTCGTCGGCGCCTACGGGTTCCTCACCCCACCGGACCTGCTGACCAAAGCGGATTGGACCGCCGCGGCGGTCTGCCACCGCATCCCGTCCCATACCTTCTTCGTCGCCGGGCGACAATTGCCCCTCTGCGCCCGCTGTACCGGCACCTTCCTGGGCGCGCTGACCGCCCTTCTCGGGCAGGCCCTCATTCTGCGCCGCCGCGCAGCCAATTTCCCCCCGACGGCGATTCTCATCGTACTGGTCGGTTTCATCCTCCTGATGGGCGTGGACGGGTTCAACTCCTATATGGACCTGATGCGCGGGACCCCCCTCTTCTACGAACCCCGCCAGGAACTGCGCCTGATCACCGGGGCGCTGAACGGCCTGGCCCTGGGCGCGCTCCTCTGGCCGATGGTCAACTTCAGCCTCTGGCGCCACCCTGCGCCAGGGCGGGCGATTCGCGGCTGGCGCGACCTGGGGATTCTGCTCCTGCTGGAAGCCGCGATGGTCGTCCTGGTCCTGACAGGATGGCCCGTCCTCCTCTACCCGCTGGCGCTGGGGAGTGCCCTGGGCGTACTGACGATGCTGGCGCTGACGATGACCATCCTGGTTGTCATCGTCGCCGGACGGGAGAACCGATACGAGCGCTGGCGGGACGCGCTCACCCCCCTGCTGGTCGGGCTGACGCTGGCTGTCCTCCTGATCGGTACGGTGGACTTCCTCCGGTATCACCTGTTTGGCACCATTACGGGGTTTCCCGGGATGGAGTGAAAGATGGACTGGCGCTGGAACGGAAGCCGGGCCATCTGGGCATCGCTACTGCTGGCCGGCCTCCTGCTGCTGGCGGTCACCGGTGGGGAACGGACGATCCGCTGGGGGGTCGCCCTGGTCTCCACCATCACGCCCACCCCCACCGCCACTCCGACGCCCACGCCGACTGCCACTCCCACCCTAACCCCCACGCCAACCCCGACGCCAACCCCCACCCCAACCCCCACGCCGACCCCGACGCCGGTTCGGTCCAATGGGGGAACTTTCCGGTCCCCTCTCTCCACTCCGGAACTCTGCCCCGATCCGGGTCCGTTGCCGCCTGCGGCGGGATGTCCGGCCTCTGCGCTGATCGGCCGCCGGGTGGTGGCCTTCTACGGCATCCCGCAGGGAGGGGGCCTGGGCATCCTGGGCCGCCAGGACATCCCAGAGACCCTGGCCCTCCTGACCGACCAGGTCCAGGCCTATCGGGACCTGGACCCCACCGTGGAGACCGTTCCGGCCTTCCATATGGTCGTCACCATCGCCGACGGCTATGCCGGAGACGACGGGGACTACAACCACCGGGTGCCCACCGACACGATTCGGCTGTGGATAGACGGCGCGCGAGCGGCGGGGGCGTGGGTCTTCCTGGACCTGCAGATTGGGCGGGCGGACCTGGATGCGGAACTGGACATTGTGGAGCCTTTCCTGTTGGAGCCGGGCGTCCATCTGGCGGTGGACCCGGAATTCATCGTCGGCGCCGACCAGGTGCCGGGGGCGAACCTGGGGATGATAGACGGCCCCACGATCAACCGCATCCAGGCCCGGCTGGACCGCATCTCGCGGGTGGTGGGGGAGCGCAAAATCCTCATCATCCACCAGTTTGACGACCGGATGGTCGTCCGCAAAGATTGCATCCTGGACTACCCGTGCGTGGACCTGGTCTGGGACGCCGATGGCTTCGGCCCTCCGGGGGCCAAAACCGCCGACTACATCCAGTACAGCGGCGAGCCGGGCTTTGAGTATGGCGGCTTCAAATTATTCTACGACCACGACACCCCCCTGATGTCCCCCGCCGACGTCCTCCGCCTCTCCCCGCCACCGGTGGTGGTGATTTATCAGTGAGAGTTGCTTTGAGCGCGATTTGATGATAAAATTACACTGAGCATTCAACCACCCCCGCCATCTTTACTGACAACCGAATAGCGCTCCTTATTGCCCCCTGGTCATCCATAAGGAGGCTTAATGATCAGGAAGTCCCGCCATCCAAAGAATAAGGAGATTCGGTGGGCAGAAAGGCTACGCCGCTCCAGATTATGGCTTCGCCATTTGCCTCAACGGCTCCGCTGGGGTTACTGGCGATGCTCGGATACCTGGCTCTTCATTATGATAGGGCGATTCCTGAAAGCGCTTGCTTTGCTGGGATTATGGTTACTGGTGGTTGCTTTAATTATTCGGTTTTTGCTCCCTTCCCTCCTGGGCGGCCTCCGATTGGAAGATGAAAAAGAAACTATTGCCCTGATTGGTACTCTGCTCACTGCGCTGATCGGCTTCGGTATTCAACAGTGGAAAGGGCTGGAAGAAGAGGAACAGCGCAGACGCCAGAGGCGGGAAGAAGCCCTCACCGCGATAGAAGATTTTGCTTCCCTTGTTCGTAACAATCCCTCCGAAGGAGCCCGGCAATACATAGATTTAAAAAATAGAGGCGGCATCTGGCAAAGCGGACAGGTTCGCGCGGCGCTGGAGGAGACGTGGGAAAAGAGTGCTCCAAAGGAATTGAGAACCGTTGTTACCGTAATAGAAAGCCCCGGGGCAAAAGACAAAAAAGAACCCGAGGTGAAGGATGCCCTGTTATGGGCCTACAGGAATCTGGACGAAGATTGGCGTTGCCGCGTTGCGGAGGTGCTTTACCAGAAAGGGCTTGGTACTCCTCAACAGGAACGATTATGGCTATCTTCTCTGAAACTGGATCCATCTGCTGCCACCGGTTATGCCGACTGGGACCGGGTTCGGGGTCTTTTTGTATTGGGATTGGATCGCCATCCTTTTGGGCTGGAAAAGTCCGAGGCAGACCCGCTTTTTCTCCTGGAGGTGCGCACTTTCCCTTCCTGGTGGAACAAAGTAGATTCTGTTGAATCGGGACTCTTCGTAGCCGAGAGCGGAGGGGGGCGGACAGCGACGGCTTTGCTCCTGACCTATGATTTTCTGCAAAGCAAGGCCGCCTTTCCGGTCTACTGGAGGTTTCACCAGACCGAGGCGACAGTGCTCAGCCTGGCTTGTATAGTGGCCCAAGCCCTGGTTGATTACATCGCGATTCGCCCCTCTTCCTTCACAAATAGCGCTCATTCGGCCAGAACAGCTATTACCCGTTTACTGATCGGGTGTCTTGAAGACCCACTACGGGCTTTTCGTCGGGCCGGCTTGCCGACCGCAGGTGAAGGGGAGAAAGTGCTTAGAGAAATCAAATCCTGCTTGAGCGACCCTTATTTTCCCTTAACTCTTACGTTGAGCGATTATCTTTCACTTTTGAGCGACGCTCGTCCAGATGATTTCCCCTGCACGGTGGTGCTGCTGGATGCCCAGGAGACACCCAGAGAAGATACTCTGTGGGACCTGTGGAATCCGGGGGAAGTGCTGGCAAGGGCGGGTATCTTCCTGAAGATTTTCCTACCCGCCTCACCTGAAACCGAGCGACTGGGTGAACAGTTGTCCTGGTCGGACGAGGACTTAAAGGAACTGCTTACCCGGCGTTTTGCGCTGATCAAGCCAGGGGAGAATGTGGAAGCATTGTGCGATTTAAAGGAATGGGGGGAGCAATCCGCCGAGGCCCTCTTAATCGCTGCCGCGCGGCGGAATCCTGCTATGCTGATCCGTCTGGGCAACCAATTGCTGAGCCGGATCGGTCAGACCGGGCGCCGGTTGACCCCTTCCGATGTGCAAAAAGTGTTGAGACGGAAACAATGAATCCTCCAGAAGTACAGCACCATTATGAGGAGAAAGGATACCCGGGAGACCCCCTCGGTCCCCTGGCATTTGCGTCTCTACGAGCGGAGGAGGAGGACTGGCTCCAGGAGTGCTTTATCCCTCCCCCCGGCTTTGAAAGAATGGCTCATCCGGACCGATCGGTGGTGCTGTTCGGAGGGCCAGGCAGTGGCAAGACCGCTATCTGCAGGGCTCTGGAGAGCATGAGCATCCGGGAGAAAGGGAAACCGTTGCGCCTTCTGGTCCACTGGAAGCCCTCGGCCCTGCTCCCGTCAGAGCGTCCAAACCTGGGATGGGTGAGGCATCTTGTCCGGGAAATGCTGGATGCCTGTGTCGCCGCGCTGATCCGGCGCCTGATGCGCTTTCCCGAAGACTACTGGCTGGCTCCCCCCTGGACTCAGGCCCGCCTGACCTGGTTCATCCGCCGTTTCACGCTGGGGGATCCGGCGATGCGCTGGGGGCCGCTGACGGAAGGACATGGGAACGGCACATCGCTGATTCGTCAGATTTTATCCGCGCAGGTACCGGAAATTCTGCATGAGAACGCTTCTCTGGAGTGGGTGGTGGCCGAATTGATCAGCGCACTCCAGGCCATCGGGATGGAGGGTATCTGGGTACTGACCGATGGGCTGGAGGGCTGGGTAGAAATGGGGTTCTCTGAACTGACAGAGAGTCTGAAGGCATTCCTTTCCACTCTGGATCTGTTTGGGCAACCGGGTCTGGTGTACAAACTCTTCCTGCCTGCGGAGATGGAACCTGCTCTGAGTGTTGCTGCAGGCATCGCTCGGCGGCGCATAGAAAGTTTGCATCTGCGCTGGGATACTTTCACTCTTCAGCAATTGGTAGAACGCCGCCTGGCTTTTGCTTTTGGACGCGACAGTTTTCGTTTAAAAGACCTTTGTGAAGATGCTCCGGCGTTTCTGAAATGGCTGGAGAAAGCAGGCGGTACGTTACCCCGAGAATGGCTGGACCAGGTGGCGATACTGGCGGAATACTATGCCGCCCATCCTCAAAGCCTTCCTATTCGTAAAGAAATATGGCAAGCACTCCGCCAAAGCCGTCCCCCCCGGATCCGCCTGGACGAAAAGAGAGGGCGAATCATCATTGGAGGACGGGAAGTGTATCTGGAAAACTTGCCTGCCAAAGCATACGAGATGTTGTGCTTCCTGTACCGGCGCGGGGGTGAAATGGTCAGCCGAGCAGAGTTGTACTACCAGGTGTATCACGGTTTGAATCGTGTGCCGTTTCCCACCGATGAACAGTACGAACCGCCCACTGCGTACAGGAGCCTCATAGATACGAACATCTGGCGATTGCGACAGGCCATAGAACCGGATCCGGACAACCCCGTCCTGCTGATCACTCGCCGCGGCCGGGGAGTCTCGTTGCAGGTGCGTTGGTAAGAAAGTTGTGAGATAATTGTCAGGGAAATTAGCAGCTCCGGAACGAATTTGTGCATTAAGATTTAACCACCTGACACTTTCGGCTCATATCCAGACCTTGTGCAGGCAGGGTCTGGCCTTTAGCGCCCCCTCATCCCCCTGGCCCCCTTCTCCCCCGCCGCGGCGGGGGAGAAGGGGGAAAAGAGGGCAAGGCTTGTCCTTGCCCTTTCCTCCCCGTGCGGCCGTAGGGGCGGACGATCCGTCCGCCCTCAACGGGGAGGGAGCAAGGGGGAGAGGTGAAGGTGTCCTTGAGAAAGTGCCTGCTTTTGAATATGAGCCACACTGCTTGTCCGCGTCCTATTGGAAAACTGTCAGGTAGCCAGCATTAAGAAATAAATGTTCCCCCAGAAGAACCCCATAGCAGCGCGAGTATTTTATCTGGAGGACAGTTTCCGGTAACCATCGGAATCTACTCTTATAAGGCGCTTAATGTTTGGTGCGGGTCCTCTTGTTTTCTGCTCCCATAACGGGAACTCTGCTTCGGCAGATGGAGTAGCAGCCTGGCTGGAATGGGCCGGGTTCCGCTTTGACCCCTTTGCTGTTCTGGACGCCGCTTTAGATCCACACTTAAGCGAATACCTGGTCGGCCACGAGGTTTTTGCCCAGATTTGGGGAGATCACATCTCCTGGGTTTTTGCGCCACCCGGTGGAGGAAAAACCTCCCTGCGCATCAGTGTGAGTCGGGCCTGCTGGATCGGTCAGGAAACCAATCGGCCCTTCCCGATTCCTTATACTCCTCCCTTCTTATCCTGGGGGAACGCCTCCCCTTCCCTGGAAGATCACCTGGGAGCACTGGCTCAAGCGGCAGCGATTACCCTTTTCCTCGCTACCGCCTACCGTCCCCACTGGTTCTTCCGGCTGGATAAGCACAGACAACAGGAAGTGCGGAACGCTTTTCACCAGAACCTCCCCGGACCTCTCCCGTATTATCTGGAGCGCTGCCGCCAGACAGGGAATGTAGACACCCTACGAAGGGCCCTGGACCCGAGTTTCATTTTGCGAGACCCGCCTAAGTCTGTCACTCTCCTGGAATGGTGTGATGCGCTGGACAAGGGCCCGAATTCCTTTTCCCCTCTCTCCCCTCCTGACCGCTGGCATCAGATGAGGACTCTGTTGCTGGATGTCCTGGAATTCCCGGTCGTATATATCCTGGCCGATGGTTTTGATGGGGCTCCAGAGACTGCAGAAAACCCGCTTTCTGTTGTGAACTGTTTGGCGTCGCTAATACCTCATGCCGAACGGTGGGCGGATGAGCGGGTCTTCCTGAAGGCTTTCCTGCCCGCAGATACCCCGAACCTGTTTGAGAAAAAGTTTCCCCAACTGATAGCCCCGGCGTATGTCTCCACCGTAAACTGGACGCCTGCTCTGCTGGCTGAAGTGATCCGCCGTCGGGTATATGTGGCTACAGAAGGGGCTTTCGGAAGCCTGGATGCGATCTCCTCACCTGCCCTACGTGATGTGGAAACTCTTCTGGCAAAAGTAGTGCCTCCTGTACCCCGGGAGATGTTGGTGCTGACTCGCCAGGTGCTGGAATGCCATACCCAACTCCACGGGACTTCTGGCTTAATTGATGAGAGAGATGTAGAAAGTGCAGTTGAAAAATATAAGAAAGACACGCATAAAAGAGGGTAAAACCCCTCTTTTATGCTTAATATTTGGTGATAAAAATATTACTTCTGATTAGGGGGAGCAATATGATTAACGCCACCCAACTTAACTACTCACCGGATAAGTTTGTTGACCGGGAAGAGGAATTGACGGAACTGGAGCAAAGGGCGCGCGCTTTGCTGGAGGGACGTAACGGCCACGGAGTGCTCATCTTTATTGGGGAGCGCGGGGTAGGGAAAACCTGGCTGCGCGCCCACTGGCGCGAGCAACTTCGGCGGCAGAAAGTACCAATGGTCTGGATAGACCTGAGAGAGTACACAGGAAAAGACCCCACCTGGGCTGTAGCGGACATTATCCGCAAAGTGAGCACCGCCACGAAAGGTCCCGACGAAGGATTGGGAGCGGACCTGGCTGAAATGAGCCGGAATCTCTTTGCCCATCTCCGGAAAACGTTGCTGCAGGAAAAGGGGTTCATTCTATTCATAGATCACGTTTACGAGTCGGAATGGGCGATGTTGCCACTTTTAGAGGATTATCTTCTGGCCCCTCTATCGGTAGAACCACGGGTCCTGATCGCACTGGCGGGACGGGGACGGTTGTATCCCTGGAAAACACCGGAATTGGGAGTGAAAGCGAATCTCATAGAGGTTAAACCTTTCTCAGACCTCCGATTCACTCAATGGCAGCTGGAACGTCAGGCTCCTCAGGCTGTCGGCGAAGCGCCGGAAATTCATACGATCACGAGAGGCAACCCTCTGGCGAACTACCTCCTGGCTCTCCGTGGCGTGAATACAGGATTGGACTGGTCTTTGGAAGGCCTGCTGGCGACCATCCCGGAAGATCACCGTCGGAAAGTGCGCGAGTACGTGGAGGCCCTATGTGTGCTCCGCGATTTTGACGAAGAGCGGATTCCCGCCATGCTGGCAATATATTACGACGATCCCTCCTACCAGAACTGGATGTATGCCCAGGCGCGGCGGATTCGGGAAGAACTGGTCCGCTGGGCCCTGGCTCACTGGGACACGGAGAAGCGCTCTTATGTGCTGGACAGAATCATCCGGGACATAGCCGAACAATTCCTGCGCCAGCAGCGGCCGGATAAATGGGAAGCGCTCCAGAAAGCCGCTTTTAACCTTTACACCCGTTGGACTCAGGAATATCCTCGCACCCGGGAGCGCTGGCAACAAGAAGCGAAGTACCACCAGCAACAGTTGCAGATGACACCAGATCAATCACCAGTAGAAAAGCGTGACTGAAGGAGGCAACCTTCGGTCATCCGTTCCAGAACTTCCACTCCCGCTACTCCCTCTATGGCATTAACTGCAGTAAGGGGGGAGCAGAAATGGAGCAAACTCATCCCACAAGCCTGATGCCCCCGTAAGGACAAAAAATCACCCCGAGACTTCCAGGAGGGAAAATGACCCCTGTATCCATTGTTTCACATGCAGAACAATATTTAAGCCCAATTGCCACGGCCGAACTGGTGGGGCGGCGGAGGGAACTTCGGCAAATCCATCAGGCTATCCGGGACACCTCGCAGGGAGCCATCATCCATATCAGCGGCTGGGGAGGGATCGGCAAGACTCGATTACTCCAGCACATCTTGCAAAAGTCTCTCCGAGGGCTCCCGCTGTTGATCGCTTCCCGACCGATAGATATGTCTCATACTTATAACCACACCGTGGAAGGATTCATCCACACCCTCCAGGAAGTGCTGTCGCCACGAGGAAAAGGTTTCGAAAATTATCGGGACGCACGGGCCCAATTGACAAAAGCCCTGGGCACCACCCACTGGCGCGACCTGCGGGACCAGATGATCGGGGCGTTTATCCAGGATCTTCAGTCGCTGGCCCAGAAACGACGCATCGTCATCGGTATAGACACGATAGAAAGGTTATTCCCTGGCGATGACCCCGTGGCCCAGCAACTGGAAATCCCCACCACTCGCTCCCTGTTATACGAGTGGCTGCTGCGGGAATTTATTCCGGCAATAGATAACCTCGTAGTGATCCTGGCAGGCCGGCCGGTGACGGGAATCGTCCAGGAGGAGTTGCAACAGACCGGTTCTTACACCCCCATCGTCCTTTCGGGTCTGACGGAGCAAGAGTCTCTGAAATACTTTGATTCGCTGATCCGGGCTTTAAAATCTACCGGAGAATCGCGAGACACTTTCGTAGCAGAACATATTGAGCGGTGGGATAGAGATTTCCGCCGGGTCATCTTTCACAGCCTTCGGGACGATGATGGCACTATTCGTCCCATCCTTCTGGCGCTGGCCATTGACTATCTGGCGATCAGCGGGAAACCATTTCCGCTGGACCAACCACTGAGCGCTACAGGCGGTTTATCTTCTCACGATCGCGAAGAAATTCGCTGGAAACTCCTGCGGGGGGTAGAAGAGGTGATCTCGGAGACATTGGGTCCCCTGGGAGAAATTATTCAAGTAATGCGATGGTTGCACAAGGGGGCCGATGAAGACCTGTTAGCAAGTATCACCGGGTTGGGAGAGAAAGAAATAGCAGAGGCCTGTGAGCAGGCTAAACGCCTTTCTTTTGTCAAAACCCGGCCAGCCGATCGGCGGCTGTTCCTTCACGACGAGATGTATGCCCTGCTGCGGGATCCTCGTGAGACCATCCCCGATGGAGTATTCAAACCGTTGCAGGATTATTATAAAAAGGAGATTGATGCCGCGCGGGGGCACATTGCCGGATTGTTTGATCGTTTCGAGGAAGTGTTACTGGAAGAGCTCTCCACCGCCGCACACCGCCTGCGGGAGGCCCTAACAGAGGACCTCCACTATGCATTGCGCCGGAACGCCCACCTCGGTTTTGCAAAATATTTCCGATACGCTGGAGAGGCCCTGGCACTGGGGGATACCATCCTGGATATGCAACTGGCAGCAGAAGTGCGTGATTTCTGGAGAGAATTTGACCCCAGTAGTCAGATGGAGGCGATAGATGAACTTCCCCGCGCGGAAGTCCAGGCTGACGCCGCCCTGCGCTGGGTCAGACGGCTGATCAGCGACGGCAAATACCAGGAGGCCTCGGAAGTCATCCGACGGTTGCGCGGCCCACAGGCGGGTTTGCTGAAAGAGGGAGGGGAACTGGCCCAGGCCGAACTGGATATTGTAGAAGCCCTTATACGCATCCTCCAGGGCAATTTACAGGATGGAGAGAAACTGCTGAGCCAGGCAGACCGCCGTTTAAACGAACTCCCCGCTCGCGAAGAGTATGTCCTGCGGGTGAACACGTTGCGTGGGCAATTGTACAACCATCTGGGGTATCTCCGGCGGGTGCAGGGCCAGTTCATCGCAGCGGGAGATCTCTACTGGAAATCGCTCCCCTACTGGCGAGAGACAAAAATAGAGGCGGAGCAGGCGAACACGCTGACCAATCTGGCTTTTGTCCTGGCCCTGCGCGGCCAGTTCCCCCAGGCCCACCTGCACGCCACGGATGCTCTGCGCTTACGGGCCCGGCAAGGTGTCCCCAGTCGGGTAGCGCTGACACTGAACACGCTGGCAGGGATAGAAATTTTCGCCGGTCAATTTAAAGAAGCGGAAACCTATGCCTTGCGGGCACTCCGGATCGCCCAGTGGCAAGACTTCCATCGGGGAGCAGGCATGGCCCATCTATTCCTGGCCGCATGCTACCGCTTCATGAGCGAACCACCCAGAACTGTTCTCTCCCACGAACGGGAACGTCTGCTGAACAAGTCCTTGTGCCATAGTCAGGCAGCAATAGAGATTTTTTCCCAAAAAGTGGAAGAACCCGAACGCCTGGCCACTGCTTATTATGAGTGTGGGATCACGCATCGGGAATTCTGTCGCTTCCGACTGCCCGATGTAGCGTCCCACGCCGAGAGCGCCGAAAATGCTTTGAGAGAGGCTATGGACATCGCCAGCAAAAACTCTCTCTGGGTTCTCTACCTGGATGCCGCAATGGGATTAGCATGGCTGTACCACTATATTGCCGCCCAGCAAAAACTGGAAGACCATCTCCAGAAGGTGGAAAAGGAAATTCAAGACCGATTCCCTTCTCATCTGATAACTCCAAATCAATTCCCCAGTGTGAAGGAAGACACGATGCTGGGGATCTTTCAGCAACTGGCCCGCCTGCACGTCCTGCGGGGGGTACGCGCGATGGAGGCGTTCCGCCGTTCACCCAAACCACCTCCCTATGACTCGTTAAAAACTGCCGCAAGAGAGTTTGCTCTGGCGCTGGAGTATGATTATCTGGTGGCGGAAGATTTCCGGGACCTGCGCCGGGCACTGGCCCTGATCCACGACCAGTTGAAGGGATTAAACATCCAGGAAATGAAAGCGGTCTACAATGCGGTCGCTGAGATGAGCGAAGAATTCGCAGCTAAGAAACAGCCGAAAGACTGGCGTTTTTGGAAGATAATAGAGAGTCTCCTGGGCCCATATGAATCTTACGAAGCCCTTCTGCAATAGCAAACGGTTAAACAGCTACCGAGAAGTGGCACCCTCCAGCGGGTCAGGAGTACGAATATGAACCAGGTTCCATACCGTATCCTCTGGGCCTCCCTATCCGAACAGCCAGAACAGGATTGCGCCTGCGCGCCGGACGTTCCCCGAATTGTCGTCTCCACGGCAGCCCTATCGGAAACCGACTGCGCCTGCCCGGCTTCCGG